>Ga0268265_10001536_pt1 | contig 19196 bp, 19 predicted proteins | sample KBSSwiS52_FD_190355 | JGI IMG/M metagenome (GOLD analysis project Ga0268265, IMG submission 190355) | Switchgrass rhizosphere microbial communities from Kellogg Biological Station, Michigan, USA - KBS Switchgrass S5-2 (SPAdes) (version 2) | ecosystem: Host-associated > Plants > Roots >... | reverse complement strand
CGCCCGGGCCGCCTGCGGCCGCATCGTCGACGCCGGCCTGCCGATGGTCAGCCAGACGGTGCTGCTGCGCGGGGTCAACGACGATCCCGCCGTCCTGGGGGAACTGATGCGCGCCTTCGTGGAGACCCGGATCAAGCCCTACTACCTGCACCAGGCCGACCTCGCGCCCGGCACCGCGCACCTGCGCGCCAGCCTCGCCGAAGGCCAGGCGCTGATGCGCGCGCTCAGGGGCCGGTACTCAGGACTGTGCCAGCCGGCCTACGTCCTCGATGTCCCCGGCGGCCACGGAAAGGTCCCCGTCGGGCCGACCTATCTGGAGGACGGTCAGGTGGAGGATCCGCAGGGCGTGCGGCGCCCCTATCCCCCTACTTCTTATTAACTTTTCCGGCTGCAACTGAGGCTTTCCCGCAACACCGCAAGGCGACGTTTCGCAGCGGCGAAGTTGTGAGCAGCGCGCGCGTCGGACCTGGCGCATTATGCGCTGAGGCGTGGGGCCTAGACGACGAGCGACGAGAATGACGACGGTTGAGCAGCCTTGGATCCGCAGCTTCGCGATTCTGCCGCGTCGCATGACAGGCGGCGGCATCGTGTGGCTGCGCGCCTACGAATGGCGCTGGCGGCGGGTGCGCAGCGGCGCGCCCAGCGCGGTGACGCCGCAGACGCTGGAAACCCGGCGCGTCAGCGAGCCGGCGCGCCACGCCAATCTGGCGGCGCAGTAGATCGCCCCCCCTCCCATCAGGGGAGAAGGGGCGTAAGCCTTACGACATCACGATGACGACCACGCGGCGGTTCTGAGCCCGGCCGGCGCGGGTGTTGTTGGGCGCCGTCGGCAGATCCTTGCCATAGGAAACGGACCCGATCCGGTTCAGCGCCACGCCCTGTTGGTTCAGGTAGCGGCGGACGGCGTCGGCCCGCTCTTCGCCCAGCCGGTAATTGTAGTCGGTGGGACCGGTGGCGTCGGTGTGGCCCTGGACTTCGACGTAGACGTTCTTGTTGTCCGCCTTCAGCTTGTCCACCAGCTGCTGCAACCGGGCCTGGGCTTCCGGAGACAGGTCCCACTTGTCGGTGCGGAAGCGCACGCCGTCGTCGCTCAGCACCATGGAGTAGAGGAACTTGCCCTCGGCCAGCTTGCCGGCGGCCTCGGCGCGCGCCAGGGCGTCCGCCGCGGTCTTGTCGAGGCCCGCGAGCCGGGTGTCATGAGTCTGCACCTGCGCTGACACAGGCTCGATCGTTTGCCTTACAAATTTCTTGGTCGCGCAGCCGCCGAGGCTGAGGCTGCCTGCGAGCAGCGCTGTCGCCGCCCAAACCGCAGAGTTCCGGTCCCACATCGTTCGTTTTCTCCGTTAACACCCCAAGCCCCGTCGACGCCCCTCTGGAACGCACGTCGACTCGTTCTTGCGTAGTTCAGACGTCCGCAAAAAAAGGCCATTTGTTGACGTGCGATTTGTTTAAGGGGTCGATTCAGGCAAAGCGTCACAGAAGCGAAACGTTCCCGCTGCGGTCCAGCTTTTCCTGAGTCCTTTACAGGCTCCGGTGACTTGGCCCGGGATTCGCCCTCTGCCTGGGTTCGCGCCGCGGGCCCGTGCGAGCCCTGAACGATGTTCGCTGCGCGCGCGGTTCTAATGGTGCGTTAAGCGTAGAGGCGCACCCTGGTGTCCGAAACGGGTGAGACCCGTGGAGAACGTCATGTCAGTGATCCGAACCTCCAACTTCCGGCGTGCGGCTGATCACTTCGAGCCCGAGATCGCCGACCACATGGCCCAGAAGCGCCTTCGCGGCCATCTGGAGCAGATCGACTACACGGCCTACGCCGCCAATGTCGCCGCCCTCCCGCCCGTGGTGGGCGAGGCGGACGCCGCCCGTTTCCAGCGGCTGGCCGTGGCCGCCGCCCAGGCCCGCGCCCTCTGGGTCGCCGAGGCCCTCGGGCTTTCGGAGACCGCCGGCGGCGTGCTGAGCGCGGCCCAATCGGCGAAGCTCACGGCCCTGCGCACCGCCTACGAGGAGCTGAGCGAGGCCTATGAGGCCCTTCGCCGGATGGTCGAGCGCGGCTACGTCGCCTATCGGGCCGCCGCCCCCGCCTGACCGCCTGGATCAGCGCTGCGGCGTCGGCAGCGGCATGTTCCGCCGCGTCTGCGCCAGGGCGCAGGTCGAGGCGCTGCCGATCGGCCCCTCCTCGTCGTAGACGAAGCACTCGCCGATCGCCACGCCGGCGGTGGCCTGGTGGTTGATGACCTCGAAGCCGATCCAGTCGGTCACCGGCGTGCGGTGCAGGTAGAGGGTGACGTCGGAGTTGATGTAGCCCAGTCCCTTGTCGCCGGCGTTGGCGAAGGGGCTGACGAAGTCCGCAGCCAGCGCGACCCGGGCGAACGGCGTGAGCGGGTATCCCTGCGCCAAATCGCGGATGTCCTTCATCCAGACCCGCCGGTCGCCATGGGTCCCCATGGCGCCGACGATCGGCCGCGTGGCCCACATCCCGTTCATGCCGGCGCGGGGATCGTCCGGCGGTGGGATGTCGTCGGGGCGCGGGACGTTCCAGTTGGGCGGGCTCCAGACCGATCCCGGCGGCGGCTCGGTGCGGCGCAGGAGCTGCGAGGTGGCCAGCGCCACGCTGACGCCGGCGGAGAACAGTTCGGCCTCGACGACCCGGATCCGGTAGCCGTCGCGCACCACGCGGGTCTTGACCTCCAGCGGCGACAGGTTCGGCAGCTTGAACATGTCGACGGTGAGCCGGGCCGGGATGAACTCCGGCGCGCTGTGCCGGCGCTCGATCTCGGCGCCCAGGAGGCCGATGACCACGCGGCCGTGCAGCGACGCCGGGCCCCAGGGGCCCTTGGCGAACTGGGTGGGGACGAAGCGGTCGCCGTCGCGGGTGAAGAAGGGTGTCTGTTCCATCGGGCCGGACATTGTCGGATTCCCTCCGCCGAGGCGACTCCGCAGCGCGGCTGAGATCCCGCCTTCGCGCCGGAGGCCTGTAACCCTTGCGGCCAGGCGTGCGAACTCACCAGGCGCGGCCGGGCTCGCGCGCGGGACCTCCCGGCGAGGGGGGAACCCCTGTATGTCTGCCGCCGTGGCGGCGAAGGCGGCATCCGGTGCGGGCGGAACGGAGGGAAGGCTGAAGGAGCTGATGCTCCGCGGCCTGGACGGCGAGGCCGCGGCCCATGCGGAGCTGCTGGCGGACCTGAGCGGCTATCCGCGCGGCTATTTCGCGCGGCGGCTCGGCGCGGGCGCCGCCGACCTGGAGGACCTGGTGCAGGAAACGTTGCTGGCCATCCACCTGAAGCGGGCGACCTTCGACCGCAGCCAGCCGTTCACGCCCTGGGCCTATGCGATCGCGCGCTACAAGCTGCTCACCCACTTCCGCCGCCTCGGCGCGCGCCGGATGGTCCCACTGGAGGACGCTGGCGAGCTGTTGGCCGCCGAGAACGTCGAGGAAGGGGCGGTGCGCCACGACCTTGGACGCCTGCTCGCCAAGCTTCCCGGCCGCCAGCGCGCCCTGGTGGCGGACGTCAAGCTGCAGGGCCTGACCCTCGAGGAGGCCGCGGCCCGCGGCGGCCTGACGCCGGGCGCGGCCAAGGTCAGCCTGCATCGCAGCCTGAAACGCCTGGCCCGGGAGGTGCGTGATGAGGACTGATGAGCTGATCGCCGCCCTCGCGCAGGACGCCCGGCCGGTCCGCGCCGTCAGCCCCTGGCGCCGCTGCGCCCTGGCGGCGCTAGGGGGCGCGGCGGTCGCGGCGGTGATCCTGATCGCCTGGCTCGGCCTGCGCCCCATGGGCGAGGCGATGGCCAACCCGAGTTTCTGGATGAAGGCCGCCTATACCTCCGGGCTCGCGCTGGCGGCCCTCGCCCTGGCCGCGCAGCTCGCCCGGCCGGGCGGCCGTGTGGGCCGCGGCCTGTTGCTGCTGGCTGCGCCCCTGGTCGCGCTGGCGGCCCTCGCGGTCGTCCAGGCCGCCGTGACGCCGATGGCGGATCAGCGGACGATCTGGCTGGGCGTCACCTGGACGCTCTGTCCCTGGCGGATACTCGCGCTGTCGATCCCCGTCTACGCCGCGGTGGTCCTGGCGCTGCGGCGGCTGGCGCCCACCGAGCCCGTACGGGCCGGCGCAGCGGCGGGCCTGCTCGCGGGCGCGGTGGGCGCTACGGTCTATGGCTTCTACTGCCGGGAGAGCGCGCCGGCTTTCGTGGCGGTCTGGTACACCGCAGGCGTCGCCCTCAGCGCGGGCCTGGGCGCCCTGGCCGGCGGCCGCCTGCTGCGCTGGTAGCGCTAAGCGCGCCCCAGCCGGAAAAGCGTGGGGCTGACCGCGAAGCGGACCCGGAAGGCCGCAGTCAGCCGGCCGGCGTCGCCCAGCCCCACGGCCGAGGCGATGTCCGCCACGGCCAGCTCGCTGGTCTCCAGCAGCGCCTTGGCGTGGTCAAGCCGCATCGCGGCCAGAAACCGGTGCGGGCTGGAGCCCGTGGACTGTTTGAAGGCGCGGAAGAACTGCGCACGGCTGAGCCCGGTCAGCGCGGTCAGCTCCGCCAGGTCGATATCGTGCGCCAGGTTGGCGGCCATGTAGTCCACGACGCGCCGCAGCCGCCAGCCGGCCAGGCCGCCCTTGCTGTAGGCGGCCGCCGCGGGCCGGGCGCGCACGGCATGCTCGGCGACCAGCGTCGTCGCCAGCACCACCAGCAGGCAGTCCGGATAGAGCCGCCCCGCCGCGCCGCGGTTCTCCACCGCCGGCAGCAGGCGGCGGAACAGGCCCTCGATCTCGGGGCTGCGCAGGCCGACCAGATCCGGCAGCTCCGCGCCCTCGCGGCCGAGTTCCTCGCAGGCGATCTGCGCCAGCAGCTCGGGGCGCAGGACCAGCTGGGCGGCGTCCGCCGGCCCCTCGACGGACCAGCCGTTCGCCTGGCCCCAGGGGAGGATGCTGAGCGTTCCCGCGGCCACCTCGTGCGTGGTCACGCCGCCGCCGCGACGCCGGCGGATCCGCTTGGCGCCGCCCAGGTGCAGGCAGAGCAGGGTCTCATGCAGGGCCGGCTGATCGACCTCGACCAGGCCCACGTCGCGGCGCAACCGCGCCTCCCCGCCGGGCGCGGAGGCGAAGACCGGCGGCGGCAGGCTCGCGTACCAGTCGGCCGCGTGCACACGGGCCGCGCCCGCCTCGCCGCTGCGTTGGTCTTCGGGTCCCTGGCGCATGGTGCTCGTTCCGCTGGCGAACCCCAGCCGGGGGTCCGACTGTTAGTTGCGCGCGGAGGCCAAAAGGTTTCAGGCTCCGGCGAGCGTCACGACGATTGGGCCGCGCGAGGTCGCGACCAAGGTGTGTTCGTACTGGACTGTGGGCCGCGGCGGGCTGGCCGATAGCGTCCAGCCGTCGTCCCCGATCTCCTCGGCCCAGTTGGCGCCCAGGGACAGGAAGGGCTCGATGGTGAAGACCAGGCCCTCGGCGATGCGCCGTTTGTCAGAGGGATCGTTCCAGGTGGCGATCTCCGTGGGCTCCTCGTGCAGGGCCGAGCCTACCCCGTGGCTCGCCAGGTTGCGGATCAGGGAATAGCCGCCGCGGCGGGCGAAGGCCTCGATGTCGCGGCCGATGGCGTTGAGCGGCCCACCCGCCTTCACCGCCCGGACGCCGGTCCACAGGGCGCGCCGGCCGTCGCGGCACAGGCGCTGCACCCTGGCCGAAGCCGGAGGCACGGCGAAGCTCGCGCCGGTGTCGGCGAACATGCCGTCGATCGCGGCCGAGACGTCGATGTTCACCAGGTCGCCGGCCTCGATCGCCCGATCGGAGGGCACGCCGTGGGCGACCTCAGGGGCGATGGATATGCAGGTGGCGCCGGGAAAGGCGTAGGTCGCCTCCGGCGCCGAGCGCGCGCCCTCCCGTTCGAGCATGGCGCGGCCCAGAGCGTCCAACTCACGGGTGGTGATCCCCGGCTCCAGCGCCCGGCCCATGGCCTCCAGGGTGCGGGCCACCACCCGGCCCACTGTCTTCAGCCGCTCCAGCTCGTCTTCGTTGCCGATGGTCATGTCGCGGCTCCTGGCCTCAGAGATCCGGGCGGATGATGGTCTTGCCCACCACCTGGCGCTGGGCCAGGGTCTCGAAGGCCGCGCGCCAGTCGCCGAGGGGGAACTCCCGGTCGACCCTGGGCTTGATCGACCCCTCGTCGGCCAGCTTGAAGATCGCGTCCCGGTTCTCGCGGCCGCGCTCCGGGAACTGGCGGCCGTATTCGCCGGCCCGGACGCCCACCAAGGAGAAGCCCTTGATCAGGGCGTAGTTGACCGGCAGCACCGGCAGCCGCCCCGAGGTGAAGCCGATCACCAGCAGCCGGCCGTCGAAGGCGATGCAGCGGACGCTCTCGTCGAACACGTCGCCGCCGACGGGATCGAAGATCACGTCCGCCCCGCGCCCGCCGGTGAGGGCCTTGACCTGCTCGCGGAAGCCCCCGGTGACGTTGATCACATGGTCGGGCGCGTACTCGCGCGCGACGATCGCCAGCTTGGCGTCGGAGGCGGAGGCGGCGATCACCTTGGCGCCCAGGTGCTTGCCGAGATCCACCGCGGCCAGGCCCATGCCGCCCGCCGCCCCATGCACCAGCAGGGTTTCACCGGGCTGCAGGCGCGCGCGCCGGACGAGGGCGACGTAGGCCGTGATGTATCCGCCGCCATAGCCCGCCGCCTGAGCGAAGCTGAAGCTCCGGGGCTTGGGCCGCAGCTGGTCCGCGCTGGCCACCACATATTCGCAGAAGGCGCCCACCCGGCCGCCGCCGCTGGTCACCGCATCGCCGAGCTTCCATTCGGTGACGCCTTCGCCCAGGGCGTCCACTTCGCCGGCGAACTCCGTGCCGGAGATGAAGGGCAGGGGCGGCTTGTGCTGGTACTCGCCGCGGGTCTGCAGCAGGTCGGGGAAGTTCACCGCCGCGGCGCGCACCTTGACCCGCACCTCGCCGGGGCCCGGCTGCGGGGTCTCGATCTCCTTCACCGCGCAGCCGGCGTAGCCGGGCGCCAGGGCCTCCACCACCAGAGCTCGCATCCCGTCCTACCCCTTGCTCTGCGGCAGGCCCTTGAGGCCCGTCAGGATCATCGCCACGGCGAACGCCGCCGCGCCCTCGGTGTCCACCGGCCGGCGCGCCAGCATCTTGTCGCCGACCTCGCGGGCGATGGCGATGCAGGCGGCGGCCAGGTAGTCCGGATCGGCCGCCGGCGCGCCGCCGCGGGCGATCTCCGAAAGGATCGCGTCGCGCACCTCGGCGAACACCGCGGCCATTTCCGGCGTCTCGCCCTGCACGTGGGGGTGCGGCTCGCCGGGCGGGCGCTGGGCGACCCAGTTGCGGTGCTCGTCGGCCAGGAAGTCGAAATAGGCCGCCACGGCGCCGCGTACGAAGCTGGCGAAGTCGGGGGCATGCTCGCGCAGCGCCCGCAGGATCGGCCCGAATCGGCGCGCCCCCTCGTCGGCGAGGGCCGTGAACACCTCCTCCTTGGAGCGGTAGTAGTTGTAGAAGGTGCCGGCGGCGAGGCCGGTGCGGCGGATGATGTCGCGCACCGTGGCCGCCTCATAGCCCAGGGCCCCGAACACCTCGCGCGCCGCGTCCAGGATCAGCTGGCGGTTCTGGACCTTGGTCTGTTCGCGCTTGCCGATCGGGAGGTAGGCGCTCTGGGACATGAGGACTCTGACAAGATGACGTGCGTCATCTTAGAAGCCGTTCGGTCGAACGCAATTCGCCTTCCGTCGATCAGGCTGTTTCCATCAGATGGTCGAGCAGGCCTTCGGCGATATAGGCCGGGTAGCTGTCCGGCTTCTGAGCGCGCCCGGTCTGGCCCTGGTAGCCGAGACGCTCGCGCACCCCGGGGTCGAGGTAGTAGCCGCTGACGACCACCGTCAGCAGCGCCGCATGCGCCATCGGCGCCTCGGCGGCGAGCTGCGCCAGGCGCGCTTTCGGATCGTCGAACGGCTGGGCCAGCGCGGCCTTCAGCTCCGCCGTCAGATCCGGCCGCGAGCCCAGCACCCGGTCCAGCGGGCGGGCCTCGACGCCCACCTCCGCCGCCGAAGGCATGCCGTCCGCGGCGGGGATCAGGGCGCCGGCCAGCGCCTTCAGCTGCGCCCGCTCGTCGGCGGTCACCGGCTCGGGCGGGGGCGGGGCGGCGGGCTGCGCAGGCGCCCTTCCGGCCGGTTCGGCCGCCGCGACGCTCGTGCGGCGCGCGGGGACCGGCAGCCGGCTGCGCGCCTCGATCAGGCGTTCGGCGGCGCGCAGCGAAAGCGCGCTGAGCGTGCTGGTGGGGTTCATCGGGCTGCAGGTCACGAACACGCTGCCGTCGAGGATCCCGAGGTTCGGGACGTCGTGCGACATGCCCCAGCGGTCGACCACCGAGCGTCCAGGATCGTCGCCCATCCGCGCCGTGCCGGTGAAGTGGGCGTTGCCGCCGGCCGGGTTCGCCACCTGCACCTTCCAGGCGCCGGCGTCTTCGAACACCTGGACGGCGCGCTCCACGTTATAGTCCAGGCACTTCAGGGCGTTCTCGCTGTAGCGATAGAGGACCTTGGGCGCCGGCATACCGGAGGAATCGGTCAGGTCCTTCGACAGGACGACCCGGTTCGACGCCTCGGGCAGGTCCTCGCACATGATCGACCAGTGCAGGCCGCGTCCGAACAGTTCGCCGAAGCGCTTGTGGTAGTCGCCGCCCGGGCCGTGTTCGGCCAGCACCGACTGCGCGATCGCCAGGGGCCCGAGCGGCCCGGGGTGCAGCGCCCACTTGGCGCCCAGCCGGTGTCCGCGGCTGGGATCGTCCTCGGCGAACTGCAGGGACTGGACGGTCGAACCGTTGTGCAGCGGGCCGATCTCGTCGTGGAAATAGCCCCAGACGATGGCCAGCGGGTGCATCATCAGGTTGCGGCCGACCTGGCCCGAGCGGTTGGCCAGCCCGTCGGGGAACTCCCGGCAGGCCGAATTCAGCAGCAGCCGGGGCGTGCCGATGCCGTTGGCGGCCACCAGCACGACGTCGGCGGACTGGAAATGCTCGACGCCGGCCTCGTCCACCCATTCCGCGCCGTTCGCCAGTCCGGCGGAATCCAGGGTGATGCGCCGCACCCGCGCGCCGGTGATCAGGTTCGCGCCCAGCGCCACCGCCTTGCCCCAGTGCGTGACGTCGGCGGAGGACTTGGCCCCCTCGTTGCAGCCGGTGGGGCAGGTTCCCCGCTGCACGCAGGACTTGCGGCCGTCGTAGGGGACCGAGACGATGGCGTTGGTGTCCGGCCACCAGTGCCAGCCGCGGTTCGCCATGGCGCGGGCCACGGCCAGCGACTGTTCGTCGAACGGCAGCGGCGGCAGCGGCGGCTCGGCGCCGGGGGGAAAGGCCGGATTGCCGCCCAGGCCGGAGACGCCGAACTCCCGGTCCGTGCGCTCGTAGAACGGCAGCAGCTCCTCGTAGCTGACCGGCCAGTCCTCGCCGAGGCCGTACTGGCTGCGGGTGCGGAAGGTCGAGGCCAGGAAGCGGATCCAGACCGCGTTGAACAGGATGGTGCCCCCGCCGACGCCGTTGAAGTTGATCCCCTGCATGTCCGATTCGCTGAAGTCGATCGGGTAGTCGGTGGGCCGGCCGCGCAGGTTCGGGTGCGAGGCCCAGCCCTTGGCGGCCGCCAGCTCCCAGTCCCATTGGGACCCGCGATAGGCGTCGTGGTCCTGCCAGTGGCCTTGCTCCAGGGCGGTGACCTTGATCCCCTCGGCCGCCAGCCGGCGCGCCGCCACCCCGCCCGCGGGGCCGGCGCCGATGATCAGGACGTCGGCGTGGTCAGCGGCTGGTTGTGTCATAGAAGGCCCGCACGGCGGTGATCTTGCCCGCCTCGTTGAAGATCATCTGGTCGACGATACGGCCGGAAAGACGACGGTCGGTGGCGGGGCCCGTGCGGCACTGCAGCAGGGCGATGGCCTCGTTGCCGCAGACGATCGGGGGCTCCGTGAGCCACAGCTCCACGTCCCAGGGCTGGAACCCGTCCCAGAAGGCGGCGATCTTCTCCAGGCCCTCGTTGCGCACCAGGCCCACCGGATCCTCGTGGACCGCCCCCTCGGCGAACAGCGCCATCCAGGCGGCCTTGTCCTTCTGAGTCTCCGCCCGGCAATAGGCCTCGATGGCGTCGATCATCTGTTCTCGGGTCGGCAAAGGGGTCTCCTGGGGAAGCCGGATCAGGTGGGGGCGCGGCGGACGGCGAGAACCTTCCGAGCAGCAGGTCGGGCCCGAAGGACATGGCTCAGGCGACGCTCAACGCCGCGCGGCTGGGGGCCCTCAGGGTGTCGAGGGCGTCCTTGTGGAAGACGCCGCCCTTCATCACCGCGGCCAGCCTGGACTTGTCCTTGAGGACGGCGATGTCGGCGATGGGATCGCCGTCCACCACGATCAGGTCGGCCAGGGCGCCGGCTTTGATGTCGCCCAGCTCGTGGCTTCGCCCCATCAGCAGGGCGCCGTTGCGGGTTCCCCAGCGGATCACGTCCAGCGCCGGGACGCCCACGAAGTTGACGTAGAAGTCCAGCTCGTCCGCGTAGGTCCCGTGGTCCAGCGGCACGGCGCCGAAGTCGTCGCCCAGCACCAGCCGCACGCCGGCCTTGTTGGCCACGGACAGCACCTTGGCCATGGCGTCCATGTCGGCGCGCATCTTGTCGATGAACGGGCCGGTGCGGATCTGGCTGACCCGGTAGGGGTAGAGCATGCTGGGAGCGAGGAAGGCGCCGGTCTCCAGGAACTTGTCGATGCCCTCCTGGTCCAGGCCGTCGCCGTGGTCGATGACGTCGACGCCCACCTCCAGCGCGGTCATGATCCCCAGCTTGTTGGCGATGTGGGCGCGGATCTTGGCGTTGCGCTGATGGGCGGCCTCCGTCGCCGCGGCCAGCTCCTCGCGGGTGAGCTCCATCTTCTCCGGCACGCCCTGCACCCCGTGGCCGCCGGTGGCGAAGATCTTGATGATCTCGGCGCCGCGCTTGACCTCGTTGCGGACGCCGCGGCGGAACTCGTCGGGGCCGTCGCAGCGGGAGATGGAGGGCGGCGGGCCGTCGCCCCAGTGCCAGGGGTAGTAGAGGTCCTGGGAATGGCCGGTGGTCGAGACGTCCCGGCTGCCGGCCATGATCCGCGGGCCCGGGATGGTCCCTTCCTCCACCGCCAGCTTGAGCGCGGCGTCGATGGCGTAGGGCGCGCCGGCGCTGACCACGCCGGTGAAGCCGCAGTCCAGCGCGAGCCGCAGGTGCTCGGCCGCCCGCAGCGTCTGCAGGCCCGGGGAGGCGTCCATGCCCACCGGCAAGGGGGCGCCGCCGCCGACCCCCCGGTAGGTGGCGTGGTAGTGGCAGTTGAACAGGCCCGGCATCACGCTGGCGCCCTGCAGGTCGACCACCCGGACGTCGGGCCCGCGCGGCGGCGCCCCGCCGAAGGTCACCGCCTCGATGCGGTCGCCGACGATGTCGATGACAGCCTGCGGCCGCGCGCCGGCGTCCACGTCGATCAGGTTGGCGTTGGTCAGCACCACGCGCTGCATGCTGGTCCTCCCTAGTTTGCGGCCGGCCGTTGGCCGCGGATCAGGCGGCCCGGCAAGGCTCCGGTATGGATTCCGTCGCGGTAGGTGACCTGCCCGTCAAGCAGGGTCATCACATAGCCGTCGGCCTTCTGCGACAGCCGCTTGCCGCCGGCCGGCAGGTCCCGGGCGACGCGGGGCGGATGCAGGCGCAGGGCCTGGTAGTCGATGACGTTGAGGTCGGCCCTCAGGCCCCTCCGGACCAGGCCGCGGTCGAGGAATCCCACCGTCTCGGCCGGGTCGCGGGTCAGCGCCTTGATCGCCTGCGGCAGGGCGATCTCTTCCTCCGGCGGGGCGTCGCGGCCGAGGCGGGTCAGGAGATAGGTCGGATAGGCCGCGTCGCAGATCATGCCGTAGTGCGCACCGCCGTCGCCCAGGCCCAGCACCGCGCCGTCGTTCTCGAACAGCCGGCGCGGGTTCTCGCCCAGCGGGCCCAGCGGGCAGTAGAGGATGGCGTGGCCGTCCTCCTCCAGCAGGGCGTCGTAGATCACCTCCGGCAGATCCCGGCCCGTCGCCCCGGCCCTGGCGGTCAGGCTTTCCTCCGGCGAGGGCTGGTAGTTGGGCGGATCGCCCAGCACGAACAGGTTGTCGATCCTGCGCACCATCGACAGGACGAAGGGATTGGGATCGTCCGGCCGCTCACCCAGGAGCCGGGCGCGCAGGATCGGATCGCGCAGGGCCCTCACCTTTTTCGCCAGCGGCAGGCCTTCGATCGGCCGGTAGCTCGGGTTCAGCGCGAACGGGTGGTAGGAGAGGTCGAGGCCGAACAGCATGCCCACCGGCCGCAGGAAGAATTGCGCTCGGATCGGCAGGCCCTCGGCGCGCGCCTGGTCCACGCCCTGCATGATCTCCTCGCGCCCGTTCGGCGCGCCGCTGGCCAGGGTGAAGGACAGCGGCCGGCCGCAGGTCTGCGCCAGCCGGCGCATGATGGCGAACTCCTCCATCGGCGGCCTGGCGGTGTTGCAGATGATCTGGAAGACGCCCGTCCCGGCGTCGCGCAGGCCCTCGGCGAGGGCGGTGATCTCGTCCTCCTCGGTGAGCACGCTCGGCGCGCTGCGGCCGTTGCGGAACCGATGGGCGAGCTGGCGCGAAGTGCTCACGCCCACGGCCCCGGCGCGGATCGCCTCGGCGGTCAGCCGGCGCATCTGCGCCAGCTCGGCGGCGGTCGGCGGCGCGCGCTCGGCGCCGCGCTCGCCCATCACATAGACCCGCAGGGGCGAGTGCGGGATCTGGGCGGCGAAATCCACGTCGGCGTGGCGCTGCTCGAGCGCGTCCAGGTATTCCGGGAAGGTCTCCCAGTTCCAGGGGACGCCGGCGGCCATCACCGCCTCGGGCACATCCTCCACGCCCTCCATCAGCTTGATCGCCAATTGCTGCTGCCCGGCCCGGCAGGGCGCGAAGCCGACACCGCAATTGCCCATCACCACGGTGGTCACCCCGTGGTTGGACGAGGGCGCCAGCCGGTGCTCCCAGGTGATCTGGCCGTCGTAATGGGTGTGCAGGTCGACGAAGCCCGGCGTCACCAGCTTGCCGCGGACGTCGAACTCCTGGTCGCCTTGGCCTGCGACATCGCCGACCTCGGCGATCCGGCCGTTTCTGACAGCGACGTCGGCCTGGAAGGGCGCCCCGCCGGAGCCGTCGACGACGGTCCCGCCGCGCAGCACGACGTCATAGGACTGAGCCATGTCTCCACCCGTTCGAGGCGGCCGCCGAGGTTGATCTTCGCACGGATCCCAGATCTCCGCCCGACCTTACAATCGTCTATCGGATTGTCGAGGGCGATTCTGCAGTGAGGTGAAATAGGTGAGAACTGTCGGCGCACGACGCATTGTCGGCCACCTTAACAGGTGTATGTTTAGAAGATGGCAGACCGTGCGCGCGCCGCGCGCACCAGCAGCGCCGGTGAGGCGCCGACCGGGACGGAGACTATCGATGAGCGCCGCCCAATGCCCGATGGGGGCCCGCGTGGTCGACTATTTCGACCATAACACCCGCGAATACGTCGACGAGCGGCACCGCTGGTACCAGCAGATCCGCCGCGAGGTGGGGCCGGTGTTCTGGTCGCCGAACTATGGCGGCTACTGGGTGGTGATCGGCTTCGCCGAACTGGAAGCGGCGGCCAGGGACTGGGAGACCTTCTCCTCCAAGCACATCGTCGACGAGAGCGGCCAAGCCTGTCCGTACACGGATGGCCTGCTCTACCAGGGCCTGTTCGTCCCCCCGCGCGGCTTCTCCAGCCTGATGCTGGAAGAGGATCCGCCGGCCTGGGAGCGCTCGCGCGAGGCGCTGGCCGCGACCTTCTCGATGCCGGCGGCCCAGCGGTGGCGGCCGCGACTGCAGGATCTCGTCGACGCCTGCCTGGACCGCAAGATCGAGAGCGGCCGGATCGACTTCGCCAAGGACGTCTCCAACATCGTCCCGGCGATCCTGAGCCTGGAGCTGGCCGGCCTGACCACCGACCACTACGAGATGGTGGCCCGCAACCACCACCTGACCTCGCACATCCCGGGCGACGATCCGCGCTGGCGGGACCTGGCCGCCGACCTGGCCCTCGAGCGCCAGCAGGTCGTCGACACGGTGCAAGCGCGCAAGACCGGCGCGCGCGGCCGCGACGTGATCAGCGTGCTGCTGAACGCCCGCGACAAGGGCGCGAACTTCTCCGACCAGGACATCGTCAAGCTGGCGAGCCTGATCATCGGGGCCGGGATCGACACCACCGCCTCGGTGCTCAACAACGCCTTCGTCCTCCTTACCCAGCAGCCGGCGCTGCGGAAGCGGCTGATGGAGGAGCCCAAGCTCACCGTCGACGCCTTCGACGAGTTCCTGCGCATCTCGGCGCCCACCCAGGGGCTGTGCCGCACGGTGACCCGGGACGTGGAGCTCGGCGGCCAGAAGATCCGCCGGGGCGACCGGGTGATGCTTTGCTTCGCCGCCGCCTGCCGCGACCCGAACGCGTTCGACCGGGCCGAGGAGGTGGTGCTGGATCGCAAGCCCAACCTGCACGTGGCCTTCGGCTCGGGGACCCACCGGTGCCTGGGCCAGTTCTACGCCAAGCTGGAGTTCGACATCATCTTCAGCACGGTGCTGCGGCGGGCGCCCGATTTCCAGGTGGACGTCGCGGCGGTGCAGCAGTTCGACAATGTCGGCGTGGTCACCGGCTTCACCAGCGTGCCGGCGACCTTTACGCCGGGCAAGCGGCTGGGCGTCGATCCGAAGGTGCCAGGCTTCTTCGCCGAGACCTGATGGCGGCGACGTTCCGGCGTGAGTTGAAAGTGAACGCATGAGTCTGGTGAGAATTGAGCGCGCCGCCGACCGGGTGGCGGCCGAGATCCGCAACGCCATCGTCCGCGGCGAGCTGACGGAGAGCGACAGCCTGCCCGCGGAGGCCCATCTCATCGCGCGCTTCGAGGTCTCGCGCCCCACCCTGCGCGAGGCCATCCGCATCCTGGAGTCCGAGAACCTGGTGCGGGTCGCGCGCGGCCCCCGCGGCGGCGCCCGGGTGATGGCGCTGAACGCCGACCTGGTGGCGCGCACCGTCGGCCAGACCCTGCAGTCGCGCCGCGCCACGCTGAAGGACATCATGGAGGCCAGGCTCACCATCGAGCCCCCGGCCGCGCGGATGGCCGCGGAGCGGCGGCCGAAGGAGGCGTCGCTGCAGCTGCGCAAGCAGATCATCGCCGAGTACGACGCCCTGGGCGACACCCCGCGGCTGGCGCGGGCGGTGGCGGATTTCCACACCCTGGTGCTGCAGGTGTCCGGCAACCAGACGCTGATGTTGATGGGCCAGGCGCTGCAGCAGATCATGGAAAAGCACATGTCGCTGATCGATGCGGACATCCTCGAGCGCGAGACGCCTGAGGCGCAGCTTCAGCGGCAGCGGGCCGGGTTCAAGTCGCAGGAGCGGCTGGCCGAGTTCGTCGAGGTCGGCGACGGGCCGGGGGCGGAGGCCCACTGGCGCAACCACCTGCTGGATTCGATGGACTACTGGCTGCAGGGCGGCCTGGGCGACGCGACGGTGGACATCCTGTCGCCGCCGGCGCACCTCCCCTCGAACGACGGGGACTGACCCGCCGCCCTGTCCGTGGAGCGCGACTGCGCCCGGCCGCCGCGCGAGACGCCGGCCCGGCGCAAGCCGGGAAAACTGATGAGGCGACGGTTGTGAACGGCCCAGGCCTGGCCTAGCGTGGAGATCAGCCCCGGCGTCTGCGCGTGACCGGGGGCATGACCAGCAACATCCGGAGGGACGCCGTGAGCCTCGCCGTCGCAACGCCCGACCGGGCGCCCGCGCACGTTCCGGCGCACCTGGTCCGCAACTTCAGCTTCGCCACGGCGCCGGGCGCGACCGAGGACCCGCACCGGGCCGCCGCCTTCCTGTTCCAGGGCCCCGACATCTTCTACAGCCCGATCGTCCATGCCGGGACCCCGGCCTGGGTGGTGACGCGCCTGGACCTGATCCGCGAGATTTACCAGGACCCGGAGTCGTTCTCGAGCAACGAGACCTCCCGCGTCGCCGAGGTGCTGGGGGACAGCTGGCGTCTGATCCCGGTGAACCTCGATCCGCCCGAGCACACCAAGTACCGGATCATCGTCAATCCGATTTTCTCGCCGCAGCGGATGGCCGAGCTCGAGGGCGGCGTGCGCGACACCTGCATCGAGATGGTGGAGTCCTTTCGCCACAAGGGCGGCTGCGAGTTCATCGAGGCCTTCGGGCGCGCTTTCCCGGTGACGATCTTCCTGCGGCTGATGGGCCTGCCGCTGGAGAAGACCGCCGACTTCGTGGCCTGGGAGGAGGGCCTGCTGCACGCCAAGACGCCGGAGCAGGCGGTCCATGCCGCCCGGGCGACCCGCGACTACTTGGTCGCGGTGATGAACGACCGGCGGGTGAACCCGCGGGATGATCTTTCCAGCCTGTTGGCCAACGCCCAGGTGGACGGTCGGCCCTTCACCGACGACGAGGTGATCGGCTCCTACTTCATGTTCTTCCTGGCCGGGCTCGACACCGTGACCTCGGCGCTGGGCTTCGTGTTCCGCGAACTGGCGCAGCAACCGCACCTGCAGCAACAGCTGCGCGACGATCCGGGGCTGATTCCCAACGCCATCGAGGAGCTCCTGCGGGCCTACACGATCGTGGAGTCCAAGCGCTGGGTGACGCGCGATGTCGAGTTCCACGGCGTGACGATGAAGAAGGGCGACTGGATCTTCCTGGGCACCCCGATCTGCGGCCGCGACGATCACGAGTTTCCCGACCCGCACCACATCGACTTCACCCGCGAGAACGTCCGCCACCTGGCCTTCGCCTCGGGCCCGCACCGCTGCATCGGTTCGCACCTGGCCCGGCGCGAGATCAAGATCGCGCTGGAGGAGTGGCTGACGCGCATCCCGCCGTTCCGCGTCAAGGCCGGCGAGACGCCGAAAGCCCAGGCGACCATCGTCTGGGGCGTCACCTACCTGCCGCTCGAGTGGTCCGCCTGAACCCCCGACCTGTTCCTTCCCGACCTGGAGACGCCGATGGCCAAGTATGTGTTCGTGGTGATGACCAATGCGGCGGAGGGCCAGGAGGCCGAGTTCAACCGGTGGTACGACGAGGAGCACCTCGCCGACGTCCTCAAGCTGCCGGGCATGGTGTCGGCGCAGCGGTTCCAGGTCGCCCCCGAGGAAGCCGGCAATCCCAAGGCGACGCTGAAGTTCCTGACGCTCTACGAGATCGAGACCGACGACCTGGCCAAGACCCAGGCCGCGCTCGCGGCCGCGGCGGGCACCGCGGCGATGCCGATCAGCCCCGCGCTCGACAAGGCGGACGTCTACACCGTGTACTTCAAAGCCGGCGGCGAGAAGGTGTTCGCCCGCTGAGCCGCATGTCCCCGCATGGGGGCGATCAACGACAACAGACGATGCGATGGGAGCGGACGCGATGACGGATTTCTCCAGTGGCCTTCCGGTGGAAAAGGAATCCATCGTCGCCGAAAAGCCGGCCGAGCCGTTCTGGGCGGAGAATCTGCTGTTCGCCCTCTATGACCCGAAGGCGGACCTCGGCTTCTGGCTGCACCTGGGCTCGGTGCCCACCGAATGGGCCATGTGGGAGGACCGCGTGCTGGTCTGCCTGCCCGGCGACGAGGGCGTGCTCACCATGTGGGCCTACTACTACACCCCCCAGGAGAAGAAGCCGGCCGGCCCCAACCTGGCCTTCAAGTGCGTCGAGCCGTTCAAGCGCTGGAAGGTGACCTTCGACGGCTTCGCCATGCACGTCTCGAACGCCGACATGGCCAAGGGCATGGCCCCCGACGGACTGAAGAAGCGGCTGATCATCGACCTGGACATCGAGTGCGCCATTCCTGTGTGGGACGCCCATACCGCCGCCCACAGCGGCAAGGGCAAGGGCGAGATGACCAGCCAGGGCTGGGCCAAGGAACACTACGAGCAGCTCTACCGCGCCAAGGGCGTGGTGAAGGTGGACGACAAGACCTATCCGATCGAGCAGGCCACCGGCTGGCGCGACCACTCCCGCGGCCCCCGCGGCGGCGGCACGGGCGAGCCCTGGGGCGGACACGTCATCGCCGGCTGCCTCTATCCCAGCGGCCGGGCGTGGATCTTCTCCACCTACTGGCGTCCGGACGGCAAGATCACCCTGGAAGGCGCCTGCGTGGTCGAGAAGGACGGCAGTTTCCGCCACGCCGAGGTGCTGAACCCGCCGCGGCTGCGGGAGCTCAAGATGTCCGGCGAGAAGCTGCCGGTGCATCTGAAGTGGGAGGGCGGCGAGATCAACCTGACCATGGACGTCAAGCGCTCGATCTGGACCTCGATGCAGAAGCGCCTGGCCGTGGGCAAGGACACCGCCGACAACGGGCTGATGTACGTCCTGAACTTCGGGCCTTGCGAATGGGACGGGGAGGTGGGCCAGGTCTACATCGAGCGGTCGGACCCGCTGAACCTGCCCTTCATTCAGCTGAAGGCCTGAGCGGCCGTGCGCACGCCGGGGGAAGCGTTCAGGATCGCCGTCCCTGAGGCGGCTCTGAGCGACCTGAAGGACCGGCTGGCGCGCACGCGCTGGCCGACGCCCGCCGAGGGGCCGGACTGGGCGCTGGGGACCAGCGTCCCGTACATGCACGACGTGGTCGCCCATTGGCGCGACCGGTATGACTGGCGCGCCTGGGAAGCCCGGCTGAACGCCTTCGAGCAGTATCGCGTCCCGCTCGGCGGCATGCAGGTCCACTGCCTCGTGGAGCGGGGCAGCGGGCCCGACCCGATGCCGGTGGTGATGTCCCACGGCTGGCCGGGCTCGGCCATCGAACTGATCGAGATGATCGAGCCGCTGGCGCATCCGGAACGGTTCGGCGGCCAGGTCGAGGACGCCTTCACCGTGGTGGTCCCCAGCCTGCCCGGCTGCGGCTTCACGACGGCGCCCAAGGGGCCGATCTCGCCGCGGGAGGTGGGAAAGCTCTGGGGCGAGCTGATGCGCGACGCCTTCGGGTTCGAGCGCTACATCGCCCACGGCGGCGACTGGGGGGCGGTGATCAATTCCTGGATGGGCGTCGACCGCCCGCCCGGCCTGATCGGCCTGCACCTCAACACCGCGGTGCTGCAGGCGGCCTGGACTTTCGAGACCCAGCCGCTGACGCCGGAGGAACAGGCGCATGCCGAGCGGATGGCCGCGCGCCAGGTCGGCGAGACCGCCTACCA
>Ga0268265_10001534_pt1 | contig 19212 bp, 13 predicted proteins | sample KBSSwiS52_FD_190355 | JGI IMG/M metagenome (GOLD analysis project Ga0268265, IMG submission 190355) | Switchgrass rhizosphere microbial communities from Kellogg Biological Station, Michigan, USA - KBS Switchgrass S5-2 (SPAdes) (version 2) | ecosystem: Host-associated > Plants > Roots >... | reverse complement strand
GCTGTCGCTGGACGTTCGTCAGCTTCTCCTGCACGCGGTCGACCACTTCGACGGTGTTGGTTCCCGACTGCTTGCGGATCATCACGTTGACCGAGGGAACGCCGTTCAGCCGGCTGGCGAAACGGATTTCCTGCACGCTGTCCTGCACGCGTCCGACGTCGCCGAACGTGATCACCGAACCGTCCGCGCGATACGAGATGACGATCTTGTTGAAGTCCTCGACGTTGCGGATGCGGCCCATCGTGCGGAGCGCGACCTCGGCCGGGCCGGCGGTGAACTGTCCGCCCGGGATCTCGACGTTCTGCCGCTGAACCGCGTTGCGCACCTGGTCCACGGTCAGGCCGTAGGCGTTCAGGCGGTCGGCGTTGAGCAGCAGCTGGATCTCGCGCTTCCGCTCGCCCATGAATCCCACGGAGCCGACGTCCTTGACGGTCTCGAGCTCCTGCTTGACGCGCTTGTCGGCGATCTCTGTGATCTCCTTGGGCGCGCGAGGACCGAAGACGGCGAAGCCGAAGATCGGCTGCGAGTCGGGATCCATCTTCGTGATCTGCAGCGGCCGGGTGTCGCGCGGGAACTGATTGACGATCTGGGCGAGCTTGTCGCGCACGTCCTGGGTCGCGGATTCGATTTCGCGCTCGAGGGTGAAGGTGATGGTGACGCGCGAATTGCCCTGGTCCGAGGAGGCCCGCAGCTCGTCGATGCCGCTGATGGTGTTGACCGCTTCCTCGATGCGCTTGGTGATGGTGGTTTCAATCTCCTCAGCGCTGGCGCCGGGCAGGTTGGCCTGGACCGAGACGACCGGCGCGTCGGTTTTCGGCATCAGGTCGAGGCCCAGCGATTCGTACGAGGCCGCGCCCAGCACGATCAGGGCGGCCGTCATCATGATGGCGAAGACCGGACGGTTGACGCTGACTTCCGCGATTTTCATTGCCGCGCTCCTCTACGACCACCGCCTTCGCCGCGGCGTCCGCCGGCGCCCTGCCCGCTCGGCGCGTTCTCTTCCCCGGTGTCGGTCCGCACGGACACTCCGGTCGCCAGCTGGCTCAGATTGCTCGTCGCCAGCGTTTCGTCTCCCTTGAGGCCGGAGGTCACTTCCACGAGCTTGTTCTGATGCGTACCGAGCGTGATCTGCTGCTGCCGCGCCTTGCCGTTCTCGATGATGAACACCGTGGAGACACCGGCCAACGTCGAGACCGCGTCCTCCGGCACCGCGAGCACGTTTTCGTCCACCTTGGTCAGGACGACGCCCTTCGCGAAGAAACCAGGCTTCAGGACGCGGTCGGTGTTCTCGACCAGCGCCTCGACGGGAAAGGTCCGCGTCGCTTGATCGACCGCCGGGCTGACGTAGGCAATCTTGCCCTTGAACGTGCGGTTCAGGAACGCCTCGACATTGAACTCGACGCCTTGACCGGGGCGGATTACGCTCGCGTGTTTTTCCTGAATCGCCGTCTTCAGCTTCAGCGGGTTCACCTGGACGATGCTGACGACCGGCGTGTTCTCCCGGATGTATTCACCGGGCTGCACGAGACGCTCGGAAACCGCGCCCGCCACCGGCGCCCTGATGACTGCGTCGGCCAGCTTCTTTTGCGCCAGCTCGTACGAAGCCCGGCGATCCTGCAGGCTGGCTTTCAGGCTGCGCACGTTGTCGAGCGCCGCCTGAAGGTTCGCCTCGCTCACCTTGACGCGCGTCTCCGCCGTGTCGCGGTCGGCCTTGGTCAGCAATCCGCGTCCGCTCAGTTGCTGCGCGCGCTCGAACGCCGCTCGCGCGTCGTCACGATTGGCAATCTGCTGGCGGACCGAGGCGATCTGCTCGTCCGCCGGTGGCTGCTTGTCCTGAGGGCGGTCGATGCCGAGCTGCGCTTCCACCTGGCGCAGCGCGCTCTCGGCGCGGTCCACCGCGAGCTTCAGCTCGCTCGGTTCCAGTCGGACGAGGACGTCGCCGGCTCTGACCTCGGTGCCGAGCTCCACCCGGACTTCACGGACGACGCCAGCGACCTCGCTGCTGATCTTGGCCATATCGGGCGACATCAGCGTTCCGGAGAGCTCCACCTCGCGCTGCACCGACATCCGCTGGACGTTCGTCGTCTGAGTCGCCACGGCGCCGCCGCGGCCTCCACGTCCGCCGCGGCCCTGGCCTCCGCCGGCGGCTTGCCCGTTCGTGTTTTGACAAGCGGCGGCGGCCACTGAGACCGCGGCGATCACGATGAAACTTCTATGCACTTTTTAGGATTCCTTTACGCCGTGAGCACACGATCTTACTCCGTCCCTCCGACGGCAATTCCGTCGCTTCTCTCCGCCTGGCCGCGTCTACGCTTGCACGGCGGCCGGACGACCCTCGGTCACCGAAGCCGCGCGGCGACGGCTCAGTCGCATGCGCGCACCCTCGATGTACACGTAATACACCGGTGTGATGTACAGCGTCAGCAGCTGCGACACCAGCAATCCGCCGACGACCGCGAGGCCGAGCGGCCGCCGCGATTCCGCACCGGCGCCGAGGCCGAGCGCGATCGGCAACGTGCCGACCAGCGCCGCCATCGTCGTCATCATGATCGGACGGAAGCGGACCAGACACGCTTCGTGAATCGCTTCGCGCGGCGTCTTGCCGTGCTCGCGCTGCGCCTCGACGGCGAAGTCCACCATCATGATGCCGTTCTTCTTGACCAGCCCGACCAGCATGATGACGCCGACAAACGCATACAAGCTCAACTCGGTCTTGAACAGCACCAGCGTGATCAGCGCGCCGAAACCGGCTGACGGCAGGCCCGACAGAATCACGAGCGGGTGCGTGAAGCTTTCGTAGAGGATGCCTAGCACGATGTAGATCACGACGATCGCCATGATCAAGATCAGCCCGAGGCCATTCAACGAATCCTGGAACGCCTGCGCCGTGCCCTGGAACGAGGTCGAGATCGCCGACGGCAGCGTGGAGGCCGCCGCTGACTTGATTTCATTGACCGCGTCGCCGAGGGCGTAGCCGGGCCGGAGGTTGAACGAGATCGTCACCGACGGCAGCTGCCCGGTGTGGCTCACGGTGAGAGGGCCGGCGTCGGTCGACATCGTGGCCAGCGTGTTCAACGGGATGAGGCTGCCGGCCGAGGACCGGACGTACAGCATCGACATCGCCGCAGGGTCCTGCTGGAATTCCGGCGCCACCTGCAGAATCACCTGATACTGGTTGTTCGGCGCGTAGATCTGCGAGACCTGACGCGTGCCGTAGGCGTTGTACAGCGCCGTCTCCACTTGATTCACGGTCAGGCCGAGCGCCGAAATCTTGTCGCGGTCCATCGCCACCTGGACCTGCGGGTTCTTCACCTGGAGATCGCTGCTCACGTCCTCGAAGCCGGGAATTTCGCGGACCTTGGCTTCGAAGATCGGCGCCCAGTGATAGAGCTCCGCGGTGTCGGTGTCCTGCAGCGTGAACTGATACAGGCTGCGTGCGCCCATCTGGCCGCCGAGGTTGATCGGTGGCTGATTGATCAGAAAGACGCGCATGCCCGGCACCTGCGACAGCTTCGGGCGGAGGTCGGCGATGATCTGATCCACGCTCCGTGTGCGCTCGGTGCGCGGCTTGAGGTCGATCGAAATGCGCCCGGTATTCAGTCCGCCGCCGCCGGGCCCGCCGCCGAGGTTTACGCTGTAGCCCGAGATATCAGGCTCCTTCGCCACGATCGCGGTGACCTGCTCCTGGTGGCGAATCATCTCTTCGAAGCCGATGCCCTGCATCGCCTCCGTGCTGATGTTGAAGCGCCCCTGATCCTCGCTCGGCAGGAACCCCTTCGGCACGAGCGTGAACAGATAACCCGTGCCGATCATCAACGCGATGGAAATCGCGAAGGTCACGACGTGGTAGCGGAGGCTCAACCGCAGCGTCCAGTCGTACAACTTGAGCCAGCCGGTGAACACGCTCTCGATGGCGTTGTACATCGACCCGTGCTTCTGGGTGTGCGGCGGCTTCAGGAACCGGCTGCACAGCATCGGGGTCAGGCTGATCGACACGAACCCCGAAACCAGAATCGCCACACCGATGGTGACCGCGAACTCGTGAAGCAGCCGGCCGACGACGCCGCCCATGAAGAGGACCGGAATGAACACCGCGGTCAACGACAGCGTCATCGACAGAATCGTGAACGAGATTTCCTTCGACCCCTCGTACGCCGCCCGCACCGGCGGCTTGCCCATCTCCATGTGCCTGACGATGTTCTCCAACATGACGATGGCATCGTCCACGACGAAGCCGACCGACAGCGTCAGTGCCATGAGCGAGAGGTTGTCGAGGCTGTAGTCGAGCAGATACATCACCGCGAAGGTCGCGACGATCGAGGCGGGGAGGGCGAGGCTCGGGATGATGGTCGCCGAGATGTTCCGGAGGAAGATGAAGATCACGATCACGACGAGGCAGACGGTGAGCACGAGCGTGAACTTCACGTCGTGAACCGACTCGCGGATCGGAATCGAACGGTCGGTGCGGACGTCCAGCGTCACCGACGCCGGCAGCTGCTCGGCGAACGTCGGAAGCAGTTGTTTGACCGCATCGCAGACCGCCACGACGTTGGTGCCCGGCTGCTTCTGGATGGCGAGGTAAATCGTCCGCTCGCCGCGATACCACGCGACGTTCTTGTCGTTTTCGACGCCTTCGTAGACATGCGCGACGTCGCCGAGGCGAACCGGGTTGCCGTTCCGGTAGGAGATGATCGTCGGGCTGTAGGCGGCGGCCCGCAGCAGCTGACCGTTGGCCTGGACGACCATGGTCTTGTCGGTGCCGTACATCGTGCCGGTCGGCAGATTGACGTTTGCCGTCGAGATCGCGCTGGCCACTTCGTCAATTCCGAGGCCGTGGGCGGCCAGCTTGCGCGGGTCGACGTCGACGCGCACGGCGTAGCGCGCGGCGCCGAAGATGTTGACCTGCGCCACGCCGTTGACCATCGAAATTCGCTGCGCGATCGTCGATTCCGCGTACTCGTTGACGGCCGACAGCGGCAGTGACGCCGAGTGCAGCACGAGGAACATGACCGGCTGATCGCCCGGGTTGACCTTCTGGTAGGACGGGGGCGCCGGCATCTGCGGCGGCAGCTGCCGCGCCGTCTTGGCGATCATGGCCTGCACGTCCTGGGCGGCCGCGTCGATATTCCGGCTCAGGTCGAATTGCAGCGTGATGTTCGTGCTGCCGAGGGAGCTCGTCGAGTTGATCGAGGTCACGCCGGCGATCGTCGCGAACTGCTTTTCGAGCGGCAGCGCCACGGCGGACGCCATCGTTTCGGGACTCGCGCCCGGCAAGCCGGCGCCGACCTGGATGGTGGGGAAGTCGATGGCCGGCAGGTCGCTCACCGGCAGCAGCCGGTACGACATGACGCCGAACACCATGATCCCGATGACGATCAGCGTCGTCGTGACGGGCCGCTTGATGAAAATCTCGGAGAGGTTCATGACGCCGCCTTTGGCGCGGGACCGCCGGGGCCCGACTTGATGCTGACGCGGCTGCCGGGCACGAGACGAATCTGACCGTCGGTGACGACGGTTTCTCCAGGCTGAACCCCGGATTTCATCACCGACTCATCGCCGCGCGTTCTGGCGACCGTCACGGGGCGGAGCTCGACCGTCTGATCCTGTTTGACCACGAACACGAACGTCCCCTGCTGGCCGGCCTGCACCGCGTTCGACGGCACGACGACCGCGCGTGGATCCGAGGTCAGCGTGACCTTCACGTTGACGAACTGGCCGGGCCAGAGCCGCCGGTCGCTGTTCGGGAACGTGCCTTTCACCTTGATGGTGCCGGTGGTGGGATCGACGGCGTTGTCGATGAAGTTGATGCGGCCCGTCGATGCCGGCCGCTCGTCGTTGGGTGCGACCGCCTCGACGGTGAGCGTGCCCTGTCCCATGTAGCGCTTGAAATCCGTGAGCAACGCCTCCGGCACCGCGAACGAGACGTAGACCGGCGTAATCCGGTTGATTGTCACGATCGGGGCCGTGTCGTTGGCCCGTACGAGGTTGCCTGGATGCACCTGCAGGAGGCCGGTCCTTCCGGTGAACGGCGCGGTGATCGTCGCGTAGTCCAGCTGGATCTTCGCGTTTTCCACTGCCGCGCGATCCGCGCCGAGGGTCGCCTCGAGCGCCGCCGCGTTGGTCAGCATCTGCTCGACTTGCTCTTTCGTCGCGATGCCGCGCTGCGCCAGGTCCTGGTAGCGCGTCGCCTGCGCCCGCGCGTTGGCGGCCTGCGCCTGATCGCGCGCCAGCGCGGCCTCGGCCTGGTGCAGCGCCGCTTCGAACGGCCGGCGATCGAGGCGGACGAGCACCTGCCCCTCCTCGACGTCTTCGCCTTCCTTGAAATGCACCGAGGTCATCTCGCCCGTGATCTGGGCGCGGACCGAAACCGTGGACGCGGCGATGACCGTGCCGATGGCACGGACGTCGAGCGGCATCGATTTTTCCGAGACGACGGCGGTCGTCACCGGAACCGCGGCTGCCGCGCCGCCGCCACGACCTGAGGGGGCAGGCGTCGTCTGTTTGGCCTCGCCCCCGGAGCACGCAGCCGTCAACAACGCGAGCGCCGCGGCAAGGGCCGGCGTCACGCTACGCGAGAACGAACGAAACTCAGGCATCAGCATCACTCGAATCGCAGGGCGTCGATGGGATCCAGCGCGGCCGCCTTCCGCGCTGGATAGAATCCGAAAAACACGCCGGTCATCGCGGCGAAGCCGAAGGCGAGCGCCACGGCGTTGGGTGACACGGCGGTCGGCCATCCCTGCCACAACGTCACGCCTTGCGCCAGCGCGAAGCCGAGCGCGATGCCGATGCCGCCGCCGAACAGGCTGAGTACGATGGCCTCGACCAGAAACTGCAGCAGAACGTCCCGGCCGCGCGCGCCGATCGCCATGCGCAGGCCGATCTCCCGCGTCCGCTCCGTGACCGACACCAGCATGATGTTCATGATGCCGATGCCGCCGACGAGCAGCGACACGCCGGCGATGCTCGCAAGGAGCGCCGTCATCGTCTGCGTGGCTTCCTTGCGGACGCTGGCCATCTCCTCCATGGTGCGCACCATGAAGTCGTCGGGATCCCCGGGCTGAATCTTGTGTCGCGTGCGCAGCAGCGTGGCGATGCTGTCGGCGACCGCCGACGTCTCACCTGCAGATGCCGCCGAGACCGTGACCTGCTGAATGAATGTGATGCCCCGAAGCTTCTTCATCACCGTCGAATAGGGCACGAAGATAGTGTCGTCCTGATCCTGGCCCATTCCAGACTGGCCCTTGCTCGCCATCACGCCGACGACGGTGAACGGCTGGTGCGAAATCCTGATGATCTGGCCGACCACATCGGCGTCGGGCTGGAAGAGCTGATCGCGAACGACGCTCCCGAGCACCGCGACCTTCGCGGCGGTCGTGACGTCCTGCGGCGTGAAGAAACCGCCTTCGTGCACCTGCCACGACCGGATCAGCGGCAGGTCCACGTCCGTGCCCTGCACCTGGGTATTCCAGTTCTGATTGCCGGCGACGATCTGCCCGCGCGTGTTGGACCCGGCCGCGGCGTACTGCACGCCAGTCAACCGCGCGATGGCGGCCGCGTCGTCCGGCGTCAACGTGCTGGCGTTGCCCTGGCCCTGCCGGACGCCGCCCTGTGAGAAATTGCCCGCCGACACGATGATCATGTTCGTACCGGCCGACTGAATCTGCGCCTCGATCGAGGTCTGCGCGCCGCTGCCGAGCGCCACCATCGTGATGACGGCGGCGACACCGATGATCATGCCGAGCATCGTGAGCGCCGTCCGCATTTTGTTGCGGTTCAGCGCCTTGACGGCAATACGGACAATCATCAGGAACGACATCGTCGGCTCCCTATGCCGGCCCGGCCGAGGGTTCGGCGCCCGGACCATCCTCGGCGCGCTCGGCGCGCAGCGAGTCCCACGCCACGAGCTCGTCCTCTGCGATCCGCTGTTCGCGCACCGGACGATCCGTCACGACCTGACCGTCACGGAATGTCACGATACGAGTGCCGTACTCGGCGATGTCCATCTCGTGCGTGATGAGGACCACGGTAATCCCGCGCTCCTTGTTCAAACGCTGGAAGATCCCCATCACTTCGATGCTGGTCCGGGTGTCGAGGTTCCCGGTGGGCTCGTCCGCGAGCAGGATCGACGGGTTGTTGATCAGCGCGCGGGCAATCGCCACGCGCTGCTGCTGTCCGCCCGACAACTGGTTGGGGTGATGGTCTGTCCGGTTGCCGAGTCCCACCAGATTGAGCACTTCCAGCGCGCGCTTGTGACGTTCTGCGGTCTTCAGCCCGCCGCCGTAGAGCAACGGCAGCTCGACGTTGTCGAGCGCCGACGTGCGTGACAGCAGGTTGAACCCCTGGAACACGAAGCCGATCTTGCGGTTTCGCACAGCGGCCAGCGCGTCCTTCGACATGCGCGACACATCCTGGCCGTCGAGGAAATACTGACCCGACGTCGGCCGATCGAGGCAGCCGACGATGTGCATGAAGGTCGACTTCCCGGATCCTGATGGACCCGTGACAGCGAGGAACTCGCCGCGCGGCACTTCGAGATTCACGCCTCGAAGCGCGCGCACCTCGACCTCACCGACCACGTAGGTCTTGATGAGGCTCTTGACTGAGATCACCGTCGGCATTTTTTTACGCGTCCGCTCCGAATCGCTCGTCGCCTTACCGCCCGCGTCCACCGGGGCCGCCGCCAAAGCCGCCCGGACCACGTCCCGGCATCAGCGGGTTGCCCGCGCCACCCTGGCCCGGCAGCGCGCGCGTCGTTCCGAGACCCGACACGCCCGTGACCACTTCCATCCCCTGTTGCATCTCGGTGCTCAACAACTCGGTGTTGGTTCCGTCAGAGATCCCCAGCCGCAGGTTGACCGGCTTCAGCTCGGGGGTCATGAACACCCACGCGCGGCCTCGCGATTCCACGACGGGCAGCGGCGCGAACAGCGCGTCGATCGTCTGTGCGGGTGCCGCCGATCCGTACTTCGGCCGAAGCGCCGACGATGAGGACGCCGCCGGCTTGGTCGCGGCGGCTTCGAATGCGCTGGTGTCCTGTCCTCGATCTTTCATGCGCGCGATGAATTGCTGCTGTTCTTCGGGCGACATCGTCTTGAAGCGTTCCATCATGCGGGCGGGATCGAACCCGCGACCGCCGCCGCCTCCAAATCCACCGCCCCGCCGCTCGCCGCCCTGGCCGGCGCCCGCCGAAGCGCCTTGCCCTGAACCGGCGGCGGGAGCCTGTCCCGACCCCGTCGTCCCGCGCCCCTGAGGCGAGACCGCGTTCTGCTGACTCGCGGACGTCGGCGGTGCTGCCGCCGGCGCGCCCGTCGCCGCGCCTGTGTCTGCATTTCTGCGCCCGCCTCCACCCTGGCCGCCCTGGCCGCGACCGCGGCCGCCGCCGGGCGTCGCCTCGGGTGGGACCGGCTGATTCAACGCCGCGAACAACTCGGGGGTCGGCCGGAACCGCAGCGCGGAATTCGGAATGCGCAGCACGTCCGTGCGCTTGGCGATTTCGACTTTGACGTTCGCCGTCATGCCCGGCTTGAGCTTCAGCTGCAGGTTGGGCACGTCGATGACCGTGCCGTACGTCGTGACGTTCGAGACCACCACGGGCTGCAGACGGATCTGTGAGACGGTGCCCTCGAAGTTGTCGGTGGGGTAGGCGTCGACGTGGAACGTGACGTGCTGACCCGGCCGGATGCGGCCGACATCGGCTTCGTCGATGTTCGCGTTGACCTGCATCTTGGTGAGGTCGGCGGCGATCACGAACAGCGTCGGCGCCTGCATGCTGGCGGCGACCGTCTGACCGACGTCGACGCTTCGCTGCGTCACGATGCCGTCGATCGGCGCCGTGATGATCGTGTGATCGAGATTGACCTGGTTCTGGTTGACCGATGCCTGCGACTGCGTCACCGCCGCCTGCGTCTGGTTGACCGTCGCCTCCTGCGATGCCAGGCCGGCCTGCGCCGTGTCGACCGCGATCTTCGCGGCGTCCAGCTCGCTCTGAGGCACGAGGCCCTTCGCGGCGAGCTCCTTGGCGCGGGCGTACTTCTGCTGCGCGTCGGTCAGCTGCACCTTGGTCCGCTCGAGATCGCTCCGCGCCTTGGCAAGGTTCGCGCGCGTCTGATTCAGATTGGCGCGGGCCTGCTGCAACTGCGCTTCGAAGAGCGACGGGTCGAGCTTCGCGATGACCTGACCCTTTTTGACGATCGAATTGAAGTCGGCGCCGAGCATCTGGATGTTGCCCGACACCTGACTGCCGACCTGGACCGTCGTGACCGCCTGCAGCGTTCCGGTGGCGCCGACCGTGTCGACGATGTCGCCGCGTGTAATCGGCGAGGTCTGCACCTGAACTTCTGGGCCGCCGCGGCGTACGTAGATCGCTCCGGCACCCGCTCCGACGGCGCCGACGATCAACAGGCCGATGATTGCGCGTTTCATGTCACTCCGTCTCAGGTTGTTAGCCGCCGCCGCGATTCGTCACGTTGTTCGTCGAGTTCGTCGTCGTCGTGACGGTTGCGCCGCCGCCCGCGTTAATCACGGTCACGTTGAGGTTCTGCAGGGTGGTCTGCTGCAGCCGCTCGAGCTCGACGAGAGACTTCCGATAGTTGAGAATCGCCTGCAGTTCGTTGTTCTGGGCGGTGGCGAGATCGCGCTGCGACTGAATGACGTTGTAATTCGTCGACATGCCGACTTCGAACTTGCTCTGCTCTGCTTCGAGCTGCTTCTGCGCGAGCTCGCGGGCGGCCTGCGCCGCCTCCACACGCTCGACGTTGCTGCGGGCGCTCACGGCCGCGTTGGTCACATCAGTGGCGACCTGCAGTTCCACTTGCTTGATCTGCGCCTGCACCTGACTCAGCTGAACGCGCGCACGAGCGACCGACGCCTCCTGGGAACTCGTCCCGAGCGGATACGAAAAGTTCACCTGCGCCGTCCACTGCGGATAGTTGTTGTGGAACAGCGAGCTGAACGCATCGCCAATCCCCCCCGGAATCGTGCTGACCACGGTGCTGCCGAGCGTCCCGTTCGATTGGCGATTGAGCTGCGTCCCGCCCAGTCCCTGCGGGACGTAGGCGAGCGACAGGTCGGCCTGCGGCTTCAGCTGGTCGCGCAGGAACCGGAGCGTGACATCGTTGGCCTGCATGGACTTCTTGGCGATCTCCACGTCCGTCCGCTGGCTGAGCGCGTTGCGGATGGCTGCCTCGAGGTCGATGGCTTGCGGCGCGAACTCCGGCCGATCCACCGGGTCCAGCCTGACGCTCCAGTTGGGATCCTCCGTGCCGGAGACAATGAGGCGCTTCAACACGAGCTCCGCCGTGCGCATCGTCTGCTGGGCGGCCGCGAGATTCTGGCGTGCGGTCGCGGCTTGCGATTGGGCCTGCACGACGTCGATCGGCGCCATGGTTCCCACTTCGACGCGCGTCTGATTGTCCTGAACCAGCTTCATCGCGAGATCGACCGACTTCTGCGCGACGTCGACCGCCTGGACGGCGAAGACGTAGTCCCAGTAGGCGTTGCGCACGTTCGACAGGGTATTGGTGATGGTCGCCCGCAACTGAACGTCCGAGATGTCTCGATTCAGCTTCGTGACCGCCAGCTGCTGACGCGTCGAGTCGATCGAGAAGTTGCGCAGAATCGGCTGGTTATAGGCGAACGACCACGCCGACTGAAAGAGCGGATTGAACAGCGAGTTGTTGCTCGTACTGCTGCGCCGAAAATTGTTCAGGCTCGCCGAGAAATTGCCTCCGCCCCAGGGCAGGCTTTGCGCGACTCCACCATTGAACGTCATCGTCTCGGTGACCGCCGCCCCACCGACGCCAAGCTGGGTCTGACTCGAGGGCAGAATCGTGGCGGACTGCGGGCCGACCGTCGACGTCAGCGTCGGGTTGTACACCGACTTCACGCTCAGCACGGCGATGTCGTTGATCTGCGGGTTGAGGCGCTGGACCGCGATATCGAGGTTGCGATCGAGCGCGAACTTCACCGCGTCCTCGAGGGTGAGCCGCAGTGTTGGCGTGGTCTCGCCGGCCGCCCGCGTCGTCTGCTGGACGTCGAGGTCGCCACTCGCCACCCGCTGGGCCGCCTGGGCCATCAGCTCGCGAACACGTGCGTCGGACACCTGCTGGGCCCACCCGGCCGTCGGAAGAGCCGCGAGCGCCAGCGCGGCAGTGAAAATCCTGATCCTTGCATTGCGTGTCATCAGCCTCTCTCCCTATCCAGTAATCCCTGGCCCCTACTGTCTCCGGTTGTCCCGCGACTTGCCGCGGTCCTTGAACATCTGTTCGTGGAGCTTGTTCAGCCGCACCCGCTGGTCCGGCGTCAGCACCTGGCGCTCGTGAAGGAGCATCAGCGTGCGCATCTTGTTCATGCTGGCCCGTGTCGACTCGACCTTGTCGACCTGGCGGGTCACCAGCGACTCGTCAGCTCCCGCGGCGATCATGTGCGAGAGCTCGTCCTCCTGCCGGTCGAGGTCCGCTTTCTTCTGACGAAGCAGGGAGATCGTCGATTGGAAGATGGCGTCGATCTTTGCCGTCTGGTCAGGGGTGAGCCCGAGGTCGCGCTGGAACTGGGCGTCCTTCCACCATGAGAACCCAAACGATTGTGCGTGAAGCGGGGCCGTGAGTGCCAGCAGCACGCCGACGACCAACCACCGCCGACTCCATGTCGATCTCATGCGTAAACCTCTGAAATACCGTTACTTGAGGGATTACGACAGCCGATCGTCAGGTGTTTATGGAAAGACAACTTTTTACGACCGACAGCACGTCGAAGGGGCCCCGTTGCTCCAAACGCGCGATTCCTCGCATGGCATTGCCGTTGCTCCATTTAGGAGCGTGGCTCCCTTCTTCGCGGCGTGGGTGCTGCTGGCGTTGTTGCTGTTCGTGATGGGCCTGGGTCAGCAGACGGTCGAGCGGCAGAATGTTTCCAGCCGCGCGACCGCAGCGCCGACCAGGTTGTCGGGTGTCGACGCACCGGATGTCAGGCCGACGGCCAGGAGGCCGGTGCGGGGCAACCATCCGGTGGCGGTGACTTCCGTTTTGGAACCCACCGGACGGTGACGAATCTCTTCCGGCGACACCAGGCAATCGGGATCGGCAATGTGGAACGTAGGCCGTGACGCCGCGCAGATACGGGCGAGGTTAGCCGTATTGCTGCTGTTGTAGCCGCCAATCACAATCATCAGGTCGACGGCGTGTTCGCGGAGGAGCGCGACCACGGCGTCCTGTCGATCCTGCGTCGCGCTGCAAATGGTGTCGAAGGCCTGATAGCGATCGCTCAGCTCGCCTTCACCGTAGCGATCGATCATGGCCTGGCGGATCATCTCGCCAATCTGCAGTGACTCGGTCATCAGCATCGTCGTCTGATTGGCGAGCCCGATGCGCGCGAGATCACGGTCGGGATCGAATCCCTGGGACACCGCATTGCCGAAGCGCCCCATGAACGCCTCGGCGTCCCCGCCCTGCCGGATGTGCTCGCAGACCGACTCGGTTTCCTTCTGGTCGAACACGACGAGGTATTTGCCGCCGTAGCTGGCGGTCTGTGACGCGGTCGCCTGTGTCTCTTCGTGCCACACCTTGCCGTGAATCACCGAGGTATAACCGCCCTCCGCATACCGCCGGACGTTCTTCCAAACGTTGAGCACCGAGCCGCACGTCGTGTCGATGAGCGTGCATCCGCGCTGGTCGAGTTGCTGCAGCATCGCCACCGTGACGCCAAACGCCGGCAGGATGACCACGTCGGCCGCGCTCAGGTGGTCGATGCTTTCTCCTTGGTCCGTTAGGAAGCGGATGCCCATCGCGCGCAGCTGCTCGTTGACGTGAGGGTTGTGGATGATCTCGCCGGTCAGAAACACCTGGCGGTCGGGAAACCGTTCCCGCGTCTGGTATGCGTAGTCGACCGCGCGGTCGACGCCATAGCAGAAGCCGAATTCGCGCGCGAGGTGCACGGTGAGCCGGTCCGAGCGGAAGGTGAAGTCCTCTGCCTTGATGCGCTCGATGATGCTGCTGTGGTACTTGTCGGCCAGCATGCCTGCGACGGCATGCTTCAGGTCCAGGCCTTTGCGGAAGATGAGAGAGGGCATCAGCCCTTACTGACTGTCCCTGATCTCGCGAACGTGGGGCGTCAGTGCATCGAAGGCGCGCAGCTCCCGCGTGTGTGGGCGCTCGAGCGCGAGCTCGAGCTCCGACAGGAACGCATCGTCGGCGGCAACCTCTCCGGGCGCGGTGCCTCGCGTCGCGACGGGCGTCATCCGCCGGTCGTTGGCCAGGTCGTAACCGCCGCGTGCGCCCCACCCGTATGACGCGCCGAGGGCGGCGCCGATGAAGAGGCCTGCGGCGGCCGCAGCGGCGACCCAGCGGGATGCCGACGGCGTCGCAGACGCGGTCATCGTGCGACGGACGAAGCGGCCGGGAAAGCTGATGACCCGCGCCGCACGGCCGACGTGCTCGATCCGTCGGGCGATCTGCATCTGCTGCTGACGCAGTCGCTCGGGTGTGAAGATGGCGTCCGCTTCGGTCTCGCCTTCCTGGCGCACCAGGTCCAGGACCTGCACCAGTTCCTCGTATCGCACGCGGCACGTGGCGCAGTCGGCCAGATGCTCGGCCACGGGAGGATCCGGCCGTTCGCCCTGCCGTACCGCCAGACAGGCGTCGAGCAGGCGTTCGTCCTGGACATGCCGCGACAGCGCTTCGAGCGCCTTCATGATCTGGCCCCCAGCAGGCCGCGCAGTTTACGTACGGCGCGGAACAGGTGGACGCGAACGGTCGATTCCTTCAGACCGGTCATTGCGCTGATCTCGCGCGGCGTGCAATCCCCGTAGTGCGAAAGCATGAAGACCGTCCGCTGCCGGCCGTCGAGCCGATCGATCGCCGACGCGATGCGCGCGCGCCGCTCGCGTGCGAGCAGGCGATGTTCCGGGTCGTCGCCGGGATGGGCAGCCGAGACGCGGGCCTCATCCGCGCTCGACACTTCGGCGCCCGCCATCCAACGGTCGCGCCGCATTTGCGCCTTCCGTCGATCCAGGCAGCCGTTGATGAGAATTCGTGTGAACCAGACCTCGAATGGCCAGGCTTCCCGATACGAGGTAATGTGACTGAAGACCTTGACGAACGCGTCCTGGACGGCTTCGTCGGCCTCGGCGGCGTCTCGAAGATATTGATAGGCGATGCGCGATGCGCGGCGTTGGTGCTGCGTGACGAGCTCCGAGAACTGCTCGCGCGCCTCGTCCATCTGGCCGTTCTCGACGAAGCTGCGGATGGCGACCGCCAGCCGCGTGTCGTCCGACAGTGGCGGAACGGCGGCGGCGCGTCCCCGCGCAGCCGGCTCGGGAACGCCGGCGGCGTCGATCGTACGATCGGGGACAGGCCGCAAGTCACCACTCATAAAGGCATTACGATCCGTACCGGCAGGTGTTTACCAGTTTAACGTATAATTTGTGTTTTTCGTGTATGTTGCTGCCCCTGCATATGTTAGGAGTCGTTGAATGAGTACTGGCGTCGAGCGCGCACGGGCCCTCGAGCGCGACGGTATCGAAACCGATCGCGTCCGATGGAACCTCCCCGTGGCGGCGCTCTACGAAGAGGCCGTTCGCCGCAACGAAGCCGTGATTGCAGCGGGCGGCCCTCTGGCGTGCAAGACCGGGCAGCATACCGGCCGCTCCCCGAACGACAAGTTCGTGGTCCGCGAGCCGTCGAGCGAGTCGGAAATCGTCTGGGGCAAGATCAACCGGCCGATGGAGCCGGCGACCTTCGACATGCTGCATCGCGATGTCCTGAAGTCGCTGGCCGGCAAGGAACTGTTCGTACTCGACTGCTACGCGTGCGCGGACCCGACGTACCGGCTGCCGGTGCGTGTCATCAACGAGTTTGCCTGGCACAACCTCTTCTGCCGCAACCTGTTCATCGACGATCCGCGGGCGGCCGAGGCCGGCGCCCCGGAGTTCACGATCATCGACTCGCCGAGCTTCAAAGCCGATCCGGTCCGTCACGGTACGAATTCCGATGTGGTCATCGCGCTCAACTTCGCCAAGCGCCTCGTCCTCATCGGCGGCTCGAGCTATGCCGGAGAAATGAAGAAGTCGATCTTCACGGTGCTCAACTACGTGCTGCCGCTCCGAAACGTGATGCCGATGCATTGTTCGGCCAACGTTGGCACGCACGGCGACGTGGCGCTCTTTTTCGGTCTGTCCGGCACCGGCAAGACGACGCTCTCGAGCGACCCCGAGCGGCAGCTGATTGGCGACGACGAGCATGGCTGGAGCGACAACGGCGTGTTCAACTTCGAAGGCGGCTGTTACGCCAAGACCATCCGCCTGTCGGCCGAAGCCGAGCCTCAGATCTACGCGACGACCCGGCGCTTCGGGACGGTGCTCGAAAACGTCGTTGTGGATCCCGACTCGCGGCAACTCGACCTCGACGACGATCGCCTGACCGAGAACACGCGAGCGGCTTATCCGATTTCGTTCGTCGACAACGCGGTGTCGTCGGGCCGCGCCGGCCACCCGACCAACGTGGTGATGCTGACAGCCGACGCGTTCGGCGTTCTGCCGCCGATTTCCCGTCTCAGCCCCGAGGCGGCGATGTATCACTTCCTGTCGGGTTACACCGCCAAGGTCGCCGGCACCGAAAAGGGCGTCACCGAGCCGAAGGCGACCTTCAGCACCTGCTTCGGCGCCCCATTTCTGCCGCTGGACCCGAGCCGGTACGCCAGGATGCTCGGAGAACGAATTGCCAAGCACGGGGCGCGCGTCTGGTTGCTGAATACCGGCTGGACCGGTGGTCCCTACGGCGTCGGGCACCGCATGAAGATCGCGTACACCCGCGCGATGATTCGCGCCGCCTTGTCGGGCGCGCTCGACAAGGCCAGTTACCAGAAGGACGCGGTGTTCAACCTCGATATTCCACAGAGTTGTCCCGATGTTCCGCCCGCCGTGCTGAACCCCCGGAGCACCTGGTCTGATGCCGCGGCCTACGACGCGCAGGCAATCAAACTCGCGCGCATGTTCGCCGACAACTTCAAGACGTTCGAAGCGACCGTCGACGCCAAGGTGCGCGCCGCCGGACCGAATGCCTGAATTCGAGGCCGTCATCGGCCTCGAGATTCACGCGCAGCTCCTGACCGCCTCGAAGATTTTCTGCAGCTGCAGCACGGCGTTCGGGGCGGCACCGAACACGCACGTGTGCCCGGTCTGTCTCGGTCTGCCGGGTCCGCTCCCGGTGCTGAATCGCGAGGCGGTCGATCTTGCCACCCGCGCGGCGCTCGCACTCGGCTGCCGGATCAACGAGTCTTCGGTGTTCGCCCGCAAGAACTACTTCTATCCAGATCTGCCGAAGGGCTATCAGATCTCTCAGTACGAACGCCCGCTGGCGATCGGCGGCGCGCTGACCGGTGTCGGCATCACGCGCGTCCACATGGAGGAGGACGCCGGGAAATCGATCCACGAGGGATTTGCGGACTCGGACCGCAAAACCTACGTCGATTTCAACCGCAGCGGCGTCCCGCTCATCGAGATCGTCACCGAGCCCGATCTGCGGTCGGCGGCCGACGCGGCGGCCTTCTTCAGCCAGCTGCGCGAGATCCTGGTATGGCTGGGCGTCAACGACGGCAACATGGAAGAGGGCAGCCTGCGCTGCGACGCCAACGTCTCCGTCCGTCGCGCCGGCGAGACGGCGCTCGGAACCAAGGCCGAGGTCAAGAACCTGAACTCCTTCCGTTTTCTGGAGAAAGCGCTGGACCACGAGATCGAGCGGCAAATCGAGATCGTCGGCTCCGGCGCGCGCGTGGTCCAGGAAACGCGCTTGTGGGATCCGGCGGCGGGGCGCACGGTGTCGATGCGCAGCAAGGAGGAGGCGCACGACTACCGCTATTTTCCCGAACCGGATCTGCCGCCGCTGACGGTCGACGCCGCGCGCGTGGAGCGCATTCGCGCCGCGATGCCGGAATTGCCCGACGCGCGGCGGCGTCGCTTCGTCGATCGATACGCGTTGCCCGAGTACGACGCGGCGCAGTTGACACAGTCCCGGGAGGTGTCGGACTACTTCGAGGCGGCGGTCGCGGCCGGCGCCTCGCCGAAGGTCGCCGGCAACTGGATCATCAACATCGCGGGATCGTCCCTGCCGATCGAACGCCTCACCGGTTTGCTCGCGCTGGTCGAGAAGAACGTCATCAGCGGCTCAATCGCGAAGACGGTCTTCGACACGATGATCGCGTCGGGCAGGACGGCGGAGGAGATCGTCGCCGCGGAAGATCTCGCACAGATTGACGACGAAGGTCAGATTGCCCGTCTGGTCGCCGAGGTCCTCGCGAACAACGCGAGCGCCGTCGCGCAATATCGCGGCGGCAGATCGAATGCGTTTGGTTTCCTGGTGGGTCAGGTGATGAAGGCCGCGGGCGGAAAGGCGAACCCGAAGCGCGTGAACGAACTGCTCAAACGCGTGCTCGACATGTCGTAGCGTCAGGAGCCGCCGGGGGCGCCGAGCCTGCGGCTACCACACAGCTCATCGACAGAAGCCGCATGGCGCCGTGGTATACTCAACCTCTCCTGACGACAATTTGGCTCTGGTGCACAGGCAGCGTGAACGGTCTTGATTCAGACGTCACATCTGTCGAAGCTCTACAAGCGTGGCGTTTACGCTCTCCGCGATCTTTCCCTCACCATCGACAAAGGCGAGTTCGTCTTTCTGACGGGGCCGAGCGGCGCCGGCAAATCGACCTTTCTCCGTCTTCTCCTTCGTGAGGAGTTGCCGAGCGGCGGCGACTTGAAGGTGCTCGGCCGCGACTTGCGCGCGCTCCGGCCGGCGCAGGTCCAGACGTTCCGCCGCAGCGTCGGCTTCGTCTTCCAGGACTTCCGGCTCATCCCCCGGTTCTCGGTATTTCAGAACGTCGCGTTCGTGATGCGTGTTCTCGGTTTGCCGGTGGCCACCCAACAGCGCAAGACCTTTCAAGTGCTGAAGTGGGTCGGCCTGCAGCATCGCATGAATTCGTTCCCCGAAGAGCTGTCGGGCGGGGAACAGCAGCGTGTCGCGATTGCGAGGGCGCTCGTCAACGACCCGCAACTCGTGCTCGCCGACGAGCCCACCGGCAATCTCGATCCCGATCTGTCGCTCGAAATCATGAATCTCTTCCGCGAGGTCAACGCCCGCGGCACGACCGTCGTCGTCGCCACACACGATCGCGAGTTGATCCGGCGCGTCGGCCGCCGCTCGATCACCCTGGAAGCCGGTCGCGTCG
>Ga0268265_10001529_pt1 | contig 19280 bp, 24 predicted proteins | sample KBSSwiS52_FD_190355 | JGI IMG/M metagenome (GOLD analysis project Ga0268265, IMG submission 190355) | Switchgrass rhizosphere microbial communities from Kellogg Biological Station, Michigan, USA - KBS Switchgrass S5-2 (SPAdes) (version 2) | ecosystem: Host-associated > Plants > Roots >... | reverse complement strand
GTGAACAATGCTCATCTTTCGTCCACAGACGCTACGGGAACTTCATTGCCGCAACATGGCGGCGATCTGGGCGGAGAGCCGCCGACAGTTTTCTGTAAGGCGCGGATCCGCCGCGGCCTCGGCAAAGCTCAACACGATCGCGCGGCCCTCGGTGATGACCAACGCGTCCGGGTCGATATGCCGCAGGAGGAAGAAGAAGACCGTAGCGGTCGGCTGGCCGTGGATATCCAACTTCGAGACCGCGTCAAGGTGGAGGAGATCTTCGGCATGGGCTTGAATTCCCGTCTCCTCCTCCAACTCGCGCAATACGCATTCTTCCGGCGTCTCGCCCGGTTCGGCGCCGCCGCCGAAGGCTGCGATCATGCCGGGAAAATGGATGCCCGGCTTGTCGTCGCGCAGCTGCAGGATCAGCCTGCGATCCTGGGTCAGGAGGAACACGCCGGCCGCGGCAGCGGTGTGATAGTCGTCGAACCAGTAATACCGCCTGCTCACGCCGCGAGCTTACCCCTGAGGCGCTCGATGAAAGCCTCACACTGCGCGATCTGGGCAATGTCGACGAACTCATCCGGCTTATGCGCCTGCTCGATGCTGCCCGGGCCGCAGATCACGGTCGGAATGTTGATCTCCTGGATCAGCCCGCCTTCGGTGCCGAAGGCGATCTTGGTCGTGCCGTTGGCCTGGGTCAGATTCTTCGCCAGGGTGGTGATCTCGGAATCCTCCGGCGTGTCGAGGCCGGGAAAGGCGGAGATCTGCTCGAAGCCGAACCCGGTCTCGGGTGCCACCTTCTTCATCTCCGGCGTGAGCTCGGTCTCGACATAGTGCTTGAACTCGGCATAGAGCGCTTCGGGATCCTGCACCGGCAGATGCCGGAACTCGAAGGCGAAGGTGCAGTCCTTCGGCACGATGTTCAAAGCCGTGCCGCCCTGGATCGTGCCGGTATGCACCGTCGTATGCGGCACGTCGTAATCGTGATCGAACGGACCCTCGGCCGCGAAGCGCCGTCCCATGCCGCGGAGATGCGCGATCGCCAGCGCCGCGTATTCCACCGCATTGACGCCCTTCGGCGCCAGCGAGGAATGACACTCCTTGCCGTGCACATGGGCACGCATGCTCTTCTTGCCCTTATGCGCGATGGCGACCTGCATCATGGTCGGCTCGCCGATGATGCAGCCCTTCGGTTTGATCGGCAGGTCCTTGATCACGCTGAGCGCCCGCCGCACGCCGAGGCAGCCGACTTCCTCGTCGAAGGAGAAGAGGAGATGGAGCGGGGTGGCGAGCTTGGTCTTGGAGAATTGCGGCACGGCGGTCAGCACGCAGCCGAGGAAGCCTTTCATGTCGCAGGCGCCGCGGCCGAACAGCCGGTCGCCCTTTTCGGTCAGTGCCCAGGGATCGCTGGTCCAGTCCTGCCCGTCGATCGGCACCACGTCGGTATGGCCGGACAGGCAGATGCCCGGCCGGTCATCGGCGCCGATCGTGCCATAGAGATTGGCCTTCTTGCCGGTCTCGTCCGGGATCAGCGTGGTTGCGACGTCATGCGCATCGAGGTAATCGCGGACGAAGTCGATCAGCGCCAGATTGGAGTTCCGGCTGGTCGTGTCGAAGGCGATCAGCTTACGGGTCAACTCGATGCTCTGCGGAAGCGCCGCCACGGGATGTCCTGCTTTCTGTTGACGTTTGGTCTTGGTCCTAAGCATAACGTTTGAGAGTTTCATGGCAACCCGCCCCACGCTGGGTCGTCATGCCAAGGCTTGGCCTTGGCATCCACGAGTTTCGTGCTGGCAAACTCGTGGATGCCAGGCCTGAAGCCTGGCATGACGACCGTATTTGATGTGAACGACGAGAACCCATTGGCCAACGCTGAGATCAAAAAGGTCCGCTTCCTCCCCGGTGTTCTGGTCCGATCCGCACCGGCGGGGAGAGCGGTGCCGCTGGTCGTGGACTCCCCCCACAGCGGGCGGGCCTATCCGGAGGATTTCGGCCATGCCGCACCGCTGGCTTTGCTGCGGCGCGCCGAGGATGCCTTTGTCGATGACCTCTACGAGAACGCGCCGCTGCACGGTGCCGGCTTCCTGAAGGCGTTGTTCCCGCGCAGCTATGTCGATCCCAACCGTCATGAAGGTGAAATCGATCCGGAAATGCTGGACGGCGACTGGCCGAACGCGATCGGTCCGACCGAACGCGCCGAGATGGGCCTCGGCCTGATCCGCCGGCTCATCCGCGGCAATGTTCCGGTCTATGACCGGAAGCTGCCCGTCGCCGAGATTGAGGACCGGATCGCGCGTTTCCACCGGCCCTATCACGACGAGCTCGAAGCCATGCTGACCGAGCTGCATGCGCGCTTCGGCGGGGTCTGGCACATCAACGCGCATTCGATGAAGGCGCTGGGGCGCAAGCAGGGCAAGCCGATCCCGCGCGACGATTTCGTGCTCGGCGATTTGAAGGGCGAGAGCTGCGATCCGGAATTCACCGCCTTCGTCGCCGAGACGCTGCAGGGTTTCGGCTATTCGGTGAAGCTCAACCACCCGTTCAAGGGTGCGGCTTTGGTGCAGCGCTTCGGCCGCCCGCGGGACGGGCGCCACAGCCTGCAGATCGAGGTCAACCGCGGCCTCTACATGGACGAAGAGAAGATCGAGAAGACCGCCAATTTCGATGCGCTGAAACGCGACATCGACCGCCTGCTCGCGGCCGTCGCCGGCTTCGTCGCGCAGCAAATCCGCGGCTTTCCCGAAGCGCAGGAAGGCGAGTAGCCAGAAAACCGCCGATCGGCTATTGCTGGCGAAACATTCAGTCTCGCCACCAGGGGCTTTCACCACATGTCGGGCGTCAATGCATTCTCGGTTCTGCGCCGGCGGGATTTCTTTCTCTACGCGCTGGCGACCTTGCTCGCGTCATTCGGCGCCGAGATTCTGATCGTGGCGATCGGCTGGCGGATCTTCGAGATCTCGAAGAATCCGTTCGATCTCGGCCTGGTCGGCTTGGTCCAGTTCCTGCCGAACTGCCTGCTGGTCCTGGTAACCGGCGCGGTCGCCGATCGTTATTCCCGGAAGCTGATCGTCACCCTCTGCATGCTGTCGGAGCTGATCTTCACCCTTGGCATCTTCGCGGTTGCGAGCAGCGCACTCACCCATGTCTGGCCGATCCTGCTGCTGGCGGCAGGGCTCGCCGTCGGCCGCGCATTCATGAATCCCGCGGCCTTGGCGATGGCGCCGAACCTGGTGGAACGGTCGCAGATCCCTTCGGCCATCGCCTGCTCGACCGCCGCCTGGCAGTTGAGCTCGATCGCGGGCCCGGCTCTGGGCGGCGTGCTCTATGGCATTGCACCTGCCGCCGCCTATTCGGTCGCGGTCGCGATGGCCTCGGTCGGTACCCTGGCCGTCCTCGCCATCCGCCTTGTGGAACAGCCCGGCTCGAGGGAGGCCAGCACCAAGGATTCCCTCATCGGCGGCTTTTCCTTTGTGCTGAAGGAGAAGGTCGTGCTCGGCGCCTGCACGCTGGATCTCTTTGCCGTCCTGCTCGGCAGTGTGACGGCCTTGCTGCCGATTTTTGCCGCGACCCTGGTGGGCGACGTCTGGGCGCTCGGCTTGCTGCGCGCAGGGATTGGCATCGGCGCCCTGATGATGACCTTCTATCTCGGCTGGAAGCCGATCCGGAAGCATGCTGGGACGATCATGTTCGTCACCGTCGGCGTGTTTGGTCTCGGCACGATCGTGTTTGGCCTTTCCCATTCGATCTACTTGTCGATCGCGGCGCTCATCGTCATGGGCGCCAGCGATATGATCAGCGTCTATATCCGCGAGGTCCTGGTCCAGCTCTGGACGCCGGATGCGCTGCGCGGACGAGTCAACGCCGTCTACATGCTGATGATCACCGCCTCCAACGAGCTGGGCGGCTTCCGCGCCGGCGGTTCGGCGTGGTTGATCGGTGCGGTTCCGGCGACCTTGCTCGGCGGCGGCTGCATCCTGGCGGTCGCGGGCTTGTGGGCCAAATGGTTCCCGGGATTGCGCCAAGCGGACGATCTGACCGCGGTCGATCCATTGGAGACGGACGCCGCAAGGATCGTGGTGCCGGACTAGCCCCTCAAGCCATGAATTGTTCGCGCAGGATCCGTTCCTCGAGGTGATGCTCGGGGTCGAACAGCAGGTTGAGCGTGATGTTGCGATCCTCCCGGATCTTCACCTCGGCGACGTCGCGGACCTCGGCGAAGTCGGCGGTGGCGGAGACCGGTCGGCGCTGCGGCTCGCGGATGATGAAGCGCACACTGGCGGTGCGCGGCAGGATGGCGCCGCGCCAGCGCCGCGGCCGGAAGGCGCTGATCGGCGTCAGCGCCAGCGCACCCGAACCGATCGGCAGGATCGGCCCATGGACCGAGAGATTGTAGGCGGTGCTGCCGGCCGGCGTCGCCACCATGACGCCGTCGCAGATCAATTCGGTGATCCGCTCGACGCCGTCGATCTGGATGGTGATCTTCGCCGCCTGCGCGAGCTCGCGCAGCAGCGAGACCTCATTGATGGCGAGCCTCACCTGCTCGCTGCCGTCAGTGGTCTTGGCCCGCATCTCCAGGGGATGCAGGGTGACCAGCTGGCCGCGCTCCAACCGTTCAACGAGATCGTCGGTGCTGTAGCGGTTCATCAGGAAGCCGACGGTGCCGCAATTCATGCCGAAGATGCGGACCTGCCGTCCCATGTGCCGGTGCAAGGTTTCCAGCATGGTGCCGTCGCCGCCGAGCACGACCAGGATCTCGGCATGCACCGGGTCCGCCTCGCCGTAGCGGGACTTCAACTCGGCCAGTGCGGCCTGGGCCTCGGCACTGGGAGCCGCGACGAAAGCGAATGTTGGTTTTGCCATGGATGCGATGGTGAATGCGACGGCGACTGGGACGCGGTTGAAGGGTTGGCGCCGAGTATAGCCACGCCGGCAATCTCCGGATAGTGCATCACGCGGCGACGACATCCGCCGAAAGTCCAATCTCTCCTTGCAAACCATGTGCCGCCGCCGCACTCTAATGCCGCCCTGGATTTATTGGGGGATTCTTGGGGGTTCGAATGCGTCGCGTGTCTCGCTGGTCCGTCGCGGGTTCTCTGGCGTTCGGCCTGGTCGCCCCCGCAATCATCGGACTGGGCATACTTTCCGGGACGACTTCCGCGCAGGACAACGTCTCCTTCAGCCAGGACCCGGCGGCCGACCAGTCGACCCATGAGGGCTACTACTATCCCAAGCCCCAGACGCTCGAGCATTATGTCTCCCGCACCATCACCCTGGCCGAGAGCGACAAGGTGCGCCGCCAGGCTTTCGTCATCGGCATGACCAAGCAGTTGCTGGATGGAAAATACGCGCCGGGCTTCGCCATCTTCGCCAAGGGCGGCCAGTCGGAGAAGCTGATCATCGTCGGCATGATCGACGGCCAGTTGAACACGGTCTACCGCGCCCGCGCCCTGCTGGCCCAGCTGACCGCGATCGCGCGCGCGACGCCGTTCTTCCAGCAGAACACCCAGCCCGAGGAATCCACCTTCTTCGATTTCATGAAGCTGCTCGGCTTCCGCCAGGTCACTATCACGGACGGCCGGGACTTCGCGCACCAGGTCATCGTCGATTGAGGGCGCGCGACAACCGCGTGGTCATCGAGCTGCGGCGCGGCCGCGCCGATGATGCCTTGACCATCGCGCGCCTGTTCCGCGACACGGTCCATGCCGTCAACCGCCACGACTATTCCGCGGCGCATCTCGACGCCTGGGCGCCTTATCAGGTCGATCTCGAACATTGGCGGGCGGTGATCGACGGCAGCTATTTGATGGTCGCGGTCTCCGGCGGCATGGTGGTCGGCTTCGCCAATCTCGACGGCGACGACTATGTGGACCAGCTCTTCGTCCACAAGGATCTCTTGCGCAAGCGCATAGGCACCAAGCTGATCGAAGAGATCGAGCGCGAAGCCAAGCGTCGCAGCGCCGCCCGGCTCTGGACCCAATCCAGCATCACCGCCCGGAAGTTCTTCGAGCGCCAGGGCTTCGCCACCCTGCAGGCGCAGCGCATCACCTACAACGGCCAGATCTTCGACAATTTCTCGATGGAGAAGCGGCTGCGCTAGCGGCTCACCCGCCGGTGACGCTCATATGCCGCCCAACCGCAGGCCCCTGATGGCGGCGGTCGATGATGAAATCATGACCCTTGGGCTTCCGCGTGATCGCTTCCTCGATCGCGGCGATCAGCGGCGCGTCGGACTCACTGGCCCGCAACGGCGCGCGGAGGTCGGCGCTGTCCTCTTGGCCGAGGCACATGTAGAGCATGCCGGTGCAGGTGACCCGCACCCGGTTGCAGGATTCGCAGAAGTTATGCGTCAGCGGCGTGATGAAGCCGACCCGCTGCCCGGTCTCCTGGATCCGCACATAGCGCGCCGGCCCGCCGGTGCGCTCGTTCGTGTCCTCGAGCGTCCAGCGCCGCGCCATCTGCGCGCGCAGCAGCGAGATCGGCAGGTATTGGTCGAGCCGGTTCTCGCCGCCGATATCGCCCATCGGCATCACCTCGATGAAGGTGAGGTCGTGGCCTTCGCGCCCGGCCCATTCGACCAGCGTGTCGACTTCGCCGTCGTTCACGCCCTTCAGGGCGACGGTGTTGATCTTGACCTTGAGGCCGGCTTCCTTGGCGGCGCGCACGCCGTCGAGCACGGCGTCGAGCTTGCCCCAGCGGGTGATCTCGGTGAACTTCTTCGGATCCAGCGTATCGATCGAGACATTGACGCGCTTCACACCCAGCGCAGCGAGCTCGTCGGCATACTTGCCGAGCTGGCTGCCGTTGGTGGTGACAGTCAGTTCCTCGAGGGCGCCGCTTTTGAGATGCCGCGAGAGTCCGCGGAACAGCTCCATCACGTTCTTGCGGACCAGCGGCTCGCCGCCGGTCAGGCGCAGCTTCTTCACACCCAGACCGACGAAGGCGCTGCACAGCCGGTCGAGTTCCTCCAGCGACAGCACTTCGGCCTTCGGCAGAAAGGTCATATGCTCCGCCATGCAATAGACGCAGCGGAAATCGCAGCGGTCGGTGACCGATACGCGGAGATAGGAGATCTTGCGGCCGAACGGGTCGATCATGAGAATGCTTGTGCCAGGCCGTCGCCCAGCCCCTAATAGACAGGCCCCTAATATAGGGTCTGAACCGATGGTTTTCACAGGATATTTCGAACCCGTTTCAGACCGGTAAATTCGCTTGATCGGGCGGGTTTGATCCGCAAAATGCGCCCAACTGATAAGCGCCTAAGCCCCAAGGATTCTCCGGGAAATCATGGCCGTATCCCAGACCACCACCTTTGTCGCCGCGAAACCGCCGCTGGAGGCGGGCGATATCGCCCCGGCCTTCAAGCTCGCCGCCGCCAGCGGGGAGAGCATCGACCCGGCCAGCGACCTGGTCGCCGGCAAGCCGCTGCTGCTCCTGTTCCGCGCCGGCGAGGCTCCGCCGCAAGGCCTGGAGGCGCTGGTCGCCGCCGTGAAGGCCACCGAGGGCCGCGCCGTCCTGGCGACCAATCTCGGCGAGACCGCCACGCTCGACGGCTTCGAATCCGCGGCCGATGCCGAGGGCGCCGCACGATCCCTGTTCGGCGCTTCAGGCCAGTCGCGTCTGGTGCTGATCGCGCCCAACCGGCACATCGCCTATATCGGCGGCGACGCCGCGGCGGCGCAGGCCGCTGTGGCGAAGATCGCCGCGAGCCGCGCTTCGGTCAGCATGACGTCGCATCCGCCGGTGCTGATCGTGCCCGATGTCTTCTCCCGCGCCGACTGCCAGAAGCTGATCAACATCTTCGCGATGCAGGGCCAGACCTATGTCGAGCCCGGCCACGGCACGCTGCCGCCGGGCCATTCCGACTACAAGCAGAGGATCCCGGAATACGGCCGCAAGGACCGGATCGACCATTGGATCCGCCAGCCGGAGACCAATGCCTTCATCGACGACCGCATCAACCGGCGGCTGATTCCGGAGATCCACAAGTCGTTCCAGTACAAGATCACCCGGCGCGAGGTCTACCGCATCGGCGCCTATGAGGGCGAGCGCGGCGGCGAATTGCACGGCCATCGCGACAACACCAAGGCGATGGTGGCGCATCGCCGCTTCGCCTGCTCGATCAACCTGAACACCGAGCAGTTCGAAGGCGGCGAGCTCCGCTATCCGGAATTCGGCAACCAGCTCTATCGGCCGGAGACCGGCGCGGCCATCACCTTCTCCTGCTCGCTGCTGCACGAACCGATGCATGTGACCAAGGGCCGGCGTTTCGTCCTGCTCGCCTTCCTCTACGGCGAGACCTGATCCATCCCTTTTCCCGGGAGGCAGAGATGCAACAGCAGATCTCGGTGATCACACTCGGCATCGCGGACCTTGCGCGCTCGCGCCGTTTCTATGTCGGAGGCTTCGGCTGGAAGCCGGTGTTCGAAAACCAGGACGTGGTCTTCTACCAGATGAACGGATTGATGCTCGGCACCTGGCTGACCAAGGAGCTGGAAGGCGACATGCGCCGCAGCTTGACGCGTCCCGGTGCCTACTCGATCGCCCACAACGTCCAAACCAAGGACGAGGTCCAGCCGGTGATCGACCGTCTGGCGCAATTCGGCGGCAAGGTCCTGCGCCCGGCCGATGCGCCGCCCCATGGCGGCTTTCGCGGCTACATCGCCGATCCCGACGACCATGCCTGGGAGATCGCCTGGAATCCCGCCTGGCCGATCAGCCCGGAAGGCTACGTCACCTGGGGCGTCTGAACCCTAGTCGTCTTCGATGATCCTGAGCCACGGCCAGCGCTCGACATAGCTCCGCGCCTTCTCGCGGAAGCGCGTGCGATCGTCGCGGCGGAACGCGGTCGGCCGCAATTCGCCGCGGCGTGTCTCTTCGACGCCGTAAGGCGCGATCAGCCGCAGCGCACCGTCGACCTGGGGCATCAACCCGATGCAGGTGGACCGCACGAGAAAGTGGCTGATGCCGTCCTCGACGCCTTGCAACGGCGGATAGTCGCCGCCGCCGAAGCGCTTCTGATACCAGAGATGCACCCGCGCCTGGTTCTTCACATCGATCAGCACGTCGAGATCGGCGAACAGCGCCGCGGCCCGCCGCACCACGATATCCTCCGCTTCATAAGAGAGATCGGCGCCGTCGAAGTAGAAGAGGTCATAGTCCTTCACGCCCGCGGCGACCGGCCGGTCGGAGAGCGCATTCCACCAGGCCTGATAGACCGACCCGGCGACCAGGCAGGCGTTGGGCGCGCCCAGCATCGGCAGGCGCTCCAGGATCTTGCGGTTGATCGGATTGGCGAGCGCGGCGGTGATCAGGTCCATGCGGTCTCAGGCAAGACTCAAGACCCGAGCTTCGGCACGAACAGGCATTGCACCGGTCCTTCCATGGGCGCGCCGGTCAGGTTGCCCTTGACCCGGCACCACCACATGCGCTGGTCCTTCGACCAGTAGGTATAGGGATCGCCCAGCTTGAAATGCTGGCGGGTCGCCGGCACGAACCAGCCGTCGCCCTCCATGAGGACGCCGCCTTCCGGCACCACAGCGCATTCCTTCGGTCCGCAGCACCAGGCGATCGCCGGGTCGCGCATGATCCATTCGGCTTCGCCATGGGTCTGGATCAGCGGCAAGCCGAAGGCAAGCTGCGCGAGCGCGACGGCCATTCCAATTGAAAGCACTGGGGCGCCTCCTGCGGATCGGGTCGTTCATCCTAGAACGAACCCGACCGGCTGGAAACGCCCCGTATCGCTGATGACGAAGCTGCTTAGAACGGGAACAGGATGTCGTAGACCTGCTGGCCGTAACGCTGCTGCTGGACGTCGCTCAAGGTGCCCTTGCCGCCGTAGGCGATCCGCGCCTCGGCGATCTGGTCGTAATTGACCTCGTTCGCGGTCGAGATGTCGGTCGGCCGGATGATGCCCTGCACGTTGAGCTCGCGCAGCTCGTAGTTGACCCGCACCTGCTGGGTGGCGTTGACCACCATGTTGCCGTTCGGCAGCAGCTGGGTCACGACCGCGGCGACCCGCAGGTTGACCGCCTCGGCGCGATCGACCGTGCCCTTGCCGGTCTGGTCGGTGGTGCTGTCGGTGTTGACCAGGTTCGCCGGATCGACGCCCTCCGGGAACACGTGATCGGCGAAGCCCTCATAGCCGAGCAGGGCCGAGGCCTGGGCGTTGTTGGAGCCGTCGCGGCTCTGCGTGGTCTCGTTGTCGAGCTTTGCGGAGTCGTCGATCTTGATGACGACCGTCAGGATATCGCCCACCTTGCTGGCGCGCTGGTCGGCGAAGAAGGTGCGGCTGCCCTGGCGCCAGAGCGAGTTGGCCTGGCGGACATCGCTCATCGGCGCCGGCATCGGCATGGTGACCGGATGATAGTCTTCCTGGGCGTTCGGATTCTCGATTGGGTCGATCGCCGGCTCCTTGCCGACATCGGCGATGCGCTGGAGCATGTTGCCGCAGCCGCCCAGCGAGACCGAGGCCACGGCCAGGATCAAGGCCAGCGGCAGGACGCGCTTCACGGGTTTCGGTTTGCGCCCCCCAGGATTCAATGGGGTCGAGCGCGCGATCTCTTGCTTCAGTCGGGTGGCGGCCATTGCGCGTCTCCTCAATTCAGGGCCATGGCGCCGGTGACCGGGATCACGACGGTCGTCGCATCCTTCACCACGCCGGTCAGGGTCTTGTTGCTCATCGTGTTGATCACGCGGACCGGCTGGCCGATCGCCGCGTCTTCCAGCGCGCGGCCTTGCGCGGTCAGGGTCATGTTCTCGGTCTGCACCATCAGCGTGATCATGCTGCCGCGGTGGATCGACGGCGCCATGGCGATGTCGCTCATGCGCAGCATCTGGTTGGCGCGCAGCGGGCGGCGCGCGGTCATGCCGACCAGCTGCTTGGGATCGCTGACGGCATTGCCGGCGACGCGGTCGATGCGCACCGCCATCCAGTCGAGATCGCCCTGCTGGATCACTTCGCCCGGCGCAACCGAACGCGCCAGCACCGGAAGCTGCACCGTCTCGTGGACGCTGCCCGCCACGGTGCGGTTGATCAGGGCCGGGCCGGAGGCCGGCACGACCAGCTGTACCGCGAAGCGCTGCGAGGCCGGGTCGAATCGCACGTCCTGCACCGCGAGGGTCGGCTGGACATTGGTCGGCAGCACCAGGTTGGTGTCGCCGACATCGAACGCGATCTCGACCTCCTTGTCGGTGCCGAGCGCGTCGCGGAGCGCTTCCTTGACCTGCTGGTTCACCTGGGTGGGGTCGATCTTCTGCGAAGCGCGCTCGACCAGCACCCGCTGGTACTTGCTGGCCGGCGCCCAGTCGAGCGAATAGGCGCGGATCAGCGAGCGCAGGAAGCGGTTGTCGAGCACGATGGTCTGGCCGGGCAGCGGCGCCTGGGCGACCGGAGAGTCGGCCATCGAGATCGGCTGCTCGAAGAGATCGCCGAGCCGCACCACGTCGTCGTTGACCGTGACGGTTTCCTTGAGCGTGAGGCCGCTCTCGGGAGCCGTGCCCAGCTCGTCGGCGCCGGCCGGCAGCGAGAACACCAGCCAGGCCGAGAGCGCCAGGGTCAGAAGGAGGAAGGCAAAGCGGACCATGGCTGCTGCCTCACCGGATCGAGGTCACGGTGCCCATCATCGAATCCGAGGCCTGGATGACCTTGGAGTTGATTTCATAGGCACGCTGGGCGGTGATGAGATCGGTCATCTCGGAGACCATGTTGACGTTCGACTGCTCCAGGAAGAACTGCTGCAGCTGGCCGAAGCCGATATCGCCGGGATTGCCGACGGTCGGGGCGCCGGAAGCCTCGGTCTCGACCAGCAGGTTGTCGCCGTTGGACTGCAGGCCAGGCTCGTTGATGAAATTGGCGAGCTGGAGCTGGCCCAGCAGCTGCTGGTTCACCTGGCCGGGGATGGTGGCCTGGACCTGTCCGTCGGCATTGATGGTGAGCGTGGTCGCATTGGCCGGGACCGTGATCGCCGGCTGGATCTGGAAGCCGTCGGCATTCACGATGATGCCGGTATTATCGACCTTCAGCGCGCCGTCGCGGGTATAGGCGGTGGTGCCGTCCGGCAGGGTGACCTGCAGATAGCCGCGGCCCTTGATCGCGATGTCGAGCTGGTTGTTGGTGGCGATCAGCGAGCCCTGCTCGTTGATCCGGTAGACCGAGACCGGCTTCACGCCGAGGCCGACCTGCACGCCGGCCGGCACGATCGTGCCGGTGTCGGAGGACTGGGTGCCGACGCGGCGGTATTCCTGGTAGAGCAGGTCGGAGAATTCCGCCCGGCTCCGCTTGAACCCGGTGGTCGTGACGTTCGCGATGTTGTTCGCGATCACGTCGATGTTCAGCTGCTGGGCGGCCATACCGGTGGAGGCGGTGAATAGCGAGCGCATGATGATGGCCTTCCTTTAGCTGCTCGGGATGATGTAGTTGACGGCGCGCTTCATGCGGTCGTCTTCGCCGTCGATGAAGCGCTGCACGGCTTCGTAGGAGCGCTGCACCCAGATCATGGAGGTCAGTTCCTTGATCGGCTGCACGTTGGACTGTTCCAGCATGCGCTGGACCACGCCCGGCTGCGCGACCTGGATCGGCGGCGCGTCGGTGGTGAACAGCACGCCTTCTTCCGGCTTCAGCGAGTCGCGCTTGGCGAAATCGACGACGTCGAGCTTGCCGTAGACCACCTGGGCATTGCCTTCCTGGGTGCGGTCGGCGGAGACGGTCCCGTCGCCGGAGATCTGCAGCGGCCCGTCATCGGGATCGATCTGCAGCGGCGCGCCGCCGGCCAGGACCGGATAGCCCTGCTTGGTGACCACCTGGCCCGCGGCGTTGAGCTGGAAATGGCCGAAGCGCGTGTAGCGGGGGCCGTTCTGAGTCTGCACGACGAAGAAGCCTTCGCCCTGGATCGCAACGTCGAGATCGTTGCCGGTCGGCTGCATCGGCCCGGTGCTGTAATCCCGCGCGGTCGCGAAATCCTGTACATAGGAGAGCTTCTGCGGAGCGCCGCGCACCTGGGAGCGAATCGGAACGGTGGTGAAGATCTCGGCCTCGGCCTTGAAGCCGGGCGTCGCCACGTTCGCAAGATTGTTGGCGACCACGTCCATCTGCCGCTGCAAGGCGGTCTGTCGCGACAACGCGACGTAACTCGGTGTTTCCATGACGGCGCCCCTTCTGGGTCAATGTCCAATCGGCACTTCGGCCGGTCGGAGGGTTTAATGCATGGGGCGTGCCAGAAAAAATTCTTGATATTTCAGTCGCTTGGTGGGTCCGGGCCAAAGCGGGGCAGGCGGTTGGCCCGGTCGATCCGGTCATCGCTCCCGGCAGTTCTTGCCGTGCCGGGTGTCGGGTTCCGTGCTGCCGAAACACGGCGCGGATTGGTCGAGTACGGGATTTCCCTGCGTCATTCCGGTCGTGGGATCGTGTTCCGTTTTCACGAGATGTTAACCATCACCTTCATACATTCCCCTCAGCCGTGGGGCCGGAGGACGGTCCGCTGGGATGAGGTCATTTTAGGGTCATGGTCATGGCGGCAGCCGAAGAAGCACCGGCAACAGCAGATGCACCGAAGAAAAAGAAGTTCAGCGGCAAGAAGCTGGTCTTGTTCATCATCCTGCCCGTCCTGCTGTTGGGCGGCGGCGGTGCCGCCGCGTACTTCCTGTTGCTGAAGAAAGATCCGGCGGCCGAAGAGCATGCCGCCGATGCACCCGCCGAAGAACATGCTTCGGACGAGCCGCAGGTCTATGTCGGGCTCGGCGTCGACAAGGGATTGCAGGTCAACCTGGTCAGCACCGGCAAGCGGCCGGCTTATCTCAACCTCGATCTCTGGCTTGCGGTGAAGACCGAGGAGGACGCGAAGCACCTCGAGGGCGTGATGCCCAAGGTGATCGACCAGTTCCAGGTCTATCTGCGCAGTCTCCGGATCGAGGATCTGCAGGGCGCCGATGGCGTGCAGCGCATGCGCGACGAGCTGCTGCTGCGGGCCAAGGCCGCGGCCAAGCCGATCGAGGTCGAGGATGTGCTGATCAAATCAATGCTGGCGCAGTAAAGAACGAGCCAGCGGGAGCAAGGGCATGATTGGCGACGACGAAACCACCGGCGACGAAGAGCTCTCCGAAGAAGAAAAGGCCGCTGCGGCGGCCTGGGAGAACATGGCCGACGAGGGCGGCGAGGGCGAAGCCGAGGGCGGCGGCGGCCCGGTCTCCAACCGCGTGCTCGACCAGAGCGAGATCGACAGCCTGCTGGGCATCAGCGGCGGCGGTGGCGGCGGCGCGGACAAGCCCTCGGGCATCCAGGCGATCCTCTCCAGCGCGCTGGTCTCCTACGAGCGTCTGCCGATGCTCGAAATCGTGTTCGACCGTCTGGTCCGCATGCTTTCGACCAGCCTGCGCAATTTCACGTCCGACAACGTCGAGGTCAGCCTCGACAACATCACCGCGATCCGGTTCGGCGACTATCTGAACTCGATCCCGCTGCCCGCCATGCTCGGCGTGTTCAAGGCCGAGGAATGGGACAACTACGGTCTCATCATGGTCGACAGCACCTTGACCTATTCGATCGTCGACGTGTTGCTCGGCGGCCGTCGCGGCACCGCCGCGATGCGCATCGAGGGCCGGCCCTACACCACGATCGAGCGCAACCTGGTCGAGCGGCTGGTCGGCGTCGTGCTGAACGACCTGACCGCGACCTTCGATCCCTTGTCGCCGGTCACCTTCCGCTTCGAGCGTCTGGAGACCAACCCGCGCTTCGCCGCGATCGCCCGCGCCGCCAATGCGGCCGTGCTGGCGCGGCTGCGCGTCGATATGGAAGATCGCGGCGGTCGGATCGAGCTGTTGATCCCTTACGCCACCCTGGAGCCGGTGCGCGAGCTCTTGCTGCAGATGTTCATGGGCGAGAAGTTCGGCCGGGATTCGATCTGGGAAACCCACCTTTCGAGCGAGCTCTGGCAGACCGACGTCGAGATCAACGCGGTGCTGGATGAGCTGACTCTGCCCTTGGGCGAGGTGCTCGGCTGGAAGCCCGGCTCGCGGCTCGCCCTGGAATGCACGCCGGATTCCGAGGTCGAGCTCAGGTGCGGCGACGTCCAGTTGTTCCGGGGCCAGATGGGCCGGCGCTCGGGGAAGATTGCGGTCAAGATTTCCGACCGGTTGATGAAGTGAGTTGAGACGGGATGAGTATCGGTTTGCTGGCTGACGGTCTGCTGATCGTCCTGCTGGGCGCAGCGCTTGTTTCCGTCTACCGCCTGAATAAGCGCATGGCGGAGCTTCGCGAGGGCCGCGCCGCGTTCGAGAAGCTGACGACGGATCTGGCGGCGCAGACCAAGGCGGCGACGGAAGGCCTGGCGGCGTTCAAGGCCAATGCCGAGGGCTTGGGCAAACAGCTCGACGGCGGCGCCGAGCGCGGGCGTCTGGTGATCGCCGAAGTGCAGCGGGTCTCGGACGACCTGCGTCTGTTGATCGGCCGGGCCGATGCCTCTTCGACCCGGCTGGAAGAAGCCGTCGCGCAGGCGCGGCGGAGTGAAGCGTTGGTGGGCGCGATGGAGAACCGGCCTCTCGAGCGCGGCGCGGCTGAGCAGCCGGCCCGCGTTCCAGTGGGGCGCGAAGCAGAGCCGGAAGTCTCGCCGGAAGCGAAGGCGTTCCTGTCCTCGCTCTCGGGCATGCGTTGAAGGAGAAGTGAGCGTGGCAAAGTTCCGCATTCGATTGCTCCCCGCCCTGATGGGTGCGATGGCGCTGCTGATCACCGTGAAGATCGGCGGCATCTGGCAGGAGCTCTCGGTCGGCGTCGGCAGCGAGACCGAAGCCCAAACCCAGGCCCAGCCGGCCGTACAGCCCCCGGCCGCTCAGCAACCGGCCGCTCAGCAACCTGCCGCTCAGGCGCCGACCCAACTCGCTCCCAACACACAGACCGCGCAGCAGCCGGCGACACCGGCCGCACCGGCTCCGGCTCCCGCCGCGCAGCCGGCCGCGCAGGCTCCTGCGACGACGCCGGCCGCCGGCGCTGAGAACAAGGAAGGTGAAGCGGCGCCCGCCGAAGGTGCCGCCGCGACGCCGAAACCGGATTCCGAGGCGGCGATCGATCCCTTCAACTACACCGATGAGGAAGTGGACGTCCTGCAGCAGCTCTCGAAGCGCCGCATCGAGCTCGATGCCAAGGCGCGCCAGCTCGACGAGCGTGAGGCGCTGGTCGCCGCCGCCGAGCAGAAGATGGACCAGAAGATGGCCGAGCTCAAAGCCATGCAGTCCACCTTGCAGGACCTGCTGAAGAAGCGCAGCGACGCCGAGGAGGCGCAGCTGCAGAGCTTGGTCAAAATTTACGAGAACATGAAGCCGAAAGCGGCCGCGGGCGTTTTCGAAGAGTTGGACATGGACATCCTGCTGGAGGTCGTCGCCCGGATGAAGGAACGCAAGGTGGCCCCGGTCCTGGCCCTGATGAGCCCGACCAAGGCCAAGGAAGTCACCTTCGAGCTGGCCCAGCGCCAGCAGCTCCCGATTGCCCCTTGAGGTGTGCGGCGGGCTAGGATCGCAGGTTAGGAATCGCGCGTAAAAACGCTAAGAACTTGGAAAACTTGCTGGATTTAACCCAGGCTTAACGATTACCGGACTATTCAGGTCTCATCGAAGCAGCGGGCTTGAGAGAAGCCGAGAGGAAGTCGAAATGTCGGTCGATATGCAAATGAACATCCTCATCGTCGATGACTACAAGACGATGCTCAGGATCATCCGCAATCTGTTGAAGCAGCTCGGCTTCAACAATGTGGACGAAGCGACCGACGGCTCGATGGCGCTGCAAAAGTTGCGCGACAAGGAATACGGCCTGGTGATCTCGGACTGGAACATGGAGCCGATGACCGGCATCCAGCTGCTCCGCGAAGTTCGTGCCGACGCCAAGCTGAAGGCGCTGCCCTTCATCATGATCACCGCGGAATCCAAGACCGAGAACGTGATCGCGGCGAAGGAAGCCGGCGTCAACAATTACATCGTGAAGCCGTTCAACGCCGCCACCCTGAAGACCAAGCTCGCGTCGGTGATCGGCAACTTCTGAGCCCTATAGGCCCCGGGAGATACGAATATGTCTGGTGCGGTTCCCGCCGAACTGGTTGCCAAGCTCAGTGCGCTGAAGACGCGCATGCCGAGCTACACCAAGGATGAGATCCAAGAGGTCGTCACCGAGATGCTCTCCAGCATGGAAGGCGATCTCTCGGAGATGAACCTGAAGCTCTACGCCGAGGTCGAATCCCTCGCGCGCTACATCGTCTCGGCGAAGACCGAGATCGCGGCGCTTCGCCCCGACGAGATCATGAGCGACCACATCCCGAACGCGACCGATGAGCTCGACGCCATCGTCGGCTCGACCGAGGAGGCCACCAACGGCATCCTGCAGGCCATGGAATCGCTCGAAGGCCTGACCGCGGAGATGGATCCGGCGATGGCCGAGAAGGTGACCGAGGCGGTCACCCTGGTCTACGAATCCTGCAACTTCCAGGACATCACCGGCCAGCGCATCACCAAGGTGGTGAAGGCGCTGAAACATATCGAATCCAAGGTCGACGCCCTGGTCGCCGCCTTCGGCGATGAGATCTCCAAATACAAGGCCGCGCATCCGACCCCGGAGAAGGCCGAGGATCCGATGAGCGACAAGGCCCTGCTGAACGGCCCGCAGCTCGCGGCCAATGCCGGCAAGCAGGACGACATCGACGCGCTCCTGGCCAGCTTCGACTGAGGCGCGGCCGTTGACCACGACCGGCGCCGCCGAATTCCCGAACGGAGCCGCCGCTTCCCCGGAAAGCGATCCCGCATCGCATGAGGTCCGCGTCGCCGAGCTCAAAGCCGCGATGCCGCAATGGCTCGACGCCGCCGCCGGTGTGAAGCAAGGCGTTGCCCGCAACCCCAGCCTGCCGACCCTGGTCGGCCTGCTGATCCTGGTGATGTGCTTCTTCGTCGTGCTGACCAGCATCTCGATGCGCAATGAAAAGCGCGAATCCTCGGTCATGTCGGGCCTGTCGCGTGCCTTCTCCGACGCCGGCTTTGCGCCCTCCACGCCGGTCGGCGAGGAGGCGGAGACGAGGAAGCTGCTCGGCGATCTTCGGGCGGCACTCAATGCCGAGGTGCCGCTGGAGAACGGCGTCAAGCCGGAGACCGCGGACGAATACGTGATGACTTTGCCGCGCGATCAGGTCTTCGCTGCGGGCAAGACCACGCTGATCCCGGGCTTTGCCGGAACGCTCGCCAACGTGATGCACGCCTTGAAGACCGGCCCCGCCGACTACGCCTATGAGGTCGAAGTGGCGATGACCGCGCCGAAGATGGACGCCGCCGCCATTGCCGGCGCCGGGGCCGTCGGCGCTGCCTTGCGCGAGGCCGGCTTTGCCAACGATGCCGCTTCCGTCAGCCTTGCGCCGGGCGACGGCCGGATGATCGCGCTCACCATCCGGCTGCGCCCCAACGCGCGCCTGCCCGATGAGGGCGGCCAATGATGAACCCGGACGGTTTGAAGCCCGATCTGCTTTCCTCCATTCCGGCGCCGACCGAGACGCCGCAGCCGCCCTGGCTGATGAGTTTCGCCGATTTCGTGAGCTGCCTGCTCGCCTGCTTCGTCCTGCTCTATTCGCTGGTCGCGGTCGATCGCGAGAAATTCGACCAGCTGATGGAAGGCATGCCCGGCCGCCAGGTGGTCGAGGACATTCCCGGCAGCGCCGAACGCGCGATGCATCTCGCCCCCTCGGACGAGGGCCGCAACGCCGACTACCTCGCCTCGGTGATCCGCGCCAAGTTCGAGCACGATCCGGCTTTGGCGAATATCGGGGTAAAGAGCGAAGGCGACCGGGTGATCCTGCGCCTCCCGCCCAAGGACCTGCTCTCGGTCGGCAGCGGCGGGCAGGCCGCCGGCCAGGATCTGGTCTATGCGATCGGCGGCGCGCTCGGCACCGTGCCGAACATGATCGCGGTCGAGGTCCGGCCCGACCGTCCGGCGGAATTCACCGCCGGCCTCACCTACGCCGTCCGCCTCGCGCAGCGCCTCGAGCAGGCGGGGGCCAGCGGCCCGATCGCCGCCCGCACCCGGCTGACCGCGCCCGGCGAGGCCGCCGGCATCGATCTCATCGTCTTCGACAAGGCGCCGCCGACTCCGTAGAGTGGTTGGCCTCTTCTCGGCAATCCCGCCAAAGACTTAGCCCTTGAAGCCCGGTATGATGTTGGCACGCATCGTGCTCCCGATTCGTGCCGACAACGCCGAGTTTCGATGACCAAACCGTCGTTCCGCAGGATCGCCCGAACGCTGACCGCCGCTTGGCGCGCCGGTCTCTTGGCGCTCGTCTGCG
>Ga0268265_10001528_pt1 | contig 19282 bp, 28 predicted proteins | sample KBSSwiS52_FD_190355 | JGI IMG/M metagenome (GOLD analysis project Ga0268265, IMG submission 190355) | Switchgrass rhizosphere microbial communities from Kellogg Biological Station, Michigan, USA - KBS Switchgrass S5-2 (SPAdes) (version 2) | ecosystem: Host-associated > Plants > Roots >... | reverse complement strand
TCCTACGGACGGCGACCGACCCAAAGAAGCGTGCACTAATTACAGTGTGCCTGTCAAGGAAAATCGTCATCGCGCCTGGCATAGTTCTTGGTGCGCGTCAAGGACTATACCAATATGTATAGTGCACTCTGCATGCGTATTGCGTGCATGATGCATTGGTTGCAATCTACACACGAAACTGAATGAGCATTCATTCAGTCTGCGCCGTTGATCGTGTCGCGCGCGCGGAGTAGCCTCGGATCTTCGCCCTCTCGGATCGGCGTGTGTGCGCTCGGTGGATTCGACTCCTCCCGCCGTACGCGCGTCGTTCCGAGGGGGCTAGGAGTCGACGCCTCATGAGAAAAGTTGTGCAGATCGCTTGCGCGGAATCGTCGGATGGCGAAGGGTCGGACGGCACTCTCTACGCTTTGGCCGATGATGGTTCGATGTGGATCATGCTGAAGCCGTGGGCAAAAGAAAAACGGAGGTGGGACCGTCTCCCGGATCTCCCTGGCGGACCTCGGTTGACGCATGCCCCGACCTGACGATCCCGATCGTCTTCCGGAGTTGCCGCCCGAACTGGAGGAGCATCTATTCGGTGAGGTTCCCGAGCAAACCAAGCCAGTAAAAATCCTTCGCGTTGCTGTCGACCGCAAGGAAATCAAGGTTGGCCCCGACACGCTACGCATCGTAGACGAGTCGATTGAGGCTATTTCTAGGGATCCCCGCACTTTCGCGCGCGCGAACGAGTTGGTAACCGTCATCGGTGCACCTCCGGATTTACCTCGGACTCCGCTTGCGCGTGGCACTCCGATCATTCGCCCGATCGAACACCCAACGCTTGCGGAGCGTCTCTCCGCTTTCGCGCGCTACATCAAGAAAAAGGAGGACGGATGGGTTGAAACCACACCTCCACCTGTAGCCATCGGCGCGATCCTCAAACGCGGAGACTGGCGCGGCGTCCGTCCGTTGCTGGGAGTCACCGAAACGCCCATCTTCCGATCCAACGGAACCATCCGACAGGAGCGCGGCTACGATCCGGAGACGGGATACCTCTACCTCCCGTCCGCGGACTACCCCAACGTTCCGGACTCTCCGACGCAAGCCGATGCACGCAAGGCGCTAGCGGATCTCGAACATGTTTTTTGTGATTTCCAGCACGTCGACCGCTCCCACAAGATGGTTCCGATCGCCGCGATCCTCACGATTCTAGCCAGATCCGCGATCGATGGATCCGTTCCGGCGTTCCTGTTCGACGCGAGCACACGCGGGTCCGGCAAGACTCTCCAGGCGGACGTCGTGCACCTCGTGGCGTTCGGACGTAGCGCGGCGCGCAAGACGTATCCCGATGAGGACGATGAGTTGGAAAAGGTTCTCAGCTCCTACGCTATCGCAGGATCGCGCTGCATTCTTCTGGACAACGTAACGCGAACCTTCGGAGGCGGACCCATCGATCTATGCATCTCCGCGCGCGACGACGTGGAGTTGCGCGTGCTGGGAAAGTCCGAGATTCGCAGGCTTCCGTGGCAGGCGATCATCATGGTGAGCGGAAACAATCTCTCCCTCGTGGAGGACACCATGCGGCGCGTTCTCATCGCTCGAATCGAAAGCGATCTGGAGAACCCGGAGTCCCGCACCGGCTTTGCGCACGCCGATCTCGTGCGGTGGGTTCGTGCTGAGCGTTCGCGGTTGGTTGCCGCCGCGCTGACCATTCTTCGCGCGTACGCGGTTGTGGGGTATCCCGACGCCGGGTGCCCGGTGTGGGGCACATTCGAGGCGTGGTCGCGCCTGATTCCGCACGCGATCGTCTTTGCCGGAGGTGCGGATCCCATGGCCGCACGCCCACGGGTGGAGGACGTCTCCGACGAAATGATGGCGGTGCGCACCATTCATCGCGAGCTAGAGCGCCTCTCCACTGGGGACCAGGGCATGACTGTCAAGCAAATTCTTGCAGCCCTCTACCCGTCGCAGCGCGAGCACGACGACGCCCCGGACGGTTGGGAGGACTTCCGCGACGCGATCGAACAACTGGTGTCGACGCGCCCCGGCTCCAAGCCAAGCGGCCGCGCGCTGGGCGACCGGTTCCGGAAGCACAAAGGGCGGGTGCTCTCCGGCAAGCGCCTCTCGGTGGTCGACGGTGCCGGACACGCCGGATCGAAGCGCTGGCGAATCGAACGCGCCTAGGGACGTAACGCCCCGCTTTGCCGGTGGGTCAGGTGGGTCAGGTGGCTCAGTTCCACCAGCGGCTCCTGTATACATCTACCTACATCTTGTACGCGAGGATTGTAAGTAGAAATGACCCACCTGACCCACCCGACCCACCATGGTAAAACCGAAACCATTAGGTTTTTAAAAAGTGCGAGGGGGTATCCGTCCCCTGCACGTTACAACCACGGCGGAATTGTACCGGGGGTGGGGGTCCGTCGAGTGGGCGCATGTGGGAGGGCTGGGTAGTGCTCATGTCGCACATGTAGGCATGCCCCTACGTGACACGTACGAGGGGGGTACCTGTTTTGGCTAGGGGGGTAGCCTGTTGCCATGTCCCCTACGTGGGCGCGTGCGTGAGGGGGGCGCGTTGGGGTCCAACCCAGAGGGCGGGGAGGGTGGCGGTTGGGTACTGAGGGGCCTTGACTCCCTAGGCGCTAGCGCGCATAGTCACTGTCATGGCACGCAAAGAGGCTGTTTATGTGAGGGTCGACGCCGCGGATAAGGCTCTGCTTCGCAGGGTGGAGGCGACGTTGGGGAGGGAGACTACGCTAAGCGCCTGGATTCGTTCGGTTATCAGGCAGGCCGCGGAAAAGAGAGTGGGGGAGCTTGACAGTGTCAGGCAGGGGGGTTAGGTTGGGGGGTATGAGGATTTCAATAGCGCCCCACCAAGTGCCGCTTTGTGGCGGATGTTGCGGAGGTTGCGTGATGCTTTCCTTCCGCGAACAGGCCGCCATTGCGATTTGGGCGAAGTATTCAGCCGAGCGAACCGGCAAAGCCGTTGCGAACCAGGCCCAAGAGTTGGCCGATGGGTGTTGTGAGAAGTGGGGTCACCAGTTCACCGGCGAGATCCACGATGAGTCCGAGTGCGAGCGGTGCGGCGTCAAGTACATCGCGATTCCTCCGGAGGAATCGTGAAAGCCGCGACGCAACGCAAGAATCCTGGCCCCGGTCCGTGCGCACATTGCGGCAAACCGGCTACGTGTTTCGGGGTGTACGAGCGGTGCGATAACCCAGTAGAGCGCGCGTGCGATGAGTGTTGCGGCCACGGAAACGAAGATGGTTGGTGCGATCCTATTGTGCCAGAGTCGACTCCCTCTCAAAAACCTCGCACCACGCGTTGACCTCCCCCAACGCCTCACGCACGCGCGACTGACACGTCATGAGGTCCGCCGCGGAGAACTCCGTGGGACGCATCGCAATGGTGTCAGCCATGGCCAAGTGTGCCGTGAGTCGTGACCGTGACGCGTCGACTTGTGCGGCTACCGCGAGGAGGAGGGCTTGGCGTTCAGGGGTCACCCTCGCACGAGGCGCACGGCCTCCTCCACACTCGTCACCCTGACGTAAATCCCACCGGCCGCCTCGATCATGTCGCGCCAGCGGTCCTGATTCTCCAGCGTCTCCGGGTGCGCCTTCATCTTGCCGGGCATCTTGACCTCAACGCCAAGGAACTGGGCGATGGTATACAGGCCGGACCCGGTTTGCCGCCACCCCACCAAGTCCGGCGATCCCTTGCCGAGTCCGTAGTACACGACGCGCCCCGTCTCATCGGCCAGAGCCCCGGAATTATTTCTGAAGCATCGAACCCCGGGAAGGCGATTGAGCGCTACCATTATCTCTCGGGTAAGCGCCGTCTCCGTCCGGCGCTTCGGTTTTCGCTCAGGCAGCGCGGGCATCTGGCCTCGTCTTGCTGGTGTAGCGTCCAGCCTTGTCCCGCACACGTTCGCGTCGGTTTTTCTGGTTCGTAGAACGCGACACCCAGCGACAGTTGGACGGATAATACCCACGCGAATTGTCGATGCGATCCAACTCCCACCCCCGTCTAGGCTTACGCCCCATGTCCGCTAAGAAGTGCACGAATGACAGCATCCACCGACGACACACGCGAATGCCGCGCCCACCGTAGTTGCGCCACATTGCGTGCCTCGGATTGTTGCAACGCGCTTTCATGTTTTGCCACGCGATGTACTCCGACGAGTAGCCACCGTTGGCCTTGTGACCATGTATAGCCGGCCTTCCCATCACGCCACCTTCCCCAACTCCACCAACTTGGCGCGCACCTTGGCGAGCACACGCGGTTGGAGAACACCGCCCAATGCGATGAGTTCCGCTACCGTCGTGGGCGCAACACCCAACACCTTGGACGCTTTGAGGTAGGACCCCAGCTCCGCGGACAGCGACACGGTGGACTTGCGGATCTCCTCGGGGACGTCCACTTTATTGTTTCGATACGTGCATCCTTTGGCTGGCATGTCGACTCCTCTACTTGAAAAGTGGTTCCTGACCCGATCTCAGCGCACCCAATGTGGACCCTGTCTCCTCAGCGATGCACCTATCGCGCGCGACCTTGATCCACTCCGCCTCCAGGTCCACACCGATGGCGCGACGTCCAGTGCGAATCGCGGCCACAAGCGTTGTGCCGGAACCGCAGAATGGATCCAGAATCAGATCGCCCGGCTCGGTGAAGTCCTCGATCAGTTCGATCATCAGGGGGAGGGGCTTTTGGGTCGGGTGTCCGCTGCGATCGGTGCGCTCGACACCGTGACGCCACATGCCGCGTTTGCCGCCGCGGTTCCAGCGCTTGCGGCCTGACCGATGCATGATCGCGATTCCCTCAGCGGCTTGACCCGGACGATCCCCGGACAGTTGCGGCGTCCCGTCCGGACGATCCCAGATGCCAGCGCGAACCCACTCCTTATCGCTGGTCCGTTTCTTATATTTCCCGAAGTCCTCCAGCGCGCAAAACGCGAGGACCCATCGACGCGACACCTGCAACATGTCCAACACAAATGCAAAGTCCGACAGGTACGCGAAACCCATCTCAATGTCGGACCCGCCACCCTTCAACGAACGCGCGCGCGTGTGCGTCTCCTCATTGTACGGTGGGTCCGTGACGATGTGGTCGACGGAGGGAAACGAGGGCAGCACCTGTCGGGCGTCGCCCTGCATGACCCACCACCGTAGCGTACCCGCGACTACTCCAGCGCAACCTTCCCGATCAACTTCGCCAGACCCGCCCTCGCGAATTCCGACCGGCTGGCCTTCCCGCGCTTCCGATCCATCGCTTTCTGGGCAGCCTTGCTCATGTGCACCACCAGCACATAGCGCCCCTGTTTCGCCATCGCGTTTTTCGTCTTCTTTTTCTTCGCCATGTTGCATCTCCTCCTCCGTCACGATGACACCGCCTCACCAGGTTGTAAAGTCCTCATCTGTTCAGCCCACCGCACCAGCGCCACGGCCACCGACGCCAGCCGGTTGGCTTCCGCACGCACATCGGCCGGTGGAAAGTGCCGGAAAGTCCCCTTGTATCGGTACATTCCGGCCCCGTCCTTGTGCCCCTTGAGACGTCCCGCGGTCCACCACTTGCCCAGCATGACGGCCCTCTCATCGGTTGTTTTGGTCTGTAGCGCTTTTTGCCACGGTTTTAGATCATCCACCGACCCGACCACCTTGGGCATCTGGGCGCTGTTGTCGCTTCCGCACGTCGGACACCGGCCGGACTCGTCCAGCTCGGACTGGCAAACCTTGCACGTTGCGCCGACGTTGGCGGGCATTGCGCGCGCGAGGCGGATGCCCACGCCCTCCAGGCTGTAAAGCCGGTCCTCGGTGGGCGATCCGTGCGTGTGCGTGACGCCGCACAAATCGATCAGCGTGTAGTGACGCTTACCCGGACTCGGACGCCCACCGCGTCCCGTGATCTGGATGAACAGCCCAGCGCTACCGCAATTGCGCGCCATGATGATCGTTTCCGTCAAAGGGAGATCGGTTCCCTCCGTCAACACGGCCACGTTGCAAATCACCTTGATCTTGCGCTGGAGGTAGAGCTGGATCGTGTGGTCGCGGATGTGCGCCGGAGTCGTCGCCTCCACCACGGCGGCCGGCACCCCGCGATCCCGGAACTGTTGCGCGTAGTCCGAGGCCGCCTTGACGTGCGGCGCGAAGCAAAGCGCTTGCGTCCCCGGCGTCTTTGCGAGGTACGCATCGACGGGGCTGGCGGTGATTTGTTTCGCGGACAGCGATCGTTTCGGCGCGAGGACTTCGCACGGGAGAATGTCTCCGGTCGCCAGCAATTCGCTGTAGGTCGCGGCCACGATCATGGTGTCGAATCCCACAAGGGCCTGACCATCGTTTCTCTCGGGGGTGGCCGTGAGTCCGATCCGGATCTTCCCCTCGTACCCGTCAAAAACCCGCTTCCAATCTCCCTCTTCCGCGAGGTGATGGCACTCGTCAAAAACGGCTATGTCCGCGTCGGGGACCTCTCCGCGTTTCGCGGCGGCCTGGTAGGACATCACTTGCGCGGGTGCCGCGACGTAGAAACCGCGGTTCCCGGCCTGGACTCCGAAGTGCGCCAGGGTTTCCACGGCCTGTTTTTCCAGTTCGCGTCGGTGCCCGAACCACGCGATCCGCTTGCCGCGCTGGAGGGCTGACGCACAAATCGCGGACCCCATGGTGGACTTTCCCGATCCCGTGGGGCTCACGATCAGGATGTCTTTCTTGCCCTGCGCCACCTCATCGCGGGCGGCTAGAAAGGTGCGTTTTTGGTATTCGCGTAGCTGTCTCACGAGAGATGCACCATAGCACTTGACGTCGCGTTTGCATAGTGTTACTTGGTGAAACATGAGCGAACGAGAGCACACGGTGGCGGTTCGGTTGACCGCAGAAGAGTTGGAAGCGTTGGAGCGCGCGCTGGCGGAGCATAAGAAAAAGAACCCCGGCCACGACGTGACGAAAGCGGATCTGATTCGCGGCGCACTCGTGGCGCAGTCGTACATCCCGAGGCCACGATCATGATCAAGTTGCTCGTGTGGTGGAACCGGGTCGCGATGAGTTTTGCGGTTTCGTTTTGGGCGGCGTACGTCACCACAAGGTTGTGGGCGTGGTTCGTGGTCGATCAGTTCGATTTGCGGCCGCTGAAATTCTGGAACGCGTGCGGCTTCGCGCTGATCTTGGGCGTCTACCGACTTTGGCCCAGCCAGGCGGACCTCCGCGCGATCAGGGAGAACCTGGCAGACAAGGACGATGACGAGCCGTGGTGGAAGACGCACCTGGAACACGCCATGTTGGTCCTGATGTACGCTGTCCTTTTGGCGATATTGTTGGGCACCGGTTACGGATACATGCGGGTGCGACAGTGAGCTGGTCCGACATTCCAGGCCGGTACGCAATGCGTTGGGTCATCGACGACGCCCTAGCGCGCACCCCACACAACGGAATCTGGGTGGAGGTGGGCGTAGCTCTCGGCAAAGGCATCGCGTACATGGGGCACGTCCTACGCGAGGCCGGCCGGGAGGACGTAAAACTGTACGCGGTGGATCCGTGGGGAGGCTACGCGCGCAACGGTGAGCAGCAAGCGACCGGCTCACCGAGCAAACACGGGGACTGGCAACTGTTCCTGGAGTCGATGCGGGACAATGCGCCGGACGTGTTGGCGCGCCTCCACATTGTGCGGGCGAAATCATTCGACGCGTCCGCGCTGTTCCCCAAGGGGACGGTGCACCTTTGCATCATCGACGCGGACCACGTGTACGAGGCCGTCCAAGAGGATCTCTATTCGTGGGGTCCGTGCATTGCACCGGGCGGGACCATCGGTGGCGACGATCACACGGCGGACTTCCCTGGGGTCGAGCGCGCGTGCAAGGACTACTTCGGCGAGCTGTACTACCAGGCCAAAACGGCGGAGTGCGACTGGACGACGTGGCGCGCGCGTCGGGTGGTGGACAGGAAAGCGTTTCCGTGGACCTCGCGCGCGGAATTGGAGGCTGAGTGATGACGTGGTGCGCGAGCTGCAACACAAATCATTGTTGCTTCATCCACGAACAGGTCAGCGAATTCCACACCGCGATGCCGGTGGCTGGTGACCGGATCAAACCAGGGGAACAGTCGATAGAGATCCGACGTCTCCGAGCGTCTTTGGTTGCGGAGGAATTCCTGGAGCTTTTGACGGCGCTGGGCGTCGATGTGCACGCGGACGATCTTGAGGGACGGATCGATTTCGCGATCTTTGGCAAACTCAAGGATGCCACCGACCTACCTGCATTGGCGGACGCGTGCGCCGATCTCGATTACGTAGTGGAGGGCACCCGCATCGCTTTCGGCATCTTCGGGCCTCCGATCGCAGCGGAGGTGCACCGATCGAACATGGCAAAACTTGGCGGACCACGACGCGAGGACGGAAAGGTTCTCAAGCCGGAGGGGTGGACGCCTCCGGACATTGCCGGGGAACTGCAAAAACAAGGATGGGAAAAATGAGCTGGGACCAGATCCCCGGTTGGTTCGATTTCATGGCGATCTACGATCAAGCCATCGATGAATCCAAGGACGGTGACGTCCTCGTGGAGGTAGGCGTAGCGTTCGGACGGTCCCTTGCGTACCTCGCGCGCAAGGCCATCGACTCAAAAAAGAAACTCCACATCTATGGCGTCGATCCGTGGGTCGATGATTGGTCCACACCCACGGACTACGATCCACGCAACGGCCGCCCGACATGGGGCGCGGAACATGCGGAGTGGGCGCGAAGTGTAGGAGGCCCGTTCAACGCGTTCATCTGTTCAATGCGCGAACATGCGCCGGAGGAGTTGGAGTACGTCAACGTCCTGCGAACCACGTCCGTAAAAGCCTCTCTGATGTTCCCCATGGTGCGTATGGCGTTCCTGGACGGGAACCACAACTTTGACGAGGTGTGCCGCGACATTCGCGCATGGTACCCGCGCGTGATGCAGGGCGGGATCATGGCCGGCCACGATTTCACGCCAAACTTTCCGGGTGTGGAGGAGGCGGTGCACGAACTGTTGCCCGACGCGGTGCGGCGTGAGAATTCGTTTTACCTGAGGGTCGCGTGAACATCCTAGTAACCGGCGCGGCCGGGTTCCTCGGGTCCCACGTGGTTGACGCGCTACTGGCCGCGAAACACGAGGTCATCGGCGTGGACAACCTCAGCACGGGAAAACGCGAGTGGTGCGAAGCGACACTCATCACCACGGACTTCTATCTGGCCCCAACGGAGCACGTGGAGGCCATCGTGCATTGCGCCGCGGTGGCGGACATCTCCCAGAACTGGGCGAAGCAACACAACCGGGACGCGATCTACGCGACGAACATCGACAGCCTGATCGTTTTCCTGGAGCACCTTCCCACGACGTGCAAGCGGTTCGTGTTCGTGTCCACGGCCGCGGTGACAGCGCCTCAGGTGTCTCCGTACACGGCCAGCAAGATCGCGGGGGAGGCGCTTTGCAAAGCGTACTGCCAGCGGCGCGGGATCGGACTGACGATCGTGCGTCCGGTCTCGATGCTGGGGCCTCGGTATCACCACGGCCACATTGCGGACTTTGTGCGACAGGGAAACAAGATCCTTCCGTCCGGGGACATCTATGTCAAGCGACCTTACGCGTACGTGTGTGGCGTGGCGCGTCGAATCTCGGCGCTGTTCGACGTCAACGAACCCTCAGCGCTACTCACGATCCCCGGTCGCGCGTGGGCAGCAGAAGAAACCGCGCGACTGTTGCGCGCGTCGATCTCGGTGGTCCGGACGGAGAGGGCGGCCGATCCAGATGTAGAGGACTTTGCGCCGGGGTCTCCGCAAGAGTGGGTCCAAGAAACGATCGACTGGTGCCAGGAGCACATCACATGAGGGGCCTAAACAACGAACAGTTGGCCGTCATGGGCGAGATCGGAAGCCCAGGCGCACCGTACAACCGTCGCGCTACGCCGCGTGAGGCGCGCGTGTTGTGTCAACTACAGGCGCGCCGTCTCGTGTACGGCGAGCAGTCCGACAACGGACAGATCGCCCGCATGACCAAAATCGGGCGACTGATTTTCGATGCACTCACGTCTCAACGGTACGTCAAAGGAATGTCACTATGAAGATCGCGCTGGCAATTCCCAGCATCAGGCCGGAGAGGTCGTCGCACGTGGAAAACTTGGTGGTGCGCACATGGCCCAGTGCGGATTACGTCCTCTCCGAAAAGGAACCCAATGCTGTCTGGGCGGACAAGATGCGCAAGTGGTGGCTGTCCACCGAGGCGGACTTCTGCCTCACACTCCAGGACGACTCAGAGATCCCGGAAAACTTCGGCGCAATCCTCCGAGCCCAACTCCAGCACCTCCCAGAGCGCGGCGTCTTGGGCCTCGCGTCCGTACACCCGATCCAAACCGAGATGTACCGCCAAGGTCATCGCTGGTTTCGTACGCGCGCGTGGGTGTGTGGCTGGGGCTGGGGCCTCTGGCGTGCGGACCTGATCAAACTCATGGCGTGGTGCGACGCGAACGAGGACAAGGTACGCAGCATGAATGAGGACAGCCTCATCAACGAATGGTGCATCGCGTCCGACCGCGACGCCTACCACCCCTGTCCCTCGGTGGTCGACCACGACACGTCACTGGACAGCACCTACGCCAACGATCACCACGTGCACCGTCGCCCGTTCATCACGTGGCGCGACACGGACGCGGACCTCACCAAGCCGGAGTATTGGCGGACGCAAGGTCAGATCCCGAAACTCCCGGTCCCGTCTCCGCGGCATTGCTGGTGGTGCATGGTGCGGCCGGCGTTCGCTGTCGCGGGCAAGACTGGGGCGGCGTTGTGTCAGGTGTGTTTGGCGGACATGGCTACCAAAGCGATGACGCGGGTGGGGCCGTGAAACGCAAGCGCGCAAAGCCTCGCGCTGGGCTCAGCAAAGAAGCAACGTCACTGGCGCGCCGTCTCCTGTTCGCCTTCTTCAACGGCGCGTCAATCACCACGTGCTCTACGCGCCTCTACGTGTCCACGTCACTGGTGGAGGAATTGATTCGCGCCTACGGGATCGGGTTGGCGGACGGCAAGCGGGGGCGACGATGAGCGCGTGCAAGGACTGTAGCGTGGAGTGCGTCGGCAACCAGTGCGACTGGTGTGCCGGATGGGATGACGGGATCCGCGCGATCCTCCAGGAGCTGACTCCGAAGGAGAGGGAGCGCGTCCTGGCGAAAAACGAGTCCGCCGCAACAGCATGGGCACGACGTCCGGAGGCGACATGACCGTCCACCTCCTCCGCGGACGCGTCGCGATTCGACCCGACGAGTTGACGTCCTACGCGATCATTGTTCCGGGTCGGGATCCCAATGATAGAAGCGGCGCGCGGACGGGGACCGTGGTTGCGATGGGGCCTCCGGCTGAAACTCCGCTACGGTGGCGAGAATGCGAACGGTGCGACGGTCACGGCATCGTGGCTGTTGCACCGGGCCAGGAGTTCTATTGCACCGAGTGCGATACCAAGGGTGGCGTGTGGCGCGGTGGCGTAGAGATTCCTCCGGGGTTCACGGTCGGTGACAGGGTCCTATACTTTTTCGGCCAAATCGATGCGCCTCTACCTGGTGAACCATTGCTAGCGTGGTGTTCTCAGGAGGAGGTTGTGGGGGTATTTGATGAGTAACGGTTGCGTCGCGTTGATTCTTGCCGGTGGTGCCAACTCTCGGGCGGACTCGTACCGCAACGGGCTACCAAAGTGCATGCTTCCACTGGGTGACGGGAAACCGATCATCTTCCACCTTATCGACGCGCTGAAACTCCAGGACATCCACCCGGTGATTTTAGGTACGCCGTTCGAGGATGAGGATTACCTCATGGATCCGACGCGGCCATGTGACATCGTCACGGCCCTTGCCGGTGCCGCAAAGTATCTCAACCACCGACGCGACACGCGGATCCTCGTGTGCTATGGGGACACGTTCTTACCGTGGTTTCCGTATATCGACGCGTGCGTGCCGGGAACGTTGACGGTGGCGAACGCCGTGCAGTCCCGCGGCAACGTAGACTTTTTCCCAGACGGCGCGCACTACATGGCGGACATGCCTGATGGAGACTGGCTAGAGGCCGGGGCTACGTGCCTGGATCCGGAGACACTGGCGACGGTTGGAAACTATGCATCGTGGCCGGCGTTTCTGGCGCGTAGTCCTTGGACGCGGGTGTGCTTTCACTATGGGCGAGTGGTCAACGTCGGGGACGCGGCATCGTACGAGTGGGCGAAACAATGGCGGCCATGAAAAAGAAACTCAAACCGGAAACCATCAACATGCGAGGTGCCGCGGTGCGTTCACTTCAAACCGCCTACGCGCACTACTTTGACTGGCAACGTGCGGCCGCGCAAGATGCGGCGGAGACGTCACAAGCGGACAAGGAAACGTTTCTGGACTGGGCAAAGGATGAACTGACATGATCCACCGTGGAAGCGCACACTACAGGCTGAGTCTTGCGGGCGGAGGCACCGACCTTGGCGAGGGTGAGGGGCTTTGCATCACGTTGAGTCTGCCTTGGCGGTGTCATGTGACCCGAGAGGACGTGTGGCGCAAAGCGCCGATGACCTCACACGTCCGCGATGACGACTGGTCTGGCGAGGGGCTCTTGTGGACAAGCCGACATCCGATCCTGAAACACCTGACCAACGTCGAACCGCAGCACGTATTCATCGTGACGCACGAGCTACCTACGCGCGTGGGGCTGGGGAGTTCCGCGGCGTTGGCGTTGGCGGCTACGGCGCACGATCGTGGATTCAATATCACGGAGGCGCTGGAGTTAGACGCCAAGGCAACGGGGGCGGGGTGGCAAGACGTGCATGCGTGCGCATACAACGGATGCAACGCGATCTCGCGGGAGTCTGTCGCGTGGCTTGGGGTGGATGCCCAGGAGAAACTTTGGTACCCGCACCTCCTCCTCTTCTCCACCGGAGGCACCCACACCGAAGCACGCAACGCATCGGAACTGGACCCGTTGGTGCGTCAACTCGCACTAAAGGAAGCGCACACGTTACGCGACGAGCCGACCTTGGAGACGCTGGCGTGGTGCATGAAACGTCAGTGGGAGCGCAAGATGGATCACGTGCCGGAGTCAGTGATCCAGGCGATCCAATCGTCCGCGAAGTCCGGCGCGCTGGCCGCCAAGTCCACCGGATCCCGCGGCGCTGGTTTCGGAGTGGTGCTGACCAAAGACAGAGAAAGGACGCGCGATGCACTCGTGGAGTGCGGCGCGCGAGTGTGGATGCCGTGATCGAACAATCAACAGACCCGCGGCGCGTGTTCAAGGAAACGAAAGCCGCGATCGATCTCCTCGATTACGAGGCCGTGTACCGGCTAGGGGTGAGAATCCGCAAAGCCGCGCGCGTGTTCACGGTGGGCCTTGGCGGATCCGCCGCGCACGCCTCGCATTGCGCGTGCGATCTCGTCAAGCTCGGGGGTGTGGAGTCGATCTGTCTGGTCGACAACGTGTCCGCGTACTCCGCTGGCGTGAATGACGACGGGTCCGAGGTGTTCGTGGAGATGCTCCGCCGTCATCGTTTCGACCATGACGATATGCTGTTGATCTTCTCCGTTGGCGGAGGGTCCTTGGCAAAGGGCGTCAGTACCGAGTTGGTCCAGGCGGCGAAGTTCACGCGCGGTGCATGCGCGGCCATCGTTGGACGACGTGGCGACGTGTGCGAGTACGCCGATCCGGTGGTGCAGATCACGTGTCCGGACCAAACGCTGATCACGTACGTGGCGGAGTCCGTGATGCCGTTGATCTGGCATGCCTTGATCGCTGGGCAAGTGAAGAAAGGTGAGCCGGTGTGGCGATGATCTTCCTCGATACAGCGAAACCCGACGAGGTCCGCAAGTGGGCGCACCTCATCTCCGGCGTCACGTGCAACCCGCTGATCCTCTCACGTGAGAGGCCCAACAGCGATCCGTTGACGGTCCTCCACGAGCTGGTCGACGCCTCGGACAAGGTCAACGGCCCCGGTGACGTGAGTTTCCAGGTGTGGTCGGACGATCCGGATGAGATGCTGGAGCAGGCAAACCAGATCGTTCAGTCCGGATCGATCGTCAAGCTCCCCATGAACGAGACGGGGATCAAGATCGCGGACGACTTCGAGTACACGCCAGACACGCCACGGCCGGTCAACTTCACCGGGATCATGGGTGCCGCCCAGCTCATCGTGGCGTGTCACATGGCCGCGGCATACGCCTCCCTCTTTTGGGGTCGCGCGGAGTCGTCGCAAATCGATCCGGAGCACGTTCTGGAGCAAACGGATCGCGTGACGCGAAACTGTTACACGCGCGTGCTCGTGGGAAGCATCCAGGGACCGGGTGACGTGGTGGACGCCTTTGCGGCCGGCGCGCACGTCGTAACGGTGCAGCCGGCGATCCTCCAAAAGCTGGTGCACCACGATCGGACGGAGTCAACGATTCGGGAGTTCCTGGACGCGTGGAGGAGTGCCAAGTGACCGCGCCCCGCGTCCTCGTCATGACCCCGTCCAGAGGCACGTGCGCGATGGGCTACCACAAATCTATTCTGGCGGTCGCCCAGTCGCGTCTACCCGGCGTGTACATCGACACGATGCACAACTGGCCGGAGGACGTGTGTTTGGTCCGCGCGCGCATGGCGCACTACGCGTGGCGCGAGAAATACGATCGCGTTTTCTTTTGGGACTCGGACGTCAGCATGTCGGTGGAGATGTTTCTTGCCATTGCAACCTCGCCGCACGAGTTTGCCGCGGGCCTGTATATGAACAGTCGAGGGAAAATCCCTTTTCTGGGTGAGCTGAAACGCGCTGGAGACTGGGCGGTAGCGGAAGCGGTCCCACTGGGCGCAGCATGCATCAGTCGCAAGGTGCTGGGGTCGATCGGAAACTCGCCCTTTCTGGATGTGATGCCGGACTCTGGAGAGGAGATCTGGACACCGGACCTATTCGCGCACCTTCGGGACGTCCACGGACACCGCCAATCTGAGGACTACTCGTTCTGTCAACGTGCGGTGGAGGCCGGCTATCCTCCCCACGTCTACACGGGCGACACGGCCACGCATTGGAAAATGGTACCCTTGAAGGCGTGAAACCTCCGCCGCTACTCGAATACATCAAACGCATCTCCCCCGAGTACGCGTCACCCGACCACCTCCACGATCTGATCGAAACCTTCCGGCTGGCGCTGGCGTCCCTCATGGGCGAAACGGACGAGGTGGTGCGGGTCCTATTCTCGTACCCCATCAGGCACTACAAAACCGAAACGACCCTACACGGGATCCTCTGGCTACTCGAACACGATCCCACGTTTCGATTTGTGATCCTCACGTACTCACACGCGCGCGCCCAGTGGTTGGGAAAGCGCCTACGTGAGTTGGCGAAGCGCACCGGAGTTGGCCCCACCAAGGGATGGGACACGATCGATTACTGGCAAAACGATCGCGGTGGCGGTGTGGCGGTCATGTCCGCGGACCAGTCTAAGGAAGGCCACGACGTGCATGGCCTCTTTTGCGACGATCCGATGGATGAGCACTCCGCGGACGTGGCGGAGAGACGCGACCAGATCGATCGCAACATCGCCTACTACACCGCGCGTTGTATCCGCAAGGGACGACCGGGGCCTGTCCTCATGGTCATGTCGCGCCTACACCCGGAGGATCCGTACGGGCGTCGACTGAAAAGGAAGTGGAAGGCGTACCACGCACCGGCCATCGTTGACCTCGGACTCCCGGGCGAACGCGCCTTAGCCCCCACCGTGCTTCCCCTCTCCGAGATCAAGCGGATCCGGGAGGAAGAGGCAGAACGGGACCCCACCGAACGCGTCTTCTGGTCGCGTTTCCAAGGTGAGCCGAGAGTCCCAGGTGGCGACGTATTCCACGAACCCGCGCGCTACTCCGACGAAACGATGCCGAAGTGGCCAGGTTTCACGGACATCATCGGGCTGGACATGGCCTACTCCACCACCAAGTTGGCGGACTTCGCGGCCGTGGTCGCGATCCGGTCCTTCCGCGTCGACGGTCGCACCAAGGGATTCATCCGGCATGCCGATCGTTTCAAGTTGGATCCGGAAGTGATCGAGGCGCGCATAATCGAGGCGCAAAAAACCTTCGGGGGTCGCGCCTACTCCTACGTCAGCGGTCCCGAGGTGGGGATCATTCGCGGACTTGCGCGCCGCGGGATCAAAGTCATCGGTATGCCGGCACGTTACAACAAACTCGTCCGCGCCCAGAAAACGCGGGTCCTTTGGAATGACGGTGACCTCCAGGTGCCGGAGTTCGCGCCATGGGCACCGGGGCTGATTTCGTGCGCGCAAGCCTTCCGCGGGTTGGAGTCGGATGACGACGATCTGATCGACGCTATGGTGTCCGGTGTCGATGGTGGTATGTTGCGCGGAGCGGTTGCGCCGAGATCTTTCGGCACCCCGCGAGTCTGACGGAATGTGTCGGACAGAAAGACGAGACCATGGCCAACGAACCGTTGATCCCCGAAGGACAGACCACGCTGGACACCTCCCCCAACTTCCGCATCAGTCCACCGGTTGCGCCGCAAGCCGGCCCTCCGCGTGAGGCGAAAGATTGGGACGATTTCCAAGCGCACATGAGACGGACAACGCGCCCCGAGGACAAGGGCGAGATCCAGATGATCCCGTGCGTCACTCTGCGCGGCGCAACGTTCACCGCCAAGGTGTACAAGGCGAAGCAAAAGGAGTACGAGTCCGATGAGGACTTCGCGAGGCGTCCCGGACGCGTCCAGGAGCTTTCGGACTATCGGTTCCCCGGTGACGGCATGGGACAGCCCCACGTGGACGAGTTCCACCAGCCCCACACGTGCGATGCCATGGGCGTGAGGATCGACCCGCGCACCGGTCGACGCGGACCCGGCAAAAAAGAGAACGGGGACTACACGTGGCCGGAGGAGATCCAGGACCCGTTGCAACGCAAGGTCCAGATCATGAAAACCTTTTGGCACCGCGACCTGGCGGAGTATTGCGGCCGGCCGTTGCCCGACATGATCCGCGCAAGCCATCAGGCGGAGTTGGCGGAGTTCCGTGCGTGGAAAGAGCAGAAGGACGGCGCGAAAACCGCGGCGAAGAAACCGGCAAAGTAGACGACTAACGTAGCCCGTGCCATTCTGGGCCAAAGTTCATGGCTGGCGCAAATGGCACGGGCAACGGTGAGGGCGGCCCCCCGAAGGGGAGTGAACTGGACTCCGCGCACACGCAGATCGTCCAGCGCAACCCGAGAGACGCGATCGAGGCCGGCATCGGTGGTCAGACTCCACCGGTAACCGATGACCCCGCGTTCCAGCCGCCCAGGGATCCGCTGGCGCAAGGCAACCCGAAATCGCGCTCCAAGCTGATTCTCCGCGAGCTTCCGGTCATCACCATTCAGAACAACTGGACGGCCGCGCAAACAGCCGCCGCGTTGTACGGCCACACGATCGGACAGTTCCAGGCCAGTGGCGATCTGATCGACAGCATCACTGGCGACGACCGCGTCCAGGCCACGTTGGGATCGCGAATCGGTGGGCTGTTCGGTAGTGACGTCCTTTTCACACCGGCCGGAGATTCCGATGCGGCGCGTGAGTGCTACCTCGCGTGGCGTGCGGCGTGGCCACGTATCGGAACCGAAGCCGCCCTCAGCGAATTGCAACTCTGGTCCCTCATGGCCGGTCAAGCCTTCGGGACCCTGGCGTGGGACACCACCAAGCCGGTGTGGGTCCCCGAGCTGACGCAATGGCACCTCCGCTACTTCTACTGGCACTGGACCCTACGTCACTTCATCGCGATCACCCAGGACGGACAGCGCGTCGTGTTTCCGGGAGATGCGCAATGGGTTTGCCATGCGCCACACGGACAGTACCGCGGGTGGATGCGCGGCGCGGTGCGTCCAACAGCGGAACCCTGGCTGTTCCGTCACTGGGCGCGGCGCGATTGGGCGCGATTCTCCGAGGTGCACGGCCTCCCTACGCGCGTGGGCGGCGTGCCGGCCGCGGCGGACCCGATCGAGCGTGCGGCGTTCGAGCAGTCGATCGCGAATCTCGGGTCAGACACATCGATGATTCTCCCCAAGGGTGTAGAGCCCCAGGAGGACTACTCGTACGACCTGGTAGAGGCAACGGACACGGCGGGTAAGGACGCGTTCGAGGGACTCATCGCGCATTGCGATCGATCGATCGTTCTCACCCTCCAATACCAAAACCTGACGACGGAAGTGGACGAGGGATCGCTGGCCGCCGCGCGCGTCCACGCCGCGGTGAAACAGGCCGCCCTCAACGCGGACAATCGCGCGCTGGCCCTGACGATCTATCAACAGATCGCCCGTCCCTTTGCGCTTCTCAATTTCGGAGATGCGGACCTCGCACCGTGGACGCAATGGGATACGACGCCACCCGAAGACTACGCCGCCAACGCGGATCGATTCGCCAAGCTCGGGACAGCGCTGGAGACCATGGCGCGAGGCGGTATCAAGTTCAAGGATCCAGCCCAGCTCAACGCGTTTATCCGTCGCGTGTTCGGGCTTCCGCAACTGCCTGATTTCGACATCACGGATCCCGCGCCGCAAGGCGGAGAGGGAGGGTTTGGAAAGTGAAGAAACGATTTCGTGAGGCCGGCACCGCGCTAGGCGAGGCGCTTGCCGTTCGCCAGGACGCGGACATCTTCGCCATGTTCTTTGCCGATCCTGTCATCGACAACTACATGGTAAACGGCGCGTGCGTCGTGACGGTGCGCGGGCCTCTGGAACATCACCGCGGGTACGCCGACAGTTACGAGGCGATCACCGATCGCTTCCGCGAAGCGTTGGAGGACGACTGTCCCTCCGTCGTGTTGTGCATCGACTCCCCCGGAGGCGTCGTGTCCGGGCTGAACCAGTGCGTGGCAGACATGCAACGCGCGAAGAAAGCATCGGGGAAACCGGTGTATGTGTACGTCAACGAAATGGCGTGCTCCGCGGCGTATGCACTCGCAACGGTTGGGGACGAAATCATCCTCCCTCCGTCCGGCGTGGTCGGAAGCGTGGGCGTCATCTCCCTCATGGCGGACCAGGTCGGACTGGACAAAACCATGGGCCTCAACTTCGTGACGATCACCAGCGGCGCGCGCAAGGCGGACGGCCACCCGCACACCCCGATCTCGGACGCCGCGGTGGCAGCCGAGCAGGGGCGGGTGGATAAATTGGCGCAACAGTTCTTCGCCCTCGTCTCCGTCGCCCGACCCCTCACGCCGGAAAAGGTAAAGGCCCAGCAAGCCGGCATTTTCTTGGGACAGGATGCGGTCTCCTCCGGCCTCGCTGACGAGGTGTTGGGGTGGGAAGCACTCCTGATCGCGCTGGCACAAACTCATGGCACGGGTG
>Ga0268265_10001525_pt1 | contig 19297 bp, 31 predicted proteins | sample KBSSwiS52_FD_190355 | JGI IMG/M metagenome (GOLD analysis project Ga0268265, IMG submission 190355) | Switchgrass rhizosphere microbial communities from Kellogg Biological Station, Michigan, USA - KBS Switchgrass S5-2 (SPAdes) (version 2) | ecosystem: Host-associated > Plants > Roots >... | reverse complement strand
GCTGCCGAAGGAGGCGATGAGCGACGGCGCGACCAAGCTCGCCAACATGATGCTGTTCTCGCGCTCGTTCACGCTCGGCAACATGGGCGTGCTGAAGGACGTACTGACCGGCTTGCCGAAGGACGTGCTGGCGCAGATCGAACGCGACGCCGGGTTCAAGGCGGGATCGATCGAGGCCGGGATCGACGTCGGCAAGGAGGCCGCCTCCGTTGCTAAGGGCATCGCGCGCCGTAAAGCGTTTGCGGTCGTCGCCATGGATATCGCGGGCATGTACGTGTTCAACTCGCTGCTGCAGAACACCACAAATGTGATTTTCAACGATTCCACGGTGGATAAGGAATTGCACGACTATGCGGCGCGAATGAAGCACGCACTGACGGAAACCGCCGAACATCCGCTGAAGTTGCTGCAGCCATTCCATTTCCTCGAAAGCGTCAGTTCGGCTGGAGAGAATGAGCCAAATCGGCGCGATAAAGTCTTCATTGGATTTGACGGAGACGGCACCGCAATCTACGGGCGTGCGCCCATTGGCAAGATCGGCGAGGAATTCATCGGCTATATGACCGGGCCGCTCGACATGATGCGCAAGAAGATGTCGACCGTGGCGCGGCCGGGCTGGCAGATCATGAACAACGACGCCGGATTCGGCCGCAAGATTTACGATCCGGCCGCCGATACGCCCGCAAGGTATATGCAGAATATCTATTTGATCGCCAAGCACATGGCTCTTGCTCAGACCCCCGAGGGGCAAGTCAGCGCCCTGTCCGATCTCGTCAAGGGCGAGGGTGACGCCAAGGTCAACGCGCTGAAGGCATTCGGGCCATTCGCCGGAGTGACGTTCTCAAAGGGGGCGCCGGGCGGCCCCGCCGTCGGCGAAATGTATGACGCAAAGTCTCAGCACAATTTTCAGGTCAATCAAGCCCTACCAGATATCCGTCGCCAAATTAAACGCGGCGACATCGACGGCGCGATCGGCCGCATGACCGAGCTCGACGTTCCGCAGGGGCTGCAGCGGTTCTACATCAAGACGACGCTCAACCCGGCGACCCGTATGAGCCCGCGGGCGGTGCGGGATTTCTACCTGCATGCAACGCCAGAGCAGCGGGAGCGGTTCGAGCGGGCCCAGCGCACACAGCCCCAGCAATAGGCTGCGGTGCGTTGCTGGGAAGGGTGGCTCGACCATCCTCCCGGCATGCGCAAAACACCCATAGCCCTCGTTCTCGCCCTCCTGCCCGGCATCGCGGCCGCGCAGGTCTATCTGCCGCCCGGGGTCGGGCTGCCGCCGCAGAGCGTGATCGGCAACGCCCTGCCGCAGGCCGGCGACGCCGTCGCGGTATCGTTCGCGCAGCTTCGATCATCGCTGAGCATTCCGGCGGTGAAAACCTGTGCATCGCACCAATGGTTCAACACGCTGACCTCGGCCGGTCTCGGCTGCTCTCAGCCGGCGCTGTCGGATATCTCCGGATTCGGCGCCTTGGTGACGACCTTCCTCGCCACGCCGACCAGCGGCAACCTTCGCGCCATACTGCCCGATGAAACCGGAACCGGCGGCGCCGTCTTTGCGATCGGCCCGGCGCTGGTCAATCCCAACCTCGGAACGCCGTCCGCAGCGATCCTGACCAACGCCACCGGGCTGCCGATCTCGTCAGGGGTCAGCGGGCTCGGAACCGGCGTGGCGGCCGGGCTCGGCGTCAATGTCGGCAGCCCCGGGGCGTTCTATGTCGTCGGCGGTGCGCTGGGAACGCCGTCCTCCGGCGTGGCCACGAACCTGACCGGCACCGCCGCCGGCCTCACCGCCGGCACCGTCACAACGAACGCCAACCTGACCGGCGCCGTCACGTCAGTGGGAAATGCCGCCTCGCTCGGCTCGTTCACGAGCGCGAACCTGCGCACGGCGCTGACAGACGAGAGCGGCACCGGACCGGCCTATTTCCAGGGCGGCGATCTCGGCACGCCTTCGGCGGGCGTCGCCACCAACATCACCGCGCTGAATGCCACGCAGCTCACCACCGGCATAATCCCGGCGGCGCGCACCAACGGCCACCAGAACGGCACCGCGACCAACGACAACGCCGCGGCGGGCGAGGTCGGAGAATATCAGGAAAGCGTTCTTGCCTCCGGCTCGGCCACTTCGCTGAGCACTGGCACGGCCAAGACGATCGTCAACCTTTCGCTCACGGCGGGGGATTGGGACGTAGCGTGCTCGGTATCGTTCCTGCCCGCCGCGTCAACCAGCATCACCCAACTTGCAGCCTCCATATCGTTGACGACCAACACCAACGATTTCACCGTCGGCCGCGGCAGCACCATCTCCACGGCGGCCCAGGTGCCGGGGGTGTCGACTACCGCGCTCCCGACCATGCCGGTCCGCATGAGTTTTGCCGGTACGACATCGGTGTTCTGTGTCGGCTTTGGCGCATTCACCGTCAGCACCATGACGGCCTACGGCTTCATCAAGGCCAGGCGGGTCCGTTGATCGGCGGTGCGTTGCTGGGGATGGCCTGACCGCCATCCTCGCGGCATGAAACAGATCACCCGCGCGCTCGCCTTTGTCCTCGCCCTGCTGCCCGCGCTTGCCGCGGCGCAGACCTTCCCCACCATCCCCTCGCAGACCGTGATCGGCCGAACGGCGTTCGGGCCCGGTCCGGCGCAGGCGATCCCGTTCGCGCAGCTATCGGCCCAATTCTGCAGCAACTTCACCCTTACCCTGAAGGGCTGCGTGCCACCGCCGGGTCCGACCACCGGGCGGTATCTGAGCGACGATATCGCGGTGCCGTGGAAGGCGCTGCCGACGCAACAGGTGGTCGCCGGTGCGGGCGTCACGCTCAACGGAACGTGCGCCGGCAACGCGATCAACTGCACCGTAAACGCGACCGCGGCCACCCAATATGTGCTGCCCTCGCGCGCGGCGGCGGCCGCCAGCGACCTCTCGGCGCTCTCCAGCATCCAGACGCTGGGCTATGCGACGCCCGGCGACGGCGGCGGGGCGGTCTTCAAGAACGTCGGGACATCCCCCTTCATCGACAGCCATGTTACGTCCGGCGCGATCTCGGCCGCGGGCACCGGCTACACCAACGGCACCTACCGATACGTATTTTTCAGCGGCGGCACCGGCTACAATTTCATCGCGACGGTGGTCGTCTCCGGAACGGTCGTCACCGCCGTGAGCTGCATCGAGGGCTGTGGGCAGGCCTTCACCGCGGGCGATGTTCTGACGGCGGCCAACACCCAGATCGGCGGCACCGGATCCGGCTTCACCTATACTGTTTCGACCGTTGCGGCGCCCAAGGCCAGCTTCACCGACGGCGCCGGCAACCACTGGCAATACGTCGTCGACGCCGGCAACTTCATCAACGCGCGGCAGTTCGGGGTCAAGGCCGACTTCGCCGGCGTCGACGCCACTGCAACCGACGACACGCTTTCGATCCAGGCGGCACTGAGATTCGCCCGGTTCACCGTGTACGCGCGGCAGGATCTGGGCGGCACCTTCAGCTCGACCACCGTCGTGATGCCCGGCGGCTCGGCGCTGTTCTGCGACACGCTCACGGTCTACGGCGCGGTGCAACTGCGCGGGCAGGGCCCCATGAACAGCGCCCTGAAGGGGTGCGACAGCGGGATCCCGGCTGCCAACAACGTTATCCGGCTGGGCGATCCGAGCGCGGAGGTCGCGTGCTTCGGCGTCCAGATTGCCGACATCAACATCGTGGTGAACGCAGCGGCGGCAGCCAACGCCGGAACCTACATCCTGTTCAGCAACTGCGCCCAGCAGTTCAAGGCGATCAGCAACGTGTCGGTCTATGCCGGCAAGCGGGGCTGCCTACGTTATGAGGTCGGCTTTGGCGGGGCGGCCAATTTTGACGTCTACGATTTTCTCTGCACGATGAACCCGGCCGGGGTGACCGCCGAGGCCATTTATGTCGGCGGCGGAACGACGTTGTTCAGCTTCATCAATACGATTATTGAGGGCACCTTTACCGGCGTCGGCTACAACATCCAGGGCGGGCAGGTCACGATCAAAGGTTTCCATTCGGAGGGAATCGGCAACCCGATCGTGGTCAATCAGACCGTCGCCACCCATTCCACGACCGTCATGCACGCAACCGGCGGCGGCGGATGCAACGACCTCATCACGTTGACAGTCACCAATACCATCGGAAACTTCGCGATGTACGACATCGTGAAGCAAGGGGTCTGCACCAACGTCGTCAAGAACAACCAGCCCGCCGGCTCGAACCGGGCTGCGGACGCCAGGCCCAAGGACGGTTTGGTTTTCTTCAATCCATAGAAGGAGTTGATAAAAATGAATGCAGTGCTTCTCGCTGCGGTGCTTCTCGCTGGCGGCGTGCCGTCATGGTACGTCGAGATCACGTCGCCGAATTTCCCGGATCCGTTCAAGATCGCGGGCGGCTACTCGTCCAAAGAGAGCTGCGAGGAAGATCTGCCGGAGATCATCGAGGAGTGGTCAGCCAAGACGTATCAGCGCGGGCCGAAGAAGGGACAGAACAGCTTTGGCAACGTGACCGCGGTCTGCAAGCTTCCGGCGGACCCGTCCTGACGGAGAATGCGTCATTCGAAGTTCAGAAAGAGTGACGCAGCTCCGACCATGATGAGCAAGAGCAAGGGGATGGCGAGGATGCCGAGAGCAACGTCCATCATCGGGAAGGCCTCCAGTTGTCGAGGCGCGCAGTGTTACCTCCGCAACCTGACGGCGTAAAGGCCTCCGGTGCGTTGCTGGAAAGGCACACCCTGCCAGAGTTCCGGCCATGACACATCTGGCCACACTGACCGCAGCAAACTCAAAGCGCTGGAACGCCGCAAAACTGACGCGCGGGCCTGAATTCGTCCCGGTGGCGAAGCGGCTGGCGGCGCCAGCAGCAAAGGAGCGCTACCAGAAGATATCCGAGGCCGCGGCGGTTCCGTGGTTCGTGATCGCCGTGATCCACGAGCGCGAGGCTTCCCAGCGCTGGGACCGCAGCATTGCCCAAGGCGATCCGCTCAATCAGGTTTCCATCCATGTTCCGAAGGGTCGTGGACCGTTCTTCAGCCATCCCGCCGATCCACCGCTGCAGGATGCCTTCTACCGCGGCGCGCTCGATGCGCTGATCGACTGTGAGCCCCACGCGGCCCTCTGGAAGGACTGGTCCCCGGGCGGCACCATGACGCTGCTCGAGCAATACAACGGGCTGGGCTACGCCGCCCGCGGCCTCCCGTCGCCCTATATCTGGTCCGGCACCGATCAGTACCGCAGCGGTAAATATGTCGCCGATCACGTCTACGATCCGACCGTGGTCGACAGCCAGCTCGGCTGTGCCGGCCTGATCCTGGCGATGATGCAGATTGACCCATCGATCAAGTTCGGCGACGTGCAGATCGCCCCGCCGATTACCCCTCCCGAAATCAAATTGCCACCGCCGGGCCGGCCCTCACCGCCGGGCCTCGCCCCGACGTTCTGGGGGCGCTTCGCCGATCTTTTCAGACCAAAGGGGAATTGAATGGACAAGACGCCGATTGCTCCGGTGGTTGTTTCGGTGATCGTACTTACCGGGTTTGCGGGTTTTTCATTCCTCGCCATGAAGCCTGAGGTTTCTGGCGTGAAGGAATCCGTCGTTCTCTTTCTGCTCGGATCATGGTCAACGCTGGCGGCCGGCGTCGTGAGTTATTGGGTAGGGTCGTCCAGCAGCAGCAAGCAGAAGGACGAGACGATCAAAGACATGGCGGCCAAGCCATGATCACCGGCATCATCGGCATCCTCGGCGCGCTGACCGGACTCGTCCCGTCGATCATGCAATGGCTGACCTTGAAGGCGAACAATGCCCAGCAACTCGCAATGGCCCAGCTCCAGCTCCAAGCTACTAAGGACGGCGTGGCGCTACAGGTTGATCTTGCGAATGCTCAGGCTGATATCCGACAGGCAGACCATATTTATGGTTTTGCAAGCGGCGCTTCTGGGAACCGCTTTGTGGACGCGCTGGCCGTATTTGTGCGCCCCTACATCACCATTGTTTTCTTTCATCTGTGGATACTTCTAGAGGTCTTCCTGTTCATCTACGCGGTGAACAGCGGCTATGATCTCGGGCAGCTGGTGAAGGTGCTTTGGAGCGACGAGACCGCCGGCATCTTCGGCGCCATCATGGGCTTTTGGTTCGGCGATCGCATGATGCTCCGTGGTCAGGAGCGCATGGCCGCTACGCTCGCCATTCAACCGCAGGCAAAAGGAACCAAGCTATGACCGCATGGATTGTTTCAGGAGCACTCGGCTTCGTGGCGGGCGGCGCGCTGATCTGGTTCTGCAAGGAGCCGGTGACGCGCTGGTACAAGGGCGCCGAGAACTACGTCGGCGAGCTCGAAGACCAGGTTCGATCGTTGAAGGCGCGTCTGCACTAAATAGCGTGGCCCGACCTGTCGCGGGAACGACAGGCCGGACCTGATCACGACAACCCTCTTAGGAAGGGCTGACAATGACCGAGGCCAAGTCAACCATAGGCTCTAGATCGGATGATGCCCGCAATCGCACACATTGGGGTAAAAATTGATGCCCCGATCGGAACCGCCAATGGAAGAGGAAGAGGACGACCGCGACCGTTATTGGCATATCAGTCGAGGCGTGCCGATCGCGCCCATGCTCGCCATGCTGGGATATGTCGCTACGCAGGTTGCCATTGGCGCGTGGTTTGCCAGCTCCATGAATGCCCGTGTCGACGCCGGGGAGCGGGCACAGGCCCAGTTGCAAATTCAGGTCGCGCCGCTGGGCGATCGGTTAACCCGCGTCGAGGAGAGACTGTCTGCCGTGCAGACCGGAATCTCAGATATCAAGACATCGCTGCAAGCGCAGGGGAAGCCGCAGCGCTAGCCCCTACGGGGGCATGAATGCCGGGCGACACTGTTTCTCTCAAAGAGCATCTGGCGGCACTGCGAGCCGCGGACATCAGGTTCTTGGAGGAGCGTGACCGTCGCTATCACGAAGTCAACGTCGAGCGCGAGAAGGCGCTGAAGATCAAGGAAGAGGCCGACCGCCGCGCGCTCGAACTGGCTCGCGAAATCCAGGCATTCAGAGACGAAAAGGCGAACGGGCTGCTCGAACTGGTCAAGAGTGAGCGCGGCAGCTACGCCACCAACAAGGATCTGGAGCCAGTAAAAGCGTACATCTCCGGTCAAACCGGGCGCGGCCTCGGAATGAACGCGCTGTTCGGCTGGGCCATGGCCGTGTTGATGGCCGGCATCGCTCTCTCACCGATATTCATGCGGCGCTGACGTGCCCGCGCTTGTTGTCGAAGCAGAATGCCTGGCCGCGGTCCTGATGGGCAGCGGCAACGAACTGAGCCTGCTGAAGCGCAACGGCAACACCATCACGACCAACCTGGAGCCGTCGCTCGGCCGGCTGACCCGCGGCAAGCGATACCGCGTGACGTTCGAGGAGATCGCCGACACGCCGGGCCAGCCCTGATTGCGGTGCGTTGTTGGGGTTCCGGCCCGTTCCTACCGTCCCTGAACATCGCGGCCCGGCCGCCTTTTCGAGGACAGATCATGAAGCGATTGCTGATCGCCGCATTCCTGCTGCTGACGGCCTGTCTGCCAGCGACCGCCCAGACAAAGCCCGTTTCGAATGTCCCTCCGGGGGATTGCTCGGGCACCATCACGCTGGGCGGCACGGCGCAGAACGCGATCACCGCGTCGAATAGCGGGCGCAATGGCTTCCAGATAGCGAACCTCGATACCACCGAGGTGATGTGGATCAGCCTCACCGGAGCCGCATCAGCCGGCGCGGTCGGCTCCTACCCACTGGCCCCGGCCACTGCTACCACCTTCGCCGGCCTCTCCTCCTATTACAGCAGCATCGGATTCAACACGGCGCTTTCCGTTGTCGCCGCGACGACCGGGCACAAGTTTTCCTGCACGAGGTGGTGAGATGCGGATTCTTCTGGCCGCCGTCCTGCTGCTCGCAGCCGCCGCAGCTCACGCCCAATTCAACGGCTGCGCAACCGGTTTCTGTGCGGCTGGAACAGGCGCCGGGGGCGGCTCCGGCAGCTTCCTGCTTTCCAATACCGGATCCGCGCTGCTGGTGAATACCGGCGTCAAATTCCTCGTTCAGTGAGGCGACAATGAAAAAGATCATCCTTCTGGCTCTTGGGCTGCTATGCACGCCAGCCTATGCCGACAGCACGATCGATGCCTTGAGCGCAGCCGGCGCGCTGGCTGGGACCGAGAGCGTTCCGATATTCCAGACGGCGAACCCGGCGGTCAAGGCCACGACTGGAGCAATCGGCAACGCCGGCGCACTGACGGGCGACGTGACCAAATCTGCAGGGTCCGGTGTAACGACGCTGGCAGCGGGATCGGCGTCGAACCTCAACAGCGGCACGTTGAATGCCGCGCGCATGCCGGCGCTGACGGGCAACTGCACTACGGTGGCGGGGGCAGTCGCGACGACCTGTGATCTGCCAAGCGCCGGCTACTCGTCATCGCTATGGGTTATGCCCTACACCGGGAATGGCACTTTGGGGGCCAATGGCACCGCTCCCGTCGCCAGTACGATATATTGCTATTACGGTGCAGTAGCACAAAAAGCCACAATAGGGAATTTGGGATTCGCCATACAAACGGCGGCGGCGAGCGGCAACGTGCAGTTGGCCTTATATACGAACGTTTCATCTAAGCCAGGGACGCTGCTCTCCAGCACTACCAGCCAGACGACGGCTGCAACCGGGGAATTTACGAAGGCTTTGGCAGCCAATAAACAGATCGGACCCGGCGGGACCGATGCGGGGCGGGACATTTGGTTTTGTACAAATGTGGATGCGAGCGCGGGCGGCACCGTCAAGTTTATGGGGCCGTTGAATGGCACACAAATCAGCGCCGCAGTTCTTACCGGGTCTGCGACGCTTGCCGACTTGGTTAACCGTTTTGGCGGGAACGTGCTTGGTTACTCATGTGCTGGCGCTAACTGCAATGGCGGCTCCAGCACCTTCGGCTCATGGCCGGCCAGTCTGGCCGGTTCGACGTGGACGGCCGTCACCACTGGCCAGTTTCCGTTGATGGCTATACAGCCCGCGTCGGTGCCGTAAATGAAGCGCTTACTAACGGTACTGGCAATACTATTTTGTCTTGTCACTCCCGCCGCATCTCAGTTTAACCCCGGATGTGGCGGCGGCTTCTGCGGGCTGAGTACCTCATCCGGTGGGGGATCGGTCTTCAATGGCGGCAAGAGCCAGATACAATTCTGGCTAATGGGCTACGCGGCCGACCATCCGTTCATCAACGAATTCAAATTTGGTCAGGGCTGGTCCTATAAAACTGGTGGATTCGGCGTCGATCCAAACGAGTTGAGTTCTGACGGCTATCCATTGGCTGGAATAAGCAACGGTGGGGCGTGTCAGTTTTTCTATGTCGCGACCGAAAGCCTCACGGTAAACAACTATTACTTCATCACATGGGCTGGCACTGCATCGAGCCCGTTGACACTTTCGGGGGCCTCGGTCATCACCGGAAGCCTATCGACGTCCGGGGTCAAGGTGCAGCCGACCGGTGGCGGAATTCAACTCTGCATTCAAGCCGGAACGGTAATCAGCGATCTTAAATTCTATAGTGAAAAGTATTCGACGAACGTCGCGGCTGGAGAAATCTGGAGCCCGGATTTTCTTGACCGTATGCGATACTACAACGGCGGCGTGGTGCGGTTCCTGGATTGGCAGGCCGGCAATTCTACCAATGTCTCGCTTTGGGCGCATCGACGTCCGATCACCTACGCTTATTATGCCGCCCCGGAGTTGCGTGCGAGCCTTTATCAGGGCTCAACCACATACGCACTGAATGGCAGCAGCAACGACTACGCCATCAATCTGGGTGCTGCTCTCCCAACCGATAAGCAAACCATCATCGTCAAATTCAACGCCAACTCAGCCGGAGCAACCAACACCTTCAGCATCGACAACGGCGTCACCAAATATCCGATGCTGCGCCCGTATGCGGACGCGCTTACGTCATCGGCGCGCTGGCCATCCCTTAACCGCAAGGGCACGCTCGTCTTCGATGCCCAGCTACAGGGCTGGTTAAAGTATGGCGGCGACACTCAAGACTTCGATTGGTATCTCGACAACGGCGTTCCGTTTGAACTGATGATCGATCTTTGCGTGAAGCTTGGCGCGCACCCGTACTTCGTAACGCCATACCTTTCCGTGTCTACGATGAAGGACTGGCACGCAGGCGCTGCGGCATACATCCGCGACAACGGTCCTTCATGGATGATTCCTCGGTTCGAGGGCATTAACGAAGATTGGAACAATTCCGCCGCCTTCTATGGCACAGCCTACTCGAATGCCAAGCAGCTCGTCGCCAACGGCGGAAACGTCCCGCTGGCCAGCGCAATCACTTATCCGGTCACCAATCTCGCATGGACCGGGTCCGGTGCATCAGGCACCTCGACGCTCACCGTCACAGGCAGCCTGCCACCAATCGGCGCGCGCATCTCGCTTAATGGCACTTGGGGAAATGCTACCGCCTTCACCAATAGTGTGGTGTACGTTACTTCGACCAACTCTGGCGCCGGCACGATCACTGTGGATCTTGCGCCAACGAGCGGCACCAATCCGCAGGCCGTTTCCGGAACGCTGACCCCAGCAACGCAGGACTATCACAACTTTTACGGCCAAATCATTTCCGACGTGGGCCAGGCCGTCAGCACCGTCTACAGCAACAACCGAGCCAGATATGAAGTCTATGCGGGCGTACAAACCGGAGCTGGCACATCGGCCGGCAGCATGGCGAACAGCGACCCGCGTCTGACTTCCCGGAACTATGTGCTGCGCGGTGGGAGCGCCGCGTTCAATTGGGTGACCGCGATCGTCGATGCGCAGTATATCGCGCCATCGGAGCGCGGCACCAACCAGGAATTGGTCGATGGATACGCCTATACCGTAACCAACGCGGGAAATCCGTCAGCGCAATCGGCCCTCGCCGAGGCATATGTGGACACGCTGAATAGCGGCAGCGGGTCGTTCAATGTTCCTGCGGTTGCCGTCTATTACGCCAATTGGAAGGGATGGGCGCTGCCGTTCGGCGTCACAAAGATGCACGGTTATGAAGGCGGATATTCGCCTGACTTCTCGTCGTCAGACGTCACATCCGCGATCACGGGCGCGACGAGGGCGAATCCCTGCGTTCTAACGCTGCCAACAACCAACATCCAAGGTCTCGCCACCAATTCCAATTCAACGACGCCAGCCGCGGTTGTCGGAATGCAGTTGACGATCTCCGGCATAGTGGGGATGACGCAGCTTAATGGCAACACCTATACGGTGACGGCGGTCAGCGGCCAGAGCGTCACGATCAATGTGGATGCAAGCGCCTTCACGGCCTACACATCGGGGGGCACGGCCACCTATGTCAGTGCTCCGCTTTATCTAAACACTCTACGGAACGCGGGTCGTTTCGCCTCCAATCTTGGCACGTACACCACTCTCAACTACAATAATTTTGTTTCAGCGGGCGGTGCCTTCCCGTCGCAATATGTTTTCTCCAGCCCCGCCGGATCATCGAACGGCGCGGGAGCGGTAGGGACGGGCGGGGTGTGGGGCCTGACGAGCACGGTGTATTCCACCATTCCCTCGGCCGGCATCGCAATACACACGTTTAACCAGTGACATCACAATATTTTTCAACGATCGGCGCAACAGCATCCCGCCACTTCGCGTAGCCTGACCTCCGCAGATGAATCTTGTCGGACATCAAATCGTCGTCCGTAAATGGAACGGTGACCGAGGCGGCAGAGATCGCCGTTGAGATGGCATTGCCGCGGCTAGGCAAAGGTGGCGGGGTCAGCGAGATCAGCTCGATGCCGAGCCCGGTAACGCCTTCCTTGATCGCCTGGAGGTTTGCAATCGTCTCAGGTGGCGGCACGTAGCGGCGGGCATCGTTGGTACCGGCCATGAGAACGATAAGCTTCGGCTTGAGCGCGACGACATCGGGAAGGCGCTGCAGGATTTGCGCAGTGTTGTTTCCTCCAACGCCGTGGTTGGCGATGTTCGGGCAGCGCAGCAGCAGGCGCCAGTTAACAATCTCGGTGTGGGAATCGCCGAGCATGACGATAGTTGGATGTTCTGGATTCGTCCCGCCACCTCGCATGGCGAGGTGCAGTTCAATGGTCGGCTGAACCAGAAACAGAACTACTGGGATAAGGAAAGCCAAGCTCCATAAAGCAGCAGTCCGCATAAAATTGAATAGTATATCCACATGGGTCCACCCTAAAAGAAACCACGCTACCCCACGTTGCCCCCTCCATCAACCCGGCAGATTGGTTAACGGGACGGAGTTTGGCCATGATCGAAAGAGCAAATCAGACGTCGTCGGACTTGTCGGGGCACAAATGGTTGACGATTCGACTTAGCCGTTCAATCTCTCGCGCCATTCGAGACACAAGCTTATCCGTTGCTTCCTCACGCTGGACCGGCCAGTTTTTTGGGATACAGCCAAGTTCGTCGGCTTGTTCAATAAGCGATTTGTCTGTCATCTCTATCTCGATTTCTGCTCAAACGCTTTCAGCCTCAATCGGGACCCACTTCTCATCCCCGGTATTCAATAATCCCTGTGCCCATAGCGCGCCGACGATGTGACCCGCGCAAAGCGCTTCATGCTCGGTATAGGCGAACGGGCCTGCACAATCCAGGCCGAGGCGGAAGCTGGCTAGCTGCTTAGCCACCACTTCTGTTGCTCGCTCAAAGGCTATGGCCATTCGCTCTTTCCCTCACTGCTCATATACGAAAGTGCCCTAGCAGGGCTCGACCACTCGCTACCCATCCCGGCTTGCTTCCGCGTAACGTGGTAGTCGGTACCAACCTCCCACATCGTTGCGGCAACTCACGGGCCAAAGCCTTGTCCGTCGGCCTGCTAGAACCTCTGTGTTTCAGTCTTCGGTCATGTCCGCACAGGCGGGCCAATATTGGCGAGTGCCGCCTTGGCCTGCATAGCTTGTAGTTTGTCTTGAGAACTACCCGCGATTACCTCAAGGGCTGACCTATATCGATCGCAGTCGCTTTCGATGTCATCGATGTCTTTTCTCAGCTTGGCTATCTCGATAGCGGCGCATTCCCGCAGGTTTACCCTGGTGCTTGGAGTGAGTCCGTAGTGCTCAAAGTCGAGTAGCTTTTCAACAATGTCGCGCCCATCACTCATGATCGGTCTCCATTCGAATTCGGCACGCCAAATTTTGCTTTCGCCCTTTCGGCCTTGGCGATCTTGCCTTCTTGGCTCTGCATTTTGACGAGAGCGTTTAGCGGCAATTCGTCCATGACGGCCTGTAGATCGCCACATTCCTTGGCGAGTTCATCGCTATTCCGGCCATAGCCGCAGTTGTGGTCAACATCGTATCCGAACCGGAGACACTTCGTAGCCGCCTTGATTACTTCAGAGCACTCCTCGATTAGAAGGACCAAGAGTTCATCTCGCGTTAGCTTTTGCATTTGCTGTTCCTGTCTCTACTGATCACCGCCACGCACGGCGGCGTCGGGTGCTGCGCTCAGTGTCGATTAGAACGCCCTGGGGCTTGGGTCCGAGCCCGTCCTGCCAAAGCTTCACTTCCATCTCTAGGCTCGCCATACGCTCGAACAGCGCCCTCTTTTCAGGCGACAGGCCCTTAACGAAGGCCACCCGGTTTTCCTCTTCGGGGCTGAGGCCCACAAAGGTAGCCATTTCTTCATCGGTCATTGTTTCGTTCTCCTTGCCAGTCTGAGGTATTCAACACAGCGGGGGTGGGGCCGGCGGCGGCAAGAGGTTCATAGAGCCAATCCGCTCAATGATCGTCTGGCCATTATCCGTCAGCATGTGCGGCATGAAAACCGTCTCGAATGACAGGATGCCGGTTTCGACCGCTGTCACCTGGCCCTTCACCCAATCGCGAAGTATCGAGTTGACGGCAATCAGGCCCTGGGCGAGAGCGGCCTTCTCCCATTGCTGCTTGTTCGACTTGCGCTGGTAGCTCCAGGGATTTTCCTTGAGGTACATCCCGGCCCAGCCCTTGGCTGATGCGCGAAGCTGAACCTGCCGGCCGCGGTGCTTGAAGGCCAGCAGAACGCTACCCTCGGCGAAGTCATCCATGAAGCCCACGGATTCGCATCCGAACCGCTGGAGCGTCTTGGTGATCTCGTCGCGGGCTTTCATGCCGCTGGTTGCGCCGGCATAGGGGACGCTCATGAAGCCTCCGGCTCAACCGAAATTTCGACGTAGCTCAGCACAAGATCGAATGATTCCTGCGGCCGGGAGTAGATGCCGTCGCTGACGCGCGATCCTGTGAACTCCGGGCCTTCTAAGCCGAGAACCCTGTTCATCTCGATTTCGAAGCGCTCGGCGTCCGTCTGGCACTTGCTCGCCATCGTGTAGAGGGCGAGGGCTTGCAGGTATTCGCCTCGGGTAATCGTCTTTGGGTCGCTCATGTGGTTCCTCGATTTTCAGTGTTTCGGACAGCCGGCCTGACCTCTAGTGTCAGGAGTCCCGACGCTTCTTCAGCCAACGATCATCGTGCCTCCGCCGGAGATCGGCGAGCGGCCATTCAACCGCTGTCCTAACGCCTTCTGGCGTCAACGACGCATAGCCGTGTTCGTGCCAGGCAAGTCCAGCGCGGCACAGTTCGCCCCGGCCCTGTTTTGAGCAAACGTTTCCGTCCCATGTCGGCCCACTGACGTAAAGCTGCCCCAGCATTTCGATTGCTGCGCTCGACAACCCTTCTGACTTGAATATCGTCATTTCCACCGGCTCCCACAGTTTGAACATTTGCTTGGCGGCATACTGTTGAACGGCCAGTCCTCGGGCTCGCAGATGCGAGCCCACGGGTAGGGGTGATTGCGCAGCCAGCACCAGAATCGTTTCATGGTCAGAAGCCGTGCGCAGGTTTTGAGGCACGCAAATGGTTCTTGCGCGGGCAGGTCGGGCTCTCGCATGTCTTCTCCGAAGTCGGCGGGCAGATGCAGCCAGCGGCAGGCACGCTCGTATGTCCCTGAGTGTAGGACGGCACCTGGGGCCACTGCCACGGCCACCCGGGCGCCAGATTGGGATAGCAAAGCGGGCAGGGGTGGCTAATGCAATGGTGGGCTGGCATCGTCTCTCCGTTCATGTGGCGGACTGTTTGAATGATCGCTAAAGCCGCCGGATGCTGCCGTTCGGCATGATCTGGATCGGGGTGTCATCTTCGCTGTCGAGAAGGGCTTGCAGTTCGCCAATGGTCGGCACGGGCTTATGGGGATCAGTGCCGCCGGCCTCACGCCAGCCGTACATGAAAGCCGCCCAGAGCGAGCCCTCTACAGCCTGAACCTTCATTTCCCGCGTCCAGGGGTTGGCGCCGCTCGCCCTGATGCGTTCCAGCTCAGCCGGGTCATCCTCCGGGATGTAACGCGTGGCCCAGCCATAGCTGTTCTTGTATTCTTCGGACAGTTTGTACATTTCCCAAGTCTGCATGATTGCGGAATCCTTGGGGCACGGTGCCATTGCGCTTGCGCTCATCTTCGTTCTCCATAAGACGCCTGATGCGTCGGTTGCTCTTTCGGTTAGCGGACGGCTGAGATGGTTAAGTGCCGATGCCGCCTAGACAATCGTCCATTTCTGACGTTCACCTAGGCACTCCGGGCCTCGTTTATTATCTAACGAAACCAATCACTTAAAATTGCCGTCCGCTACTCGTCCGCTATTCCGTCGTCGGTTTGTTTCTACGCGCCACCCGCAGGGTCATGACCTCGGCCGTGGCCTTGGCGTCGTCCCGCGAATAGTTCTGTGTTTGCGCGACGTTACTGTGCGTCGCGGCCTTCCGAACCTTCTCCATGTCGGCGCCGGCAGCCGCGGCCTCGGTGATCGCGCCGCTCCTGGTGTCCATGTTCTTGACGCTATTCGGAATGCCGGCCTCGGTTGCTACCTTCCGCCACTTCCTGCGGAACTCGGTGTTATAGTACGGCCACATATTGACCTCGCACAGGATCACCGGGCCTGACGCCGGCATGGCCGCGCGATCGGTCGAGCCGAACATGTGCTGGAACTCCTCCAGCACCATCGGCGCCAGCTTCAGGTCATTCTCGAGCTTTTTGTTCCGCTTGCTGGTGACGTGGCGCAGGATCAGGTTCTCGTCGATCTTCTCCCAGCGGATCCCGGTGATCCATTTCTTGGTCTTCTTCTCACCTTTGAACGTCTTCGTCTGGACGACGTCCGACATGCCCGGTTCCTTGACGGGAACCCATTCTCCGATCACGTCGCGCTGGCGCATGGTGCATTCGAACTGGATAGCCTGGGCCAGCGCCATAAAGTGCCAGTTGCGGGCGCGGGCGGCCTTCCTGATGGCCGTAACCTGATCGGCGGACAGCGCTACCTCCCGCGGCTTGGTGCCCTTGTAGCTCTGGCTGGATAGCGTTCCGGCAAGGCGGGAGCATTCCGCGTCGTCTAACAGGCCGGCGCCGAACCGGAACAGGGTGCGCAGGGTGGCGATGAACGCGCCGCCCGCGGATATCTTCTGGCCGCCGTCGCTCCATTCCTTGTACCATGACAGGATCATGCGGCCGGTGATCTCGGCCAGCATCACGTCTCCAAACCGCTTGTCGATCCGTTTGAGCAGCGCAGCCTTGCCCTGCCGTGCCTCGTAGCGCTTCTTGTGGAACGCGGAATCCGGGTCGTTCTGGTACTTGTCGATCAGGTTGCTCAGGGTTACCAGCGGCAAGGGCTTGCCGGTCCCATCGCGCTCCCGGCCCCATACGAGCATGGCGGATTGCAGATCCTCGCATTGGGCGGCGATCTCCAGACGGTCGATATCGTCGGGCTCAACGCCTTCCCAAAGCTTCTTCGCGCCCGGCGCATAGCCGCGCTTCACGAGGTCGCTGCGGGCCTGCCAGTAGGCAACCCACGTCTTCTTGCGTTCGCGCCAGACAAGGCCCGGCGCACCTTCGATGCGGGGCGGGGTGCGTTCAATCATTGTTCTCGCTCCGTACAGGTTGTAGGCTCATCGTGAGCCCGTTGCGCTTATCCAACCATGCTTTCACTGCCGGCCAATAGCGTCTATCGCCGAAAAGAGGTTGTTTCCGTGGAAAACCGTACTTGGATTCCAGGCCGGGCAGTATCTTGCGCATGTGCTTTTCCGGCACGCCGAGACGACGGATCAGCTCAGCGTCGCTCAGGTAGAGCTTGCCTTGCTCACGTTCTATCATCTCGGGTGCCGGAGATGTCATAGCGGTCAGGCCCTCGGAGCGCCGTCCGGTTGACGGGTGATGGCGACGTTGGCCCACATCGCGTTCGAGCGATGGTTGCGGATCACGAAGGTCTTGTCCGGACCGTCCGGCAGGATTGCCTCCAGCGCGTCGCCGTAGGCCTTGGCAGCCGATCGCACCTTCGCCATCGCTTCCATCTGATGGTCGGTCGGCTTCAGATATTCGTAGGTTGACTCGTGCATTTCATTCTCCTGCCCCTGAGAACCCCCGAGGCGCGGGGATTTCGCTAAGTCCGGTCTTTCGTCATGTCCGCGACTGCCGGCTTATGAAGTCGTCGTGGGCGTTGAGTGCAGCCCCGAGGCCGTCCACCAGCTTGTCGCCCTCCAGCTTATCGCGGAGCTTCCTGGCCTCAATGAACACGATCTGGACGTGGGCGAGAAAGCTGCCGTACTTGGTTTCCAGCTCTGCCTCCTTCTTGCCGGCGGCCCTACCACGCTCAAACGCTTCGGTTTCCATCTCGGTTATTTGTGTCACTTTCGCACTCCAGCCGAAACAAAGGTCGCGTCGATGCGAATGTTGGAAGAATCCTGACCATTGTGTTCAAGGATAGCGCGGGCCGCCGGCTCTATCGCCTTGAGGATGGCAACACGGTTTTTGCCAGACAATGCCAAGCCAGCGAGATCCTCGCTGGAGACGCTCACGCCGCCGTCCGGGCGGTCCTCTATAGTGACTTTGACGATCATGATTTGCCCTCGCGGATACCAGAAGAGTTCGGCACCATCACGGAGCCAAGGCCAGTGAACTCAGCATTCATCAAGGCTAGTTTGGCTTGTGCGCCGATGCCCACCAAACACGTACCTTGCGCCGGGGATTTGCCTGGGCTTCCGTCCGGCCTGATGAACTTGATCTTGCGCTCCACGAACAGAACAGCGTCGGCCTGTGGAACGTATGTCTGCCACCACGGCGCGGACGTTCTATCCGGCACGAGCGCGATGCCGTTGCCGTGGTCCCAGAATTTTTGGAGCCAAGGCACTAAGCCGTTCCTGCCACCGAACGGTGGGTTCATCCAGATAAAGCCGTACCAGTCTTGGTCCAGGCTGTCGGACCATAGGAATCGTCCAGTTGGGATCCACGGCAGCGGTGGGTTCGGGCTGGCCACATCCATGTCGAACGTGCAATTGAGCGCGTCGAAGATGTACTTCGGCGTATACCACTCGTCAGTCGCACCGACGCATTGTTCGTGAAGGCTCATGGTTTCGGACTTCCCACAACTCCGGCGCCGTCCCTGCGAAGCCACTTGATTGAGGCGTCGCCTGCAAATCCTCGATCCCACACCAGCCAGCAGAAATCCATCTTGCCGCCGCCGGGCTTCTCACCGGCCGTTATCGTGTGGCCAGGCGGCATGCTGGGGCGTGGCGTCATCAGCCAGACACGCGCCAGTGGCGTTTCTCGCAGCCAGTGAGCAGCATTAAGGCGGGCAGTGGGGAATATCATTGCGACCTTGCCAATGCCATCTAGGCTCAGCGCGTGGGCAGCAAACTGCGGTGCGATATTGAACGGAGGATTGCAGATCACGGAACCCCTGGTTGGACGATGCTTCATGGTCAGGAAATCATGGATCCCGCCGAAGTCGGTATAACCTCGGTCCTTGATATCGGTACCAATTGCAGTGAAGCCGGCTTTGATAGCTGAGATCGGGATGTGCCCGAACCCGCAGCATGGATCCCAGATCGGGCCATCGAACTTCTCTTCGGCAAACAGCCGTTCGCTGCACCAATGTGGCTCAACGTAGTGTTCATTGGCTTCGCGTTCCCAAACGTGAGCATCAAGCTTCTTAGCCGCGCCATCAACGAGACTCATTGACCGTCTCCTTTTCGGCGACTGCTCGAGCTGCCATCTTGCACGTCACGGCACCGTGCCCCTCATACAGCGCATGTTGCGTGCGCCAGCCTCGTCCATGACGCTCGAAGTGTCCGGTGCCGGGCGTTACCCAAAGACCGCATTTATAGCAGGCGCCCCCAAACCTATTTCGCATCGCCGGTCTCCTGGGGTGTCCGCTTGAGCCGGCCGATAAATTTCCCAAAGCAATCTTCGATTTCAGCCCAAGCGCCGCAGCGCCACGCATTCAGAAA
>Ga0268265_10001523_pt1 | contig 19332 bp, 17 predicted proteins | sample KBSSwiS52_FD_190355 | JGI IMG/M metagenome (GOLD analysis project Ga0268265, IMG submission 190355) | Switchgrass rhizosphere microbial communities from Kellogg Biological Station, Michigan, USA - KBS Switchgrass S5-2 (SPAdes) (version 2) | ecosystem: Host-associated > Plants > Roots >... | reverse complement strand
CCACAACCCGCCGACCGCAAGCGGCGCGGCGGGCTGCAGCACGAGCCCGATCTGCGCCGCGACCTGTCCGGCGGTGCAGGCCAGCGTGACCAGCATCGGCGGGAAGCCGCGCGCCTTGGCGCGGCTCGTCGCCGCGCCGACGAGTAGCGCACCGGCCATCATCGTCACCGTGTAGGCGAGCAGCATGCTCGCGCTTTGCCGGCTGTCGTAGCCCGCCACGTCGCGCAGCCACGGCCCGGCCCACAGGCCGAGGTAGGCGAAGTTGAGCACCGAGAGCATCGCCACCGCGGGCGCGAACCGCCAGAACACCCGCGAGCGGAGGATCGAGCCCATTACGGAGAGCTGGGCGCCAATCCCGCCTGCGTTGCCGCCGCGCCGCTCGGGCACCGAGAGAAGAATCCAGAATGCGGTCGCGGCGGAGAGGCCGCACAGCACCCACAGCACGCCGCGCCAGCCGAGTCCCGGCAACGCGGCGGCGACCGGCACGGTGGACAGCACGCTTCCCAGGCCGCCGATGGCAACCGCGACCCCGGTGACGAGGGCGACCTTCGCCGGCGAGAACCATTGCGCGTTGGCCTTGATGAGGGCCATCAAGCCGGCGGAGATGCCGACGCCGACGATCAGGCGCGCGAGGACCAGGGCCGCGAAGCTCTCGGCAAGCGCGAACAGCGCGAACCCCGCGGCCGTGACCAGGCTCAACGCCGCCTGCACGTTGCGCGCGCCGATCCGGTCGAGCGCCATGCCGCCCGGCAGCTGCGCCACTGCATAGGCCGCGAGCATGCACGCGGCGAGCATCCCGAGCTCGCTCGCCGATAGCGCGAACTCCACCGCCAGCACCGGCCCGATGACCGCCATCACCGTGCGCGCCGCCTGGTTGATGAGCCCGAAGACCGCGAGCGGCAGCGTGACGCGAACGAAGGGGCGTCCCGCCGCCGTCATGCTGCCTGGTGGCTGCGCTCGATCTTGCGCTTGATGTGCTCGCCCGCAGTAATCGTGGCGTAGCGCGGCTTCTCCCCCGGCGCGAGGCAGGTCGGCACGCATTCGATGTGCTGGTCGTAGTTCGGGTGCACGAACATGCCGATCGACAGGCGCCGGCTCTGCGCCGCGCCGAGCGGGGGATTCACCACCCGGTGCAGCGTGGAAGCCCAGCGCTCGTTGGTCCAGCGCGCCATCATGTCGCCGAGGTTGACGACGAACTCGCCGGGCCGCGGCCGCACGCCCGCCCAGCTGCCGTCGGGCATGCGCACCTCGAGCCCGCCTTCGGCATCGGTCGCCGACAGGATCGTCATCGCGCCGTAGTCGGTATGCGCACCGGTGCGCAGCTGGCCCGGCAGCGGCGGCTGCTCGAGCACCGGATAGTGGTGGCAGGACATGATGCTGAAGTGCCGGTCGAGCGTGCCGTCGAAGAAGCCCTCGGGCAGGCGCAGGGCGGCAGCGAACACGCGCATCATGTCGTGCGCCAGGCGCTCGTAGGCGCGATAGAGCGCCACCAGCGTGTCGGCGAGGCCGGCGGGCTCATCGGGAATCAGGTTCGGCGCGTAGCTCGTCGCCGCCTCCGGCATGCCGGCGTAATAGGCGCGATGGTCGTCGACCGGGCCGAGAAAGACGGTTTCGCGCAGGTCGGGCGGCGTCTTCTGCCCGAGCGTGTACGCGAGGCCGCGCGTAGCGAAGCCGTGGTAGCCGCGCTGACGCGAAGGACCGCTCGGATGCCAGCGGTTCTTGGTCGCCTCCGGCAGGTCGAAGAAGGCGAACAGCTCGCGCTGCGCTCGCGCGAGCAGATCGAGCGGGAAGCCGTGGCCGGAAATGATCAGGAAGCCGGTCTGCTCGCAGGTTCGTGCGACCTCGTCTGCGATGCCGGACCTGGACAGGTCTATGGTGGGAACGGTCATGCTGAAAGCTCAGGATCTACGATTCTCTCGTAAGGCGGGTCGGAGCGGATCAAGCCGCCCGACACCAGCGCGGCTTTCAACCGCAGGATCGGCGCCGGCGGCAGATCGGGCGTCGCCGCCCACAGGCCGCTCGCGCGATACGCGCCGATGATGCGCGTGAGCGCCTCGCGCGAAAGCTTCGGCAGGAAGCCGCCGACCGCGTCGGCGAGCGCGCCGGGCGTGGCGGCGAACAGCGCGGCCTGCGCGCGCGCCATGCCGCGCACCAGCCGCCGGCAGGCTTCGCGCCGCGCCCGCGTGAAGCGGCGCGTCGCGTAGAAAGTGGTGTACGCGATGTCGCCGCGCTCGCTGAAGCGGTGCCAGACGTGGCCGCGGCCTTCGCTCACCAGCCGGTCGGCGTACGGCTCGAATACCTGCACCAGGTCCAGCGCACCGCGGCGGTAGGCCTCGAGGTTGCGCGCCATCGGCCGCACGCGGCGCCCGGCGATCGCGGCCGGGTCGAGGCCCGCGCGCTGCAGGTCGTCCTGGAAGGTCATCCACGGCGTCGGCACGTCGCCCGCCGGGCCGACGCGCAGACCGGCGAGATCGCGCCAGCGGAACTTGGGCTTGCGCGTACGCCCGACCAGGAGGAACGGATCGCGCGCCACCACCTGCCCGAAGCAGACCAGCGGGCAGCGCGGGTCGGCGTCGTGATGCATCATCACGCGCATCGGCCCGCCCCACGAGACGTCCACCTTGCCGTCGAGCAGCGCGGTCGCCGTGCGTGCGGTACTCGGCGAGACCACGTGGCGGATGTCGAGCCCTTCGCTTTCCCAGTAGCCGCCGGCCAGCGCGAGATAGAACGGCACGTAAGGCACTGCGCGCATGTTCTCGCACAGCGTGATGCGCATCAGACGTCTTTCAGGTATTTCGTCTCCAGCTCCCGCCAGCGGCGCGAGTTCACCGCTTCCTCGCGGTCGTTGAAGGTGGCGAGCTCGCTTTCGATCGCCGCGGTGTCGCCGTCGCGCTTGAGCACCGCAAGCACCCGCTTGGCCGCGGCGATGGCGGCGCGGTGGGTCTGGGACGGATAGATGCCGACGCGGTAGCCCATCGCCTCCAGCTCGCGCGCCGGCAGCACCGGGGTCTTGCCGCCCTCGAAGATGTTGACCAGCGCGGGCTTCTTCAGCTGGCGTGCGGCGGCGGCGAGCTCGTCGCGCGACTGCGGCGCCTCGACGAAGCCGACATCCGCGCCGGCTTCGAGGTAGGCGTTCACGCGGTCGATCGACGCCTGCAGTCCTTCGATGGCGCGCGCGTCGGAGCGCGCGATGATCACCATGTCGGCGTCGCGCCGCGTGTCGACCGCGGCCTTGATCTTGCCGACCATCTCGGCGCGGCTGACGATCTGCTTGCCCTCGTAATGGCCGCATTTCTTCGGCGATACCTGGTCCTCGAGGTGGAATGCCGCCACGCCGGTCTTCTCGTACTCGCGCACGCTGCGGATCACGTTGAGCGCGTTGCCGTAGCCCGCGTCCATGTCGGCGATCACCGGGATGTCGACCGCGTCCACGGTGCGCGAGATCCACTGCGTGACCTCGGTCTGCGTGAGCAGCCCGATGTCGGGATAGCCGTTGGCGCGCGAGTAGCCCCCGCCGGTGAGGTAGACGGCGTCGAACCCGGCCACCTGCACCAGCCGCGCGCTGAGCGTGTCATAGGCGCCGGGCACCACGGCGTAGGTCGGGCGAGCGAGCAGCTCGCGCAGCTTCTTCCTGGGATTCATGCGGGGACCTCGTTGGTAAGGCGGTGCCGCAGCACATAGTGCAGCAGGCCGCCGTGGCGGAAGTATTCGACGTCGCGCCGCGTGTCGAGGCGCGAGAGCAGCTTGAGCTGGGTGTGGCTGCCGTCGGCGCGCGCAATGGTGCATTGGAGCTCGCCGCGCGGTGACAGGCAGAGGGAAATGTCGAACATCTCATCACCCCTTAGGGCCAGCGTCTTCCGGGTCACGCCGGCCGGGAACTGCAGCGGCAGCACGCCCATGCCGACCAGGTTGGAGCGATGGATGCGCTCGAAGCTCTCGGCGATCACCGCGCGCACGCCGAGCAGCCGCGTGCCCTTCGCCGCCCAGTCGCGCGAGGAGCCCGCGCCGTACTCCGCGCCGGCGATCACCACCAGCGGCACGCCTTGCTCGCGGTAGCGCTCGGCGGCGGCATGGATCGGCAGGCGCTCGCCGTCGGGATAATGCACGGTGCTGCTGCCTTCGACGCCCGGGGTCATTTCGTTCCGCACGCGCACGTTGGCGAAGGTGCCGCGGATCATCACGTCGTGGTTCAGGCGCCGCGCCGCGTAGTTGACGAAGTCGGCCGGCGCGACGCCGAGCGACGCCAGGTAGTCCGCGGCCGGCGCGCCCTTCGAGATCACGCCGATCGGCGAGATGTGGTCGGTGGTGAACATGTCGCCGAACAGCCCGAGCACGCGCGCGCCGCGGATATCGGCGGGCGCATCCGGGGTCGCCTCCATATCCTCGAAGAACGGCGGCCGCCGGATGAACGTGCTGCCCGGCGACCAGGCGTAAGTCGTGCCGGTCCTGCCTTTCAGCGCCCGCCACTCGGGCGTGCCCTCGAGCAGCGTCGCGTAGCGCTCGCGATGGAGCGACGGCGTGACCACGGCATCGATGATGCGGCGGATCTCGCCGCCGTCGGGCCAGAGGTCGCGCAGATGCACCGGCTTGCCGTCGCGGCCGGTGCCGAGCGGCTGGCTCTCGAGGTCGATGAGCACGCTCCCGGCCAGCGCGTAGGCCACCACCAGCGGCGGCGAAGCGAGGAAATTCGCGCGCACCGAGGGATGGATGCGGCCCTCGAAGTTGCGGTTGCCCGATAGCACCGCTACCGCGGTCACTCCGTTCGCCTCGACCGCTTCGGCTACCTCGGGCGGCAACGGACCCGAGTTCCCCATGCACGTCATGCAGCCGAAGCCGGCGACCTGGAAACCGAGCGCGTCGAGCGAGGCCTGCAAGCCGCTTTTCGCCAGATAGTCGGCGACCACGCGCGAGCCGGGCGACAGCGAAGTCTTGATGCCAGGGCGCACCTTCAGCCCGCGCGCCACCGCGTTGCGCGCCAGGAGGCCCGCGCCGATCATGACCGTCGGGTTGGAGGTATTGGTGCAGCTCGTGATGGCCGCGATGACGATGTCGCCGTCCTTTACGCCTTTTCCAGAATTATTTTTCCCTAGCTTCTGAAAGGCGGCGGGTGCCTCGCGCAGCGGCACGCGATCCTGCGGCCGGCTCGGCCCGGCGACGCTCGGCTCCACCGCCGAGAGGTCGATCTCGACGATGGCGGTGAATTCCGCGGGCGGCGTGCCGGCATCGCGCCACAGGCCTTGCGCCTTGCAATAGGCCTCGACCAGCGCGACCTGCGCTTCGTCGCGACCGGTGAGGCGCAGGTAGCGCAGCGTCTCGGCGTCGACCGGAAAGAAGCCCATGGTCGCGCCGTTCTCCGGGCTCATGTTGGCGATCGTGGCGCGGTCGGGGAGCGAGAGCTCCGCCACCCCGGGGCCGAAATACTCGACGAACTTGTCGACCACCTTGTGCCGCCGCAGCGTCTGCGTCACGGTGAGCACGATGTCGGTCGAGGTGACGCCGGGCCGCGGCTTGCCGAGCAGCCGGCAGCCGATCACCTCGGGAACCAGCATCGCGACCGATTCGCCGAGCGCGCCGGCGCCGCCTTCGAGCCCGCCGACGCCCCAGCCGAGAATACCGAGACTGTTGATCATGGCGGTATGGCTATCCATGCCGAGCACCGAGTCGGGGTAAGCAACACGGTCGGTAGTCCACACCACGCGCGCCAGGTGCTCCAGATTGATCTGGTGGAGGATGCCGTTGCCCGGCGGGACGATGCGCAGGTTGTCGAAAGCCTGCGCGCCCCAGCGCAGGAACGAGTAGCGCTCGGCGTTGCGCTTGAGCTCGATCGCCTGGTTGCGGCTCGCCGCATCGGGCACGCCGTACGCGTCGACCATCACCGAATGGTCGACCACCAGGTCCACCGGCACCGACGGGTTGAGCCGCGCCGGGTCGCCGCCGAGGCGGATCATGGCGTCGCGCATCGCTGCGAGGTCGCCGAGCAGCGGCACGCCCGAGGAGTCGGGCATCAGCACGCGCGTGAAGCGGAACGCGATCTCGCGCTCGGCGCGGCGCGTGGCGAGCCAGCCGGCCACCGCCGCGATGTCGCTGCCGTCCGAGCGACGCTCGGCGTGCTGGCGCAGCACGTTCTCCAGCACCACCTTGAGCGAGCACGGCAGGCGCGACACGCCGGCGAGGCCGAGCGTTTCCGCCGCTTCCAGGCTGTAGAAGTTGAAAGGCCCGTCGAACTTCCCGTTCAGCGCGCGCAGCGTCGCGCGCCCGTCGATGCTCATCTCATCAATTCGTCAGAGCGCACGATCTTCGACTTCGCCATGGCGGCAATGAAGTCGAGCGACCATTTCTGGTTCTCCTCGACGCTGTGCCCGCCCCAGGCGTGCGCGATGGTGAGGTCGCTCACCACCGTGGTCGGGAGGCCGAGCTGCCACGCGTCGACCGCCGTCGTCGCCACCGCGAGCGACGTGGACCAGCCGACGAGCTGCAGCGCATCGACGTCCAGCTCGCGCAGCGTGAGCTCGAGGTCGGAGCCGAAAAACCCGCTGTACCGGCGCTTGTGCACGACCGTGTCCTGGTCCGGCTGGAACAGCGCGGGGATCGGCTGCTGGCCGGGCTGCCAGATCTCATTGGCCAGCTCCCAGAACTTGAGGAACCACTTGTCGGTGCGCCGCCGCGCGCTGCAGACGAAGACGACCGGCATCCCTTTGCCGCGCGCCCAGGCGAGGTAGGCCGCGGTGCGCGGCAGGATGGCGCGGCGCATCTCGACCGCACGCGCCTCGGGCGCGATCGAGTCTCTGGTCATGTCCAGGACCAGAACTGCTTCGCTCACGCGCTCGCGCTCTTCAATTGCGCGCGGCTGAGCGGGCGCAGCCTTTCCATGATTTCGGCGGTGGTGGCCACGTCGGCGTACTTGGCCGCCATGTCGAACAGGTTCACCGCGTGCGAGGTCGCGCAGCGGTCGTACACCGCGTCGTGCGGCACGAAGGCGCGGAAGTTGTAGGCGAAGGCGTCGACCACGCTGCCGCGCACGCAGCCGCTGGTGGTGCAGCCGGTGACCACCAGGGTATCGGCGCCGAGGTCGATCAGGTGGCTCGCGAGCGGCGTGGCGAAGAACGCGCTCGGATGCTTCTTTGGAATCAGCACGTCGCCTTCGCGCGGCGCGATTTCGGCGGGGAATTCGTAGCCTTTCGCCGGCACGTTCATGATCGCCGGCACCTTCTCCGCGAGGCGGCCGCCGTCGGTGGCCTTGTTCTTGGGCGCGACATGCGGATAGAGCACCGGCCACTCGTTGCGGCGGAACTCGGCGAGCAGCGTGGCGATGTTGCGCATCGCGTTCCATCCGACGTCGCCGCAGGACGTCGGGAATTCCTTGATCGCCTCGAGGATCGGCTTGGGCGAGGTGCCGACAGTGCGGTACTGGACGTCGATGATGAGCAGCGCCGGCCGCTTGCCGACGCTCGAGGAACGGCCGAAGCCGGCGGCGTACGTCGCCTTCTGATCTTCCTGGCTGATGATTCCGTCCCACGGTTTCATGCGGCGCTCCTTCCGAATTTCAGTCTAGGCAGACCTATAATTATGAGTCAAATCGATTCGGTTAATTCCTTTCATCCACGGCATGGATAGATGAGCGCGACGCCGGATTTGAACCTGCTGCCGGTGTTCGAGGCGTTGCTGCGCCACGGCAACGTGACGCGCGCGGCGGCGCACATGGGCCTCACGCAGTCGGCGATGAGCAGCGCGCTCGGCCGGCTGCGCCAGCAGCTCGGCGATCCGCTGTTCGTCAACACCCGCGCCGGCATGCTGCCGACGCCGCGTGCGCTCGAGCTCGCGCCTTCGCTGACCGATGCGCTCGCCATGGTGCGAAGCGCGCTCGGCGCGCGCGAAGCGTTCGACCCGCGCCGCACCACGCGCAGCCTGCGCGTCTACATGACCGACGTGGGCGAGACCGTGCTGCTGCCTGCGCTCATGCGCCACCTGCACCAGCACGGCCCGGCGATACGCATCGAGACCGCGCAACTGCCCGCGGCGGAGCTCGCGGTGCGCATGGAGACCGGCGACATCGACCTCGCGGTCGGCTACGTGCCGCAGCTGCGCGACAAGATCCGGCGCGCGCGCCTGTTCGCGGAGCACTACGTCTGCATGACGCGCCCCGACCATCCCCTCGGGCGCCGCAGCGCGCTCACGCTCAAGGAATTCCTCTCGGCGCGCCACGTGCTCATCTCCTCGATGGGCTCGGGCCACCAGCAGCTCGAGCGCGCGCTCGCCGAGAACGGGGTGGAAGACAACGTGGCGCTGCGCGTGCCGCATTTCATGGTGGTCCCGCTGATCGTCGCCGGCACCGACCTGATCGTCAGCCTGCCGAGCCAGGTGGCCAAGGCCTGGTCGCAGCTCGTCAAGATGAAGGTGCATCCGTTCCCGATCCGCATTTCGAGCTTCGATGTCTCGCTCTACTGGCATCCGCGGGTGGAGAACGACGTGGCCAACCGCTGGCTGCGCGAGGCGCTGCTCGAGCTGTTCGGCGAGCAATGAGCAGCGCGCGCACGCCGGTCTTCCTGCTCACCGGCTTCCTCGGCAGCGGCAAGACCACGCTGCTCAACCGCGCGCTGAAAGAGCCCGCGCTCGCCAATACCGCGGTGGTGGTGAACGAGCTGGGCGAGATCGGGCTCGACAACCTGGTGATCGCGCAGGCGACCGACAACGTGGTGCTGCTCGACGCCGGCTGCCTGTGCTGCGCCAACACCGGCGCTTTGCACGAGACGCTCGCCGACCTGAACGGCCGCCGTGCGCGCGGCGAGATCCCGCCCTTCGAGCGCGTGATCATCGAGACCAGCGGCGCCGCCGACCCGGCGCCGCTGCTCAACGTGCTGCTCGGCCACCCGCTCGTCACCAGCGCCTACGCCTTCGAAGCCACCGTCTGCGCGATCGACGCGCAGCACTTCCTGTCTTCTCGCCGCGAGCATCCGGAGCTCGACAAGCAGGCCGCGATCGCGGAGCGCTTCTACGTCACCAAACGCGACCTCGTCGATCCCACGCCGGTCTTGGACTTCCTGAAACACCTCAATGGGGAAGTGCTGGCGTCGCCGGCCGAGCTGTTTTCCACCTACGACGGCGCGAGGAAATACCAGGTTTCATTTCTGGGCCCGATCAAGTCCCGAGCGCATTTTTCCGGCATTCGCGCGCACGCGTTCCGCCCTCCTCCGCCAGTGACCTGGGCGGGCTGGTCGGCGTGGTCGCGGCTCGTCCGCGACGAATTCGGCGCGCGGCTCATCCGCGTCAAAGGCCTTCTTCAGATCGAAGAAACCATCGCCTTCGTGCAGGGCGTGCAGGGCGTGTTCCACCCGCCGCAGCGCTTCAAGGATTGGCCGGACGACGATCATGAGAACCGGCTCATCTGCATCTCGCGCGATATCGCGCAAGACGACATCGCGCTCACGCTGCCGGCGCTCAACACGCCGGCCGGCACGCAGGCCATTTATTCAATGCAGGACCTGAGGGAAAGGCACGCCAGGCAATGAGCGACTTCGTATTACGCGGCGGCACGCTGGTATTTCCGGACCAGGCACCCGAGAAGAAGGATGTGCTGGTGAAGGGCGGCAAGATCCATTCGCTGCTCGCGCCCGGCGCCGCGGCGTCGGGCGTCGCCGAGCAGTCGGCGAAGGGCCTGCACATCTTCCCCGGGCTGATCGACTGCCATGTGCACTTCGGCATGGGCGAGAGGATCACCGAATATTCGACCGAGACCGCGAACGCCGCGCAGGGCGGCTTCACCACGGTACTCGGCTACTTCCTCAACAACGAGGCGTACGGCGACGTGTTCCGGCGCGAGCTCGAGCACGCCGTGGCGCGCGCGCATGTGGACTTCGGCTTCCACTTCAGCACCGCGAACGAGCTGCATATCAAGGAGCTCGGCGAGTACGTCGAGAACTACGGCGTGACTTCGTTCAAGTACTTCATGAACTTCAAGGGCGAGGAAGGGCGCTACCTCGGGCTCGACGGCACCGATGACGGCTATTTGCACGACCTGCTCAAGGAATCCGCGCGCGTCGGGCGGCCGATCGTGGTCTGCCACACCGAGAACATCGAGATCGTCAACCGCGAGCGCACCAGGATCCAGGCGGCGGGCGGCGCCACGCTCAAGGACTGGTCGGCCTGCAAGCCGGCGATCACCGAGTCCGAGCCGGCGCTGCGCGCCATGTACCTGGCCGAGGAGCTCGGCGCGCGCGTGTATTTTCCGCACATCTCCTCGCGCAAGGCGCTCGACGTGATCCGCTTCTGGCGCCAGCGCTTCAAGGACGTGATCGTCGAGACCTGCCCGCACTACCTCACCCACACCGAGGATTCCGGGCTCGGCGGCATGGGCAAGGCCAACCCGCCGTTCCGCACCAAGGACGACCTGGAGGCGCTCTGGGAAGCGATCTTCGACGGCACCGTCGATCTCGTCGCCTCCGACCACAACGCGCGCAAGAAGGTGAACAAGGACAAGCCGCTCTGGCTGGCGTCGCAGGGCTTCCCGGCGACCGCGAGCATGCTGCCGGTGATGCTCTCCGAGGGCTATCACAAGCGCAAGCTGCCGCTGCAGCGCATCTGCCAGCTGCTCGGCTCGGTCCCCGCGCGCGTGTTCGACCTCGCGCCGCTCAAGGGCTCGCTCAACCCGGGCGCGGACGCCGACTTCACGCTCGTCGACCTGGACAAGGAGCGCGTGCTGCACGCGGCCGACTTCGCCTCGTACGCCGACTACAACCTGCACGAAGGCTGGAACCTGAAGGGCTGGCCGGTGCGCAGCATCACGCGCGGCGTGACGGTGATGGACAACCACAAGATCGTCGGCAAGGGCGGACACGGCAAGTATCTCTGGCGGCGCATCGGGCAACCCCCCATTTCCGGCAAGACGAGATAGGAGCATCGACATGATAAGCGAGAACCCGGCGCGCGCCCAGGCGGCCGCGAACACCCGCAAGCTGATCGAGTGGGCGGTCGAGGCGGTGTCCAAGCCGCTGCCGCAGCCGGTGCAGCGGCGCGCCGCGATCATCCTCTCCGACGACATCGGCGCGATGGTGGCCGGATCGCTCGAGACGCAGGTGGCGCGCGCGCGCGAAGGCCTGCTGCGCACCTCGTCCGGCAAGGCCGAGGCCACGGTGCTCGCCAAAGGCGCGCCGCGCGCGGACCGCTACGCCGCGGCGAGCGCGAACGGCATGGCGATCACCTGGTGCGAGCTCGACGAAGGCTTCCGCAACGCCTCGTGCCACGGCGGCGCGTACACCATCCCCGCACTCCTGGCCGAAGCGGAAGCGCAAGGGCGCACGGTCGAGGAAGTGCTGCGCGCGCTCGCCGTCGCCTATGAAGTCACCACGCGCTTCGCGCTCGCGTTTCCGTTCCCGGTGTTCAACGTGCATCCGCACGCCGCGTTCGCCACCATCGGCGGCGCGGCGGCGGCCTCGCTCGTGCGCCGGCAGGACGCGGACACCATGCTCGCCGCGGTGACCGGCGGCGCGAGCATGTCCTTCGCCGGGCCGTTCGACACCGCGGTCGAGGGCGCGCTCATCCGCAACGCCTGGACCTCGGCCGGCGCCTGGATCGGCCTGCGCGCCGCGGACTGGGCGGAGGCGGGAATCGGCGGCAGCGCCGTGACGCCCTACGACGTCTTCGTCGGCGGTTACCAGACGCGCGCGCTGCCCGAGGCGCTGGTCGAGGGACTGGGCAGCGTGTGGTCGGTGACCAACGGCTACCACAAGGTCTTCGCCTGCTGCGGTTACGCGCATTCCGCCATCGAGGCCACCCTCGAGCTGCTCGGGCGCCTGCAGAAAAAGAAAGAGGACATCACCGAGATCGTGGTGGAGACCGCGCCGGGCGGCCAGGCGCTGCGCACGGTCGAGCCGGAAACGGTGCTGGCGGCCAAGTTTTCGCTGCCCCACGCGATCGCCGCGACGGTGCAGCTCGGCACCGCCGGCGCGCGCGCCTTCACCGACGACAAGCTGCGCGACGAGGACATTGCGAAGCTGCGCGAGCGCGTGCGGCTCACCCCCTACCGCGACCTCAAGCCCTGGCCGAACGACCGGCCGGCGCGCGTCACGCTGCGCTTCGGCGACGGCGCGGAGATGTCGGCGGTTTGCGAGAGCGCGCGCGGCGGCGCCGACAAGCCGTTCGACGAGCCGACGCTGCTCTCCAAGCTGGCCGAGAACGCCGGCGCCGTTTTCCCGCAGGTCCCGGGCACGATGACGGGAATCATCCGCGGCGACAAAGACATTCTTTCGAAAGGATGGAAGGAAACGCTCGCCGGAATGGTCAAGCCGTGACGCTCGCCCGCGAGCTGGTGCGGACGGTGCGCGCCGTCGCCAAGGCGCCGCTTCCCGAGGACGCCGCGCTCGCCGCGCGGCTGCACCTGCTCGACGCGATCGGCGTCGGACTCGCCGCCGCCGGCTCGCCGATCGGCGCGGCGTACCGCGGCTTCGCCGCCGAGGTGGTCAAGGGCGGACCGGCCACGGTATTCGGCCAGTCCACAGGCGCCGGCGCAGCCGACGCGGCGCTCATCAACGGCGGCCTGATCCACAGCCTGGAGTTCGACGACACGCACACCGGCTCGATCGCGCACGGCAGCGCGGTGCTTGCCGCCGGCGCGCTCGCCGTCGCGGAAGCGCAAGACGCGAGCGGCGCCGCGCTGCTCGGCGCCTACGCGAGAGGCTGGGAAGTGCTGATTCGCTTCGGCCTGGCGGCGCCAAACGGCTTCCACGCGAAGGGATTCATGAGCACCTCGGTCACCGGCACGCTTGCGGTGGCGCTGCTGGCCGCGGAGCTGATGGGGCTGGACGAAGAGCGCACGGTGGCCGCGGTCGGCATCGCGCTCAGCCAGGCATCCGGCGTGATGGAATTTCTCACCAACGGCTCATCGGTCAAGTCGCTCCACCCGGGGTGGGCGGCGCACGGCGGCGTGGTGGCGGCAATGCTGGCGCGCTCTGGGATGACGGGGCCGGAGACCTCGCTCGACGGCAAGCACGGCCTGTTCCGCCAGTTCACCGGCGACGAGGCCGCCGCCGGGCGCTTCCGCGCCTTGATCGGCGGCATCGGCCGCGAATGGCAGCTGCCCAGCGCCGCGTACAAGTTCTATCCGTGCTGCCACTACCTGCACCCGTTCATCGAGGCCGCCGGCAAGCTGGCCGAGCGCGGCGTGCGCCCAGCCGACGTCGAACGCATCGTCTGCCGCGTGCCGCAAGGCGAGGCGGCCGTGATCTGCGAGCCGTGGGAGCGCAAGCAGGATCCCGATACCGGTCATGCCGCGCGCTGGAGCCTGCCGATCGCCGTCGCGGCGCAGCTGGTGGAGGGAAAGATCGACCTCGCGACCTTCGAGACGCCGGCAGGCGCCGCGGTGCGGCAACTCGCCCGGCGCATCGCCTGGGAGCCGCTGCCCGGCGCGCGCTTCCCGCAGCGCTTCGAAGCCGAGGTAGTCTGCAAGACGAAAGCCGAAACCCAGACGGTGCGCATCGAAGACGTGTTCGGCAACCACACCCGCCCGCCGGGCGCAGCAGCCGTGCTCGCCAAGTTCCGCGCGAATGCCGCGCGTACACTCAACGCAGGTTCGGTCGGAGCGCTCGAGCGGACGGCCGGTCAGCTCGCCGTCATGCCGGACTTGAGAGCGCTGTCGGCTGCGCTGCGTCAGATTACTTAACTAAGGAGAAAGCAATGATCAAGTTCTACTACAGCACGGCGCCAAACCCGATGAAGGTGGCCCTCTGCCTGGAGGAGATGGGACTCGCCTACGAACCGATCCCCGTGGATACGCGCAAGGGTGAGCAGCACAAGCCCGGCTATCTGGCGATCAACCCCAACGCCAAGGTGCCCTCCATCGTGGATGGCGAGACCACGATGTTCGACAGCAACGCCATCGTGCTCTATCTCGCCGAGAAGACCGGCAAGTTCCTGCCGAAGAAGGCGGCCGAGCGCGGGCCCATGCTCTCGTGGTTGATGTTCGTCGCCTCGGGCATCGGGCCGTTCACCGGCCAGTACGTGCACTTCAAGAACTACGCGCCGGAGAAAATCGCCTACGCGACCGAGCGCTACGAGTTCGAAGCCCTGCGCCATTGGGGCATCGTGGACGCGCGGCTGGCGAGGAGCAAGTATCTGGTTGGCGATACCTACACGGTCGTCGACATGGCCTTGTGGGGCTGGGCGCGACTGCTGCCGAACATCCTCGGCGAGCACGCGGCGAAGCTTGGCAACGTGAAGCGCCTGGTCGACGAGATCAGCGCCCGCCCGGCGGCGCAGAAGGCGATCGCCCTGAAGGACCGCCACGCCTTCAAGACCGAGATGGACGACGAGGCCAAGCGCGCCATGTTCCCGCACAACTACCGGGCGCAAGCTCGCGCCTGACGCCGGGTTACTTCTTGACCAGCTGTGCGGCCGCGATGCCGGCGAGGCGGCCCATGCTGGTCGCGGTCATGAGGCCGGAGCCCGAGAGGTAGCCCCAGTCGGAGGGGCCGGAGAGCCCGCGCGCGGCGCCGCCGCCGGCGAACAGGTTCGGCAGCGGCGTGCCGTCCTTGCGCAGCACGCGCATCTGCGTGTTCACTTCCAGGCCGCCCTGGGTGTGGGTGAGCGCGCCCGCGATCTTCGACACGCAGTACCGCGGCTTGAGCGGCGGCTTGCCCTTGAAGTCGCGGCCAAGTTCGTCCTTCTTCTCGCCGCGCTGGGCGGCGGCGACGTCGGCGAAGGTCTGTGCCAGCGCCTTCGGATCGCAGCCGACGACGCGCGCCACGGCCTCGATCGAGTCGCAGCGCTTGATGGCGCCCGCGTCGTGCGCCTCCTTGTGGCTCGCCTGCTGCATGGCAATCGCGTCGGAGCGCTCGTCCCAGATCGCCCAGGCGACGGCGCCGGGCTGGTGATGGACCTTGAGCGCCTGCTCCGAGTAGCCGGCGTTCTCGTTCGAGAAGCGCTTGCCGTTCGCGTTCACGTGGAAGCCGCCCTCGGTGACGGTGGCCCAGTTGAGGTGCACGCCGTGCGGCGTGGCCATCGCGCCGTGGCCCTGGAACGAGCCCATGTCCTTGATCGACGCGCCCAGCGCCTCGCCCCAGCGCACCGCGTCGCCCTGGTTGCCTGCGTGCCCCTCGTAGAACAGATCGGCCGCGGCCGGGATGTATTTCTTCAGCATTTCCTTGTTGCCGCCGTAGCCGTTGCACGCGAGGATCAGCGCCTCGCAGCCGATGTCCTCGGTCTTGCCGTCGGGGCGGGTGACGCGCACGCCGCGCACGCGGCCGTCGGCATCGGCATAGAGATCGGTGGCGTGCGCCGAGGTCGCGAGCGCGATCTCGTGGCGCTCCACCGCCGCGAGCAGCGCGGCGTGCAGCTCCGCGCCGTCGAGCGACTTCGCGGCATGCATGTGCGGGCGGCTGTGGCCGGGATACTGGAAGTTGAGCACGCAGGTAAGCGGCACCTGCTGCCGCTCCACCAGCCACTCGATGGTGTTCTTCGACTCGTCGGCGATCAGGCGCGCGATCGCGTGGTCGCATTCGCCGTGCGACTTGGCGAGGATGTCCTGGTAGAGAAGGTCGGGCGTGTCGTCGAGCAGTCCCGCCGCGCGCTGCAGCTTGGTTCCCGCCGCCGGGATCTGCCCGCTGGACAGCGAGGTGCTGCCCGACGGTTTGGCGTCGCGCTCGAGGATCACCGCCTCCGCGCCGCCCTCCTTCGCCGCGAGCGCCGCGATCGTGCCGCACGCGCCGGCGCCGATGACCAGGACCTGCGTGTGCGTCGGGAACGTCCTGCCTTCGGCCTTCAGTACCGCCATTGCTAGGACTTCATCAGGTTAGGCAGCCACAGGATCATCTCCGGGAAGATGACGTAGAGAACCAGCGAGAGAAAATCGAGCGCGATGAACGGGATCACACCGGTGAACACCTGCCCGAGCGTGACGGGGACCGGCGAAGAGCTCTTCACCACGAAGACGTTCAGGCCCACCGGCGGCGTGAGCACGCCGATCTCGGCGAGCTTCACCGACACCACGCCGAGCCAGATCGGGTCGAAGCCCTGCGCCACCATCACCGGGTACATGATCGGCAGCGTCATCACCATGATGGCGATCGGCTCGATGAAGCAGCCGAGAATGGTGAAGAGCACGACGTAACCGATGAGATAGGTGTACTTGCCGGTGCCGAAGGACAGCAGCTCGCGCGAGATGATGTCCACCAGTCCGGAATAGGTCAGGAAGCGCGCGAACACCATGCCGCCGACCACGATGATGAAGATCACCGACGTGGTCACCGCGGCCTCCTTGAGAACTTCGGCCAGCGAGCCCATGCCCATGCGGCGCTTGCACAGGGCGATGACGAACGCGCCGGCGGCGCCGACCGCGCCGGCGTAGGTTGCCGGGAAATAGCCGCCGTAGATTCCGCCGACGACGATGACGAACAGAACCATGACGCCGGTCACGCCGTACAGGGAGCGCCAGCGCTGCCCCCAGTTCACGTTGATGTCGGCGCGTGGCGCGAGGTCCGGCCGCACGCGCGCGAGGATGTAGATCCCGCCGCAATAGAGCAACGCCGTGACGATGCCGGGGATGATGCCGGCGATCAGCAGCTTGCCGATCGACTGCTCGGTGATCACGCCGTAGATCACCATCAGGATGCTGGGCGGGATCAGCGCGGCGAGCGTGCCGGCGGCGGCGATGCAGCCGGAGCTCAGCCGCACGTCGTAGCCGAAGCGCGTCATCTCCGGCATCGCCATCTTGGTGAACACGGCGGCGTTGACGATGGTGGAGCCCGAAGCCGCGCCGAATGCCGCCGAGGACATCACCGTCGCCATCGCGAGCCCGCCGCGCAGCCTGCCGAGCCACAGGTACGCGGTGCGGAACAGCTCGGTGACGATGCCCGCCTGCGTGGCGAACGAGCCCATCAGGATGAACAGCGGTATTACGGCGAGCGCGAAGTTGTTGGTGGTGCTGAACGGAATCGCGGCGAGCTGGGCCGCCGCCGCATCGGGTCCCACCGTCAGATAAATGCCGATGAATCCTGCCAGCCCGAGCGCGACCCCGATGTGCGCACCGAAGGCAAGCCACAGCAGCAGCAGTCCGACCACGATGTAGCCCGCCACATCGGGGGCGAGCAGCACTTCAGCTCACCTTCGCGCTGTCGGCCGGGGCAACGGCGCGCGGCGGCCCTTCCCCGCGCCGCATGCGCCCGAAGTCGGCGATCACGTCGAGCGCGAGCTGCACGATGAGGAGGACCGTGCCGACGCTCAGCAGCAGGCGCGCCGGATAGAGCGGAAAGCGGATCGTGCCCATGGTGGACTCGCTGATCTCCCAGCTGTACGCGAGCTCGCCGAAGCTGTACCAGGCGAGCAGCGTGAAGAACACCAGGGCGACAAGATGCGTCAGCATGTCCAGGAAGGACTGCACCCGCGGGCGGAACAGCGCGTGCAGGATCTCGACGCGGATATGGCCGCGCTGGTCCTGCGTGAAGGCGAGCGCGCCGAACACGATCAGCACCATCGTGCTCTCGGTGAACTCCAGCGTCCCGGGGACCGGCCAGTCGAACAGGTTGGTGCCGATCACGTCGGCGACGCAGATCGCCATCGAGGCCAGCATGCCGAGCGAGCCGAGCAGCACCATGAAGACCGCCAGGCGCCGCACGTTCGCGCTAAGCCACTGCATACTGCGCCCGGTCCTGCCTTACTGCTTCTCGGCCAGCAGCTGTCTCCAGCGCGCCGCGACCTTCTTCGGCATGGCTGCGTCCTTGGTGGCCGCGGCGGTGTCCTTCTCCCATTGCGCGAGGAAATCGGGCGCGCTCGAGCGCCACTTCTTCAGCTCCTCCGCCGGGAAGGGGATGAAGGTGGCGCCCTGCGACTTCATGGTGGCCACCGCCTTCGCCTCGTAGTCCCCGACCCAGGCGAGATAATCCTGCGCCGTCTTGGCGGATTGATCGCGGAACACCTGCTGGACGTCCTTCGGCAGGCGCGCCCAGGTGCGCTTGCTGATGGTGACGTTGTGGCCGGTGATCGCCATCACCGGGCCGCAGTTCTGCTTGCCCACCTCCGCCAGCTTGAACGCCACGCTGTTGCCCGGATTGATGAACGAGTAGTCGAGCGTGCCGTGCTGCAGGGCCTCGTAGATGTCGGTCGGCGCCACCGTCACCGGCACTGCGCCGATGGCGGTGAATCCCTTCGGGATGTCCGCGCCGAAGCTGCGGACCTTCTTGCCCTTGAGCTTCGCCACGGAGTCGCATTCCGCCTTCGGCCCGCCCATGTAGTACTCGCCGAGCGGCTGCTGGAACAGCCACACCACCCCGGCTTTGTCCATCTCCTGGTTGTAGACCGGGAACTCCTGCACCACTTTGCCGAGCACGTACATGGCCTGTTTGCTGGTCTCGAAGGTGAGCGGCAGCTGGAACGCGCGCCAGTAGTGCAGCTGGTCCGGGTTGTACCCCGGCGCCGTCGCCGTCATGTCGATGGCGCCCTTGGCGGTGAGCATCAGCAGCTCGGTGTTCTTGCCCAGGCCCTGGGCGTAGGTGATGCTGATCTTCACCTGGCCATTGGTGCGCTTCTCGATCGCGGCGACGAAGTCCTTCTCGAGCTGTACGAAGGGGCTGTCGGCCAGGTAGTGGCCCCAGCGCAGGTTGTACTTCGCCTGCGCGGCCGCGTCGCCCGCAGCGAGGCCCAGGGCACAGCCGAAGACGGAAAGCAGCAACGGAAGCTTGCGGTTCATCGATCCTCCCTCCTCAGGGATTGCGCTGGCCGGCGTCACTATCGACGCCGGCGATATGTGATATCGATCTCACAAATACCGAATGCAACATCTATCTTTCGCTGTCATAGTTTCGCTGCTCCTAGTAAATGTCAAGACATAAAACCGACCGGCTCGCCCGCGTGCTCTCCGGCGCGTTGCGCGTATGGGCGGTGTCGGCCCGCGTCGAGCACGACCCCGAGGGCGCATTCCTGGTGCGTACGACTTCCGGCATGACGGTGCGCATCGTGCCCGCCGCGCCTCATGGATGGCGCGTGTTCCGCGACGCGCGCCCGCTGGGCGTGCACAACGGTCTGCCCGGCTTGCTGCGCTCGCTGCGCGAGGAGCTGGCGCCGGACGCCGCTGGCGGCCGGCTCGTCATCGGTTCGCAATCACTGCTGTGAGCCCGCTGCCGGTCAGCGTCGTCACCGGCTTCCTCGGCAGCGGAAAGACGACGCTGCTTTCGCGCCTGCTGCGCGACCCCGCGCTCGCGCGCACCGCGGTGATCGTCAACGAGTTCGGCGAAGTCGGGCTCGACCACCTGCTGCTGGAAGCGAGCGACGAGGAAGTGGTGCTGCTCGAAGGCGGCTGCCTGTGCTGCAAGGTGCGCGGCGACCTGGTGCGCACCGCGGGCGAGCTGCTCG
>Ga0268265_10001519_pt1 | contig 19349 bp, 14 predicted proteins | sample KBSSwiS52_FD_190355 | JGI IMG/M metagenome (GOLD analysis project Ga0268265, IMG submission 190355) | Switchgrass rhizosphere microbial communities from Kellogg Biological Station, Michigan, USA - KBS Switchgrass S5-2 (SPAdes) (version 2) | ecosystem: Host-associated > Plants > Roots >... | reverse complement strand
GCTGTCGCCCATCGCGGACCTGGTCTTGAAGCAGATGCGAGGCCTGGCCTCGAGACGTTCCGCCAACGGCCCCGAGGTCTCGCCCAGGTCGCGGAACGAAATCTGGTCGACCAGCGCCAGGAAATCCAGCCGCGCCAGCCAGCCGCCGCCCGCGTCGGCGTCGGCAGCCCGCATCGCCGCCTCCATCAGCCCGAGCGAATCCAGGCCCTCGGCCGGCGTCTTCGGCCGGTCGTTCACCTGGCCCACGCCCACGATCACCGGGATCCGCGCCGCCTCGTCCGCCATCTTCGCTGTCCTCTCGACCTCTTGCCGGACCCTACCGCGCCTTCCACACTGGCGCGCCTTCCGGCGGCGAACGGCGCCGTCAGCGCCCTTCCTTCACGGCCTGGCTGGCGGTGATCAGGTCGACGACGATGGCGGCGATGGCGCCGCCGGCGAGGACCGTGAGCAGAGTGCGGTGGGCGCCCGGCTTGCGGAACGCCACGACGAGGCCGCCGACATTGACGAGGTCCGCGGCGACCCGGGCCCACAGGAACGGACCGGGCCTGACCGGCGCCAGCAGCGCCGCGCCGGCGGCGATCTCCTTGGCGCCGAACGCCGCCATCGTCTCGGGCGCGTCCTTGTCGAACAGGCCCGCGCGGCGCGCCAGCCGGTCGGGCGATATCAGCGCCGCGACGCCGAGCAGGACGCTTGTCAGCCCGATCGCGCGTTTCGCGAGCGTCAGTCCGTCGATGGCGGCCACGGCGCTTCTCCATATCGAATGCGCCTGCTTCAGCGCGGCGGTGGGCGGTGAGTTCCCGCCGGGCCGGGCTACGCCGGTGCGCTCAGCCGCGGCGGACGTCCTCCCAGAGTTCGAGCTCTGCTGTCCGTCCTATGTCGGCAATCGCAAGTATGGCTGGACTTCAACATTAGCGCCGCTGGCCAGATATCTAGGAGGTTCTTCGCGTTGTTGCGTCGATATGTCGACATTAAAGCAACGGGGGTGACCATGAGCAGATTAAATTCATTGCCAAGCTGAAACCGCGCCGCCGCTGCGAGTGTTTTCCGGGGCGCTTCATCAATCAACCACTGTCGGCCCGGTCGCCACCGGAAGCCGCTGGAGGAACCCCCATGCCATCAGGCCGCGATGCGGACGCTCAAGCCGAACTGAAAGCCACGACCCAATCGGCGGCCGCAGCCAATGGCGGCGGCAAGACTTGGCCCGAGCCGGACGCTCAGAAGCCGTCCGCCGCACCGGACGCCATTGAGGCGCTGAAGGAGGACCACCGGCGGGTGGACGCGCTGTTCAACGAGTACGAACAGGCTGTGTCCGGCCGCAAGGGGCGGATCGTCAAACAGATCTGCCAGGAACTGGTGATCCACACCTTGCTCGAGGAGGAGATCTTCTACCCGGCTTGCCGCGAGGCGGCGTCGGACGAGGATCCGCTCGACGAAGCGCAGGTGGAGCACGACAGCGCCAAGATGCTGATCGCCGACCTGATGCGCGGCGGGCCGGGCGACCGCTACCGCGACGCCAAGGTCAGCGTGCTGGCCGAACAGATTCGCCACCATGTGGCCGAGGAGGAGAAACCCGCCGTCGGGATCTTCGCCAAGGCCCAGGCGGCGGGGGTGAACACTCCCGAACTCGCCCAACGCCTGCAGGACCGCAAGCAGGACCTGCAGACCAAGCCGAACGAGCTGCCGGCCCCGCAGCCGGTGTCGTTCCAACCCCGACGTTCCACGCCCCCAGAAGCTCCAAAGGAGGATCAAATGGCTAGACAAGGCGACAACAATCGCGACGACCGCGGCCGGTTCACCAGCGACGATGACCGCGGCCGCGGCGGCGGACGTGGCGACGGCGGCCGCAGCAGCCGCGACGACGACGATCGCAGCTACCGCTTGCGCAGCCGCGACGACGACGACGGCCGCGGCTGGCACGGCGATCCCGAAGGCCACTCCGAAGCCTCGCGCCGCGGCTGGGCCGAGCGGCGCGGCGAGAGCCGCAGCTTCTCCCAGTCCCGCGATGACGACGACCGGCGCGGCGGGCGCGGAGGCGACAGCCGCGATCGCGATGAGCGGGGGCGGTTCGCCAGCGACGACGACCGAGGCTACCGCTCGCGCAGCCGCGACGACGATGACGACCGGCGCGGCGGACGCGGCGGCGAGCGGGACCGCGACGACCGTGGACGGTTCACCAGCGAGGACGACCGAGGCTACCGCTCGCGCGGCCGCGACGACGATGACGACGGCCGGCGCGGCGGACGCGGCGACGGCGGGAACCGCGACCGTGACGAGCGCGGTCGCTTCGCCAGCGAGGATGACGATGACCGCCGCTATCGCGCCCGTAGCCGCGATGACGACGATGACGATCGCGGGAGCCGGTCTGACGGGCGCGGCCAAGGCGGGTGGTTCGGCGATTCCCGCGGTCACGCCGAAGCCGCCCGGCGCGGCTGGGAAGAGCGAGACAGCGGCGGCGCGCGGAGCCGCGGCCGGGACGATGATGATCGCGGCGGCCGCTCCCGTGGCGGCCGCGACGACGATGGCGACCGCGGCTCGCGCGGACGCAGCCAGGGCGGCTGGTTCGGTGATTCGGAAGGCCATTCCCAGGCCGCTCGCCGGGGCTGGGAAGACCGCCGCTAGCACTGCCTGAGCCGTCCCGTCGGACGGCCCTCATCGGCCCGCCGGCTTCCCAGGGAACCGGCGGGCCATCTTTGTCTTCTGTCTCCTACCTCTCTCACCACAGGCGATCCATGGCCCCCAAGTCCCAGCCGTCCTCCAATGTCTCTCCCCGCCGCAAACCCTCCGAGCCGGTGGACGGCCCGGCGATCTCCCCCGCCTATGCTGAGCCGCAGGGCCAGGGCGGCGAGACCCACCAGACCGCCGCGGGGCCCGCGGACACCCTGACCACCCAGCAGGGGATCCCGGTCGCCGACGACCAGAACACCCTGCGCGCCGGCGCGCGCGGACCCTCGCTCCTGGAGGATTTCCACTTCCGGGAGAAGATCTTCCACTTCGATCACGAGCGAATTCCGGAGCGCGTGGTCCACGCCCGCGGCTATGGCGCCCACGGGTTCTTCGAGCTGACCGACTCGCTGGCCGACGTCACCCGCGCCGATCTCTTCCAGCGCGTCGGCGAGCGCACGCCGGCGTTCGTGCGCTTCTCCACCGTCGCCGGCAGCAAGGGCTCCTTCGACCTGGCGCGCGACGTGCGCGGCTTCGCGGTGAAGCTCTACACCCAGGAGGGCAACTGGGACCTCGTGGGCAACAACATCCCGGTCTTCTTCATTCAGGACGCCATCAAGTTCCCGGACATCATCCACTCGGTGAAGCCGGAGCCGGACCGCGCCTTCCCGCAGGCGGCCTCGGCCCACGATAACTTCTGGGACTTCATCTCGCTGACGCCCGAGAGCATGCACATGATCATGTGGGTGATGTCCGACCGGGCGATCCCGCGCTCGTTCCGGTTCATGGAGGGCTTCGGCGTCCACACCTTCCGGCTCCTGGACGCCCAGGACCGCTCCACCTTCGTCAAGTTCCACTGGAAGCCGAAGCTCGGCCTGCAGTCGGTGGTCTGGAACGAGGCGGTGAAGATCAACGGCGCCGACCCGGACTTCCATCGCCGCGACCTGTGGGACGCCATCACCAGCGGCGCCTTCCCGGAATGGGAGCTGGGCGTGCAGCTCTTCGACCAGGCCTTCGCCGACAAGTTCGAGTTCGACGTGCTGGACGCCACCAAGCTGATCCCGGAGGAGATCCTGCCGGTCCGGGTCGTCGGCCGGCTGGTGCTCGACCGGGTGGTGGACAACTTCTTCGCCGAGACCGAGCAGGTGGCCTTCTGCACCCAGAACGTCCCGCCAGGCATCGACTTCAGCAACGACCCGCTGCTCCAGGGCCGCAACTTCTCGTACCTGGACACCCAGATCAAACGGCTGGGCGGGCCCAACTTCACCCACATCCCGATCAATGCGCCCAAATGCCCGTTCGCCCACTTCCAGCAGGACGGCCACATGGCCATGCGCAATCCCGCGGGCCGGGTGAACTACGAGCCCAACAGCTGGGGCGGGCGGGGCGGTCCGCGGGAGAATCCCGAGCGGGGCTTCCGCAGCTTCGCCGAGCCGGTGGAAGGTCCCAAGCAGCGGCTGCGGCCGGAGAGCTTCGCCGACCACTACAGCCAGGCCCGGCAGTTCTTCGTCAGCCAGACGCCCGTGGAGCAGAAGCATATCGCCGACGCCCTGGTCTTCGAGCTCAGCAAGTGCGAGCGGCCGGACATCCGCTCGCGCGTGGTCTCGCACCTCCTGAACATCCATCCGCAGCTGGCCGGCACGGTGGCCGACGGCCTGGGCCTGGCCCCGCCGCCCGCGGCCAAGGCGGCGCAGCCGACGCGTCAGGACCTGCCGGCGTCCGATGCGCTCAGCATCCTCAAGCGCGCGCCGAACAGTTTCGAAGGCCGCAAGCTGGGTGTGCTTGTCACCGACGGCGCCGACGCCAAGCTGTTCGCGGCCCTGGCCGCAGCGGTGCAGAAGGCCGGCGCGGTGCTGGAGGTGGTCGCTCCGAAGATCGCCGGCGTGACGCTCTCCGACGGCTCGGCGCTGCCGGCCAAGCAGAAGATCGATGGCGGTCCCTCGGTGCTCTACGACGCCGTGGCGGTGCTGGCGTCCGAGGCCGGCGCATTGCTGCTGGCGAAGGACAAGCCCGCCAAGGACTTCGTGAGCGACGCCTTCGCCCACTGCAAATTCATCGGCTACGCCCCGCCGGCCCAGGCCCTGTTCGAAGCCGCCGGACTCGCCGCCGGCCTCGACGAAGGTTGCGTCACGCTCACGGCGGCGAAGGACGCCGCGGCCTTCGTGGAAGCGTGCGCCGCGCTGCGCCACTGGCCGCGCGAACGCATGGTCGATCTGGACGCGAAGGCTTGAGAAGACCGCGGTGACGCCCGCCCGATGGGGCGGGCGTCACGCGCGAAGCTTTGACCGCGGAGAATCTGTCCCTTTCGAATGGCTCCATTCGAAGGAACAGCCCGTTAGGACAGGACGATCAGCACCACGCGGCGGTTGGCCTGCCGGCCTGCCCGATCATTGGTGGGCGCCACCGGCGCGTCGGAGCCGTAGGAGATCGTGCTGATCCGGTTCAACGCCACGCCCTGCAGGTTCAGGTAACGGCGGACGGCCTCGGCCCGGTCACGGCCCAGCTGGTAGCCGCCGCTCTTCGCCTCGCCCGGATCGGTGTGGCCCTGCACCTCCACATAGACGTTCTTGTTGTCGGATTTCAGCTTGTTGGCGAAGGCGTCGAGCCGGGACTTCGCCTCGGGCGAAAGCGTCGCCTGGCCGGCGGGGAACTTCACGCTGTCGTCGGACAGCACCATCGAATAGAGGAATTTGCCTTCTGCGAGCTTGCCGGCCGCTTCGGCCCGCGCCATGGCGTCCGCGGTCGTCTTGTCCAGCGTGGACAGATGACCCTCGTGGGCCTGAACCTGGCTAGCCACCGGAGCGACCGATTCGCGGACGAATTTCTTCGTCGCGCAGCCGCCGAGACTGACCACACCCAACGCCATCGCTGCCGCGATCAACACCCTGGACCCACCTTGGATCATGCAAGTCTCTCCGTCCTGGTTTTTTCGAACCGTTAATAATTCAGCGGCGCATTCCATCGAGTCCGAAAAGGGCGGTTTGTGGGCGCAGCTGGGCTTTGGCGCCGAGCATCCGCACATTCACGCCGATCATTTGGCCCGCCAAACCGATTACTCCGGATGACATCATGGCCGGGCCGCTTTCGGGCTCGAAGTCTTCTGAACGCCTGAGAGGCGAATCACCTGCGACGCGGCCTATCGCGTCGACCCGGCGCCGCCCGAGCGCGCAAACAGCAGGTCCGTCCATCGCCATACACCCGATCCGACCACCAGCCGGGCTGACCCCGGGGCGTCGTTCAAGGAAAGCAGAACGAGCCCATGCACAGGTTCGTTCCGACAGGCCTCCGTCGCGAACCCGATTTCCCACATGATCGCCTCCCGCACGGCGGCCAGCCCGGCGCCCTCCTGGCCGGGGTGCCTGACCCAATCGCCGTTCCAGACCACGATGGGCTTGCCGCTATGGACCTCGGCCACGGCGGCCTGGACCATGGGATCGCGCCGCAGCGCCGCCTGCAGCAACCGCGGCATGTTGCAGGCCCGCCCCGGCGCGCCAGAGCCGGCGGTGGTCGCCGCGGAGAGCTGCGCGTCGCTGAGCTCGTCGTCGCCCAGCGCCGTCGGGCCCTTGCCGGCCGCCAGGGGTTCGACGTCCGGAGGCGGGGGCGTGGGCGTCGGCCGGAAGATGTTCCGCTTCGGCGGCGGTGGCGGGGTGGGCGCCGGCCGCGGCGGTTCGAGCGGCGTCACCGGCTCGGCCAGGGGGCGCGGATCGACCAGTTCCACGGTGATCGGCTCAAGCTCCACCGGCTTCGGCGGCGTCGCCCGCGCCGACATCAGCGCCGCCAGCGCCAACAGGTGCACCCCGACGCTCACGGCCACGGCGAGCACCCGATGGGGCCTCGTCACCGGGCTGCGGGGATCCGCGGCAAGGCTCGGCAGGTCGTACGGCCCCTGGGCCCGGGGAGGCGCCGGCCGCCGGCGTCGACGATCGCTCACGCGGCGCGCCCGACGGATTTCGGAGCCTCCGCCCTGCAGGCCCGGAAGGGGATTTCGTCCGCCGGCCGTGCGGTCCGCGGTTCCATTTCCCGTATCTGCGTTCGCGTGCCCATCGAAAGTCCAAACGCCGAATCATGACCTCGGCGCCCGCCCAAAATCACGCGCCCGCGTCAGGATCGTGGCGCCGACGTCCAACCGGCTTGGCGGGCGGGGCGTGCGCCAAGGACATCCGCCGAGGTCCGTCTCTTAGAAACAGGCTTTCAGAAAATCACGCGAAAGCCTGAATATCCGTGGGAATCGGCGGCGCCGGGAGAGATGCGTGAAGAGGCTTCTGATCGCCAACCGCGGCGAGATCGCGGTGCGGATCGCGCGCACGGCCGCCGAGATGGGCATGGGCTGCGTCGCCGTCTTCGCCGAGGACGACGCGGCCTCCCTGCACGTGAAGGCGGCCGATGCGGCCACGGGCCTGCGGGGTTCCGGCCCCGCCGCCTATCTAGACGTCGCCCAGGTGGTCGAGGCGGCGCGCGGCACGGGCTGCGACGGGCTGCATCCGGGCTATGGGTTCCTGAGCGAGAACGCCGCGCTCGCCCGCGCCTGCGCCGAGGCCGGGGTGACGTTCGCGGGCCCAGCGCCCGAGACGCTGGAGCTGTTCGGCGACAAGGGCCGCGCCCGCGCGCTCGCCCGGCGATGCGGCGTGCCCGTGCTGGACGGAACCGACGGCGCGACGACCTTCGATGACGCCCGCAAATTCCTGGAAAGCCTGGGCGAAGGCGGCGCGGTGATGGTCAAGGCGCTGGCCGGCGGCGGCGGTCGGGGAATGCGGCCGGCGTCTTCCCTGCCGGCGTTGGAAGAGGCCTTCGCCCGCTGCGCCTCAGAGGCGAGGTCGGCCTTCGGAAGCGACGCCCTCTATGTGGAGCAGCTCCTGCCCCGTGCGCGTCACGTGGAGGTGCAGGTCGCGGGCGACGGCGAGGCGGTCATCCACCTCTTCGACCGCGAGTGCAGCCTCCAGCGCCAGCGGCAGAAGCTGGTGGAGATCGCGCCCGCCGACATGCTGCCGTCCGTGGTCCGCGAGCGGCTCTTCGCCCATGCGACGGCCCTGGCGCGCGCCGCGGCCTACCGCGGCCTGGGCACCATGGAGTTCCTGGTTCCCCTGGGCGGGGGCGAGCCGGTGTTCGTGGAAGGCAATGCCCGCCTGCAGGTGGAGCACACCGTCACCGAGGAGGTCACCGGCCTGGACCTGGTGCGGCTTCAGCTGCAGATCGCCGCCGGCCAGACCCTGGCCGATCTCGGCTTGACCCAGGATCGCGTCCCCCAGCCCCGCGGGCATGCCCTCCAGGCGCGGGTCAACCTGGAGACCATGGCGGCCAACGGCTCGGCACGGCCGACCGGCGGGACGCTTGCGGTCTACGAACCGCCGTCCGGGCCGGGCGTGCGCGTCGACGGCTTCGGCTATGGCGGTTATCGCACCAGTGCGCGCTACGATTCCCTGCTCGCCAAGGTCATCGTCTGGGCCGGCGCAGGCGGGCTCGAACAGGCCGTGGCCAAGGCGCGCCGCGCCCTCTCCGAGTTCCGGATCGAAGGCGTGGCCACCAACATCGGCTTCCTGCAACGCCTGCTCGCCTACCCGTCAGTCGCGGCCGGCGACCTGCACGTCGGATTCATCGCGGAGCACATCGCCGACTTCGTCGGCGCGGCGCCGGCGCACCGGCGGCTCTACTTCGATGCGGCGGGGCAGGGCGGGCGAACCGCCGCGCCGGCGCCCTCCGTTGACCTTCCGGGACCCGAAGGAACGCAGGCCCTCCGCGCGCCCCTGCAGGGCACTGTGCTCGTGGTCTCCGTCGGCGAGGGCGACCCGGTGCGGGCCGGCCAGCCGGTCGCGGTGCTCGAAGCCATGAAGATGGAGCACGTCATCACCGCCGAGGCGGCCGGCCTCGTGCGCCAGCTCGCGGTGGCGGCGGGCGACGTGGTCGCCGAGGGCCAGCCGCTCGCCTTTCTCGAACCCGCGGTCGGGGCGGATCACGAGGCCGCGCCGGACGAGGCGTTCGACCTGGACGAGATCCGCCCCGACCTCGCCGAAGTGCTGGAGCGCCATCGTGTCACCCTGGATGAAGCGCGCCCGCAGGCGGTGGCGCGTCGGCGCAAGACGGGGCAGCGCACCGCGCGCGAGAACGTCGCGGCCCTGCTCGATCCCGGCAGCTTCACCGAGTACGGCCAGCTCGTCGTCGGCGGCCGCCGGCGCCGCGCCAGCCCGGAGGAGCTGATCCGCACCACCCCGGCCGATGGTCTCGTCCTCGGCCTCGGCGCCATCAACGGCGACCTGTTTCCCCAGGAGCGGGCCCGCGCCGCCGTCATGGCCTACGACTACACCGTGCTGGCCGGCACCCAGGGCGCCTACAACCACTACAAGATGGACCGGCTGTGCGAGCTGGCCCTGCGCCTCGGCTTGCCGGTGGTGGCCTTCACCGAGGGTGGCGGCGGCCGGCCGGGCGACACCGAGTGGGGGCCGATCATCCGCGGCTTCGAGTACTGGGCCCGGCTCTCGGGCGCCGTGCCGATGGTGGCGATCAACTCCGGCCGCTGCTTCGCCGGCAACGCCGCCATCCTCGGCTGCTGCGACGTGGTCATCGCCACGAAGGATTCGGTCCTGGGCATGGGCGGGCCGGCCATGGTCGAGGGTGGCGGGCTGGGGGTCTTCAAGCCCGAGGAGATCGGCCCCGCCGACGTCATGGAGAAGAACGGGGTCATCGACGTGCTGGTCGAGGACGAGGCCGAGGGCGCGGCGGCGGCCCGCAAATACCTCTCCTATTTCCAGGGCGCGCTGAAGACCTGGGCCTGCGCCGACCAGCGGCCGCTGCGCCGCGCCGTGCCGGAGAACCGGCTTCGCGCCTATGACATCCGCAAGCTGATCGACCTCCTGGCGGACGAGGGCTCCGTCCTGGAGCTGCGCCCCCGCTTCGGCCTGGCCATGGTCACCGCCCTGGTGCGCGTCGAGGGCCGCCCGATGGGCCTGATCGCCAACAACCCCATGCACCTGGCCGGGGCGGTGGATAGCGACGCCGCCGACAAGGCGGCCCGGTTCCTGCAGCTCTGCGAGGCCTTCGACCTGCCGGTGATCTCGCTCTCCGACACGCCGGGCATGATGGTCGGGCCGGAAGCCGAGAAGCAGGGCACGGTCCGCCACAGCGCCCGCCTGTTCGTGATCGGCGCCAACCTGACCGTGCCGATCCTGGCCGTCGTGCTGCGCAAGAGCTACGGCCTGGGCGCCGTGGCCATGGTCGGCGGCAGCTACCAGGCGCCGGTGTTCTCCGTGGCCTGGCCCACCGCCGAGTTCGGAGCGATGGGCCTGGAGGGCTCGGTCCGCCTGGGCTACCGCGACGAGCTCGACGCCGTGAAGGACCCGGCCGAGCGCAAGGCCCTGTTCGACAAGAAGCTCGCCCAGGCCTACGCGGGCAGCAAGGCCCTGCGCCACGCCATGAAGCCCGAGCTCGACGACGTGATCGACCCGGCCGACACCCGCAAATGGATCATGGCCGGCCTGAACGCCCTGCCGCCGACCCCGCCCCGGACCGGCAAGAAGCTCCGCTGGATCGACGCTTGGTGAGGTTCGTTCAGATCAGGGGCGAGGGGGCTACGCCCAGTTCTTCGAGCAGCGGCCTGGCGTCCGCCAGGCGGGCGGTGAACACCTTCGGGTCGGCGATCGCCAGCTGATAGACCGCCTCGGCGGGGATCTCGGCCGGCTGCGTCCCCTCCAGCGGGACCGAGTCCCCGGAGATGGCGCGGCGGTTGCCGGGGGTATCGACGAAGCCGGGGCTGAGTGAGTTCACCGAGACGTTGTCACCGTAGAACTCCTGCGCAAGCGCCGTGGTGAAGCGCTCCAGCGCCGCCTTGGTCATCGAATAGATCACTCCGCCGCCCACCGGCGGATCGAACGGCGCCACGGGATGGACGCTGGCGCCGGACGAGATGTTGATGATCGCCCCGGCACGCCGCGCGCGCATCTGCGGCGCCAGGCGGTGGGCGAGGTCGAAGGCGGCGAAGACGTTGATCTCGAAGATCGTCCGCAGCCGCCTTTCGGTCAGCTCCGCGAACGGGCCGCCCATCAGCGCGGCGGCGTTGTTGACCAGGATGTCGACCCGGCCGTGGCGGTCCAGGGCCTCGGCGGCCAGGCGCTCGCGGTCTTCGCCGCGGCCGAGGTCGGCCTGCAGGTAGCTCGCCTGGCCGCCCGCCGCCTGGATTCGCGCGACCACCGCCGCCAGCGCGCCCGGATAGCTGCTTTCTCCTTCGTTCGCCGTGCGCGCCGAGGCGATCACGTGGGCGCCTTCCATCGCCAGGCGCACGGCGATGGCCTCGCCGATGCCGCGGCTGGCGCCGGTGACCAGCGCCACCTGGCCCTTGAGCTTTCCATTCGGATCGATGCGCGCCGCCATGATTGTCCTCCGGTCGCCGCAGGATGGCGCATCCGCCGGCGGCGCGTAAGGAATCTATGGCGCCCCCGAGACGGCGGCGGAGTGCGCCCGATCGTGGCGCGCGGTCCGACGCCTTCGCCTCGCTGCGGCTCACACGCGCCAGATCAGGATGATCGGGCTGTGTTCGCGCGGCCACATCCTCCACGGAACAAGCTGAGCCTTGATGCGGATCAAGATGCGCCCACCGAAAGCTGGCCAGGGTCTGCGGCGTGTTCTTTTTCAATTCTGGGGATAGACAGTGACTTATCTTAAGACGGCCGCGCTTGCGGCCATGGGAACACTCGCCCTGGCGGCGCCCGCCAACGCGGGCCCGTTGCAGAACCTGCAGATCAAGGTGGGCGTCAGCGGCGTGCTGCCGAACGAAAGCGCCGACATCTCGACGATCGGCGGCGACGTGAAGATCTCCGACGAGGTCGTTCCGTCGCTGCAGCTGGAGTACTTCTTCACCGACAACATCTCGGCGGAGCTGCTGTGCTGCGTGGCCCGCCACGAGGTCGCCGCGGTGAAGACCGCGCTGGGCCGGGTCGACCTCGGCAAGGTCACCCACTTTCCGCCGACCGTCACGGTGAAGTACCGCTGGACCGACCTGGGGGCGCTGCAGCCCTATGTGGGCGCGGGGGTGAACTACACCCACTTCTTCGACGACAACCTGCCGAAGGCGGGCCCGGTGACGGCGATCTCCTACGGCGACAGCGTCGGCCCGGCGCTGCAGGTCGGGTTCGACTACCGGCTGGACGACCATTGGGCGCTGAACCTCGACGCCCGGCGGATCTGGATCAACACCGACGTCAAGTTGAGCGCGGGCGCGACTAGGCTGAAAGCCGACGTGGAATCGATCCATGGGTGATCTCCACCGCCATCGCCTACCGCTTCTAAACGATCGCGCGTAGCCCTGCGGTTGATCGGATAGGCTGTTCGGGCAGCCGCAGGGACCATCTAATGGATCTGGAGCCCTTCGAAAGACTTGGCCTGGCCCTCGCCATCGGGTTCCTGGTGGGCGTCGAACGCGGCTGGCGGGCGCGGGAGGCTGCGGAGGGCCACCGGGCGGCCGGTATCCGCACCTACGCGCTCACGGGACTCCTGGGGGGCGTCGCGGCCTTGCTCGGCCAGGCCTTCGGCGGCTGGGCCTTCGCCGCGGTCGGCCTGCCGTTCGCCGCGGCCTTGATCCTGTTCGTCCAGCGTGAGCAGGCGCACGAGGAAGACTTCTCCGTCACCGGCGTGGTGGCGGGACTGCTGGTGTTCGCGCTGGGCGCCTATGCAGTGGTGGGGGAGGGGCGCGTCGCCTCCGCGGCGGCGGTGGTGGCCACAGGCCTGCTGGCCTCGAAGGACCTGCTGCATTCCTGGCTGCGGCGGGTGACCTGGCCGGAGCTGCGCAGCGCCCTCGTCTTGCTGGCGATGACCTTCGTCCTGCTGCCGGCCATGCCGAACCAGGGTTTCGGCCCCTATGACAGCGTCAATCCCTACGAACTCTGGGTGCTGACCATCGGCCTGGCCGCGGTGTCCTTCGTGGGCTATGTGGCGGTCAGGGTGTTCGGGCCGTCCCGGGGCGTGCTGGTGGGCAGCGCCGTGGGCGCCATGATCTCGTCCACCGCGGTGACGCTGCACCTGGCGCGGGAGGAGCGCAGCGCCCCGGCTCCCTTGGTGCACGCGGGAGCGGCGCTGCTGGCCGGCGCGGTGATGGCCGCGCGGATCTGCGCGATCGTCCTGGTGCTGTCGCCGCTGATGTTCCAGCGCGTGATCGCGCCGCTGGCCGTCTTCGCCGGCGTGTCCACGGCGCTGGCCCTGCTCGCCGCCTGGCGCGGCGCGGCCCCGCAACGCGCGACGGAGGCGACGCTGAAGAGCCCCTTCGACCTCGGCGTGGTCCTCAAGTTCGCCCTGGTGCTGGGCGCGGTGATGGCGGCGGCGCGGGTGCTGTCCGGGCTCTACGGCGCGCATGCGCTGTTGACCTTCGCGGCCTTCGCCGGCCTCGCCGACGTGGACGCCGTGACCATCACAGCGGCGCGGATGGCCGCGGGGGGGCTGGACCTGCGGCTCGCCGCCTACGCCGTCCTGCTGGCCGCGGCCGTGGACAGCGGCTCGAAGACGGTGATCGCCCTGGTGGTGGGCGGCCGGCGGTTCGGCGCGCTGTTCGCGGGCGGCACCGTCGCGGCGGCGGCGCTCGCCGCGGCGGCGCTCCTCTGGGCCCCAGGTGCCTGAGGGGTTGGCGCCTGCGAGATTCCTTCCGTGGCGGGCATTGACCTCCATAACGCTGCGGCAACGCTGCGGCGCGAGGTCGGCGGCCTGCGCGGACGCGCGAAAAAAAGCCCGGCGACGCGGCGCCGACCCGCGGGCCGAGCCAAGCCGCCGGACCGAAGAGGCGCCCGGCCACAGGGGGGATCTGCGCCGGGCGTCGTACGACCCCGTCAGGCCGGGATCGCTTCGCGCGGAACGGGTATCTTCGCCCGCGGGAACAGCTTGGCCGCATTGCCGCCGAGCACCGCCAGCTTCTCCTGCTCGGTGATGTCCGGCACGCCGTCGAACATGTGGTCCACCACTTGGCGCGAGTAGGGGAAGGTGCCTTCGCCGTGCGGGTAGTCGGTGGCGAACAGGAACGCCGCCGTGCCGATCGCCTTGCGGGTCTGCAGGCAGCCGACGTCGTTCTGGAAGGTGCAGTGCACCTGGTCGCGCACGATCTGGCTGGGCTTGCGGGAGAGCTTCGGGCGGATCATCGGCTCATGGCCCTGGTAGACCTCGTCCATCCGCTCGGCGAGGCCCATCAGCCAGCCGGCGCCGTGCTCGACGAACAGGATGTGCGTCTTGGGGTTGCGGTCCAGCACGCCGCCGCCCACCAAGGCCGCGATACAGTCGACCGAGTCGTTCATCTGGCGGGTGTAGTTGAACAGCGCCCCGCCGGGGCCCTTCATGGCGTGGACGTTCACCGCCCCGGTGCCGGTGTGGAAGATGATCGGCACATCCACTTCGCCGGCGTAGGCGAAGATCGGATCCCAGTCGGCCTGATTGTACTTGGGCGGGCCTTCGGGCAGCACCGGCGGCAGCATCACGGCCGCGTAGCCCTTGGCCACCACGCGCTTGAACTCGTCCAGCGTGTCGTCGAGGTTGTGCACGGGCAGGAGCGCGCAGGGCACCAGCTTGTGATGCAGGCCGTCAAGGTAGGCCCAGAGCCAGTCGTTGTAGATCTGGGCTGTCTTCAGCGCCGCTTCCCGGTTGTCGATGCGGTGGGCGATCAGCGCCAGGCTGGGGAAGCAGAGCTCGGCGTCGACGCCGTCCTTCTCCATGTCCTTCAGGCGGAATTTCAGGTCGCGGGTTCCCAGGCGCTGGGTCTCCGGGTTGACCTTGTGGTCGGTGAGACCGCGCCGGACGCGCAGCACATTGGCCTCGCCGATGCGAGTGATGATGTGGTCGCCATCCTGGATAGAATTCAGGGCGTAGGCCTGCAGGTGCGCAGGCATCTTCGAGGTGTAAAGGTCCGCCGGCTCGGCCACATGGGCGTCGGCGCTGAAAATGAAGGGCTTCAAAATATCCTCCTGTGATCAATGTTCGGCCCTGACCGCGCTCGTGCGTCAGGATCTCGGGAGGCAGAAGACAGGAGTGGCCGCTCGCCGAACTTGATCCGGATCAAAAGGCGGCGAAAAAGGAGTCCTATTTCGACCGCGCGGGCGCGGCGCCGCGCTCAGCAGTCGAGAGTGGTCTCGCGCTCCCAGGCGGTGAGGTGGCCGCAGTAGGCGCTCCATTCGCGCCGCTTCAGCTTCAGATAGGCCGGCACGAACGCGCCTAGCGCCGCGCCGAGGATCTCCGAGACCTCCAGGGCGCGCAGGGCGTCCAGCAGGTTGAGCGGCAGGGTCTTCACCTCGCCGGCCAAGGCGCGGTCGGCGTACATGTTGAGGTCCAGACGGCGGCCCGGGTCGCGCCCGTTGCGCACCCCGTCGAGGCCTGCGGCCAGGACGCCGGCCTGCAGCAGGTAGGGGTTGGCCGCCCCGTCGGCGAGGCGCAGCTCGAATCGCCCGGCGTCAGGGATGCGGATCATGTGGGTGCGGTTGTTGCCGGTGTAGCTCACCGAGTTCGGCGACCAGGTGGCGCCGGACGTGGTCGGCGGGGCGTTGATCCGCTTGTAGGAGTTGACGGTGGGATTGAGCAGCGCGGCCAGCGCGGGCGCCGAATGCAGCACCCCGCCCATGAAGCTGTAGGCCAGCTTGGAGAGGCCCAGCTCGCCGTCCGCCGCCTCGAACAGGTTCTGGCCGTCCTTCCAGGCCGAGACGTGGGCGTGGCAGCCGTTGCCGGTGAGGTCGGTGAAGGGCTTGGGCATGAAGGTGGCGCGCAGGCCGTGCTTCTCGGCGATCGACTTGGCCATGTACTTGAAGAAGGCGTGGCGGTCGGCGGTGACCAGGGCGTCGTCATAGGCCCAGTTCATCTCGAACTGGCCGTTGGCGTCCTCATGGTCGTTCTGGTACGGCCCCCAGCCCAGCGCCTGCATGCCGTCGCAGATCTCGGTGATGACGTCGTAGCGCCGCATCAGCGCCTGCTGGTCGTAGCAGGGCTTCTCCTGGCGGTCGGCGGGGTCGGAGATCGCCTCGGCGTCCGGGCGAACCAGGAAGAACTCGCACTCGACGCCGGTCTTCAGCTGGAAGCCAGCCTGGGCGGCCTGGGCGATCAGGCTCTTCAGGAGGACGCGCGGGGCCTGGGCCACCGGCTGGCCCTCCATCCACAGGTCGGCCGCCAGCCAGCCGACCTCCGGTTTCCAGGGGAGCTGGATCAGGCTCTCGGGATCGGGCCGGGCGAACAGGTCAGGATCGGCCGGCGTCATGTCCAGCCAGGTGGCGAAACCCGCGAAGCCCGCCCCGTTCTTCACCATCTCGCCGATGGCGCCGGCGGGGACCAGCTTGGCCCGCTGGGCGCCGAACAGGTCGGTGAAGGAGATCAGGAAGTATTTGATCCCCTGTTTCGCCGCGGTCTTGGCCAGATCCGTCATCACGCAGTCTCCCCGACCCTCAAGAATGATCAGAACCCCGGCCGCCCCGGTATCCAGTCGGTCCCCGCCAGCGGCACGCCGGCCATCGCCGCCGCCTCCACGGTCAGGGCGACCAGGTCCTCTGGCTCCAGATTGTGCAGGTGGCTCTTGCCGCAGGCCCGGGCGATCGTCTGGGCCTCCAGCGTCAGGACGGCCAGGTAGTTGGCGAGCCTGCGGCCGGCCTTCACCGGGTCCAGCCGGGCGGCCAACGCCGGGTCCTGGGTGGTGATCCCGGCCGGGTCACGCCCCTCGTGCCAGTCGTCATAGGCCCCGGCGGTCGAGCCCAGCGCCTGGTATTCCGCCTCAAGCGCCGTGTCCTGGTCCCCCAGGGCGACGAGGGCGGCGGTGCCGATGGCGACCGCATCGGCGCCCAGGGCCAGCGCCTTGGCCACGTCCGCCCCGCTACGAATTCCGCCGGAGACGACGAGCTGCACCTTGCGATGCAGTCCCAGGTCCTGCAGCGCCTGCACCGCCGGACGGATCACCGCCAGGGTGGGCAGGCCGACGTTCTCGATGAAGACTTCCTGCGTGGCCGCGGTGCCGCCCTGCATGCCGTCGATCACCACCACGTCGGCGCCGGACTTCACCGCCAGCGCGGTGTCGTAATAGGGCCGGCTGCCGCCCACCTTCACATAGATCGGTTTTTCCCAGTCGGTGAGTTCACGCAGCTCGATGATCTTGATTTCCAGGTCGTCGGGGCCGGTCCAGTCGGGGTGCCGACAGGCGGAGCGCTGGTCGATGCCCTCGGGCAGGGTGCGCATGGCGGCCACGCGCGGCGAGATCTTCTGGCCCAGCAGCATGCCGCCGCCGCCCGGCTTGGCGCCCTGGCCGATGACGATCTCGATGGCGTCGGCCTTGCGCAGGTCGTCGGGGTTCATGCCGTAGCGCGAGGGCAGGTACTGGTAGACCAGGGTCTGGGAGTGGCCCCGCTCCTCCGGCGTCATGCCGCCGTCGCCGGTGGTGGTCGACGTCCCCATGGCCGTGGCGCCGCGGCCCAGCGCCTCCTTGGCGGGGCCGGAGAGGGCGCCGAAGCTCATGCCGGCGATGGTCACCGGGATCTTCAGGGCGACCGGCTTCTTCGCGTAGCGCGTGCCCAGCAGCACCTCGGTGCCGCACCGCTCACGATAGCCCTCCAGCGGATAGCGCGAGATCGAAGCGCCGAGGAACAACAGGTCGTCGAAGTGGGGCAGCCTGCGCTTGGCCCCGCCGCCGCGGATATCGTAGATCCCGGTCGACGCCGCCCGATGGATCTCGGAGATCGTGTGGGGGTCGAAGGTGGCGGAAAAGCGCGGCAAAGTCCGGGACATACGTCGGGCTCCTCAATAGGCGTCGACGTTGTCGATGTGGAAGTGATAAAGCCGCCGGGCCGAGCCGTAGAGCTGGAAGTCCTGGGCTGCGACCTCACCTTCGAGCCCGGCCTTGGCCAGCACGCCGGCCAGGATCTGGCGTTCCTCGTCTGTCGCCTCCTTCGCGATGCAGTCGGCGCCCAGGCTCTTCACCTGGCCGCGCACCCATAGCCTGGCTTCGTAGAGCGAATCCCCCAGCGCCTCGCCGGCGTCGCCCAGCACCACCAGGTTGCCGGCCTGGGCCATGAAGGCGCTCATCGGCCCGATGGAGCCCTTCACCACGATGTCCACGCCCTTCATGGAGATGCCGCAGCGCGCCGAGGCGTCGCCCTCGATCACCAGCAGTCCCCCGTGGGCGGTGGCGCCGGCCGACTGGCTGACGTCGCCGGTCACGCGCACGACGCCGGACATCATGTTCTCGGCGACCCCGACGCCGGCGTTGCCGTCCACCAGCACGCTCGCCTGCTGGTTCATGCCGGCGCAATAGTAGCCGACGTTGCCCTCGATCTCGACGCTGACCGGCGCGTCGAGGCCCACAGCGACGGCGTGCATCCCCCTGGGATTCAACACCTTCCAGCGGAGGTCTGCCGTGTCGGCGGGCAGGGCGTGCAGCGCCTGGTTCAGCTCCCGCAGCGAGCTCCGCTCGAGGTCCACCACCCGCATCAGCCGCGCTCCCAGGCGTAGACGCGGGCCGGCTCCGGCTCGAACACCCGCGCCTCCTCGATCCCCGGCAGGCCGGCCAGGGCCCGGTACTCCGAGCCGAAGGCCACGTACCGCGCCGTCTCGGCCATCACCGCCGGCTTGCAGGCGATCGGGTCGCGCAGGACCGCGAAGCCGTTCTCGGCGCCCACGACGAAGGTGTAGAAACCGTCCAGGTCCCCGAGGCTCGCCTCCAGCGCCTCCTTCAGGGTCGCGCCCTGGCGCATCCGCCAGGTGAGGTAGCCCGCCGCCACCTCGCTGTCGTTCTCGGTCTCGAAGCTCAACCCCTCGCGCTGCAGGGTGCGCCGCACCGAATTGTGGTTGGAGAGCGAGCCGTTGTGCACCAGGCACTGATCCAGGCCGGTGGAGAAGGGATGCGCGCCCCGCGTCGTCACGGCGGATTCGGTGGCCATGCGCGTATGCCCGATCCCGTGGCTGCCGGACATGCGGGGCAGGGCGAACCGTCGGGCCACGTCGTCGGGGCGGCCCACCTCCTTGTAGATCTCCATCCGCCGCCCGGCCCCGACCACGGCCACGTCCGGATGGTGGGCGGCGAGCCAGGCGCGCGCTTCGGCCTCGCGGGCGGCCGGAACCTGGGCGACCAGGTGCGTGTCGTGCGGCTCGGCCCGGACCGGCGCGCCCAGCGCCGCGGCGAGGCCGTCCGCCAGCCCCTCCAGCGATTGCGCGGTTCCGCGCAGGGTGAGTTTGAGGGTCCCGGCGGGCGCGTCCTGGTAGATGGCGAAGCCGGCGCTGTCAGGGCCGCGGTCGCTCATCACGCCCAGCATCTGGGCCAGCAGCTCGCCTGCGCGCGGCTCCAGCGCCGGATCGCGGATGAACAGGCCAACGATCCCGCACATGCGGCGCAACTCCGTGACGACACCCTGTCCTGGAGGTAGCCGGAACGCCGGCGAGCGTCAATCGGGAAGAACCAAAGTTTCTCGGCAAGAAACTCATGTCCTCACGGATTGCGCGCGTAGATGATCACCGAGAGGTAGGTCATCGGCCGGCTGACCAGCTCCTCTGGGCCGTGTGGCGCGCCCGAATCGAACAGCAGCGCGTCGCCGGGCTTCAGCCGGAAGGTGCGCTCGCCGTGGCGGTACACCACCTCGCCGGTGAGCATGTAGATGAACTCCATGCCGGCGTGCTGGAAGCCGATGTGCGGGACCGCGTCCTCTTGCAGGGTGATCAGGAACGGCTCCACGGCGATGTCCCCGCGCAGGGCGTGGCCCAGCAGCTGATAG
>Ga0268265_10001518_pt1 | contig 19349 bp, 29 predicted proteins | sample KBSSwiS52_FD_190355 | JGI IMG/M metagenome (GOLD analysis project Ga0268265, IMG submission 190355) | Switchgrass rhizosphere microbial communities from Kellogg Biological Station, Michigan, USA - KBS Switchgrass S5-2 (SPAdes) (version 2) | ecosystem: Host-associated > Plants > Roots >... | reverse complement strand
AGTGGGTTTGTGGGGTGGCGGTGGGGTGGTGTTCCCGCCCTGTCCTCTCGGTTCTTGTGCTCGGATGATCATCCGCCACTCTCCCTCTGTCTGGCACCCTCTCTTCTCCCCACTCCCCCTCTTCCACATGCGAGGGATTCTGGGATTGCGCCTCGCCCGCTCTCTCACTCTCCGCTCCTCTCCCTCCCGACCCACACCGTTGCGGCCTCGTTGCGCGGCGCTCCAAACGGAAGCGCCCGCCGCTGGACTGGCCAGGGCGGGCGCGAGGGGGAGGGGGATGGGGGGTTAGAGGGATTCGGAGTCTGCTCGGATTCCGGTCAGGAGTCGCCTTAGACGTCGAGAGATGTGAACGATCCCGGGTTGCAGACCGACGCGTTCCTGCTGTGACGCCGCGCCGCGCATGCACTACCAAGCCCGCGCCTTCCTGTTCATATCCCTTTCCTCTCCCTTCTCATCTTGCAAGCCCGACATTGGCACCAATCTGCGGAGCTGATCTGTCTCGGATTGCACCGATCGCACCGGCAGTTGCAAATTCTGCGTCCCAGAGACAGGTTTACGCATTTATTCGGGTAGTGTTCACACTGCTGCGTGCGATTCGTTTTGGTTGTTTCCGGAGGTGTATCCGGATTGGGATCATCTTGCCACTCGACCGGACGATACCCCGTTTGCGGTATAGGTTCGCCATTCCTCTCCGCGCGCCAGATAGCCGCGTTACGAGCGCACTCGACGGCCTCTAAAATCTGCTGCGTCGGTTTCCCCCTCAGTCTCGACAGGATAGCCCACGCGCAGATCAGAAATGGCGTGAGCTTGTCCCGCGCGAGTAGAATGAACATTGGCTCGTCGGGTTTGGCCTTGGCGTAGCAGTCGAATTTACCAGGGTTCAGTTTAGTTCCCATGTCGATCCCCCCCCCTCCTACGCAATCGCCTTGAGCTGTGCTCGCAATCCAGAAATCTCTGCCCGCAACCCCGTGGCGTTGGCTTTCGATTTGGAGATGAGCATAGCTATTTCAGCGAGCTTTTGCCGCAAGGTTTCCTTGGCCTTGAGAACATCTCGCTTGTAGGCGTCTTGGTTGTTTTGCTCGCTGATAATGCTCTCCCGGATGCGCCCAATCTTGGCGCGGATGTTTTCCTTCTGCTGCTTACGCAGCAGTGCATAGTGTTCTCCCGCGGGCGCCTTGCGTGACGATTTACGAGTCATGATTTTTCTCCTTTACGAGCTTGTTTGCGACTATGTTGGCTACCATTCCTATAAGGCCCTTTTCCAGGGCATCGATGCGTCTCTCCATGGCATTGATCCGTGTCTGCGCCGCATCGATGTCTCCGAGCGTAACGTCTCGCTGTTTAGCCATACGGCATTGTAGACAGTAGCAGAGACACAGATTGCCGGTAGGGATCGAACAATTGGGCGGTTTACCGCAGTGTTTAGGCTGTGTCATCTCCGTTCCTTATCGATACGCTTCTGTTGATTCTGGCCAGATAGATCTCCGTAGATTCAGCGAGTTCCGTCAGTAGGACTTTCGCTACGTCGATCTCTCCTTTCCTAGACTCTTTCGATTCCGGATAGGTGCGCAAAGCGAGCGACCATTTCTTGCACCCGAGCGCGTCAGGCTCGTCTTCCCGTTCCAGGGTGTACATTAGATCATACCCACTACCCCCATTGTGGACGATTCGGAAGTTCATTCCCTGCACAGATCTAAATTCTTTGATAATCCTCGGCCGATTCTTATCCGTCATCTCCGCTCCTTATCGATACAGCTTGATAGCTTCCTGCAGATCTTCCTCGGCTATGATCTCCGCTCCTTATCGATACAGCTTGATAGCTTCCTGCAGATCTTCCTCGGCTATGGACAGCATTGCGACCTCCTCACACTCACCCGCGAGATGTTCAGATATTTCGCTCAACTCTATCCCGCGGAGCCTTCCCGCGATCTCCAATAGAACCTCAAGCTCATCTCTCCCCGCGGTCCCGTGCGTTTTCGCGTAGCGCTCGTACCGTTCGACAGTTGGAATCTCCTGGGTTAGGTACTCACTAATCTCCCGCACCTCTGCCCCGGCCTTCTCGATAAGGGACATTATCTCGTTCGTTCTTCTTAGACCATCCTTTAGGTCCCTGAGAAAATGTTGCACGATCTCATAGTCAACGTTGTCCGTGTCTTTCAGGGTGAATTTCTTACTCATGGCATCCTCCCTCGTTTCATAACGTCCTTCGGCATGAAGACGATCTGACTCGGGCCATTGTACAGTTTCGCGATCTCTTTCGTTTTCTCAACCTGCGCAAAGCACTTTATGTTGAGCTCTGATAGATGCGTTATCTCTTCCGGCGAGAGAGCCTCCCCTCTCTCAAGCCTGAGCCTCAACCTAGCGCCCTCGAAATTTGCGAGGGAATACCCCGTGAGCTGTCCGATCATTGTCATCTCTCCTTACATCGCTATGGGTAGGGATTCTTGGATTGGGATCAGCGGGGCCCCATTTCCAGTCGTCTCGTTTTGGGCACTCGACCTTGAGCGGACACGGCCTGCCCGCCCTGCACTCTGGACACTGGATCGGCCGTTGTTTGGTTTTGGCCATTCCTCGCGCTCCTCTGTCGTCGCGATAGACATCGCGATCTCTGTCTCTGGGGGTAGCCGTAGACCGATGCGGAGTCGATCTCTGATACGTACGAATTCTCGACTGAGAGCTACCTCAATGGGGAGTGTGTCAGGTAACGATCTCTCTGTAAATCGGGCCCTCCAAACCCCATAACTCTGTGATTCAACGGTCTCTAGCGTCTCTGCGTCAGGCCGGTTCTGCCAATTCCTATCATGATCTGATACATAGTATGCCCCAGCCGGTGTGCGGCAATAGCCATGCAGATCAATAAACGCCATCTCTCGCTCTAGCTCGCCATTGCGAGTCGCTTGTTTAGCGGGTGGCTCGTCGGTTTCCTTGCCCGTGTGTGTGGCGTGGAATTCCGCTAGATCCCTATCTGCCTCTTCCGTCTCCCGAGCGCCCTGCTCTGGCGTAATCTGTCTCGTAAATACGGCCATGCCAATAAACGAGATTCTGTTCCAATATTCGAGCGTGTTACGTATGCTCATGATAGCCCCCCTCTCCTGACGCGGAATACCTCCGCCCACGCGTTTCTGGAAGCGCTCCCGCTCTGGCACCAACCGCGCCGATGCGGCCACGTAGCTGCGCCGCAGTAGCACGGCGCTCTGGAGTCACGTACGCGTCTCATGACGCGACAGAGGGGACGCCCTGGTCTGCATCCGCGTACGTGCTGATCGGCCCAGCATCGCCCATCGCGTCTATGCATCGACTAAACTTAGCGACGTCCAGATTAGTTCCCTACTGTGATGATGGTTCTTCGTTTTTCTTCTGCTGGTAACTTGTTCGTGGCTGTAAGAGAACGGTAGCCACCTAGGCAACTCGCCAGATTGCCCCTCTGCTTCGACTACGATAACTTTTCCCACCTTGGCCCAACGTGTTACGTCAGATGCCAATCTATCATAGTCGATCGGCGAGGATCTGTATTGGTAGTTGTATTGATACGGTGGATCAACAAATCTTGTCCCCTCCCATTCGTCCGTAATGTTGTCAGTAAATTCCCAATGTTTGATCGCGTGCACCTCGTGGGCGACACGAGCTCTCGTATTCGCCGTCCACTGGCCAGACAGATGTCCCCATTTCGATATGGTCCAGCAATCCCCACATGAATTTGTGCGTTGCCATGATTTTAGTAAAACAGCCTGCCCATGATTCAGGCCCAGAGATCTGATGTCTGTTCCAATTGGAACGTTAATGGGGATATCCAATATGTCAGAGGTTTTTGCCTCGTTTATTAGCCAGGGCCATAACACGCGTAGGTGCGCGTCGGTGTCCCACAGGAAGATTTTTCGTTCATGATGACATAGCGAATACCCCGCCCCTCCAGCGAAAGGTTCGTATATATCGCCTTCTGGCGCGGGATAATTCCCCCTTTTTGAGGCCGACCATTTCGATCCAAACCATTTAAAGAGCGGATGAATCACATCTGTCTCCACTACGGGTTAATTGTTCTAATTTTGAAATTTCTGCTGCCCGATGGCAGTTGATCGATGCGTACGAAATAGGAATCGATATTCCACCACTGAAATTTCGTTTCGCTGCCATCCACTCTGTCGAGGCCGCTGTTTCCCTCGCCCGCCGTAGCTGTCCCCTGATCTCCTCCGCGCTCAGATCCCTGCTAATGCCTCCCGCGGTGATCTTCTCTCGCCCGTCAACTCCCGTGGCTATCCGCTGGTTTGCGGCCCATATCTCCAGGCTCTGTAGTCTGGAGACTGACCATCTGTCTGACGTCGGTGCGCCAACCGTCTCACTGGCCATTTCGATGCTCGGGACTGGATCTCCGCCGATGACACCGATGCCGTCGGTGTGTACCCACAGTGCCGTTAGATTCCTGGATTGTAATGAGAAAAGCGTTGCTGCCATCCACGCTCTCACGGTCCCCACGATGTCGCACGCTGCTGAGATGATTTCTCTGTCGCTGGGCTGGAAACGCTCCTCTGAGTACACACCAACCCCCTCGCTGCGGTAACTGTCTCTGGCTCTCGGATAACAGGTCAGTCTATGTGTGGCCGGTTTCGAGCCGAATGCACCCACTAACTGAACGGCGAGCCCCTTCGCGACACGCCTGGCGTTTGCTCCTGCCGCGGACGAGCGGAACGCGATGACCGTTCTCCCAAACGTATCGAATTCCTCACGCGGGGAAAACGCGTGCACGGTGTGGATCGCTCTGACCTGACACCCGACGATCTCTGCCGCTCTCAACTCAGCAGACGACCATGTACCGAAAATAGTCCCCGTGGGATAGTAGATCACTCCTCGCTCCTCTATTCGCAGCGGTGGGTATGCTATGGACTCTGGTACGTGCACGAGAGCAGAGCTCATGGTGCACGGGTTCCTGTAGTCGCTCTCCGCAGCCCGACCTCTGTATTCGCCAGGGATGTCGCGCCCAATCATGGCGCTTGGGTAGGCCCCGTGTACGTCGATCTCCCATAACGCGTTATCCGAGAATGAGGAGCCTGGCCTAACGTAGCACTCGATTCTCCCACCGCCGTATGCCGTTCGTCTCAGCTCGCTAGAGATGCTCCAGTCGCACTCGATCGGTCTCCTGAGATGCTGGCGAAAACAGGATATCGCTGTACTTGCTAGGCTAGTCCCGAGCGTGACCCCAGGCCATGGCCCCTGTAGTTCTAGCTCCACCTCGTCCAGCGCTGCCATGGTTGCCGCGCATTCGTCTCCTGGCGACATGCCCATAGATACATCGACGATCCCGGATGCGCTCCGACCGTGCCACTGAGCGCCTCTATCTCCAACGCGTAGCATGGTAATCTCGCCACGACGTTTACCGGGAGATACGGTTACACCACGATTGAGTAGCGTAGGTATCATCTCGGACCAATCCGACGAGTGAGGTGTCAGCCAGAATTGCGCGCCGATTGTTCCACTGGCCCAATCCAAGAATCCCGCTACATCCATGAATCGACGTACGGATGAGCGACCTACGGCAACGATAGGTTCCCCGATATGCTGCGGAATGCATACGGCCACCCTATCGGGTCTCCTGTATCTGCGTTGTTTTACTGGGCGGATCATCTCCGTTTGCTGCCGTGGACTGATCGATCGTAACCTCTGATCCTAACACCGTCGCGAATGTAACTTTTAACGCGTTGCTTCTTCGCTGCAGGCTTCTTCGCTGCAGGCTTCTTCGCTGCAGGCTTCTTCGCTGCAGGCTTCTTCGCTGCAGGCTTCTTCGCTGCAGGCTTCTTCGCTGCAGGCTTCTTCGCTGCAGGCTTCTTCGCTGCAGGCTTCTTCGCTGCAGGCTTCTTCGCTGCAGGCTTCTTCGCTGCAGGCTTCTTCGCTGCAGGCTTCTTCGCTGCAGGCTTCTTCGCTGCAGGCTTCTTCGCTGCAGGCTTCTTCACCATCATAGACGCAAGGCGTTTGATCTCTTTACGTAGCGCGATGACCTCTGCTTCAGATTGTTCTACCCGTTTCTCTAGCTCCGATTTAGCCTTCTGCTCCTCCGCCAAAGCCTTTTCCGACGCCTCTCGTTTTGCCGCGTCTACGCGCTCCTGTATCCGTTTTGCGAGCTCACCTAACCTGCGGTCGACATCGGAAATCCGTTCCTGCACTGGAGTCTCTGTGAGCGGCTTTCGTTTCGCCTCCGTCTCAGCGTTTGCTGGGATTACGTCGCCTCTGCTAGTCATCCGGAGGTCCTGCGGTAGCATAGTAATGTCGACCCTGTATTGTTTGATAACCCCCCCAAGATTTTCGACTCGTAAAATGAGCGCATGTCCGCCCACGAAAACTTTATCAATATCGATGCCAATGGGAAGTAGTCTACTAACAAGCGCGTCGTTTAACTCAAGGATAGGCACGTCATCCGGAGAGAATCGAATACTCAATTCTGTCGTATCCGCTGATACATGCGCCAACACGTTAGCAGCCGACCCCCCCACGAGATCGGCCGCCTCGATCATGCGCTGATAGATGTCATTGGCTGTAGTCGAGATCTCCCCATAGTACCTAGGAGACGTTTGCCATCTATTCTGGTCAATGACGGTCCCCCGTTCGTCGTCCTTTTTTCTGGTGTCGGGGTAGCGGATATCCACCCCTCCGCCATCGAGGGTGACTCCAAATGACGCATAGAGAGGCATGAATGATCTCCGATGGCGAGCGGGCTTGGGACCGCTCCAGCGCATTAACGGCGCCCTTTTCCTTAGCGCCGCCCCTCTGCTAGTTCTCTGTCAGGAGTGCGGCCAGCAGGAAGACCGCGGCCTCAAGCGCCGCCTGACGTTGATCTTCTGTCGACGCGCCCTGTTCCGCAAAGGTCGAGAACGCGTCGTAGGCCTCGATCATGAGCGCCTCGAACGAGAGGCCGGAGGCGACCGCTGTCCCTACAGCGCCGCGCATTCCTCGAATCAACTCGTCGAATTCGCTTTCATTCACGACGTCACCAAATTCAGCGGTACGACGTGAAACAGGTGCGCACCGGATCGTTTCTGTCCCGCGTCTCCCCTTTTGGGCTTGTCCCCCTGTTGGCCGACGTACTGCACGAGAACGGCGCGGCGAGTGCCGACAAGGCCCTCCAGGGGCGCCTTGAGACGCTCGTATACCTGGATTCGGATATTCCCCCTGCATTCGCAAGTTCGTCCCTCCCGGTCCAGGATTGTCATTGTCCCACGACACTCATACTCCCACTGGCCCTTGACGATCTGGACTTCTCCAGTAACCTTATCGACGCGCGGCCGACCCTCGCCGTCCCGTACGATCTCGTCCTTCCCGTACTGCTCGGATGGGCGCAGGACTTTTCGGAGGATGTACCCGCGGAATGTGTTTCCGGGGGTGAGCGGGAAATATCCGGCATCCGTGAGTGTGTGGCGACTGTCTTCGGTCGTGTTCGTGGCGTCCGGTATCGGCAGATCGTCTACGTCCGTAGGCATATTGGCCAATTGAAGGGGATCAGGCTCTTCGTGTGCCTCATGATCCCGATCCGGATCGTCCTCGCGCCCAGAGTCCCACGGCTCTCCCGCCCGATGGTTGGTGCTGCTGGGTTGGTTGATCGCTCCTGCGTTTTTGCCATTTTTGCTCACGTTGATTCCCTTTTCTCTTTGAGCCCCAGGGCGATTACCTCCCTGAGGGCATCGGCTCTTGATACGTTGTCGCCCGTTCGTCGCCGCATCTGACATGCGAGCTCGTCCAGCCGCGCCAACGTCTCAGCGTCCAGACGGATGGTCGTAACCCTGCGAGTCGCGCGACTCTCTGAACTCTCTGCCATACGCGTATTATGGCGATTCCGGCTTGGGTATCAAGCCTATTAAGCGTCATTGTATGATAAACTCTGACAATATATGGGACACAACGTGAGCATGGTTTTGGACGACTCCACTCTAGAGGCAGTCGAGGTACTGGCCTGGTACATTCACGACAGGGACCGTAGCCTAAAACCAAACATCAGCGGAGCGCTGCGCAGGTTGCTAGACGCCTCTATCAAAGGCGAGCAATCCAAGAATCTCATGAAACGCGCTTGGGAGCGCAGCAGAGTTACCTACTGTGAAGCGTGTTCGACAACGCACGTGGTCCCCTACTGTTACGCAATAGGCAAGGCTCTCGATCGAGCGCAGTAGATTCGATATATCCTATATAGCGTGATCGCCATCGTTGAGCGTGGGATAGTTCTGCCATGGCAAACGGGATGGCAAAATCTCTCACGGCGCGTGAGCTCGCGTTCAAAACGCGGCAACGTATTGTGAGCGCTCAACACTCTGCGTCAGCAGCCATCTCGGCTGCTAACGCCAAAACGAAGGCCATTGTGGGAAACATGGCCGAGAATACGGTGCTTGAAAAGGCGGCCGAAGCAGGCGGGATGTTCGGCGAGGCGATCGCCAAAATCAAGGCCCCGGAGGCACATAAATACGTGCCAGTCGCTGGGCTCGTTGTGGAGCTCTGGTCCGTCTACATGATGACACAGAGGCTGGGCACCGCTAAGCGGCTCACTGAATTCAAGGTGGTCGGCGCCCTGGGCTCCGGCATGCGAGCTCGCGCGAGTATCGAGCTCATGGACAAGGCGGCGGCGAGCCTTTTCGAGAAGAAGTAGAACCCGACAGGGTTTCTGCGCAATTTCATTTTTTAAACGATGTGCGATTGGCGCGGCAGACGCCGCGGGAAATGAGAGAGCGGTATGGCTAGTCCCTTCGAAACGTATCTCAACAACGTCGCGTCGGGCGACGAAACGGGCGATGACAACTCTGCCGGGTTCGGCCTCGGCAGTGACGGCGATGGCCAGCTGGGATATGAGGTTGGAGAGGAGGAGCTGGGCGCGCTGGAGGATATGGGTTACGACGTCGGCGCGGTCCGTCGCAAGCGCGTCGCCAAGGGCCGCGGGATTCCCGTCCCTCGCAATCGGGCCTACCCCGGCGGTCGTCCGGCTCCGCAGCGTCCTATGGTGCGGGTTCCGGACAAATTCGATCGGGTGTATGGGAGCGCCGCCAAGGAGGCCGGTTCGGCCATCCCTGAAATGGCTGTCGGTCACTCAACACAGACTCTCGTGAACGGTGCCGCGTTCACGTTCACGTTCACGGCCCCGCAGGCGTTCGTTCTGACCGGGTTGCAGCTCAACGATGCCGCCGCAGGGAAGTTCCGGGGCGTTCAGCTGATTAATCTCACGCTGTCAATCTCCGGACAGCCTGTCGGTGGGTTTCCGATCTTCGGAGCCGCGCGTTTCGAGGCGGGCGGTTTCAATCGGAGGCTCGAACCGATCGAGGTGGACACGAGCGTCGTGGTCCTGTTTGCCGCGACGGCGCTCGTGGATGCGGGCTCCGCGACGTTCGAGGTGGATGTTATGGGCACGCGCCTCGTGTCCGGGCTCTCGTTCGCCACGCGCTGATTTGAGGCGTCTCGCGCCCTACCGTTTGGTGCGGAAGTAGCTGAAAAACGGGCGATCACTGACGCGGGGGCGCAGGAGAGGTTAGCGTGAAACCAGGAATGCGCGTGACGATTCTCCCTGTCAGTGGTCGCCCCTACCGGATGACCATTCCCGTTGACGAGCAAGAGCTAGCTGATGCGGTCATGGGTCATCTCGTTCTCCCCAATGTGTCCTATCTCCGAGAGCACGGAGCGCCACGTTTCCTAGACATGGCGCGCAGCGGCAGGATCGTTTACGGACGAGATCCAGACGAGCTATGGGCCACGATCCCGTGGTGCATATCGATGGGCGTAATCGACTGTGAGGATGCCGCGGCGTGGCTCACGGCCGATGATCGTGTCTATGAGGGGATCGATTCCTATGCGGGTGTTTACCACTCTCGACCCGGAGGGCCGTACCACGTGATCGTTGCTCGCCCTGGGCCAGCATCCGCTGGGGAGATCGCAATCGGAAACGCGGACGGGATGACGTTGATCGACGCCGCTCGAATGATCGGAATGGGCACGAGCCGCACCTACCCAGTGCAGAGGAGATTTTGATATGGCGTTCCCCCTGATTATCGTAGCCGCTGCCGCGGTTGCCGCGGCACTAATCGCCAGAGGAAGCGGCGATAGCGGCATAGCCCTCTGGTCCGAGATGCGCAATTATCGACCGAAACCTGTGCCGGACAGCTCACAGGGTGTCGTGGGTGGCGATCGGATTCAGGGCGGTAGCCCATTCTCGTTCCAGGAGATGATCACGGCGGCTGTGCCAAACGGATATCGTATCTACGTACCAAACGGCTCGACAGCGGATAATTTCGCGTCCAATCCAAAAATCCTTGTCCTGAAAGAGCCAAAGCCAGGCGTCGATCCGATCTCCACATCCCTGAGATCTGAATTCAGGCTCCTGTTCAAGCCGGGGGATAAGATTCCCGCACTGACCGGATCTGTGCCCGGCGCTCCTCCGATCCAAATTCCTGGCGCCCCTGCGCCCGCGCCGGCTCCGGCGCCCATTCCCATCCCTCCACCCGGAGGTAGCGCCCCCTCGCCGCAGGGCCCAGTGCCGGGTACGCCAGTGCCACCTCGCCCGGATTGGTGGCCCCCGGGAGTGCCATGGCCTCCGCCCGTCGCGCAGATCCCTAGCCCCGACTCTCCACGCCCGGAATGGTGGCCCCCGAATCTGCCCTGGCCACCACAGATCCCCGGTGCGCCAGGGCCCGCGCCCGCGCCGGCTCCGGCGCCTGGCACGCCCGCGCCCCCAAGCCCGTTTCCGTTCCCCCTGCCGATTCCAGGGGGACCGACGGCGCCGACCGTGCCCCAGAGCGATGAGGAGATCGCTGTCAATGCCCCCCCTGGCGGCGAGCCGTTCCGTTCTGTGGTCGAGTTGAACTCGACGCAGCTAGGAGGCGTGGACAGAATACGGTCGATGGCCGCTGAGACAGCGACGACGAGCCCTGCAGTGAGTCGATGGCTGACAGCGTGCGCCAACATCGCAGAACGCAAACAGCGCGCGGCGAGCGTCGCAAGGGGCGGCACGGCGTTCACGGTGCAGAGAGGTCACATCCCCGATCTCGTGTCTCAGCATTATGGCGGCACGCTCTCCGAGCTACGGGCCACGAACCCTGGGCGCTCCGTCACGTCCAACTCAGATTGGAACGTTGGGAGAACGTGGCTTCTTCCGCTGGCGTGGAACGCGGAGATCAAGCCGCTTCCGAGGCAAATGTCTGCAGCGGCCAAGGTGAGCGCCCCTGTCGCGAAGCGCGCCGCTCGGTCAACTCCAGCCACCAAAAAATCAGATCCGTTTCCTGGCCCAGGCTGGGGCGGAGAGCCCGAGAAAAAGGAGAGCTGACGTGGAACTCAAAATCGTAGACGACGGCGGCGAAGTCGGAATCATGATCAACGGGCCCCTGGGGGTGAAGATCCCTAAAAGCGTCATCAAAAAAGCCGCGCGCGTGGCAATGCTCGCGCGGCTATGCGGAGATGACGATATGATGGTTCAGGGCTTTTTCGATGAGATAGGAAAGGGTCTCACGTTTTTCAAGAAAAAGATCCTGGATAATCCGATCGTGCGTGGCGTCGTGAGTGTGATTCCCTACGGCGGGGCCGCGCTCGCCGCAGCGGACATGGTGGAGGCGGGGGTCAACCTCGGGTCAAAGGCTCTTGCTCAGCTCCCCAAGGGCGCTCGCTCGACCCTGGCGAGCGCCGCAAAAGGGCATAAGGGCGCGCGCGCCAAGATCGCCAAGATCCAAGCGATGGCGAAACGCGGTGATAAGGTTGCGCAACGAGACGCCGCTACGCTCAAGCTCGCCGCCCAGCTTGAGCTCGCACAGAAGGAGCTGCTGGACTTCAAGGCTCTTGAGGCGCGCCGCAATTCGCCAGCTGCGCTCCCTCAGTCGATCGACACTGACGGATATAGCCTGCCGGAGTAATCATGGTGACGGCTGCTACACATGCGTTTGGGCGGCGCGTCCTAGCAGCCGTATGGGCTCCTACGCTCGACACGCAGCCGACAACGGCAGAACTACAGGCCGTGGCTGCCATCAGTTGCGGCGAGGGGGTGTACGGTCGCGGTAGGTATCGACTGCTCTCGATCGAGCCGGGAGAGTCCTACGGAAAGATTATCTCTACCGTCAACGACTCGAACAACTGGGGAGCGGTCCAGACTCGCGACCAGAGCCCCGAGTCATCGTTCCTCGCTACAGATTCTAGCCCTAAGCTGAAAAAGCCGGCCAACCCAAAAGGCTACTACAACATCCGCTTCAAACGCCACGCAACGCCCGAGATCGGCGCGGCGTCCTACCTGCGTACGCTCCTGACTGGGCAGCGCGCCACGGTGCGCGCCGCCATACGCACTGGATCGGCAGTGGCCATTGCGGAGGCGATGCACGCGACAGGCTATTTTGAGGGGTTCGAGGCGACCGTGCCAGAGCGCATCCGCGGATACGCGTCGCGCATCGCTGCCAATGCAAAGGAGATCGCCTCTGCCCTCAACGAGCCGCTCATGATCACCATGGGTGTGTCCCCAATTCCGCCAGGCAAATCTGAACCGCAATCCGAGAATCCCACCCCTGAGACGCCAAGTCCACAGGTAGCCAATTCAGGAGTGGGTTTGATTGCCGTGGGTGGTATTGCGGCGGCGGCATTTATCTACGTGCGATCCAGGAGACGACATGGCTGATCCAGTGGAGAGTGTTGGTTTCGTGTCGGATACGGATGTCGATAAACTCGACGCCGCAGTTCGTTCATTTGACGAAGAGGTTAAATCGGCAGCCGGCGCCGCTCCGCAGAATGAGCAAGCCTCCCTGGTAGAATTCTATCAGGTGAAGGTTTTTCCCATGGTCCAGGCGTGGAGAAAATGGGTCGTTGACCACACCGGATTTCTAGACAGGTTTGACGACTCCGGATATGCCGAGAATCGTGGCGCCTATATGGCAGCGAGGGAGGCGTGGATCAAACGCGGTAAAACGACGCAGGCCCCCCCCGTCACGTCATCAGACTCTGACGTGACGGGGGATGTGAAAGGCACAATTTCCGACCTCGGGACTAAAGCCCTTATTGCCGCCGTGCTGCTTGGCGGTGTCTATATCTACGCAAACAGGGGTTCACGATGAGACGTTCGCCCGCAGACCCTAGCTCCGCGCTCGTTACGCCAAAATCGCGTATGGCTACCTGGCTCGACGCCGACAAGCGCCTGAGCCCTGCGAGGGCAAGCTACAGGCTTGTTCGCGTCGATCAGGTAACAGGAGACATCGTGGTCCTGGAGCAGGCCGCTGAGAGGGTTAGCGTAGAAGCATTCGAGCGGGCGTGCACCCTAGATCAACAGGGACTCACCGGATGGCTAAGCTACAAGATCATCGCCATAGGCCCGGACGGGTCCGCCATCTCTCAGTTACCGATGCGCGCCAAAGGCGCCGCGGCGTCCGATGCGGAAAGCGGAGGCGTCGGAATTGCAGCTCTGGCTGGGATCGTCAAGGAATCCCTGACGACCACTCGCGAAGACTATCGCCTTCTGTTTGAACAGCAAATGCGGTTTGCGGCCTCCGGCCTAGAGGAGACAGAGCGCCTTAGGGATCACAACGCGCAACTCAGGAATCAACTGGAGGAGCTTCGGGTGAGGTACGCTGTAGAGCGAGCCTCCAGCACAGACCCGGTGAGAGATGCGCAGGGCAAACTGTGGGAAAGACTCGGGGAGCTCGCCTCCGAAGCGCCGCAGTACATCGCCGCGCTGGCTGGGAAACTCCAAGGATCCGCCGCGCTCCCGCCGTCCGCGGCCTCTCCGGAGACGAAACAGGAAGAGCCTGATGAGCGGGTCGTTGAGCTCTGCGTCGCGCTGTCGGTTCTACCGTTCGATGTCGTCGCCCGCATGGTCTCCTTGATCCTGGCCAGGGATGGCCTAGTCCAGGATCTCTCAGCGCAGATTCCAGCGGAGAGACGTCAGACAATCCAGGAATCTGCCATACGATTCTCACAGATCTCATAACACAGGAGGAACGAGGGAGAATGAGCATGAGAATGCGACGCACGCCAGCGGGTCCCGTTGCTGTACGCATAGGACCTTCCCTCAATCGCTGGAGCACGTCCACAATTCTATCGAACGGAGAGGAGCCCTTCCCGTCTGCTAGTGGGATATCGTTCACCGCATCCGCGCAGCAAACCCCTATATCTGTCACTCCCGACCGTGTATTTGACAACGTATGGGCGATGGCCACCTGGAGTCAGCCTAGGAGCGCAGACCAGTTCATTCTGTTTGACGCTATCGGCGGCGGAGCGGGGAACGTACCAGCGAGCAAAATCACGCTAGACGCGCTCGTGTTGGCCCACACTCCTGCATTCGATGTGCCCGGGTACGAATTCAGTGGTAGCACCTCAGAGTCTTACGTCACTCGAGGAGAGCTTAGCCTCACTTTTGCGTTCACGCTCGGACCGATCAGTTTCTTGGCGGACCCAATTCCGCCTCAGCTCGCCTCTAAATATTTGCTCGGGAATTTCGTTCCGCCGTTCGCTGTGTCCGTGGAAGTCTCCTCATTCGATATAGCGCCGGTTGGTGTTTTTCTGCTGAATGGCTCTGACACGAATCAAAACACATTTGCGGCGAACATCCCGAGCGTGACGGCACCAGTTCTCAGCAGGCCGATCAGAGCGAAAGACCGTTATTTTCTTGTGCAGAATGCCGGAGCTGCGCCTATGAGCGGGCAGGTTACATTTCGCCTGCGTTTCTAGAGTGTACTACAATCCAGGAATCCAGGGCCACTCACATGAATCACCGACAATTCCTCATACTCCAATTCTCTCTACCGGCGCGGCTCTGTGCATGGGCCATCGTCATAGGAATGGCCACTACAGCTTCCTGGCCCAGGGCTATCCTGGTAAGTCTATCGATTCTATTATCCGACGCTATCATCGTGATCCCCCTCCTACATTTCGTAGGGAGAAGGAACGGCGAGGCGTCGGACCACAATCCGGAAATCTAACATGTCTAACCTTTCTCCCATCGCCATCACGGTCGCCGTTGCTCTGAACGTCATCCCGCCGATCGCGTCGTCGAATATAACGGCGGCGGATGCCAATTATCGGACGTTCAACTACACTGGCACTGCAGGAGATATTGTCGAGATATGGTCCAGTCTCGACGGCATTAGATTCGCTCCCGTCCGCCTACCGAACGGGCCTATCGCGCAGCTCACGGGAGCGCAGGACTCGATCACGGTCAATGACCGTGGCCTCTTCTACGGTACGGTCAGGAGAGCGGGCACAACGGCAGGCGTTCTCACGGTCACCGGAGCCACGTTCGCATCCGGGTCGGCTAGCGGCAGCTCCGGTGCAGGGGTATTCGTCTACAGAGAGGGCGAGCCTACGCCAACAGGGAACGTATTCGCTACCCTCGCTGGGGCGCTTGCCGCAGCCGTCGCGATCCCTGGCTCTACCGTCCTCGTAGACGCCTCCCTGGGACAGCCCGTCAGCCAGGCGCAAGCCTATGATTGGAGCAATACTATCCTGTCTGGGATTCTCGGATTGGGCGCCACGCTCAATTGTATCAACGGCACGACGTTTACTAACCTGCACCGTGTCTCTGCCCTTGAGATCGTGCATCTCGGCGCCGCCCCTCTCATCACGACGCCGGCCGGATTCTATGCGCTCTCGCTGGAATTCGTCTCAGGTCTGACTACCGACGCGGCTGCGGGTTCCGCCATGATAAGCGTTTCCGCCGCGTCAACGTTCTCCATGGCCATGGGGTCACAATGTTTCCTCCAGACGGGAGGTGCTCAAGCTGTCGTGTCGGCGATCGTAGGCAGTTCAACGACCATCTTCCTGGAGGGCGGTAGCGTCGGGTCAAATACTGTCACCGGAGCCGGAGCCATCCTTATCGATACGCTGCCAGCGAGCAGCATCAACACGACGCAGGGCGGAGCAGCGGACCTCACGTTCAGCAACGAAGCCAATCAGCTCATGCTATTCTTTGAGGCTGATGCTCTGGTCGATCTCACAGTCAACCAGATTATTCCGCCCGGAGGAAGGGCCGCTACTCTCGTGGCATCAGGCGGACCGCAGCCTGCCGTGCTGCTGTCGAAGGCCGGGCAGTTGCAGACTGTCCGCGCAGAATTCACTGGTGACGTTCTGAATGTCGCCGGGCAAACGGCGACCATCCTACTCACGCTCAACGGCGTGACGATTGGGACAATTGCGGGAATCGCCACGACCGCTGGAGTAAAAACGGGTAGCGCGACTATCTCTCCAGGATCCTACGTGGCAGGCGAGGAGGTCCAGGCCCGCGTCCAGCTGTCCGCCGCGCTCACAGCGAGTCTCACCAACATCAAGGTGTCAGCGTCATGAGAAATCTTTGGATTGTGACGCTACTCCTGATCTGTGTGGAGTTCGCTACCCGTGCCGAAGCGTCTGCTGACGCCAGCGCCGCAGCCGAAACAGTCCAGCTCACGGATTGCTACGCGTGCGGCAGCTGGTCAAACTGGGGGGAGCGGCAACAGGTCTGCGCGGTTCCGTCGGAGCAATTGCTCCAGGATGCGCTGGCATGTTTCTGCGATGGGGCGTGCGCCGCAGCATGCTCGGAATGGTGCACCTCGCTGGACACATGCGAGGCCGCGAATGACCCGGCATGCATGCCTACGGACACAACGGGCGAGTGCACACTGTGCACCGAGGGCATCGGCATATACGCCGGTATCGGGTGCCGTCACGTGACCGAGCCTTGCTCGCTCGACACGACCGGATGCATCCAATGCGGCACTTGGCTGACGGATGGGAAAAACCCTAACCTGCTCTGCTGGGCGCAGATACCTACGGCGGTAGCTCTGAGTGACTGCGCGTGCGCAGAGTGCGCCGCGTGTGCCTCAGCGTGTGCCCAGGGGTATCTTGACGTCTCTGCAGCATCGTTCGCGTGCGGGGTGTGTCTGTCTACGGCGTGCGCTGCAGAGCTGTCGACGTGCACTCAATGAGCGCGTCGAGCATAGAGTACACCAGATTTAATAGGATCGGTGACCATGTAGTCTCATCGTCGCATGACTCGTCACACGGTCCGCCATTCGCGTGATATACGCAGGGCCCGAACGCGGTGCAAAACGCCCTGGGCCGCCTACTCATTTTCCTCTAGCTCCCGCCGGTTGATGGGAGCCTCGTTCCTCCACAGGTAGTCCCTGGCCCTGCCCATAGCGGCGTGCACCGCGTAGAATGTCGGTGGGCGTCTCACCATGAGCCGGCTGCTGGGATCGAATACCTGCTCCGGATAGAGCACCTCCACATAGGCCGGCTCCCTGTACTCGATTCCCTGCAATGTCGGCAGGTAACCCAGTACCATGAGCACTTTACTCCTATCGGAGTCGATCCCGCACATTAGGCATCGTGCCTCAGCACCGGAGTAGAGAACGATTACGCCACACTGGCGCGACTCCGGCGAGCACAATCCAAGAAACCCTATCTGAGTTTTAACCTGCATAGATTCCCCTTCCCCCGTTACGGCGCGTCGTGCCCCGCTGACGCCGAAGGCCCGCACCGGGCGCTACCCAGGGCGGGCCTTTGGGCCGCACAGACAGACGTAAACCGCCCCCAATGATTCACGATACGCGGGGGAAAATCAACCGCTCTAGTTAGCGGCAGGAGAGGAGGGATTCTCGGATTGTCCCGCAGGCACGTTCTGTGCCTGAACGTCGGCGGTATGAGGGGACGTCTCTGGCGCGGCATGCGGGAGGGGGCGGCCCTCCTCCCAACACGTAAAGATGAGCTCGATCCTGGCGATGTCCATTGGGCCCTTCGGCGGCAACAGGGTTGCCAGCTCCACCCATGGCATACATCCCCGTTTGCCACCTGCAACCGTTCTCACAGTCAGATCGCTCTGTGAGAGCGCCTCGAATCCCTCGCGCTTCGACCATCCACCGTGGCCAGGCGCTCGACCGCCGGAGTTCTTCGCCTCACGCGAGGGGAGCTTCCCGTTTTTCTGGAAGGCGTTCCATGCGGAGCCGATGTCGCACAGCCCCCTGGCCTTCTCATCCTCCGTTACCGTCCGAGGGAATTGGACGAGTTCCTTGGCGATCTGCAGCGGGAGCACGTCCGCTTCTACGGCGGGGATGATCCCATGCGACACGAGAGCAGCAATGCCCTTGCGCGTGCGACCGAGAAGCAGCGCGTGATCTTTGCTAACGAGGAGACGCTTGGCAACGTCCGCCGGTTTGAACCCAGCGGAGATCATCGCCTCCACCTGCGCCGCCTGCCCCTGCCATGACGGAGGGACGTAGGCGTTCTCACAGGCGTTGCGATCCCTCCGATGCGTGTCGTCCTCGTTCCCATGATAGATCATCGCAGGCGCAGACATGAGCCCAGCGATCGTTGCCGCGGTGAACAGACGAAAATGAGCGTCCAGAAGATGGCGCCCGTCGGGTGTGCGCGTGATCAACATAGGCTCATCCGGGCTCCAGCCGAAGGATTTCAATGACTCTACCAGAGCAACGATTTCCGGATTCTCGGGCGCGTAGTCCGCCTCGGAGCGAGAGACGTTAAAATTCCTGTCGGCGATCACGTCGCACAGCGCGAACGCGTGAACGTATTCAACAGACATCGATTCTCGGATTGCCTTCTTAGCCATGTCATACTCCTAGTGGTTTCGTTTGGTGCTCGTCGTGTATGACGGAGCATAGGTCCCGCCGATTCAACCGCAAAGAAAAATCGGCACCGCGGACACGATTTCGTGACAGGGAATGGCGTGTGACAGGGAATGGCGTGTGACAGGGAATGGCGTGTGACAGGGAATGGCGTGTATATGGCTATTGCCATATATGATAGATATGGTATGATGTATGCTCACCCGTACGGAACTGAAATAGGAGAACCATCATGGCCAAGACCTGGGATGATTTTTTCGTTGCCGCCCTGTCCACCGCGTCTTCCTCTCACCTGACCGCTGATGACGTCTCGCTCCGCGCCGCTCAGATCGCCGATCGCGCGTATCTCATCTACAGCAAGCGGACGTCGCAGAGCGAGGAGCCGAAGACGAAGCCTCGCGCCGACAGCGCGGAAATCAGGCCGCTTCCTCCCAACCCCCCCAACTACTGATCCTGAACGCGCCGCGGAGACTACCTCGACGTCTAAGGCGACTCCTGACCGGAATCCGAGCAGACTCCGAATCCCTCTAACCCCCCATCCCCCTCCCCCTCGCGCCCGCCCTGGCCAGTCCAGCGGCGGGCGCTTCCGTTTGGAGCGCCGCGCAACGAGGCCGCAACGGTGTGGGTCGGGAGGGAGAGGAGCGGAGAGTGAGAGAGCGGGCGAGGCGCAATCCCAGAATCCCTCGCATGTGGAAGAGGGGGAGTGGGGAGAAGAGAGGGTGCCAGACAGAGGGAGAGTGGCGGATGATCATCCGAGCACAAGAACCGAGAGGACAGGGCGGGAACACCACCCCACCGCCACCCCACAAACCCACT
>Ga0268265_10001517_pt1 | contig 19354 bp, 15 predicted proteins | sample KBSSwiS52_FD_190355 | JGI IMG/M metagenome (GOLD analysis project Ga0268265, IMG submission 190355) | Switchgrass rhizosphere microbial communities from Kellogg Biological Station, Michigan, USA - KBS Switchgrass S5-2 (SPAdes) (version 2) | ecosystem: Host-associated > Plants > Roots >... | reverse complement strand
CCAGCTGCTTCAACAACGGCTCGATCTGCGGCTTTCTGCCGCGGAACTCGACGAACGCTTCCATCGCGTCGCGGCTGCCGCCCTGCTCGAGAATCGAGGCGAGGAAGCGCCGCGCGACCTCCGCGTCGAAGATCCCTTGCTCTTCGAAGGCGCTGAAGGCGTCGGCCGCCAGCACTTCCGCCCACTTGTAGCTGTAATACCCCGCCGCGTAACCACCCGAGAAAATGTGCTGGAAGCTGTGCGGGAACCGGTTGAACGCCGGCGGATGCACGACTGCGATTTGCGCTCGCACGTCAGCCAGCGTGCGCATGATCGCGGCGCTCGACTGCGGCGCGTTCTCGCTGTGAATGCGCAGATCGAATAGCGCGAACTCCAGCTGTCGCACCGTCTGCATGCCCGCCTGGAAAGTCCGCGTCGCCAGCAATCGCTGCAGCTCGATCTGCGGCAAGGGCTCGCCGGTCTCGACGTGGCCGGAGATCAGCGGCAACACCTCGGCGCGCCACGCGAAGTTCTCCATGAACTGGCTCGGCAGCTCGACTGCGTCCCACGCGACGCCGTTGATGCCAGCGATGCTCGGGTAGTCGACGCGCGTCAGCATGTGGTGCAGGCCGTGGCCGAACTCGTGGAACATGGTCACGACTTCGGCGTGCGTCAGGAGCGAGGGCTGCGTGCCGCCCGGCGGCATGAAGTTGCACACCAGGTACGCGACCGGCAGCGAGGCGGTATCGGCGAGCCGCTTGCGGCCGATGCACTCGTCCATCCACGCTCCGCCGCGCTTCTTCGGACGCGCGTAGAGATCGACGTAGAAGCCGCCGCGCAGCGAGCCATCGGCGTTGAGAATGTCGTAGAAGCGGGCGTCTGGATGATAGAGGTCGACGCCGCTGCGCTCGGCGATGCGCACGCCGTAGAGTTTCTCGGCGACTGCAAACATGCCGGCGAGCACGCGCGGCAGCGGGAAATACGGGCGCAACGCTTCTTCCGACAGTTGCAGCCGCTCGCGCTTCAGGCGCTCGGCCTGGAATGCCACGTCCCAGGCATTGAGCTTGCGCTCGGCGAAATCTGTCAGGTCGTTGAACTCGCGCTGCGCGACCGGGCGGCTCTGTCGCGCCAGCTGTTCGAGGAACGAGCGCACTTCCTCGACCGAAGACGCCATCTTGGTCGCGAGCGAGTATTCGGCGTAGTTCGGATAGCCGACCAGCTGCGCGATGCGATGCCGCAGCTCGAGAATCTGCGCCATCAGCTCGGTGTTGTCCCAGCGGCCCTGGGTCGAGCCCTGATCCGAGGCGCGCGTCACCCAGCCCTGGTAGAACTCGCGCCGCAGCGCCTCGCTCTCGGCGTGCATCATCACGGCCTGGTAGTTCGGCGCATCGAGCGTGAAGAACCAGCCTTCCAGCTGTCGCGACTGCGCGGCGGCTCGTGCGCGCTCGACGATCGGCTGCGGCAAGCCGGCGATTTCATTCTCCTGCGTCACGTGCCGCGACCACGCGTTGGTGGCATCGAGCACGTTCTCGTCGAACTTCGACTGCAGCGTCGCCAGCTGTTCGACCTGCGCTTTGAACTCGGCCTTCTGGTCCGCCGGCAATGCAACGCCGGCCAGGCGGAAGTCGCGCAGCGCGTTCTGCAGCAGCTTGCGCTGGCCCGCCGTCAGCCTATTGCCTTCCTTCGCGAGAATCGCCTCGTACGCGCGACACAGGCGGTCGTTCTGCGCCAGCTCGGTGTGCCACGCCGTGAGCAGCGGCAAGCACGCGTTGTACGCGGCGCGCAGCTCGTCGCTGTTGACGACGCCATTCATGTGCCCGATCGGTGACCACGTGCGCGCGAGCCGGTGATGCATTTCCTCGAGCGGCACGACCAGCGAATCCCACGAGGGTTCAGGCTGCGTGAGCAGCGCGGCGAGCTGGGCGCGATGCGCATCGAGCAACTCGCGCAGCACGGGCTCGATGTTCGCAACGCGGATCGACGAGAACGCGGGCAGATTGATTTCGGCGGTAGGCATGGCAGGTAGGGGAGCGGTGCAGAGAAGGGAGGCCGCGCCGATTTTAGTGGGCAGGCGACGCCGCGTCGAAAAAAATCTCACGGCGCATGCAGTGGCGCTGTCTTGCGACAGGGTGAGTCGGAACTGCAGGCAGACCGGTACCGTTCCTTCGGCAACTACTGACTCGACACCAGACCCGAAGGTTCACGCCGCAGGAGGTCGCGCCAGCAAAATGCCCGATGCCCGTCAGCCGCCTGCCTACTGCGCAGAGCTGTTCTATCAGTTCGTGCAAACCGTGCAGGATCACGCGATTTTCGCCATGGATCCGCAGGGTCGCATCGTGCACTGGAACGCGGGTGCAGCGCAGATCATGGGCTTCGACGCGAGCGACGTGGTTGGCCGCGAGCTGGACGACATCTTCACGCCGGAAGACTGCGAAGCCGGCATTCCGCGGTTGGAACTGCAGACGGCCGCGCGCACGGGACGAGCGGCGGACGAGCGTTGGCACGTGCGCAAAGATGGCTCGCGATTCTGGGGTCTCGGCGCGGTCACCGCGCTGCGCGCACCCGATGGCGAGCTGCTCGGGTTCGGCAAGATCGTCGCGGATCGTACCGACCTGAAGGAGCTGCAGGATGCGCTGCAGAATCGCAATGAAGTGCTGGCGCATGCGGACGAGCTGAAGAACCGTTTCCTAGCGACGCTTGCGCACGAGCTGCGCAATCCGCAGTCGGTGCTGGCCAATAGCGCGGGAGTGTTGCGACGCTATGCGGACGGCGATTCGCAGCTGCAAACAGTTGCGGACATGATCGACCGGCAGGTGCGCCAGACGCAGCGCTTGATCGAGGACCTGACCGACCTCGCGCGCAGCAGTCGCGGCCGCATCGAGCTGCGGATGCAGCCGCTCGACCTGCGGGAGATGGCACGCCTCGCCTCCGAGGCCGTGCAGTCCGTCATGAGCGAGCGCCGTCATGATCTCGCGACGGTGATGCCCGATCTGCCGGTGCCGGTCGATGGCGACGGCGACCGGATTCAGCAGGTGATGATCAACCTCCTGCGCAACGCGGCGCGTTACACGCCGCCCGGCGGGCAGATCTCGCTGTCGGTGAGCGCAGAAGGGCAGGAAGGTGTCGTGCGTATTCACGATACCGGCGTCGGCATCCCCGCCGGTCAGCTGGCGGAGATCTTCGAGTTGTTCACGCAGGTACATCCCGACCACGTCGAATCGCGCGCCGGCATGGGCATCGGACTGGCGCTCGCGCGCGAGCTCGTCGAGCTCCACGGCGGCACGATTCAGGCGCGCAGCGACGGCATCGGCAAGGGCAGCGAGTTCATCGTGCGCTTGCCGTTGCGCGAGTGAGACGCACACGGCAAGATCGTGCGCCTCTCTGCGAGGCGCGTCTGTGAACATCCGAACCTATCGCAACATCGCTCCCGTGCTCGGCGCGCGCGTCTATGTCGACCCCGGCGCGATCGTCATCGGGCGCGTGCGGATCGGCGACGATTCGTCGATCTGGCCCGCTGCAGTCGTGCGCGGCGACGTTCACTCGATCGAGATCGGCGCACGCACCAGCATTCAGGACGGCTCCGTGCTGCACGTCACCCACGACGGACCTTACTCGCCCGGTGGACGCGCGTTGCACATCGGCGCCGACGTCACCGTCGGTCATCGCGTCACGCTGCACGCGTGCACGATCGGCGACAAGTGCCTGGTCGGGATGGGCTCCGTCGTGCTCGACGGCGTCGTGACCGAGGATTTCGTATTGATCGGCGCCGGCAGCGTCGTGCCGCCCGGCAAACGCCTGGAAGCGCGCAGTCTCTACGTCGGCAGTCCGGTGCGCAAAGTGCGCGAGCTGACGCAGGCGGAGATCGAATTCTTCACGTACTCGGCAGCGCAGTACGTGCAGCTCAAGAACGATTATCTCGGGCTTTAGCCCGACATCCCGGACTTCACTGCTGCGATGACCGCCGCTGTGTCCGGTTTGACGCCGCGCCAGAGCAGGAACGACTCGGCAGCCTGCTCGACCAGCATGCCCCAACCCGTCTCGGCGCGTCCGGCACCGGCGCTCTTCGACCATCGCGTGAACGCCGTGTCGCCTTTGCCGTATGCCATGTCGTAACACAGCGTCGTCGGGCCGATCACGCCCGGCGGGATCGGCGGAATCGTGTCTTGCAGGCTCGCCGAAGTCGCGTTCAGCACCAGGTCGAAGGTCGAGTCGGCGATGGCATCGAAGCCGCAGCCATGCACTGTGCCCAGCGTCGCAAATTCGTGCGCGAGCTCGGTGGCGCGTTCCTCGTTGCGGTTCGCGATCTCGAGGTACTCAGGATCGGCTTCCAGTAACGGACCGAGCACGCCGCGCGCAGCCCCGCCCGCGCCCAGCACCAGCACTCGCGTGCCTTTGATGTCGAACGCGAGATTGCGAGTCAGATCGGCGATGAGGCCCGCGCCATCGGTGTTGTCGCCGAAGATCCCATCGCTGCGCAGGGCCAGCGTATTCACCGCGCCCGCAATTTCCGCGCGCGAGCTGCGCTCCCGCGCAATCAGGCAGGCCGCCTGCTTGTGCGGCAGCGTGACATTCAACCCTTTGCCGTCGGCCGCGAAGAATTCGACGACGCGATCGTTGAGTGCGTCCGGCGCGACTTCCAGGCGCGAATAGCTGAGCTTGTGGCCGGTTTGTTTGGCGAACAGCCCGTGAATGAATGGCGACCAGCTGTGAGCGACTGGGTAACCGATAACTGCGTATTTGTCTGTCGCGGGTCCTTGCTCTGTGGCGGGACTGTTCATCTAGCTAACGTCGTTCCCGCAGCCAGCCTGCGGCACGTTTCGCGAAATAGGTCAGGATGCCGTCGGCGCCGGCACGGCGGATCGACAGCAGCGATTCGAGAATGACGCTGCGTCCGTCGAGCCAGGTGTTGCGGATCGCCGCTTCCAGCATCGCGTACTCGCCGCTCACTTGATAAACGAACGTCGGCGCGCCGAACGTGTCCTTCACGCGCCGCACGATGTCGAGGTACGGCAGGCCCGGCTTGATCATCACCATGTCCGCGCCTTCCTGCAGATCGAGCCCCACTTCGCGCAGTGCCTCGTCGGAGTTCGCGGGATCCATCTGGTAGCTGTACTTGTTGCCCTTGCCGAGAGTGCCGGCGGAGCCGACGGCTTCGCGGAACGGACCGTAGAAGCTGGAGGCGTACTTCGCGGAGTACGCAAGAATGCGCGTGTTGAGATGACCCGCGACTTCCAGTGCTTCGCGGATCGCGCCGATGCGTCCATCCATCATGTCGCTCGGCGCGACGATGTCGGCGCCGGCTTCGGCGTGCGACAGCGCCTGCTTCACCAGCGCATCGACGGTCACGTCGTTCACGACATAGCCCGAGTCGTCGATGATGCCGTCCTGCCCGTGCGTGGTGTACGGATCCAGTGCGACGTCGGTGATCACGCCAAGTTGCGGGACCGCTTGCTTGACCGCGCGGACTGCGCGTTGCGCGAGTCCTTCGGCATTCCAGGCTTCGCGCCCGTCGTCGCTCTTGGCGTTCGCGGGCGGCACCGGGAACAGCGCCAGTGCCGGGATTTCCAGCTCCGCGAGCGACTCGGCCTCGCGCACCAGCTCGTCGACCGTGACCCGCTCGATCCCGGGCATGCTCTGGATCGGCTCGCGCCGAGCCTTGCCCTCGATCACGAACAGCGGATAGATGAAGTTGTCGGCGCTCAGCGTGGTCTCGCGCATCAGGCGGCGCGAGAACTCGTCGCGGCGCATGCGGCGCATGCGCGTGCGCGGGAATTCGCCTGTCTCTCGGTCAGACATATTGCGTAGACTACAGCATGCCCGCCGCGAAACCCAACGTCCGCTGCCCGTGGAGCCTCAAGGGCAACGAGCTGTACGTCGAGTATCACGATACCGAATGGGGCGTGCCCGCCTGGGACGACCAGACGCAGTTCGAGTTCCTGATCCTGGAGGGTGCGCAGGCCGGGCTGTCGTGGTCGACGATCCTCAACAAGCGTGAGGGCTATCGCGAGGCGTTCGCCGGCTTCGATCCCGAGCGCATCGCGCGCTTCGGCAAGCGCGAGCTCGCGCGGCTGTTGAAGAATCCGGGCATCGTCCGCAACCGGCTGAAGATCGAGTCGACGATCTCCAACGCGCGCGCGTACCTGGATTTTCAGTCCGAGCACGGCGGCTTCGCGAAGCACCTGTGGACCTTCGTCGGCGGCAAGCCGATTCAGAATCGCTGGACCCAGCACAAGCAGGTGCCGGCGACTTCGCCGGAGTCCGACGCGCTCAGCAAGGATCTCAAGCAGCGCGGCTTCCGCTTCGTCGGCACCACGATCATCTACGCGCACATGCAGGCGACCGGCATGGTCAACGACCATGTGACGGGGTGCTTTCGATACAAGGAATGCAAGGCGCTGGGGAAGAAGGGCAACTAGCACTACTCGCCGACCAGCCATTCCACTCGCGATGCTCCGTTGCCGGCGAGCGCCCCGTGCAGCTCTTCGAGCGCTTCCCGTATCTCGCCGTCGAATTTCCATGGCGGATTTGCGATCACCAGCCCCGAGCCGTTCAGCCCGATCGGCGAGTCCGCGGGGCGCACGGTCAACTCCAGTCGCAGGAGCTTGCGTAACCCGGATGCCTGCAGCGCCGCGTTGAATCTCTGAGACTGCGCTCCCGCTTTGATCGGATACCACAGTGCAAAGACGCCGTTCGGCCAGCGCGACAGTCCGAGACGCAGCGCCTGTTCGGCATCTGCGAACTCGGTGTCGGCCTCGTAAGGCGGATCGATCAGCACGAGGCCGCGGTTCTCGCGCGGCGGCAGGTAAGTCTTCAGCGCTGCGTAGCCGTCGCCGTGGATCACCGCCACGTCGCGCCGGCCGTGCGTCGCTTGTTTCAGCGCTTGGGCTTCCGCCGGCTGCTGCTCGACCAGGACCGCACGATCGCCCTCGCGCAAGGCGCCGAGCGCGACCAGCGGTGAGCCCGGGTAGTGCGTCGGAGGCGAGTTGGCAGCGTGCGTCGCCTGGAGATAGCGCGCGAGATCAGCGGATCGCAGCGACTGACCCGCGAGCCGGGCAATTCCCTCGCGCCATTCGCTGCCGCGCGTGGCATCCTCGGCGCGCAGGTCGTAGCCGCCGCGCCCGGCATGCGTGTCGAGATAGAACAGCGGCTTCGGTTTCTGCTTCAGGCGCTCCAGCAGCGCGAGCAGCACGACGTGCTTGTGCACGTCCGCGAAGTTGCCGGCGTGAAAGGCGTGACGATAGTTCACAACCGGGATGATTGATCATGAAGCGAGTTGCCGCCACTGCATTGCTCGCAATGGGCTTGTTGCACCTCGTTCCCGCCGTCTCGCAGGCGGATTCGAGCGCTGCCGCGCAGGCAGCGGCTGAACAAGCACGCGCGGAGGCAGCGCGGCAGCTGCAGGCGGCGGCAAGCGAATTCACGGTCGTGACGCTCGAGCCGACGCAATGGACCGATTCGAGTCTCGGTTGCCGCAAGCCGAATGCCATGTACACGGACGTGATGACCGCCGGCTACACGGTCGTGCTGGAACGGCAGGGTCAGCGCCATCAGGTGAACGTCGCGGGCTCGCGCGCCGTGATGTGCGAGCCGAGCATGCGTATCAGCGGAACCGTCCGCCAGCCGCTGCCCCCGCGCGGACTGGACCGGATGACGACGCTGGCGCGCCAGGATCTCGCGAACCGGCTGCATCTGGATCCGCAGCACATCCGCGTCGCGACCATCGAGCAGCGGCGCTGGACCGACGACGACATGAATTGCGCGTCGGGCGGAGGTACACCTGCGACGGAAGCGTCCGCCGCCGCGGGCTCTGCGTCCGCAGTCGGCTATCGCTTAGCGTTGAGCGCCTCGGGTCGCACGTACTTCTATCACACCGATCTGCGCTCCGTGCGGGCCTGCCCGCCAATCGAACGTCAGTAAGTCGAGTCTCAAAAAAAAGCGGGCCGCATTCGCGGCCCGCTCAGTGCGATCGTCAGATCAAGACGTCACTTCACTCTGATCACCTCAGACTCCAGCACGGTGTTCTTGCGGTACATCAACAGCAGACCCGTTTCCGTCGTCTTCGTATCAGGCACCGTTGCCATCGTGACGTTCGCCGACGTCAAGCTGCGCGGCGCAACCGTTCCAAACGGAAGGTTATCCGGCAGCCCTGTGACGCCGAAGCGCGCGTTACCCGGCGTGAACAGCATGTCCTCGACAGCATCCGTCTGTGCGCCGGTGAAGTAATTGTCGAATGCAAACACCGAGAACCCGAACGTCGTCCCCGGCTGAATGCCGACGTTGCCCGTACCGGCATTCATGCGCACCGTGTAGATCACGTTACCGGAATCCAGGTCGGCGTCCGTGAAGAACGTAGCCGGGGCCGGTGCGCCCGGCGTCGCCAGGTTCGCGACGAACACGACGTTCTGGCCGCTCGCGGAGAATCCGCCGTTCTCGGCATTGAACACCACGAAGTCCGGCGTGCCGTCGTTATTGGAGTCGATGTAGACGTCGAACTCCGCCGGGTAGTTCGGGTGCGCACGCCGACCGAAGGTGCTGATCGCGAACTCCAGGAAGTCGGCGCCAAACACGGCCTTCGGCAGATAGCGCACGCCGACCGACTGCAGGTCGACGATTGCAAAGTTGTCTCCCGGAGCGGGCAACTCGTCGCGCGGGATGCGCGGGCTTTGTCCGGTCAGCGAGAACACATCGAAGTCACCTGCCTCCACACCCAGGTTCAGCAGCTTCAGAGTGCCGCCATTGCTGGTCTTCACGAATGGCGAGGCGACCGTGGCCGACGCCTTGCGCGGCAGCACGTGCCACGGCAACGACAGCTTTTCACTGCCCGAGGTGAGCGTGATGTAGCCGTCATACTCCGGAAGATCCAGGATGGCGCCGTTGCCACCATCCGGTCCGCCGTTCAATACCCACGTCGGCAGCTTGCTGCCCTTGATCAGCAACGTCACCAGGAAGTCCGAGTTGCCCCTCGGCCCGACGTGCACGGATCCGGGAGCGAACACGGTCACGGCGCCCGAAGCGGCGTCGTTGGCGTAGCGGAAGCTGCGCGCGACGCTGTAGGTCCGGTGCGAGTTGCTGAAGTTCTGCACGCGCACTTTCTTGACCAGCACGATGCCGTCGAACGGAACGTCGACTTGTCCGAAGCTCAGCGCCGCGGACTGGTCTTCCGGATTCCACGCGATTGCATTGAGACCGATCGCCTTGTCGACGCGCAGCTCGCCGGCGCCGATGCGAGTGATGGGCGCCAAGCCGCCCGGCAACAGTGCCGGATTGGTGAACACCTGCGTGTTCGCGCTGTTCATCAACATCGACTTGATTTGAATCGGCGTGCGGTTCGGGAACGCCTGCAGCAGCAACGCCGCAGCACCCGAGACCATCGGCGCAGCACCGGAGGTGCCGCCGAATGCCGCTTCGCCGTCGCCCGTGCCCACTACTGCGGAGACGGACGCACCCGGCGCGCCGATCTCGGGCTTGATGGTCTGCAGGCCTATCGAAGGTCCGCGCGAGGACGTGCTCGCCATGCTGCCGACCAGCGGGATGCCGTTCGCCGGCGAGATCGACACGTTGACGGTCTGGGCAGCGTTCAGCTGCGCCTTGATAGCATTCGATAGCACCTGCTGGATCACCAACGTCGGCGCGAAGCTGTCGCCGCCGCCGAAGGAGAAGCTGACTGCATCGCCGGGCGCAACCAGGCCGATCAGCACGCCGATCGCGCCGTTGTCGACTGCATAGTCAACCTTCAGGCTGACCGAACAGCCACCACGATCGATCAATGCGATCTTTCCGACTGGGCTGTTCAGGATCGGATCCGCAGGCGAGCCGGCTGCGACCGAGCCTGCCGGGCATCCGCGACCGATGAAGGCCACGTTGCCGGAGACCCCGGCACCGACCGGCGACCATTCGACCGTCGCGGTATTGCCATACGTGCCGGCAATCGATGCGGGCGAATTGATGACCAGCGGAATGGCGACTGCGCTGGGGACTTGTGTCTGCGCAACGCTGATGATGCTGGGGCCGATCGACGGCGAGCCGACCACGTACGGCTTGTTGGAGCCGTTACCTGCCGAAGCGACGACCACGATACCGAGGTCGACTGCGTCGCCGAGCGCCTCGGTCAGATCATCCTGGATCTGGCCGTAATCGGAGCCGAGCGAGAGGTGGATGATGTCGGCTGCATCGTTGAAATTGCCGTCATGGTTCGGATCGAGCGCGAAGTCGACCGCCTGCAACAGCGCAATGCCGTTGCAGGATGTCGCGACCGCGCTGCAGACGCGAATGGCAAGCAGCTTCGCCCCCGGCGCCATGCCGACGTGTGTACCGTCGAGGCTCTTGCCGGCGATGATGTCGGCCACGTGCGTGCCGTGTCCCTGGAAGTCGATCGGATCCGGGTCGTTCGTAAGCGGGGTGACCGGCCAGCCTTCGCCGACGAAGTCGAAGCCGCCGATGACTTTCGCCGTCGGGAACAGGCCATCGAGAGTCGTCGACAGCGGATCCCCTGCGGGGCCGCCATGAGCCGCGGCATAGGCGGCAAGCGTGCCGGCACCGCCGAGATTGCGATGCGTGTAATCGATACCGGAGTCCAGCACTGCGACGGTAACGCCGGTTCCATCCTTGCCGGACTGTTGCACGGCAGTTCCGCCGACGTACGGCACGGTTTCCGACAGCGACATCTCGTAGTTGAGGACCGGCCGCACCTTGGCAACGCCGGGAATCGATGCGATCTGTTCGAGCTGCGACGCATCCACGCGGACAGCGATTGCATTGTGTGCGACTTGCACACGCGCCAGCTCTTCAGCGCCGATGCTGGTCAGACTGACGGCAACCTTGGATTGTTGTGCGCCGAGCTCGCCGCGATATTTCTCCAGCGACTCGGCAACTGCCGTCTTGCTCGCGCTGGCCGACATCTTGTTGGCCTTCTCGACGCCTGCAGCGCTCGCGAGCTTCGCTTGCTGCGCGGCCATCGACGGCGCATCGATCGTGACCCAGACATCGATCGGGCCCTTGGCGCCTTGCAAGCGTCTGTCAATTCTTTCGACAGTGCTGCCGCCGGGCACCGCTTGGGCGGTCAGTTTGCCGGAAGCCCCGCTCGGCACGGCATTCGTGGTTGCGCCCAGCATTTCGCCGCCGCTACCGCTACCGCAGGCCGAAACGAGCAACGCTGTTCCTGCGAGTGATAGCACTCGCAGTCGATTCATTCGACTCATGGAAGTTCTCCCCGTTTAGTATTGTGAGTGCAGTCGCGCAGCGACTAGCAACTCATGCGACCGATACTGCGCGCGCGCTCGTCGACGAGTCAACACGTATTAGTCAGTCGTCGATGCGATTGCGGTGACTGATCGCGTGCACGCCGATCACGCCCGGTATTTTTTTCGCGCTTTCGATTGCAGGAGGCGGAAGTCTGACAGCGAGTGCGTTGCGCACTCGTTGAACTCGCGCCGACTCGACGGCGCCGAGCGCGGCGAGCTGCGTCATTATGTCGTCCTGCTGCCGCTTGATTCGTCGTAGCAACTCGTCACGTTCATTGGCTGCTGCGTCACGCGGCAAGCTGGCGAGCGCCGGCTCGCTCAACACGACCCACACTTCGACCGTCTGCGGCGCACCCAGCACGACCTGAGCCCCGGCAACGAGAACCGACGCGATCAAGCTCGTATACAGGCGCGGCAGAATCATTTCAGTTCGCGCAGCCAATCGCGCGGACGCAGGAAATCTGCATACAAACGCGCTTCTGCTGAGTCGGGCGCAGGATGCCAGTCGTATTCCCAACGCGCGAGCGGCGGCAGCGACATCAAGATGGATTCGGTGCGGCCGCCCGACTGCAGTCCGAACGAAGTGCCGCGGTCGTACACGAGATTGAATTCGACATAACGCCCACGGCGATACAGCTGAAAGCTGCGCTCGCGCTCGCCGTACGGTGTCGCGCGCCGGCGCGCGACGATCGGCAGATACGCCGGTAAGAAATGCTCCGCGACGCTGCGCTGATAAGCGAAGCAGCGCTCGAAGCCCCACTCGTTGAGATCGTCGAAGAACAGCCCGCCGACGCCGCGCGTCTCGTTGCGATGCTTGAGGAAGAAGTATCGATCGCACCACTCCTTGTGCCGCGTGTACACATCGTCGCCGAACGGCGCGCACGCCTGCTGCGCGGTCCGGTGCCAGTGCAGGACGTCTTCGTCGAACGGATAGTACGGCGTGAGATCGAAGCCGCCGCCGAACCACCACGCGACCGTGTCCTGTTTCGTCGCGCAGAAGAAGCGCACGTTGGCGTGCGTCGTCGGCACGTACGGGTTGAGCGGATGAAAGACGAGCGACACGCCCGCTGCGAGCCACTGCGCATCCTGCAGCTCGGGTCGCTGCGCCGTCGCGCTCGCCGGCAGCTTCGCGCCCATGACGTGGGAAAAATTTACGCCCGCCTGTTCGAAGACCGTTCCGTCGCGAAGCACGCGGCTCTCGCCGCCGCCGCCTTCTGCGCGTTGCCACGCGTCGCTTCGAAACCGCGCCGTGCCGTCCGCCTGCTCGATCGCGTTGCAGAGGCTGTCCTGAAGTCCGCGCAGATAGGACAGTACTGCCGGGACGTCGGGAGCGGAGGGCGCCATGACTACTTCTTCGGGGTGCGCTTCGCCGCTGCCTTCTTCTTCGTCGCGGGAGTCTTCGCGGGCGCTTTGGCCGGAGCTTTCGCTGGAGTTTTCGCCGCTGGTTTGGTCGTGCGCTGCAGGTCGGGCTTCAGCCCGACTCCCTTCGCCGCCTTCGCAGCACCGCTTGCCGCTTTACTCGATTTCTCCGCCGCAGGCGCCGCCGCAGCAGCAGCTGCCGCGGGAGCCGCCGCGGTCTTCTTCGCGAATCTGCCGAAGCGACCTTTGCCGCGCTCCGGCGCAGCGGCGAGCAGCTCTTTGCACTCCTCGAGCGTCAGCTTCTTCGGCTCCCGGTCCTTGGGAATCTTGGCGTTCTTGACGCGATCGGTGATGTACGGGCCGTAGCGGCCGTTCAGCACCTGGATGCCGGCGTCGGGGAAGTCGAGGATGATGCGGTTCGCGTCGAGCTCTTCCTTGGCGCGGATCAGCTCGAGCGCGCGCGGCAGCTCGACCTTGTACGGATCGTCGTCCTTGATCGAGGCGAACTTCTTGGCGCCGTACTGCACGTACGGCCCGAAGCGGCCGATCGCGACGCGGATCGCGTGACCGTCCGGCATGTGCCCGACCGTCTTCGGCAGCTGGAACAGCTCGAGCGCTTCCGGCAGCGTGATCGCATCCATGCGTTGATGCGGCCGCAGGCTCGCGAACCGCGGCTTCTCTTCGTCGTCCTTCGTGCCCATCTGCACGAACGGGCCGTATTTGCCGTAGCGGACCGAGATCGGCTTGCGCGTCGTCGGATCCTTGCCGAGCTCGCGCGCTTCCGACACGTCCTCGCGCGTGACGGTGTCGTCGACGTGATCCACGCGCTGCTTGAATTCCTTCCAGAAGCGGTCGAGCACCGGCACCCAGGCCTCGTGGCCGTCGGCGATCTCGTCGAGGTCGTCCTCCATCTTCGCGGTGAAGCCGTACTCCACGTAATGATGGAAGTTGCGCGTCAGGAAGCGGTTGACGATCTTGCCGAGGTCGGTCGGCACGAAGCGGCGATTGACCAGCTCGGTGTACTTCTTGTTCACCAGCGTCGAGATGATGCTCGCGTACGTCGACGGGCGGCCGATGCCGTGCTCTTCCAGCGCCTTGACCAGGCTCGCTTCGGAAAAGCGCGGCGGCGGCTCGGTGAAGTGCTGCTCGGGCCGGATGCCCAGGAGCTTCAGTCCGTCGCCGACTTCGAGCGGCGGCAGAATGCGGTCGTTGTCGTCGTCGCTGCTGTCGTCGACCCCTTCCTTATATACGGCGATGTAGCCGGGCTTCACCAGCGTCGAGCCGTTGGCACGCAGCACAGCGGCGGCGCCTGCGCGCTGCGCACCGGAGCCGGGTACGAGATCCACCGCGACTGTGTCGTAGACCGCCGGCTCCATCTGGCTGGCGACCGCGCGCTTCCAGATCAGTGCGTACAGCTTGAACTGGTCGGCGTCGATCTTGCCTTCGAGCCGCTCCGGCGTGATCGCCGCGGACGTCGGGCGAATGGCCTCGTGCGCTTCCTGCGCGTTCTTCGACTTGGTCTTGTAGACGCGCGGCGACTCGGGCAGCGATTCGGGCCCGAACATCGTGCCGATGACCTGGCGGATTTCCTGCAGCGCTTCGTTGGCGAGGTTCAACGAGTCGGTACGCATGTACGTGATGAGACCGACGGCGCCTTCGCCGAAATCCACGCCTTCGTACAGCTGCTGCGCGAGACGCATGGTGCGTTGTGCGCCGAAGCCGAGCTTGCGGGCCGACTCCTGTTGCAGCGTCGACGTCGTGAACGGCGGAGCCGGATTGCGGCGGCGCTGCTTGCGCTCGATCGCGGTCACGCTGACCTTGCCGGTAGCTGCGGCTTCGATCGCCGCGCGCACCTCGGCGGCCTGCTGCTCGCTCGTGACGGTGAACTGCTCGACCTTCTCGCCGCGATACTCGATCAGCCGCGCCGGGAAGGCTTGCTGCGCCTTTTCGACGTCGGCGTCGACGGTCCAGTACTCGCGCGCCTTGAAGCGCGCGATCTCGTCTTCGCGCTCGCAGATCATGCGCAGCGCCGGGCTCTGCACGCGGCCGGCAGAAGCGCCGGGCAGTCCCGCCTTCTTCCACAGCAGCGGCGACAGATTGAAACCGACCAGGTAGTCGAGCGCGCGCCGCGCCTGCTGCGCGTTCACGAGATCCTGCGAGATGCCGCGCGGCTGCGAGATCGCCTCGCGGATCGCGTTGCGCGTGATCTCGTAGAACACCACGCGATGCACGTCTTTGCCGTCGAGCGCGTCCTGCTCTTTCAGCAGCTCGACCAGGTGCCAGGAGATCGCTTCGCCCTCGCGGTCCGGGTCGGTCGCGAGGTACAGGGCGTCGGACTTCTTGAGCGCGCGCGCGATCGCCTGCACGTGCTTCTCGTTCTTTTCCAGGATCTGGTAGCGCATCGCGAACTTGCGCTTGGGGTCGACCGCGCCTTCCTTCGGCACCAGGTCGCGCACGTGACCATACGAAGCCAGCACCTCGAAGTTCTTGCCGAGATACTTCTTGATGGTCTTCGCCTTGGCCGGCGATTCAACGATGACGAGGTTCTTCTGCTCCATAAAAAAGAAAACCGCGGGACGACCGCGGTGCTTGCCTGTAATGTCGAACTCGTGTCCGACCTAACAGCTCAGTGCACCGCCTCTGCGCGCCCGTCGAACACCAGGTCCTCCATCCGCAACAACGCATTCTCCTGTCCCGGCTGACTGAACAACACCATCAGCACCACCCACTTCACCTGCTCGATGTCGATCTGCCGTGCATCGAGCGCCAGCAACCGGTCGATCACCAGCTCGCGCTGCGCCGCGTTGACGATGCCGATGTTCTCCAGATACAGGATGTAACCGCGGCAGTCGCTGTCGAGCCGTGCCTGCTCGCGCGCGTCGAACACGCGAATCGAGCGCGTCGCCTGATCCAGTCCGGAAAGTGCTCCGGTCCGCTCCGGGTCCGCGCACAACTGCTCGAGCCATTCCAGGGCGCGGCCGACTTCGCGTTCGGAGAAGCCGGCCCGCTCGAGCTCTTCTTTGAGCGTGTCGCGGTCGGGCTCGGGGGCCAACTCGAGCTCGGCGTCGAAATAATTCTCGAAAAGATAAATCAGGATATCGAGAACGCTTTCCTTCATTTCGCTGCCTTGAGGACGCGCCGGACGTAACGCCCGCCAGGACGGGACTCGAGCGCGCCGTCGAGCTCCAGGATCAGCAGCATCGCAGCTACCTCGTCGGCCGCGAACCCGGTGCGCTCGACCAGTGTGTCGACGCCGGCCGGCTCGAAGCCGAGCGCATCTAACAGGATTTCATATGCTTTGTCCAATACCGGAGCGGCGGCGCCCGCGTTTCGCTCATTCGGAACAGCGACTTGCAGGGCGGGTGCCAGAGCTGCGGCCAGTGCGCCGGCGAGCGCTCGCAGCTCCACCAGGATGTCGTCGGCGGTTTCGACCAGCTTCGCCCCTTGCCTGATCAGCTGATGACAGCCGCGCGCGAGCGGGTTGTGAATCGAGCCGGGAATGGCGAACACCTCGCGGCCCTGCTCGGCGGCGAGCCGGGCAGTGATCAGCGAGCCGCTGCGCACCGCGGCTTCTACGACGAGCGTGCCGAGCGTCAGGCCGCTGATGATGCGATTGCGGCGCGGAAAGTTCGCCTGCAACGCCGGCATGCCGAGCGGAAATTCGCTGACGAGCGCGCCGCGCTTGGCGATCGTCGCTGCCAACGCGCTGTTCGCGGACGGATAGTCGATGTCCAGCCCGGTGCCGCACACCGCGACGGTGATGCCCTCTGCTGCGAGCGCCCCCTGGTGGGCCGCCGCGTCGATGCCGATCGCGAGCCCGCTGGTGACTGCGAGCCCACAGCGTGCGAGATGCGCAGCGAAGCTCGTCGCGTTGTCGCGGCCGCCGGCAGTGGGGTTGCGCGAGCCGACGATCGCGAGCTGCGGCAGCGACAACAGCGCCGGGTCGCCACGGACGAATAGGCCGATCGGCGCGTCGCTCACCTCTGCGAGCAGCGGCGGATAACCGTCGCTGCCTAGCGGGACGAAATGATGCGCGTCGTGTTCGAGCCAGCGCAGCTCGGCGTCGATCGCCGGACCGTGCTCACGACGCAAGGCCGGCAGCCAATCGATGGAATCAACGGAGCCGAATCGCTGGAGGAGCGTGCGCAAGCTCGCGGCGTGCAGGCCAGGAGCACGGAGGAGGGTGAGCCAGGAGGAGAGTGACGCCGGTGACACGGTGACTCATGGTCACCTATGTCACCTATGTCACAGGTGTCACTTTCTCAGGGATTCCCCGCCAAATCGCCCTGGCGGATCTCGTGCGAGGTTTCCATCACGAGCGCGTAGCTCATGCGGTCGAATGCCTTGAACACCATGGCGAGGCCGATGCGCTCGTCCGGCAGCTGCACGGCTTTGCCGTGGCCGCGCGTGCTCGTCGTCGCGCTCATGCCGCCTTTCGAGTAGCTGTCGCGCACGACGCTGCCGGCCTGGCTGATTGCCAGCACGTGGCCGGGTTCGAGGCCGGCGCGTTGACCGCGGTTCAGCGCGATCACCTGGAACGTGCCCATCCGCGTGTGGTCGCGCACGGCGATGACGCGTGCGTTGATGTCGGAGGCCGGGGCGTGCGGCACGAAGTCGACATTCACGTCGACCGACTCGGGGAACAGCTTGTCGCCTTGCAGGGCCTCGCGCGCCGAATCGGTCAGCAGCAGCTTCGCCGGGTCGCCAGTGGTCGCGACGGGACCGGAACCGACGTACAGACCCGAGTAGCCGAGCAGGTCGCGCGTCTCCGGGTCGTAGAGCTTCTCTTCGACGTGAATGACGCTGTAGCGGCTGTCGGCGGCGGCGCTGCCGATGCCCTTGGCATAGATCTCGTTGCCCGTTGCGCCGATCACGTGACCATCGCGCAGAGCGACGACGTACGGCGCTTTCTTGACCTGATCGCCGTCGAGCAGCGTCGGGCGGCCCATGAAGCCGGCAATCACGTCATACGGAATCGCAGTGATCGCCTGGCTGAGCGGCTCGCGGCGCACTTGCGGAGACAGGCGCTTGCCGCCGCCGCTCTCGGTCGGACCGCCACGGTCGCCGACGGTGACGCGCGGCTGGCCGTCGATGTAGACGAGCTTGAGCACGTCGCCCGGATAGATCAGGTGCGGGTTCTCGACCTGGGGATTGACGTACCAGATTTCGGGCCAATACCAGGGATCGCGCAGGAATACTTTGGAGATGTCCCACAGCGTGTCGCCGGTTTTCACCGTGTACTCGTTGGGGGCATCCGCCGTCAGCGGGATGTTGCTGCCGGTGGCGATGGTGCGTTGACTGTCCTGTGCGGTGGAGCTGACAGGCAGCAGACCCGTGGTGACGGTCAGGCCGGCGATCAGGCTGAGAACGATCGCGGGACGGAAGGGCAGATTCGCAGTCTTCATGCGCCGAACAAGCTCCTGATCGTATGATGTCGGCCCAGGCGTTTCGCCAGGGCTGTTGCGACGCGGTACGCGCCCGCAGGCAGCCCCTGCGGAGGCCGAGATTAAGTTCAACTGCGGCCGAACTTTAGCAGCATCTTTGCAGCGATTGCACGAATTGGGCTCTTTATAGCGACGTGGTTCTCAGTTTGCCGCGCGAGCCTGTTCGCGAGCGGCCCATAGAGTGTGCGAATGACCTGATTTTTCTGCCATGGCACTGCTTCAAATTCTGGAATTTCCCGATCCGCGACTGCGCAATCGTGCGCAGGCCGTCACGCAAGTCGACGCAGCGCTGCGGACTCTCATCGACGACATGTTCGAGACGATGTACGCCGCGCCCGGCATCGGCCTCGCGGCCACACAGGTGAACGTCGCCAAGCGCGTGCTCGTCATCGATCTGAGCGAGAAACACGACCAGCCGCTCGCGCTGATCAATCCGGAGATCCTCGAGCGCAGCGGCATCGAGGAGACCGAGGAAGGCTGTCTGTCCGTGCCGGGCTACTTCGACAAGGTGACGCGCGCCGAGCAGATCCGCGTGCGTGCGCTCGACCGCGACGGCAAGCAGATCGAATTCGAGGCGGACGGGCTGCTCGCCGTGTGCATCCAGCACGAGATCGATCATCTCGACGGCAAGCTGTTCGTCGACTACCTGTCGGAGCTCAAGCGCACGCGCATCCGCAAGAAGCTCGAGAAGGAGCGCAAGGAGCGCGGCCCGGGCAGCGCGCGCGCCGCGCCGAAAGCCCTCTGAAGAACACTCTGTCCATCGTTTTCGCGGGCACGCCGGAGTTCGCTGTGCCGGCGCTCGAAGCGCTATTGGGATCGTCGCATCGCGTCGTCGCCGTCTACACGCAGCCGGATCGTCCCGCCGGTCGCGGCCAGCAAGTCGCGGCCAGCGCGGTCAAGCAGTGCGCTGTGCGGCACGCCTTGCCGGTCGAGCAACCTGCGACGCTGCGTGAGCCCGCGGCGGTCGAGCGACTGCAGCGCTGGTCTGCCGACGTCATGGTCGTCGCCGCGTACGGGTTGCTGCTTCCGCAATCGATCTTGCAAACGCCGCGTCTCGGTTGCATCAACATTCACGCTTCCCTGTTGCCGCGCTGGCGCGGCGCTGCGCCGATTCAGCGCGCGATCGCCGCTGGCGATGCCGAGAGTGGCGTGACGATCATGCAGATGGAAGCGGGGCTCGACACGGGCCCGATGCTCCTCGCGCGTACCGTGCCGATCGGTGCGCGCGAGACAGCAGCTACCCTGCACGATCGCCTGGCGACGCTCGGCGCCGAAGCGCTGCTCGCCGCGCTCGAGGAAATCGCCCAAGGCACGGCGACGCCACGCGCGCAG
>Ga0268265_10001513_pt1 | contig 19413 bp, 15 predicted proteins | sample KBSSwiS52_FD_190355 | JGI IMG/M metagenome (GOLD analysis project Ga0268265, IMG submission 190355) | Switchgrass rhizosphere microbial communities from Kellogg Biological Station, Michigan, USA - KBS Switchgrass S5-2 (SPAdes) (version 2) | ecosystem: Host-associated > Plants > Roots >... | reverse complement strand
CCCTCCCAAAGCGGTGGCTGCGGCCACCGCACTCCAAATCGTCGTCGTGATCCTCTACGCCGCCGGCGCGTTCTGGTATGCATCTCCGGTTCTGCGCGCACGCGCAACCTCCCCCTCCCCGCCCGTCGGCACGTCGCAGCCGTCATCGTCGACGATGCGCACCTCGTTGAACGGCGTGATCTTGCCGTCGGTGTAGGCGCGCTTCTCGAAGCTCTCGCCGGCGCTCGTCGAGACCACCGGATGCTCGGTCATGCCGTAGGTCCGCCCTGACGGGAAGCCGAGCTGGTCCGTCCAGCGGACGTTCTCAGGAGTAATCGCCGACGCGCCGAGGCCGAAGCGCTGGAGCGACGACAGGTCCGCCCCGATCTCGGCCGCCGCCTTCATCAGGCTGGAAAGAAAGATCGGCGTGCCGACCGACGAGGAGACTTTGTGCGCCTCGATCAGGCGGGCCGCCGCCTCCGGCGACCACTGGTCCATGAAGATCACGTCGCCGCCGACGAGGAACGGACGCGTCATGGCCAGGAATCCGGCGACGTGGCCCGGCGGGAAGACCGAAAGCGCCGGGCCCGCAGGCGGCGAGGCGGCCCCGGCTCGGCCATCGGCGGCGGCCAGACGTGCGGCGTTGAGGTCGCAGAGCTGGGTGTTGTGCGTGTGCTTGACACCCTTCGGGGCGGAGGTCGTGCCCGACGTGTAGATGATGCAGGAGACATCGTCCGCCCGCGCCGCATCGCGGGGATAGTCCGTCCCCGCATGGGCGTGGAGGTCGTCCCAGGCGACGGTTCCCGGCCGGCGCTCGCCGACGACGATGAGGTGCTCGAGGCCCGGCAGAGGGCCCGCCTCCCTCACTCGCTCGACATAGTCGCGCCCGCGCCACGCGTCGGGGATGATCAGGGCCTTGGCGTGGGTCTGGCGCAGGATAAAGCCGATCTCGCGCGGCCCGTAGATCGCCACGATCGGCACGAGCGCCACGCCCAGCTTCAGGGCCGCGAGGTAGGCGAGCGCGGTCTCGCACCAGGCCGGCAGCATGACGGCCAGGCGGTCGCCGCGGACGAGCCCGAGGCGGTGCAAGGCGCCCGCCAGGCGGTCGGACTCCGAATAGGCTTCCCGCACCGTTGTTTCGGCTGGCCGCACCGCCGAATGGAAGACGACGCGCGTGTCGCCGTGCGCCGCCGCGCCTTCACGCAAGGCGTCGCCATAGGTGTGGTCGCCGTAGAGCCCGGCCGCGCGCCAGCGCGCCAGGCGCTCGGCCCGGTCGTGCGTGATGGTCTCGATATCCAACATCGGGACGCGCCGCAGCCGGATTTCTATTCCGCCGCGGGTTGGTCGGCCTTGACCGGGGTGGCCATGCCATCGCCGGTACGGAACAGCTTCTTGGCGACGCCGCCGACGATCTGCAGCTTATCGGTCTCCGGCACCCCCTCGAACAGCGTGGCGATCATTTCCTGCGAATGCGGATACGTGGTCTCGGAATGCGGGTAATCCGACGACCACATGATGTTCCGCCCTCCGGGAAGATTCCTATTCAGAACGCCCACGCGGTCGTGGATGAACGAACCGTAGACGTTGCGGTCCATGTAGAAGCTAGGCAGTTCGGTCAGCCCGCTCTTGGTCCAGAAGCGTTGTTTCTTCCAGGTCTCGTCCATGTAGTTGGCGAACCAGGAGAACCAGCCCACGCCGCTTTCGATGCTGGCGAACTTTAGACCGGGGAAACGCTGGAAGACGCCGCCGAAGATTAGGATCGCGATGGGCTCGGCCATGGCCACCTTGGACATGGGTAGATCGGGCAGGAACTTGTCCGGGTCGGCATAGCGGACAGATCGGGCGCCCAGGTGGATGGTGATGGCCATGTCCAGCTCGACGGCGGCCGCCCAGAAGGGGTCGAACTCCGGCTGGTCGTAGCGGCGCGGGCCCATCGGGTCGCCGGTCAGCGCCAGGACTTGCGCTGCACCGCCGACACCGGGCGAGAGCTTCTCCGTCGATTGCGGAAAGGCCGGGATGTTGACCGCAGTGAAGCCCAGTTGCGCGACCTCGCGCATCAGTCGGACCGATTCAGCCACATCCCGCATGGGCAGATAGGCGACCCCGCTCAGCCGACCCGGCGCATAGCTGCAGAAGTCGGCCAGCCACCGGTTGTAGGCGTCGAAGCTCGCCATGAAAAGTTCGTCGTTTCCGGTGCCGAGCGGGCCGCCACCGAACATCACCGCCACGTCCATGCCGTCCCGGTCCATGTCCGCCAGGCGTTCGGCCGGCATCCAGCCGCCACTGCGCGCATCCGAAAGGCGGCCTTCCATCTTGAAGTCTTTGCCCTCCCGGCCGGCCTGGGCGCCGATCAGATTGATCTTCCTGCGGCGGCCTTCAAAGACGACGTAGTCTGCATCCTCGCCCTCTTCCAGCTTAGGGGCGAGTTCGCGCAAATGTTTCGGCAGGTATGACGCCCAAAAAGTCGGGGGCGGGTTCACGTGTGTGTCGGCGTCGACAATTTGAAAGGTTCGGGGCATCCGGTGTCTCCCTTTGTTCTAGAAAGATGAGATACGGAACAAACCGAGTCTAAGATGGATTGGGACTTGTTCCATTTCGTGGTGATATGGCCGTCGGATGCTTAATCGGCCCGGGCTTGTCGGCCGCCACACTTCGCGCCAGCATCGCGCGCGTTTCAGGCCGCCTCCCGCGGCGGCGCCTCCCGCCGCTCGGCGCGCACGGCCCCCGCCGCCAGGATCAGCAGGATCATCGCGACGGGTGCTGCCGCGTAAAGCGCCAGCGCGCCGGTTGGCAACGAGCCGGTTGCGGTGCTGATCTTGCCCGCCGTGTAGGGGCCGATGGCGAAGATCACCAGTGTGATCGACAGCGCATAGGACGCCGCAGCCGTGGCCCGCATGCGCGGCAGGACGAACTCCTGGACCTGGGCGGCGATGGCGCTCGACCACGAATTGTTGGTCAGACCGAAACCGACGAGGCCGATCAGGAAGACCGCCTGATCCCGCGCCAGGTACAGCGTGAATGCAAATGGGATCGGGGCCAGGAAGAACAGCAGGGTAACCCAGATCTGGCCGCTCGTGGAGCGGCGGCGCCAGCGGTCCGCAAGCCACCCGGTCCCGACCGTCCCGACGAAGGCCGTCAAGGCCATGGTCACGCCATAGGTCAACCCGGCGTTCTTAGGGTCCACGTGAAGGTCGCGGATCGCATGGGGGATCACCCAGAACCCCACTCCGCCGCCAATCCCGCCCGCCACGGCCGCGCCGCCCAGGAGGAGCAGGAAGGTGCGCCGCCGGAATGTGAGGGAGAGGAACTCCGGATCGCGGATTCCAACCGCCTGGCACCAGGAGAGCAGCGCATAGACGCCAATCCCCACCGCGATCCACTGAACGGCGTCTCCAGTCAGGGCGGTCAGGCCTGTGGCGGCGGCGACGATGAGGGCGCCCCAGCCGAAATTGCGCAGCGCGACGGTAGCGCCGCCCAGCCGCGCCAGTCGAACGATCGACAGCGGCGGGATTACGCCCGCCAGGTCCACCAGCAAGCTGGAGAGCGGACTCGAGGAAACCTCGTGGAACGGCGTCCCGTCGACCGCGCCACGGACGGGATCGCGCAGCCGGCTGACGAGGAGGCCAAGGACCATCCCCGGAACGCCGAAGACGAAGAAGGTCGCCTGCCACGGCGCCAACCCGCACGCGCCGAACCGGCCGCACGCGGTCGGCCAGTAGTGCAGGAGGTAGCCGCCGACCAGCACCGTCAGGCCGCCGCCGAGCGCCAAGCCGCCGAGATAGGTGCCTAGCGCCGCCGCCCGTTCCTTCTTGGGATAGTAGTCGGCGATGAGGGAATGGCTGCAGGGATTGGCGATCGCCTCGCCCAGCCCCACGCCAAACCGCGCCGCGGCGAGCTCGGTGAAGTTCCGCGCAAAGCCCGACAGGGTGGTCATTGCGGACCATCCGATCAGACCGATCGCGAGCAGTTTCGTGCGACGGCAATTGTCGGCCAGACGCGCAATCGGAAGGCCGAAGACCGTGAAGAAGGTCGCAAACGCCGTGCCATACAGGAAGCCGATCGTCTCGTCCTTGAGGTGGAGGTCGGCCTTCAGCGCCTCGGCCAGGATCGAGATGATCGCGCGGTCGGCGCTGTTGAACACCGCCACAAGGGAGAGCAGCACGAGCGCGTACGTTCGCCCTTTTTCGCGGAGGTGGATTCCGATCGTCCCCTGCGCCGGCTTGGCGTCGACTTCCGCGGCGCTCATGGCGTCCTCCCACGATCTTCGGGCCCGTGGACCCGTCGCGGGTTGCTCCCCGCCTTGTCGCCGCCTGGTGTCGGCGACGAATACCCAGACTGCCGCGCAAGCCGGAGGCTGTTTAATATGAGTTCGGTAAGGTTTGAGATCGTCGAGCTGCGCCCGCCGCCTCGCGTTAGCCGAACAACACGGGAAGGGAGGACGGGCCGCGCGCAAAGAGTCCGCCCACGAGCCGCGCCGGCGGCTTGGACGGATCCCAGCGCAAGTTCGGCAGGCGATCGATCACCGCATTCAGCGCTGTCACCATCTCCTGGCGAGAGACGTGCTGGCCGAGGCAGGAATGCGGGCCGCCGCCGAACGCGAGCGACCGCTGCACGCCGCGCATCATGTCGAACCGGTCTGGATCGACCCACCGCCGCGGATCGCGGTTGGCCGAGCCGAGGCAGAGGTGGAGGAGCGCGCCCTGCGGCAGTTCCACGCCCTCCAGAACGACGTCCTTCTGCACCAGCCGCGGGAAGATTAGGTCTGTCGGATGCCACCGCGCCGACTCCAGGATTACCCTTGGCGCGAGGCTGCGATCCGCCTTCAGCGCCTCGAACTGCGCGGGGTTGTTCAGCAGGGCGTAGAGAGTGATTCCAAGCTGCCGCCAGGTGGTCCCGCCCCCGGCCAGGACGATCAGGATGCAGTGCGAGATGATCTCGTCGTTGGTGAACGGCCGCGACGAGCCGTCGTCGAAAGCGACCTCGGACGCCACCAACTTCGAGATGATGTCGTCCTGCGGCGCCTTGCGCCGCGCCTCGATCACACGGGTCAGCACATTGTGCACGGTCAGCGCCGCATTCCGCCTCTCGTCGGGGATCGCGTCATGCCGATTCAGCCCCTGCAGCCCCATCCGGAAGGGGATGACGTCTTCCGGATCGAGGCCGAAGCCGCCGGAAACCACATGGACCGGCATCCGCGCGCAGAGATCGAGGAACAGGTCCGACTCACGCTTGGTCTCGATGCTGGAGATCAGCGTCTCCACCGTTTCGTCGATGATCTTTTGGCTCCACCACGTCTCGGCCGCCTCGGGGCTGAACAGCGGCTGGATCGGCCCGCGGTAACGGCGATGTTCGTTTCCCACCTTGTTGAGGATCGTCTCGCCGAATCCGGCCACCGTGCCCAGGGTGTAGTAGGCGTGCGACGAGAAGGTCTCGTTCTCGATGAGGCCGCGACTGACGGCGCTGAAGGTGAAGGCTGTATAGGTCGGATGGCCGTCCAGGTGGTGCGTGAAACGGCGCCCGGGATAGCCCATCAGGTCGCCCAGCGAGCCCCGGTGCACCGGCGCGACGTCGCGCAGGCGATTCAACTCCGGAAACGGGTCCTCGATGACCACCGACCCTGACCCGATCGTCTCGGCTTCGACATCGAAGATCTTCCGGATCCGCGCGTCGTCCTTCGTGAGTATCTCGGCGTAGCTGGTCATGATCCCCTCAATCGATGATCTTGATCGCGCTCTCGGGGCAGGCCCGGGCGCCGCGAACGGCCTTCTGCTCGAATCCCTGGGGGACCTCATATTCGGTCTCGGCGCCTGCAAGCGCGTTGAAGCCGCCGGCCAGCCGGTAGACCTCCGGTGCGGCCGCGACGCAGCGCTGCGCGCCACAACATAGGTCCGCGGCCACGCGCAGCTTCATCCTTGGCTCCTCCCGACGCGCTCTCAAAAGCGCCTGTCCTCCCGCGTGCAATCTGTTGGACGGGCGGTGCGGTCACGTTTGCTGATGCAATGGATAGGGAGCCGCCTCCCCCCATCAAAATATCAATTCGCCCGAAATTGAGACCGGTCGCGCCATGCGGGCGGCCCCACGGAGACGCGCCGCCCGGCGGCGGAGGAGGACAATCCGAGGAGATCGATGATGCGGACGACCGGCCCACGACTTTGGCGTTGCATTCATATGAGTAAACGGTTCAGAAAATACTGGATTAATATTTCACTTTCGCTCGTCCGGTCGGCACCCTGGCCTACATAACCGGACGACGCCGCGGCGTCGTGCGCCACCCAGGCCACATATACTGTCATGTTCCCAATATCTGCCGGATCCCAGGATGCGTGAGATCGCGTTCCGCGGCGCCTCCGGCGTCAGGATCGTCGCGGACGCCTTTGGCGATGCGAACGATCCGACGGTCGTTCTGTTGCCCACGACCGGGCAGACCAAGGAAATCTGGCGCAGCGCCGCCCACGCCCTGGGGAAGGCGGGCCGTTACGCGATCTGCGTCGACTTGAGGGGCCACGGGCAGAGCGAGATCGCGCCGGACGCTCGCTACGATCTCGACGCCTACGCCGCCGACTTGCGGGCGATCCTGGGCCAGTTGCCGTCCCGGGCGGCCGTGGTCGCCATGGGCGTCAGCGGCCTTTCCACCATCCTAGCGGTGGGCGAGCACGCCACGCCGCTTGTGTCGGCCCTGGTCCTAGTCGGTGTCACGGCTTGGGTGGATGCAGACGTCAACGCCCGTATCCGCAAGGCGGCGGAGGCGCGCAAGGGCTCGTTCTCGGACGCAGGCGCCGTCTTGGCGGCCGTCACGGCGCTCCATCCGTTCGAGCCGGCGCCGACGGCCGTGGACAAGCTGCTCACAGCCTTCGAGGTCGGTCCGGACGGACGATACCGCTGGCGCTGCGACCATCGCGTGGTCGGAGCCTTCGACCTGGCCGCGGAATCGGCGCGGATGGAAGCGGCAAGCGCCAGGATCACGGCGCCCACGGCGTTGATCCGGGGCTCCGTCAACGAAAGCGTGTCGGCTGAAGCCGTCCAGAAGCTACAGGCCCTCATTCCAGGCGCCGAGGCCTTCGAGATCGACGGTGCGGGACATCATGTGGTCACCGACCGCGAGGACGAGTTCAACGCCGCCCTGCTGGACTTCATGGAACGCGCAGCGCCCCGTGACCCGATCCAGTACGAAAGCGGTTCCGATCCCCGCCTGCTGCGCGACGCGCTCGGATGCTTCGGAACCGGCGTCACCATCATCACGACGTTCGACCGCGACGGCGATCCGATCGGACTGACGGCGAATTCGTTCACGTCCGTGTCTCTGGAGCCGCCGCTGATCCTGTTCTGTCTCTCCAAGGGCTCGGCCAATCTCCAGACCTTTGTCGAGGCTGAGGGCTTCGCCATCAACGTGCTGCACATCGGCCAACAGCCCACGTCGACCCGTTTCACCCAACGGGATGGCTCACGGTTCGAGGGAACGCCCTGGGAGGGACGACCGCAGATGCGCTCCCCCATCCTGTCGGGCTCCCTCGCAAGCTTCGACTGCGTGCGCCACGCCGTGTACGATGGCGGCGACCATCGGATCTTCATCGGGCGCGTCGTTCACGCGCAGTTCGCGCCCCACCGCGACCCCCTGCTCTACTTCCGCGGCAAGTACCGGCGCCTCCATTTCGCCTGATCGATCGGGACGCAGCGTCTTTGTGAAACGGAGAAGCCGAAGCCGTGAACAGCTCGCACCGCAATCCTGTCGATCGACCATGCCGCTGAGCCCAGGACACACTCGCGAGGGCCATGGGTTTGACGGGACGACCGTCCTGGTCACCGGAGGCGCCAGCGGGATCGGGCGCGCCGCCGCCGGGGGCTTCGCGCGCCATGGCGCCAAGGTGGTGGTGGTCGATCTCGACGAGGCCGGTGGGGAAGAGACCCTGCGCTCCATAAGGGCGGCGGGTGGGGAGGCCATGTTTGTGAAGGCCGACGTTTCCGTGGCCAACGAGGTCGCGGCGATGGTCGGTCGGACCCTCGACGCCTATGGGCGGCTCGACGCCGCCTTCAACAACGCCGGCGTCGCCGGCCGCTACACCAACGCAGTCGATTGCACCGACGACGAATGGGACCAGGTGGCGGCGGTGAATCTCAAGTCGGTCTGGTTGTGCATGAAGTACGAGATACCGGCGATGATAGCTGGCGGCCGCGGCGCGATCGTCAACACCGCGTCCCTCGCGGCCGTGCATCCGCCTCGCGAGATGGTGAGCTACGCCGCCACGAAAGCAGGCGTGGTGGGTCTGACCCGCTCGGCCGCGCTTGACTTCGCGAGAAGCAACATTCGGGTCAACGCCCTGCTGCCCGGCCCGACCATCACCCCGCTGCTGCGGATTGCGCGGCTGGACGCGATCCAGGCGCGCGTTCCCCTAGGCCGCGCCGGAACCGTCGAAGAGCAGGCCGAGGCCGTACTGTGGCTATGTTCCGAGCGCGCGAGTTTCGTCACGGGCGTCGCCTTGCCGGTGGACGGAGGATTGGGCCTCGTCTGACGCGCAGCCGACCGGGAGCATGTCGGATGGTGGTCGCGCTTGCGTGAACCGGATGCGCAGCCGGGGTCCTACTCGCCCACGCCAAGGTCTCGGTGATAGCTGTAGTTGAAGCTGATGCTTATCCGCGCCGCCTTCGCCGCGTTGGCTGGCACGCCATGGCGCAGCCAGCTTTCCCACAGGAACACCGTCCCCTCCCGGGGCGTGAGGTACACGAAGGTCCGGGCCGTGTCCGAGGCGTCCGGCCGGCGCGGCGGCGCCGCCATCATCAGCGGCAGCCTCGGATCCTCCAGCTTGAGCGCACTCGCGCCCGGCGGCGTCGACACGTACATCGTGCCCGAGAGCACGCTGTTGGGGTGCAAGTGCCCTGCGTGGGCCGCACCCGGCCGCAGGACGTTCACCCAAATATGGTCGAGCGCGAGATGCACCTGCGGGGGCAGGTCGAACTCGAGGGTCTCGGCGAAGGCGGCGGCATGCCGGTCAAGCTTGGTCCTGAGGCGTTCGAAAACCGGATCGCGCGCCGACAGGACTCCGATGGATCCGTAGGACGTGTAGCCGCCGAAGCCGTTCTCCCGCGACCAGACGCGGCCCGCCTCGTCACTGGCGGCCAGCGTCCGGCAGGCGCGGAGCAGCTCGGCGTTAAACGCCGAGAACCCAGGCTCTTCGGCCAAGGAGCCCTCGTAGATCTTGGTCACGAATACGGGCGCGATGAACGGCATGTGAGCATCTCAAACCATGCCCCGCCCTCGATCGGCGCGATCCAGGCGGGCCTCAGACTGCAAGGGCGCGAACCTAAGGCCAAGTCCGCGCCCCGCCCTCCTCAGCACAGCGCCGACATCGTCCGCTTCCAGCTCACGTTCCGGACCCCGCCCCGGCGCAATACGTCCCGGCGGCGTCTTCATTTGTCAATCCGGGGCCCATCTCAGTAGCGCACCGACAAGGTCACGCCGTAGGTCCTCGGTTCGTCCGAGCGCCAGAAGATCGTGGTGGCGCCGTTGACCAGGGCTGCGACGTTGTACTGCGTGTTCGTCAGGTTCTTCCCCCAGATGGAGATCTCCGGCTCGACTTTCGCCACCATGCCTGGACGATAAGTCAGGCGGGCGTTCAACAGCCCCACAGAAGTTTGGGCCGCCACCTTGTCGAGCGTATCTCGGAAGTAGACTGTGCTCTTCCAACTATAATCGAGGCGGGCGCTTGCCTTCCCCAATTCGCCCAAGTCGGCGGTATAGTCAGCGTAGACCGAATACGACCAGCGGGGAGCGCCGCCGAATTGAGTCCCCGTAAGGACTCGCGCGCCAGGCGCGACATAGGTTCCGTATGCGGTCTTGAGGTAGCCGACGGACCCGCCAAGCAGGAAGCTGTCGACCACACGCCAGTCCGCCTCCAGCTCGACGCCGTCAACCTTACCCGTCGCAACGTTGCTGACGCTTGTGTAGGGGACGTTGTTCGCATCGACCAGAAGCGCCGACCGTTGCAGATTCTTCAGCTTGCCATGAAAGACAGCCAGGTTCGTCCGCAGCGCGTGGTCGAGCCAATCCGCTTTCACACCGGCTTCATAATCGGTCAGAACCTCAGGCTCGAAGGCCTCGATCGACGTCGGCGTATCGTCCAGGCCCCCCGCCTTTTGCCCGTTCGCAATCCGCGCATAGGCGTGAATGTTGTCTGAGAAGGCGTGCCTGACGCCGACGCTCCAGGATCCGTAGTTGAATTCCCGGTCCCCCCTCAGCACACACCCGGCAGGTGAGCCGGTGAGCGAGCAAATACGGTTGTTCCTGCTCGACACCTCGAGCTTACGCCGATCGACCGTGTAGCGAAGCCCAACCCAGGCCGACGTCTGTTTCGTGAACTGCGCTTCCACCTGTCCATACGCGGCGTTCGAACTATTGTTGCCGCCACTGTAGACCGCCCTGCCGCTGGTCATGTCACCAAATATGCCGTTTGTAGATGAATTGTCTCGACCCTGCTCGTTGAAATAGAACACGCCCACGACATAATTTAAGCCCTCTAATCGGGGCATTAAGTCATTCAGATTGCCACTCAGGTTTACTTCACCAGTGAACTGGGTTTGCCGGCCCGCTTGTGCTGAATCGATCGTGGCCGCAGGCGTGCCGTCGACGTCTTGCGAGTTGAGGAAATCCATCTGGCGGTAGCCTGCAATGACCTTCAGCGCCGATGACTCGCTGATATCCCACTGGGAACGCAGAGTTACGCCATCCGACTTGAAGTAAGCCACCGACGGCATGCCGCCGAAGCCGTCGTAGAAACCAAAGCTGGCAGGGAGGATTTGCGGCGGAACGAGCCTCAGTGTGGGCAACCCATTGTCGTTCACACGCGTAAAGTCGTAGGTCAGGTCGAACGTAAGCGTGTCGACAGGCTTGAACCGCACCGCGACGCGACCGGATTGTCGATCCCGATCACCGTATTCCTGTTTGGTGACGAGGTTGCGGCCGACGCCGTCACGCTGCGTATTCTGATATGAGGCGCGCACCGCCAGCTTGCCCGGCAGGATCGGCGCGGACACGACGACGGCCCCCTCTCGCAGATCGTAGTTGCCAAGGGTCGCCTGCAGGCGCGCTTCGAACGCCTCCAGGTTCGGCCGGTTGGGTGTAAGCAGGATCGCGCCGCCTGTGTTGTTGCGGCCGAACAGCGTGCCTTGGTTGCCCCGAAGCACTTGCACGGATTGCATGTCTTGCATCGAGCTGAGCACAGCCCCGGCGCTTCGGCCCGTCGGAACCTCGTCGAAATAAATTCCGACGGCGGGATCGTTTGCGATGGTCAGGTTTATTCCGGAGGACCCCCGCAAGTTCACCGCCGATATGGACGAGCCGCGGGATTCGCTGCTCAGCCGCAGATTTGGGGTGAACGAGGAGAGCTCGGATACGCCGCGCACCGAACGCGCCTCGAGCTGTTGACCGGAGACCGCCGTGACGGCGACCGGCACCTCCTGAAGTCGTTCGTCGCGACGACGGGCCGTGACGACAACCTCGCCGATGAGCGCGTAAGACGGCTCCGCCGCTTGCGCCCTGGCCGGTTCCGCCAGCGCGAATGTCAGAGCCATATTGCTGGCGCTGCACAGCGCAATGGTTTGCCAAACTTTGAGCGGCATAGCGTTCCTCCCCCGTTATTCCATAACCGCCTCAACATGCGATTATGGACCCGATTAACTCGCACCAGACTCTGTTCGAGCCGCTGAACTCTTGGTGACGAGGCGCACGCGCAGCTCATTATTGAGTATTGGCAGTTACCTGCTCTACGCTGCTACTGCTCGGATTATGGGGAGGCCCGACGCCGCATCTAATATGTTTGCCAAGAGAAATGATATCCTCTTGCTCTCAAATCGCCGCCGGCCCTGGACGGCGCCTTGAGCCCGTCGGGGCGCCGCCGCCGCGCGGCGGCCCGCTCAGGAAATACCAGGATTATATATATAAAGTCGCCGCAAAGATATTAGACGCGATTTCTTCGACGCCTAACCTCACGTCCAGCAATTGATCGTGGCGGAGCAATACTCGCCTACCCGGAATTGCTCCGGGATCGGAAAAGCTCCGATAACGACTGGAGTCTCCTTGATGCTGGAAGGAAAAGTGTTGGTCCTGACGGGCCTGACCGGACGGGTCGGCGGGGCGTTCGCGAGCGCGCTGGCCAGCGACAACGAAGTTCACGGACTTGCGCGTTTCACCGAGGCCGGTCAGCGGGAGCACTGGGAAAGCATGGGGATCACGACGCATCTCTGCGACCTTGGTTCCGGCGACTTCTCTCGGGTGCCGCCGAACCCTGACTTCGTGATCCACGTCGCCGCGAACACCGCGCCCAGATCGCCAATGGAAGGCCTGCGCGACAACGCAGAAGGCAGCGGCCTGCTGATGCACCACTGCCGCCGCGCCAAGGCGTTTCTTCATGTCTCGACCACGGGCGTCTATTTGCCCAACCCCGATCCGCTGCACCTGTATAGAGAGGACGTCGATGTGCTCGGCGGCGGCTATCTCGGCCACTACACCGGCTCGAAACTCGCGGGCGAGGGCGCGGTGCGCGTGATGGCCCGCGTGCTTGAGCTTCCGCTCGTCATATGCCGCCTGGACGTGCAGTACGGGATCTCGAGCACCGGCGGGCAGCCCGTGGCCCGCCTGGGCATGATCTTGCGCGGCGAGCCGATCCGCCTGCCGAAATCAAAGCCCGTCTATCATACGCCGGTGAGCGACGAGGACTTGGTCGCCTTCATTGAGCCGTGCTTGAACGCCGCCACGCGACCGCCGTTGACCGTCAACTGGGGCGGCGACGAGGCCGTGCGCGTGGAAACCTATCTGGACTACATGGCTGACCTGGCGGGCGTGCGAGCGACTTACGAATACTCCGACGATGTCCAATACCGGAGTTGCAACCTGGACAACACCCGGCGGCTTTCGATCACCGGGCCCTGCCAGGTGCATTGGAAAGATGGCCTGAAGCGCATGGTGGAGTTCTGGGCCCCGAAGCTGCGGGCCGGCGGAAGAGGATGAGCGGGGTGGGAGGTCAAGACCACTTGGACTGGAACGAAAGCCAGGCGACGCCCGAGGATGCGGTGTTCGCGATGTTGAGGGCAGCCGGCCTCGATCCGATGGATCTCGCGATGGCGGAAGAAGGCCTGACCGCCCTGCTTGCCTCCTTGGCCGAGGAGACCAGCCTTTCCCCCGCCGGACGGTCCAACGCGTTCAATCAGCTTCGGAAGCGCATCGAGGCGGCGGGACAGGTCGCTGCCGACCGACGGCGTCACCCCGCGATCGCCGACGTGAAGATCACACGCCCGCTCGTGATCACTGGTCTGCCCAGGTCTGGCACTACGATTCTTCATTCGATCCTCGCCCAGGATCCGGACACCCGTTCGCCGTTGAGCTGGGAGATCGCCAGGCCGTCGCCCCCGCCGGAAGCGGCCACGCACCACACCGACCCGCGCATCGAGGATTGGGTCCGCGCCAACCTGTCGCCCGGCTCCAGCTCGGGCCGTGCGGACCCTGAATTTCGCAAGAAGCACCTGACGGGCGCTCAACTTCCTGAAGAGTGCGGCCAGATCATCGGCGCGACGCTCCGCGGAACCGAGATGTGGGCGCGATATCGCGTCGCCTCCTACGTCGCATGGTGGTTGGAGGCCGAACACACTTGGGACTACCAGGTTCATCGCCGCTGGCTGCAACACTTCCAGTGGCGCAACCCCCGCACCCGTTGGGCCTTGAAGTGGCCCAACCACATCTTTCACCTCGGAGATCTTCTCAAGGTCTATCCGGACGCGTGCATCGTCCAACTGCATCGCGATCCCAGGGAAGTGATCTCGTCGATCTCCAGCCTGATCCGCACCATTCGGTCTTCGGGGTTTTCGACCCTCGATACCGAAGCCCTGGGCCGCGAGATGTTGGACTTGTGGGCGACGGGCGCGACCCGCTCAATCGAATTTCGCCTCAAACATCCCGGCGTGAAAGTGGCGGATGTCAGCTATCGGCGGCTGCTTGAAACGCCGATCGAGGCGATCCAGGACATATACGCAGCGTTCGAAATTCCACTCACCAATCTCGCCGAAGGTCGAATGCAGACGTTCCTGAAGGATACGCCACAGAACGCCCACGGCGAGCACCGGCATTCGCTCGGCGACTACGGCCTATGCGAACAGGCCGTCTCCGAGCGAATGCACGACTACTGTGATCGCTTCGCCGCCTACCATTAGGGCGAGACCGCGCCGGAAATAGGCTGCCGGCACCGCCAGCGTATTGAGCCGACCGGCTTGGCAGCTGGGCGGAGCTGCGCGTTTCCAATATCAATCGACCTTACATTCATACTGGAGGCGTTTAGCGCGCGGTGTCAAAATCGTGGGCGTCGTTTTGCAATGCGTGCGCAACTCCGTGAACGTCCAGCAGCTCAAACATTTCGTTGCGGTCGCCGAAGAGCTTCATTTCGGCCGCGCCGCTGAGCGCATCGGCATATCTCAACCACCGCTCAGCCAATCGATCCGCCGGCTCGAGGCGGCTCTGAATTGCGAACTCTTCTACCGAACGCGGAGGCGGGTCGAACTGACGTCGTCCGGCGAAGCTCTACTTGAGCATGCTCGGGCCATTATTAGCCAGGTCGAATATGTAAAGCATTCAATTCATCGCGCAGGTGAAACGGTCATCTCAAGCGTTCGCATCGGCTACTCGTCGAATGCCCTGTCGGACCATGTGCCCGCCGCGATCCGGAGGATCAAGGAGCACGCGCCGTTCGCCAGCATCACATTGGTCGAGACCAGAACGCCCGACCAGATCGAGGCCTTGACGAATGGCGAACTGGACATCGGATTCTTCTATCCCGAGACGCCGAAAATTCACCGCCTCGAGGTCCGCGTGCTCGCACGACCGCGCGTCATCGCCGCGATCCCGGAGACCTGGCCGCTGGCGCAGAAGAGCGAACTGAAGCTGCGCGACCTGCGCGACGTTCCCCTGATCACGCAACCGGCTTCGGCCCATCCGGCCTACCACGCCGCGGTTGTCGCGGCGTTCCAGCACGCCGGCGTCACGCCCTTGATTTCCCAGGAGGCGTTCTTCTCCTTTACGCGCCTGAGACTCGCTGCTGCGGGGCTCGGTGTCGCGCTGATAAGCGAAGTGACCGCCCCGAGGGGCCATCTTGGGACCGTGCAGCGCCAGATCGTGGACATGCCGGCGCACATACTCTCCGAATTGGTGATGGCGTGGCGAAGCTCCGTGGCGACCAGCGTAAGCCGGATCTACGCCTCCGCATTCGAAGCGGCGAGGAACGTCTAGATGGTCGACCGGTGTTCGTTTGGCGACCAGCACAACGTCAGAATGAGGCGTTCCTGACCGTGAACTTGCAGCACCTGAAGCATTTCGTAGCGGTCGCTGAGGAACTTCACTTCGGCCGGGCCGCGGAGCGGGTTGGAATGGCCCAGCCCCCTTTGAGCCAATCGATTCGCCGATTGGAAGAGTCCTTGGGCGCCCGCCTGTTTCTGCGGACCCAGCGTCGCGTTCAACTTACGGCGGCCGGAGAAATGCTGCTGTCGCATGCGCGAGAGATACTTGGACACGTAGAGTACGCCGAGAAAGCTGTCATCAGCGCGAAGTCTAGTCGAATTACCAGGATATCCATGGGCTTCACGCCCAACGCGCTGTCCAATTGCGTACCGTCGGCGGTACGAGAACTACAGAATCGCATTCCTGATCTCGATATCGTTCTGACCGAAGCGACGACAACAGAGCAGATAGAGAGACTTCTCTCGGGCAAACTGGATATCGGCTTCTTTCACCCGCCGGAGCCCGAGATCAACGGACTCGACGTTCGGGTTGTGGAGCGCTCGATCCAGGTGGCGGCCATTCCCCAGGAATGGCCGCTCGCGAAAAAGCCAAGGCTGGAGATGGCCGACCTACATGATCAGCCTGTGATGGTCTTTCCCGCCCACCTTCGGCCGGCCCGCCATTTTGCGTTCGTGACCGCGTTTCGCAATGCGGGTTCCCACCCGCAATTCAGGGAGACCGCGATGTTCGACCAGGCGCGCCTCCAACTCGCCGCGGCGGGCATGGGAATTGCGCTCATCGCTGAATCGGCCGCCCGACAAGGCTATCCTGGCGTAATAATTCGACGAATTGAGGACTTGCCTACGGATCTCGTAAGCGAACTGGGCGTGGCATGGCGGCGAAACGCATCCCCGCCCGTTCGCAAGCTGATGGAAGCGACCTACGAAGCCATCAAGCGAGCATAGTCTCAAGGCCCGGAACATCGGGATCATCGCCGCTCTAGGTTCGCCGCACCCGCCCGGCGGCCTCGGCGACGGCGCGAAAGGCCTCGAGGCGTTCGGCCGCGCCGGACCGGTCGGCGCCGACCTGCGGTCCGTAACGGATGATGAGGCCGGTGAGTTCGCTGTCGAGCCAGCGCCTGATCCGCTCGCGAATTCGGGCGAGCGGACCCACCAGCCAGCCGCCGTCGACATACTCATCGGGCACTTCCCTGACCGCCTGTTCGAAGTGGCCGGCGCCCACCAGCTCCGCAAGCCGCTCGCCCAGGCCCGGAAAGCCTCGTGCGTTCATGAACGGCGACTGTGAGCGCGCGTAGGTGGCGGCGTACTCCTTGAAAGGCCGCATCGCGACGCCGACATCGTCGTCCACGAGCACGTCGACGTGGGCCCAGATCTCGAAGTCCTCGCGACGTCGCGGGGCCGTGCGCCGCGCAAATCCTTCTTCCAGTAGAGGTAGGAACGGCTTCAGCATGCCCGGCGCGAAATGAGCGGGCATCCAGCCGTCGGCCACCTCCGCCGCCAACTTGATGTTCGAAGGTCCCGTCGCGGCCACGAGGATCGGGATGGCGGGCGTGGGCTCGAGTTCGACCCTCATGGGCGCGACGGCGCTGCCGCGGGACGGCGTCTGATACTGCTTTCCATGATAATCCAGGGGCTCGCCCGCGAACGCTTGGCGTAAAATCGCGACGTAGTCGCGCATCTGTTCGGTGGGGCTGCCCCACGGGACGCCGGCCAGGCCCTCGGCGGCTGAGCGGGACGAACTGCCCAGGCCCGCGATGACCCGCCCGCCGCCCGTCATGTGATCCAACGTCATGAGCGCGCGGGCGGCGCTTGCTGGCGGTCGGGCCGGCATCTGGATGATGCGTGCGCCGAGTTTCAGCGACTTGGTGTGGCCGGCCACATAGCCCAACGGGGTCAAAGCGTCGGAGCCCCGCCCCTCGGCGGCGAACACGGCGTCGTAGCCCCATTCCTCGGAGAGCTTGATCCGCTCCAGCGGCACATGGAACCGACGATCCTGCCAGCGGATTTCGGTCGCGAGTTGCTTGACCATGGCTCGCCTCCAGATCGCCGTCCTGCCCCGGCGGGACCCCAGGTCTGAAGCGCCGCCTTCGATTCAAGAAAGCAACCTCATCGTGAGATGACGATGGTAACTAATACATTTTGAGCTTTATTTTATATCATAGTGGTTACGATTCTGAATTTGAGTGATTGAATTCCGCCTTTTCGAATCTTATATCATGACATACTCTTAATTATGCAACTTCCACAAAGTCCTGTCCGGCAACAATCCAGGCGCGATACTTTAGGTGAGATCCGCATTTAGCCGGTCGGACGCATCGCAATCCGAACGAAGCGAAGGCCAGCGAGGGTGAAACGAGGAGGAAACGGGATGATTTCCGGCGAGAAGATCCTGGTTACCGGGGCCAGCGGAGAGATCGGACGCAAGCTGGGCAAATTCCTGGCGCAGGAGAATGAGGTCTGGGCTCTCGCGCGCTACGCGGCGCAATTGCCTGAGGCAAAGGAAAAGGCGCTCGCCGCGGCCACAGGCGCACATATGCGCCCGATCGCGATCGATCTCGGGGCGCCCGACTTCTCAGAACTGCCGCAGGATTTCACCTATGTCCTGCACCTCGCCCACACGCGTCGCGGGCCCGCGGAGTTCATCGAGTCGATCGACATCAACGCCGTCGGCGCCGGTCTGCTGCTGCAGCATTGCCGCAAGGCCAAGGCGGCGCTGGTGATGTCCTCGACGGCCGTCTACTCGCCGCCGGCGGACCCCTTCGAAGCTCTGAGCGAGCGGTCGGACATCGGTCGCGCCTTCGCGCCCTGGGCGCCGTCGAGCCCCGTTTCAAAGGTGAGTCTGGAGGCAGTGGCGCGCTTCTGCGCGGAGGCGTTCGGCCTGCCCGTCGCCGTGATGCGCCTCAACACCGTCTACGGGCCCGAGATGAACGTCATGCCGGTTCTCAACATGGACGCCGTCGTCCGGGGCGACCCGGTGAGGGTCTTCGCCGACCCCTACCCTCACTCGCCGATCCATATTGACGACATGTGCGATCAGCTTGAGGCGCTGCTCGCGGCCGCAAGCTCGAAGCCCGCCAACATCGTCAACTGGTGCGGAGACGAAGTGGTCCTGCAGCGCGGATGGTGCGACATGGTCGGCCGGTGGTGCGGCAAGCCGGTCGACATGGTCGTCAATCCCATTCCGGGCACCCGTAACGGCAACGCCTGCGACCCGGGCCGTCGCACATCGATCACCGGACCGTGCACGCGGCCATTCGAGCCGTCGTTCCGAGCCATCTACGATCAGCGGCACGGCGCCCATCGAGGCTGAGCGAGCGCCGTCTTCACGTCGCTGAGACGCCGGCGGGGCGTTGTCAGCCCAAAACACACGACGCGGCAACCGGCTCGCTCTAGCGGTCGGTCATGGCCAAGTCCGATGATCCCTTTCGCTGGTTGGACTCCTCGCCGGAGGTGATCCGGCTCGTTGTGCTGATGTACGTCGGCTACCCACTTTCGCTGAGGAACGTCGAGCATCTGCCACGAGACGGCGCAGCTGTGGTGGAACCGCTTCGGACCGATGTTCGCCGGGGAGATCCGCAAGAGGCGCGTCCAGGCCATGCGCCAGCACACCCATTGGAGGTCGCGTCTGGACGAGGTCTACGTCCGGATCAATGGAGAGATGCGCTACACCTGGCGGGCGATCGACCACGAGGGCGAAGTCCTGGAATCCTACGTCACCAAGGAGCGCGACAAGGCCGCAGCCCTGACGTTCATCAAGAAGGCTCCGAAGCAGCACGGTCGACCGAAGGCGATCGTCATCGATGGCCTACGCTCGTACAGGGCAGCCTTGAGCGAGATCGGCGCCGCCGAGCGACAGGAGGTCGGCCGCTGGACGAACAATCACGCTGAGAACAGCCACCTGCCCTTCCGACGACGTGAGCGGGCGATGGCCCGCTTCCGCCGGATGAAGACCTTGCAGATGTTCAGCTCGGCCCATGCGCCCCTCCACAACCCCTCTTCAGTCGCGAAATCTATAAGCAAGACGCTCCGCCGCGCTGGCGGAGTGGCGGGCGGTCATGGCCTAAGGACGGCGCGGTTTTCGGCTCAGTGCGCCCGACTGGAGACGAGTTGCGGTTGGACGGACACCACCGGTCACGCGCCCGACGATACGCTTCGGGCCAGTCA
>Ga0268265_10001512_pt1 | contig 19417 bp, 22 predicted proteins | sample KBSSwiS52_FD_190355 | JGI IMG/M metagenome (GOLD analysis project Ga0268265, IMG submission 190355) | Switchgrass rhizosphere microbial communities from Kellogg Biological Station, Michigan, USA - KBS Switchgrass S5-2 (SPAdes) (version 2) | ecosystem: Host-associated > Plants > Roots >... | reverse complement strand
AGCGACGAGGCATTGTCGGCGACGTCCCACTTGTTGAGCACGATGAGAAGCGCGCGGCCCTCGACGAGGACCTGGTCGGCGATTTTCAGGTCCTGGACTTCGAGGCCGCGGGTGGCGTCGAGCAGGAGGACTACCACTTCCGAATAATCAATCGTCCGCCGGGTATCGGCGACCGACAATTTCTCGAGCTTGTCCTCGACCTTGGCGCGTTTCCTCAGGCCCGCGGTATCGACCAGCCGGACCGCGCGGCCTTTATATTCCCAATCGAGGCTGATCGAATCGCGGGTGATCCCGGCTTCAGGCCCGGTGATCATCCGCTCCTCGCCAAGCATGCGATTGACCAGGGTCGACTTGCCGGCATTGGGCCGCCCGACGATCGCCAGCTTGAGCGGGCCACCTTCGCTATCGTCCTCTTCTTCGGCTTCGCCTTCATGGGCTTCGATGTGCGGCCGCAGCGCCTCGAACAGATCGGCGACGCCTTCGCCATGCTCGGCGCTGAGCGCGATCGGGTCGCCGAGCCCAAGCCGATAGGCTTCCAGGATGCCGCTTTCGGCGGCGCGGCCCTCAGCCTTGTTGGCGACGAGGATCACCGGGGTTGCCTCGGCGCGAAGCCAGCGGCCGATCTCCTCGTCGAGCGGGGTCAGGCCTTCGCGGGCATCGACCAGGAACAGCGCCACATCGGCATCGCGCACGGCAGCCTCGGTCTGAGCGCGCATCCGCCCAGGAAGTGTTTCGGGGTCTTCATCCTCAAACCCGGCGGTATCGATGATACGGAAGGCCAGGCCGAGCAGGTTGGCCTCGCCCTCGCGGCGATCGCGGGTGACGCCCGGACGGTCGTCGACCAGCGCGAGCCGCTTGCCGACGAGCCGGTTGAACAGCGTCGACTTGCCGACATTGGGCCGGCCGATAATGGCGACGGTGGGAACAGCCATGGCTTGCAGCGATAGCAGGGCGCGCCCTGCCGTCGAAGGGCTTACCGGAACGCGCTCAGGCGACCGGCGTCGTCATAGATGTAGAGCGTCGAATTGGCGACGACCGGCGCCTGGCTGACTCCGGCCCCGGCATTGGTCTGGCTCTGGAACGAGCCGGTCGCCGGATCGAGATTGACCATCACGCCGTTGGTTCCGACGATGATCAGCCGCCCGCCAGCAAGGATCGGGCCCTTGTAATCGATCTGCCCCTTCTTCGATTTCGGATGTTCGAATTGCGGCAGCTGGTTGATCCAGCGGATGTGACCGTTGTTGCGAGCGATGCACAGCAGCTTGGCGTCGGCGGTCACCACGAAAATCCAGTCGCCGGCGACCCACGGGGTCGAAATGCCAGCGATATTGAGTTCCCACTGGCGCTGGCCGGTGGTGATTTCGAGCGAGACCATGCGCCCGCCCTGGCCGATGGCGATGACCTGGCCGCGATCGATGACCGGATCAGCATCGATGTCCGACAGCGACGACACGCTGGTGCGGATGCTGGTCCGCTGGAGCGCGTCCTGCCACACCATGCGCCCGTTCTCGTAGCGATAGGCATTGAGCTCGCCCGACGAGAAACCCGAGACGACCGTACCCTGCCCGACCGCCGGCGACGCCGAGCCGAACACGCCGGCGATTTCGAGCGACGCGGCCTGCGACCAGTTGGTCGTGCCATCCGCTTCCTTCAGCGAATAGATCTGATTGTCCTGGCTCATGACGTAAACCGAGTCCGCGGCAATCGTCGGCGCCCCGCGCAGCGGTCCGCCTGGACGCACCTTCCACAGGATCCCGCCGGTCCTTACGTCGATCGCCGAGACATAGCCGAGGCCGTTGGTCGCGAAGATCCGGCCGTTGTCGTAGGCAATTCCCCCGCCGTAGAGCGACGGCGTGTTGCTCCGTTCTTCATAAGGCGTCTGGCTTTCCCAGACCCGTGCGCCGGTCTGGGCGTCGAACGCCCGGACCGCACCGAGCGTGTCGATGGTGTAGACGCGGCCACCGGCGACCACCGGCTCCGAGGCCAGGCGCGCGGTCATGCTGCTGCCACGACCGGCCGAAACGGTGAAGGCGCGGCCCAGCGCGGTGCCAAGCGCGAGGTGACCGACCGATTTCGAGGCGTTGCCGCCCGATTGGGTCCATTCGGTGTTGGCGACCGGCTCGGGCAAAGTCATCTGGATCGCGGCGGTGGCCGGATCGACCGCGACGTCGCCCTCGCTGGTCAGGACCGGGATGCGCTCGCCGATGACCGGGGTCTTGGGCCGCCCCTTCTTCAGCAGGCTGCAGCCCCCGGCAGCCATTGCCGCCGCAATCATCAACCCGACACGAAAACTGGTCGCTTTGGTCATCATGTTTCCTATTGTGCAATCTGCGGCATGTCGCTGACGTCGACGCCAAGCGAACTCGCAATTTGAACCGAGCGGGCACGCACCGATCCGGGAACCTGGTCATTCTTGGCAATGGCCGCGAACAGGCGGCCGGCCTCGACATTCTTGCCCTGCTTGATCAGCGCCATTCCGGTCATTTCACCGGCGCTGCCGAACCACGGGCTGTCGGGTTTGGCGAGCGGCTCGAGCCGAGCGATCACTTCTTCCGGCTTGAGCGAATCGAATTCGAGCGCAGTCTGACGGATCAACGCGAGGTCGCGGAACGATTGGGACAGGCTCTTGTCGGCTGCAATTTCGCGGAACTTCGTGGTCGCCAGCTTCAAGTCACCCTGCTGGATGGCAACCACCGCGCGGCCGAACATCGCGGAGGCCCGAACGCCGTCGCTGCGATCTTTGGCCAGCACATCGAGCCGCGCCGGAGCGTTCCCGACCTGACCCTTGCCCAATGACGTATAGACCTGCGCGAGCTGGTCGACCGCCTGCTCGGACTTGTTCTTCTGGTCGTGTTGCCAATAGATCCAGCCACCGCTGGCGCCGAGGAACAGCACGACCGCACCGATCAGCCATCCGGCATATTTCTTGCCGAAATCGCGCGCACGGTCGCGGCGCAGATTCTCGTCGACCTCGCGGACGAAGGTTTCCGTAATGTCCGGGGGTTGCGCCAAAGACGTGTCTCAGTCCGCTCCGTTGGGGGCTCTCATGCCGGTCGCTTCCTTCCCCACCCTGGATGAACGAAAGCTGGCGGCGCTTCGTCTAGCGGCAACCGGCGGAAAGGCAAAGGGGTGACGTGCCGCGGCTACTGATGCCCGATGACTTCACCCGTTTCCGCGTCGGTAATGACGCCGGTATCACCGTTGATGTTCTTGCCGTGCTTCTGGCAGACCCACGAATTCATCTCTTTCTGCGTCCCGGTCTTGCATTTGTCCGGCGGCGCCAGCCGATCCATCTCGTCAGCAACGGTTTCGATCGTCGTGATCTGCGCGGCCAGCGGGTTGTTGACCATTTGCTGCGCGATCTGCTGCTGGACCGCCGACCTATCGACCGGGGTGCCGTGAAGCGCGGCGGCGACGCTGGCGTCGCCAGCCAGCTTCGCGACATCGTCGAGGAACGACAGGTTGGAGTCGGCGGGGCCGTCTTCGAGATAGGTCGAGACACTGGTTTTGCCGGGCCCGTCCTCCGACAGCTCCGCGACGTAGCGGGCATATTCGCCGGTACCCTCGCGGACAAAATGCCACACGACCTTGTTGGTGGCCGGTTCAACATAATAGCTGGTGCCGGGAAATCGCGTGGCCAGCGGCATCGCGTTGGCGTCGCTCGGCAGGCTGACGAGCATCGTCTGGACGTCGGCAAGCGGTTTATCGACGCTTTGGGTTTCGCTGCATCCGACAAGCGCCAACGCCGACAAGGGCGCGAACCACACCAACTTACGCATATCACTCTCCCCCGAATTCCCGGCGCGCCGCCGCGCGGCGCTTTTCCGCCTCATATTGAGTGACGCGTTCGCGGTCGTACGTCGGTGTTTTGTCGTAGCCATGGGTCTTGTCATACGAACGTCCGTAGCTGCCGCTGCCAAAATCGCGGGTGACGTTGGCCGCCTCGTCCATCACCGCCCGTTGCATACCCATGATTTTGGTCGGGTCGCTGACGGTGTTGACGATCAGTTTTCGCTTCAGGGCCGCGACGTCGATCGCGCGCTTCTCCAGCGACGCCAGCAGGGTCTCCTCGCTGATCGCCTCGGCGGTATCGCGCAAATAAGGCACCGCCGGATTGGTTGGCCCGTCCACCTCCTCGAACTTGCCGGAAACGCTGCTGCCGGCCCCTTCGTCTGCGATGGTAATGATGTAGCGGGCATAATCCTGGCCGTTGACGGTGAAATGCCAGATCACGCCTGCCTCGGTCCGTTCGGCGGAATGGCTGGCCCCGGTCAGCTGGTCGGCGAAGGTTAGCGTGCTGACATTTCCCGCCAGCGCGGTGCGTACATCATAGGGCGTCAGATCCGAGCTGCGGCTGATTCCGCCCCAACAGGCGGCAAGCGCCAACGCCGGCAACGGCGCCAGCCACGACAACTTACGCATGCTCCCCAATCCCCCTCCCAGTCACTCGGGAGCGAGGAATGTTCCACTAATTCAAATTGCTTACAAGGCGTTCGTGCCTAGGCTTTCGGCCGATAGGTCTGGTCGGCGGTCGGAAAGCGGCGCTCGCGGACTTCGGTGGCGTAGGTGGCTGCAGCCTCGCCGATGCGCGACGCGAGATCGTCGTAGCGCTTCACGAACCGTGGCGTGCGTTCGAACATGCCGAGCATGTCGTCGGTGACCAGCACTTGACCGTCGCACTCGGCCGACGCGCCGATGCCGATGACCGGCGCACCAACGGCCTTGGTGATATCGGTCGCGATCGATTCCATGACACCTTCGACGACAATGCAGAAGGCGCCGGCGCCATCGACCGCCTTGGCGTCCGCGATGATTTTCTTCGCTTCCTGCTGCTCGCGCCCGCGCGCGCCATAGCCACCGAGCACATTGACCGCCTGCGGGGTCAGGCCGACGTGGCCGATCACCGGAATACCGCGCTCGACGAGGAAGCGGATGGTCGGGGCCATTGCCTCGCCGCCCTCGAGCTTGACCGCCGCGCAGCCGGTTTCCTTCATGATGTGAGCGGCGGAATCGAACGCCTGCTCGGGCGAGCCTTCGTAACTGCCGAACGGCATATCGACCGCAACCAGCGCATGCCAGCTACCGCGCACCACGGCAGCGCCGTGCGCGCACATCATGTCCATGGTCACCGGGATGGTCGACGGCAGGCCGTAGATCACCTGCCCGAGGCTGTCGCCGACCAGGAGCATCTCGCAATGCGGATCGAGCAGCTGCGCCATGCGCATGGTGTAGGCGGTCAGCATGACGATCGGCTGTTCGGTCTTGCCGTCGATCTTGCGGGCGCGGATCGATGGTGCCGTCATGCGCTTGCCCGGGACCGGCGACGGCGTCGCGCGGCTGGTCGCGGTGTCCATGGTGAAGGTCGACATGGCGCCCTTCTAGCGGCTGTGCTGCTTTGCAGCAAAACCCATGTCGCTCACGGCTCGCCGACAACCGCGCGAGTTAACGGGCGGAGCCGCCTAAACGCGCGCGTTCACATCTTTCCCCACCATGAAAGGAGCTTCGATGAAGACGCCGATTTTAATTGCGGGCGGCGTTGCCCTCGCCCTGAGTTCGGCAACCGCCGTCGCCCAAACGACCTCGACAACCGGTGCAACACCGGCCAGCCCGGCAACGTCTGCAGAGCCGGCGACGCCCGCCGATCCGGCGACCGGAACCGCGGCAACCCCCGCCACTCCGGCGACGCCCGCCGATCCGGCAACGCCGGCGGCGAAGCCATCGAGCGACCCATTGTCCCCGGATGCGACGACCAGCACGGCCGACAAGTCAGCCAAAAAATCGAAAAAGAAGCCGCGTTAACGAACGTCGGGTGGGCGCGCTCCGGCGCGCCTGCTCATCCTAGCGGAGCCAGCCCCGCTGGCGCGAATGGCGAGCGAACCAGTAAATCGTCCAGGTGATCAGCGTTACGACCACCGCGACGGCGATGTCGTCGGTGCCAAGCAGGTCGCGCAAGCGCGGGACCAGCAGCAATCCGCCGAGCCAGATCACGACTGCGACCAAGGAAGCGAGCATCAGCGGCTCCGCCAGCCGGCGGCGAATCAGCAACAGCAGCGCGCCCGCCGCACCGGTCCACACCGCAATGGCGTTGGCTGCGACCAGCCACATCGGCTGCGCTGCGCGCGCCGCGCGCTCGTCGAGCTGCAGACTCGCCGGATCGGTGGTGACACTAAGCAAGTAGACCGCGCAGCCGAGCAGCATGAAGAGCAAGGATGCAAACGCCGCCAAGGTGTACCAGCGAGCGACCGGTTGCCGGCCAAAGCGATCGCTCATGCATTACTCCCGTTGCTGCCGAACCGTTGTTCCCATTCCGCGCCCTGCGCGAGTGAAATCGAATCGAGCACTTCGGTACTCTGGTCGCGGAGGACCGCGAAGGCCCGGCGGATCGCGCAGGTCGCTTCGTCCTGGCAATCGCCGCAGGGCGCGTAGAAGTTGGAGCTGGCGCAGGACACCAGCGCGATCGGCCCCTCCATCGTGCGGACAATCTCGCCGAACGAGATCTGCTCGGCCTCACGCGCCAGCTTGTAGCCGCCCTTGGGGCCGCGCGCGCTTTTGACCAGGCCGGCCTTCTTGAGGTCGAGCATGATGAGCTCGAGATATTTGGGCGGGACCCGCTGGGTTTCAGCGATCCGCGCCAGTTGCACCGGGGCGCCGCCCTGCTCCTCGGCCAGAAACAGGAGCGAACGAAGCGCGTACCGGGTCTTTTGAGCGATCATGCAGACCAAGCACTAGCCGCACCACGGCGCCGCGCAAAGCGATGAACTTCTCTTAATCAGCGCGAAAGCGGGCTGTGAGGCAGAGACGACTAGACAGCATGACCTGCGGGGCCCCGTTCCCGCCCACAAGGAGCATGAAATCATGAAACGTCTGATCGCTTCGTTTGCCGTCCTCAGCCTCGTCGCCGTCCCGGCCGTCGCCGCCACCACCAAGCCCGCCGCCACGACCGCTGCGCCCGCCAAGCCGGCCAAGCAGCACAAGATGGCCAAGAAGAATGCCAAGTCCGCCAAGCCCGCCGCCAACTCCAAGACCTCCGGCTAAGGCGAACGCCAACCAGTTACCGCGCGGTGTGAGGTTCCCCCCAATGACTCCCATCCCTCACGCCGCGCGGGACCTACCATTGCCGCCAGCCGGCCTTTGGCCGTAAGAGCCCCACCCGGAGACCCTATGGGCCGTAAGATCTTGCTTGTTGAGGACGATCGCGAAACCGCGGCGTACCTCGCCAAAGGCCTCGGTCAGGAGGGCCACAGCGTCGAGCGCGCGACCAACGGCCAGGACGGCCTGTTCCAGGCGACCGACGGCACCTTCGATCTCATCATCCTCGATCGCATGCTGCCGGTGCTCGACGGCATTTCGGTGCTGAAGGCATTGCGCGCGGCCAAGGTCGAAACGCCGGTGCTGGTCCTGTCGGCGCTGGCCTCGGTCGGCGACCGCATCGAGGGCCTTGAATCCGGCTCTGACGATTATCTCGTCAAACCCTTCTCGTTCGCGGAATTGCTGGCGCGGGTGAATGCGCTGCTGCGGCGGCGGGAGGCCCGGGTCGACCCGGCCGATCATCGGATTACCGTTGGCGACCTCGAAATCGACCCGTTGTCGCGGATCGTCCGGCGTTCCGGCCGGAAGCTCGAGCTCAAGCCGCGCGAATATCTCCTGCTTGAATATTTTGCCCGCAACGAAGGCCGCGTGGTCACCCGGACCATGCTGCTCGAGCAGGTGTGGGATTACCACTTCGATCCCGGGACCAACGTCATCGACGTCCACGTCAGCCGGCTCCGCCGCAAGCTCGAGGACGGGTTCGAGAAGCCCCTGCTGCACACCGTCCGTGGCGCCGGCTACATGCTGGCCGCCTAGGTCTTGCCGACAACCATAAGGATTGCGCTGCTCGCGGGTCTGCTCGCGCTCATCTCAAACCTGGTGGTGCTCGGTTTCATCCAGTGGCGCACCCACGACGAGGCCGTGTCGGCCCAGCGCCGCACGGTGGTCGAACAGGGCGCGGTGCTCGCCGACATTTACAACACCGGCGGCATGCGCGCGATCGGCGACGGGATCGAGGATACGCTGGCCTATGGCGATCCGCAGACCGCGGTCGGCTTGTTCGACGCCAACGGCCGCCAGATCACCGGCAACCTCGCCGCGATGCCGCGGACCAAGGGACCGCTCCGCGGCGGTTACCAGACCGCACTGATCCGCTTTCGCGAGCAGACCGCCCCGCACGAAGCGGCGATCGTCGCGCTCAAGCTGCCGCACGGCCAGTGGCTGATCAGCGGGCGGACCATCGGTTACGGGCTCGAGCTGCGCGATACGCTCGAACGGTCGCTGCTGATCGCGTTGCTCGGTGCCGTCGTGCTCGGTCTCGCCGGCGGCATCATCGTCGCCCAATATGTCGGCCGCCGGGTCGGCAGCATCGTCGCGGTCACCGACCGCATCTCGGCCCGCGACCTCACCCGGCGGATACCCCTGTCGGGTGGCAGCGATGCGTTCGATCGCCTCAGCCGCCAGATCAACGAAATGCTCGATCGCATCAGCGCGCTGATGGAGGAGCTGCGCATGCTCACCGATTCGATCGCGCACGATTTGCGCTCGCCGGTCAGCCGATTGCAGGCGGCCGCCCAGGCGGCGGCGGAAACCAGCGATTCGGCCGAGCGCGACCAGCAATTGTCGAACGTCGTCCGGCAGGCCGACTCGCTGATGCGCATCCTCACCACCGTGCTCGAAATCAGCCGGTCCGAAGCCCTGACCAGCCGCAGCCAGTTTGCCTGGTTTGACGTCGGCGAGCTCGGCGCCGAGCTCAGCGAAATGTACGAACCGGTGGCCGAGGAAGCCGCAACCGTGCTGCGCTTCGATCGCCCGGCAACGCCGGTCGAACTGTTCGGCCACCGTCAATTGATCGCCCAGGCGGTCAGCAATTTGATCGAAAATGCGGTCCGCTATGGCGCCAATGGCGGCGAGATCCTGGTGCGCGTGAGCCGCCACGCCTCGCAGCTCGAAATCGCCGTCGCCGACCACGGCCCGGGCATTCCTGCCGAACGGCGGTCGGAAGCGCTGCGGCGGTTCGGGCGGCTCGATTCGAGCCGGTCGGAGGAAGGCGCTGGCCTCGGCCTAGCGCTGGCCACCGCCATAGCCCATCTCCACGACGGCAAGCTCAAGCTCGACGACAACCAGCCGGGGCTGCGGGCTACACTCGAACTGCCGCTGACGCGGCGAACGGCTGGCGCCTAATTCGCGCGTTGCGCGTATAAAGAGGTTGCAGCGAAGGAGCCTCCAGATGACCGAAGAACTCTTGGCTGAGGCTGACACCCAGCGGGCCGCACGCCCGCCGATCGAGACGGTGAATCCGGCGACCGGCGAGCCCGGACGCAGCTACCAGCCGACATCGATCGATGAGGCTCATGCCGCCGCCGCGGCCGCCCGCGCAGCGTTCGAACAATGGCGCCGGACATCGTTCGCCGAACGCTCGGCGGTCATCCGCAAGGCCGGTGCGATTCTTCGCCAGCGCAAGGACGAGTTCGCGCGGCTGATGACCGAGGAGATGGGCAAGACGCTCGACGAGGGCCGTGCCGAAATCGAGAAATGCGCCTTCCAATGCGACTGGTTCGCCGATCACGCGCACGAATATCTCGCCGACCAGCCGACCGATATCGGCGGCGGCGAAGCCTTCGTAACCTTCAACCCGATCGGCGTCGTGCTCGCGGTCATGCCGTGGAATTTCCCTTTCTGGCAGGTGTTCCGCTTCGCCGCGCCGGCACTGATGGCGGGCAATGGCGGGCTGCTCAAGCATGCCAGCAATGTTCCGGGCTGCGCGTTGGCCATCGAGGACGTGCTCCACCAGGCCGGCGTGCCGCGCAACCTGTTCCGCACCCTGCTGCTGCCCAGCAGCGACGTCGAAGCGCTGATCAAGGATGATCATGTCGCGGCCGTGACCCTGACCGGAAGCGTCGGCGCAGGCCGGAGCGTCGCGACCGCCGCCGGCTCGGTACTCAAGAAGTGCGTGCTCGAGCTCGGCGGATCGGACGCTTACCTCGTCCTTGAAGATGCCAACATCGAAGCCGCCGCGAAAATTGCGGCGACGGCGCGCATGGTCAACGGCGGCCAGAGCTGCATCGCGGGCAAGCGCTTCATCGTCATTCGCGCGGTGCTCGAACAATTTGAAAGCGCGCTGACCAATGCCATGCGCGGCTATGAGATCGGCGATCCGGCCAGGGAGGGCACCAAACTCGGCCCGATGCAAAGCGCCAAGGCGCGCGACGACATCCATGCCCAGGTCAACGAAAGCGTGCGCAAGGGCGCGCGGCTGTTGCTCGGCGGCAAGGTCCCGGACCGGCCGGGTGCCTGGTACCCGGCGACGGTCCTGACCAACGTCCTGCCCGGCCAGCCGGCGCATGACGAGGAGGTGTTCGGACCGGTCGCGGCGATCATCGCCGCCGAGGACGAGGCAGACGCCATCCGTATCGCCAACGCGAGCGAGTTCGGCCTTGGGTCAGGCGTGCTGACCGGCGACCTCGACCGCGGCCGGCGGATCGCCGCTGAGGAACTTGAGGCGGGCATGAGCTTCGTCAACGAGAACGTCCGCTCGGACCCGCGGATGCCCTTCGGCGGGGTCAAGCATTCCGGCTATGGGCGCGAATGTTCGGCGTTCGGGATCCGCGAATTCGTCAACATCAAGAGCGTCCACGTGAAGCCGCTCGTGCCCGGCGGCGGCAGCGGCGACGCGGTCGAGTAATCCACGCTGGCAGCCCAGAACTGCCGAGATATACTTTCCCGGCTTCGAATCGGGAGTAAGTTGCGATGAGGATGTCCGTAGCCTGGCTCGCATTCACCGGAATCTTGGCGGGCGGTGCCGCCTTCGCTGCAGTCGCCAACCAGCAGCAACCACCGCCGATGTCGGCGCCGGAGCTACCGAAGGTGTGCAAGAAGGTCGTCGAAGCGACCCCCGGCTCCAAGCCCTATGATCTGTGCCTGACCAAGGCGGAGTGGGAGGCGAAGAAGATCGCCGACGCCAAGAACCCCAACCGGATGGTCTGCAAATATACCGAAAGTCCGGCCACCCGTTTCCGCTCGTACAAGGTGTGCATGACGGCGATGGAGTGGGAACGGCAGCGGCAGGAAGACCGCGCGGCGATCGATCATATCCAGCGGCAATCGTGCGTCCCCGGCGGGGGTTGCTAGCCTCAGCCCTCGATCACCACCTTCGTGCCGATCTGAGTCATTCCGTAGAGCCGCTCGGCGAACTTTAGCGGCAGGCGCACGCAGCCATGGCTCGCCGGATAGCCCGGGTTGGGCCCGGCGTGAAAAGCGATGCCCTTGGAATCATACATCTGCATGAAGGGCATGGGCGCATTGTCATATTTGCGGCTGTAGCCCTTCACCTTCTTGTTCATCACCGCCCAGAAGCCGAGCGGAGTCTCGCGGCCCTTGCTGCCGGTCGAGATCGTCGCGACGCCGACCAGCTTCTCGCCGCGATAGACGTAGAACAGCTGGGTCAGCGTATCGATCACGACCTTGGTTTCGCCATCCTTGGGAATGTCGGCGGCCCACAGGAACTGGCCGGGGCGGAGAAACAACGGCCCGAACAAGGCGACTGCGTCCTTGTGCGCCTGGGGCGCGTTGCCCTGGGTCCAGCGGTACGGCAGCTCGGCCGGTGTCGGCGCTGGCCGAGGTGGCGCGTGGACGACTTTCGGTGCCGTCTGGCAGCTGGCGAGAAGCGCAGCGCCGATTGCCGATATGACAATTTTCGTGGTGGTTCGCACAGTCTGTCCCCGAGCCCGATAATTCGGCGCCCTGCACAGCGCAGGAGAGGCATGCGAGTCAATCCGCGCGTAAACGCGAAGTTGACCGTTAACCCGCTGGCTAGTCGGTCAGCCGCCGCCGAAACGTCTCGGGCAGGAACAACAGCCCCGCGACCAAAGTCACCAAAGCGACGATGATCGGGTACCACAGGCCGTAGTAGATATCCCCGGTCGCCGCGACCATGGCGAAGGCGGTGGTCGGCAGGAAACCGCCGAACCAGCCGTTGCCGATATGATAGGGCAGCGACATCGAGGTGTAGCGAATGCGGGTCGGGAACAGCTCGACCAGCAGCGCCGCGATCGGGCCGTAGACCATGGTCACATAGAGGGCGAGGAGGAACAGGATGGCGACCACCATCGGCTTGTTGATCGCCGCTGGATCGGCCTTCGCCGGGTAACCGGCCTCGGTCAGCGCCTTCTGGATCGTGCTGCGCATTTCGTCGAGACGGGGTATTGGGCTCTTGGCACCGTGGTCGACGCTTGCTGCCTCGAGAATCATCCTCCCTCCAACCTCAAGGCCAGCCGTATTCGAACCTTCGTATCCCGATGACTTGTCCCAAGCGCGCGTCGTGTACGGCACGCCCGCCTTCGCGAGTTGAGACTTGAAGACATCGCAGGGGTTGGAATCGAACTTGCTCTTGCCGATCGGGTCGAACTGAAACGAGCAAGATCCCGGATTTGTAATCACAACGACCGGCGCACTGGTCTGCGCCCTCGCCAGGGCCGGATTGGCGGCGTTGGTCAACGCCCCGAACAACGGGAAATAGGTCAGCGCAGCGAGTGCGCAGCCGGCGAGGATGATCGGCTTTCGGCCGATCATGTCCGAGAGCCAGCCGAACAGGATGAAGAAGGGTGTCGCCAGCACCAGCGCGATGGCGACCAGGATGTTGGTCGTCGCGCCGTCGACCTTCAGCGTCTTTTCGAGGAAGAACAGGGCGTAGAACTGGCCGGTGTACCAGACGACCGCCTGGCCGGCGACCGCGCCGACCAGCGCGATGATGACGATCCGCGCATTGCCCCAGCGCGCGAACGCCTCGGTCAGCGGCGCCTTCGACCCCTCGCCCGCCGCCTTCATCTCGCGGAACACCGGACTCTCCTCCAGCTTCAGCCGGATATAGAGCGAGACCGCCAGCAGGACGATCGAGAGCAGGAAGGGAATCCGCCAGCCCCAGTCGGCGAAGGCCGCTTCGCCGAGCCAGGTGCGGATGCCAATCACCACCAGCAGCGCCGCGAACAGGCCGAGGGTCGCGGTGGTCTGGATGAAGCTGGTGTAGAGGCCGCGCTTCCCGTCGGGCGCATGCTCGGCGACATAGGTCGCGGCGCCGCCATATTCGCCGCCCAGCGCCAGCCCCTGCAACAACCGTAGCGCGACCAGCGCGACCGGCGCCGCCAGCCCGACCGAGGCATAGCTCGGCAGCAGGCCGACGATGAAGGTCGACAGCCCCATGATCCCCATGGTGACAAGGAAGGTGTATTTACGCCCGACCAGGTCGCCGATCCGCCCGAACAGGATCGCCCCGAACGGTCGCACCGCGAAGCCTGCGGCGAAGGCGGCGAGCGCCAGGATGAAGCCGGTAGTCTCGTTGACCCCGCTGAAGAATTGCGCGGAAATGACCGTCGCCAGGAGGCCGTAGAGATAGAAATCATACCATTCGAAAATGGTGCCGAGCGACGACGCGCTGATCACCAGCGCCGAGGATTGGCGCGGCCGGGTTGCGGGGGTCACTCCCACTCGATCGTCCCGGGCGGCTTCGAGGTGTAGTCGTAGACGACGCGGTTGATCCCCGCGACTTCGTTGACGATGCGGGTCGCCACGCGGCTCAAGAATTCGGCATCGAACGGGTAGATGTCGGCGGTCATGCCGTCGACGCTGGTCACGGCGCGGAGGCCGCAAACGTAATCGTAGGTGCGGAAATCGCCCATCACCCCGACGGTCCGCACCGGCAGCAGCACTGCGAACGCCTGCCAGATCGCATCATAGAGGCCGGCGTTGCGGATCTCCTCGAGATAGACCGCATCGGCCTTACGCAGGATGTCACATTTCTCCTGGGTGACTTCGCCCGGGATGCGAATGGCGAGGCCCGGGCCGGGGAATGGATGGCGGGCGACGAAGGCCTCGGGCAGGCCAAGCTCACGGCCGAGCACCCGCACCTCGTCCTTGAACAGTTCGCGCAGCGGTTCGACCAATTGCATGTTCATCCGCTCGGGCAGGCCGCCGACATTGTGGTGGCTCTTGATCGTCACCGAGGGACCGCCGGTGAAGCTGACGCTTTCGATCACGTCGGGATAGAGCGTGCCCTGGGCGAGGAAGTCGGCGCCGCCGATCTTCTTTGCTTCGGCCTCGAACACATTGATGAACTCCGCGCCGATGAATTTGCGCTTGGCTTCGGGGTCGGCGACGCCGGCGAGCCCGCCGAGGAAGTCGCGGCTCGCATCCACGTGGACCAGTGGGATGTTGTAGGAATTGCGGAACAGCGAGACGACCTGTTCGGCCTCACCCAATCGCATCAGGCCATGGTCGACGAACACGCAGGTCAGCTGGTCGCCGATCGCTTCGTGGATGAGGACTGCGGCGACCGCGCTGTCGACTCCGCCCGACAGGCCGCAGATCACGCGGCCCTTGCCGACCTGTTCACGGATGTCGGCGATCTTGGCGTCGCGGAAGCCGGCCATGGTCCAGTCGCCGGCGCAGCCGCACACGTGCCGAACGAAATTGGCGAGCAGCTTGCCGCCATCGGGCGTGTGCACGACCTCGGGGTGGAACATCAGGCTGTAGCGCTTGGCCTGCTCGTTAGTGGCAATGGCGAAAGGCGCGCCTTCGGAACGGGCGACGACCTCGAACCCCGGAGCGAGCGTTTCGACCCGGTCGCCGTGGCTCATCCACACCTGGTGCTTGTCGCCGACGTCCCACAGGCCGTCGAACAGCATCGAGGGCGCGACAATCTCAATAAACGCGCGGCCGAATTCCTTCTGGTCGGAGGTGACGACCTTGCCTCCCAATTGCTGGTGGAGGGTCTGCTGGCCGTAGCAAATGGCGAGCAAAGGAAGGCCGCTGTCGAAGATGGCTTGCGGCGCGGTCGGGCTGTCGTGATCGGTGACCGAGGCCGGTCCGCCGGAGAAGATCACGCCTTTCGGCTGGAGCCGCTCGAAAGCTGCTTCGGCTGAGTTGAACGGGGCGATTTCGCAATAGACGCCGGCCTCGCGAACGCGCCGCGCGATCAGCTGCGTCACCTGGCTGCCGAAGTCGATGATGAGGATGGTTTCGGTAGGTTGGACCGTCATGTCGGGCCGATAGGGAGGGTGCGCCCAAGAGTAAAGTTAAGTGACTGCTTAAGTGTCTTGACGACGCCCGGGCGACTCGATAGTTAAGTGCATGCTTAACGATTCGCCCAAGCTCGATCGCGCCTTCCAAGCGCTGTCGGATCCGGTCCGGCGGGGAATGCTGGCGCGCCTGTCGCGCGGCCCCGCGTCGGTGTCGGAATTGGCCGAACCGTTGAGCATCAGCCTGCCCGGCGTGCTCCAGCATCTGAAGGCGCTGGAAGAAAGCGGGCTGGTGCGGTCCGAGAAAAAGGGCCGGGTGCGTACCGTGCGGTTGGAGCCTGACACGCTGTCGACCGCGGAATCCTGGATCGCCGAGCGACGCTCCGAATGGGAAGCGCAGCTCGACCGGTTCGAGAACTACCTTCTAACCCTTAAGACGAATGGAGACGACAATGGCTGACGGAAATGACCTGGTGCTGGAGCGGACGCTCGACGCGCCGATCGACCTGGTGTGGGAAGCCTACACCAACCCCGAACATATGAAGCGCTGGTTCGCGCCCAAGCCCTATGAAATTTCGGAAATCGAGCTCGACCTGAAGCCCGGCGGGGTCTTCCGCATCCGCATGGTCGGGCCCGACGGCTTCGATACCGGCCATGGCACGCCCGGCTGCGTGCTCGAGGTCGAGGACCGCAGGAAGCTGGTGTGGACCAGCGCGCTTGGGCCCGGTTATCGCCCGAACGAGCTGGCGACCGAGGGTTGTGAGGCGTTCCCGATGACCGCGGTCGTGACCTTTGCCGACGCTGGCAACGGCAAGACGAGCTACAAGGCCGTCTCGCTGCACAAGGACGCCAAGGATCGCGAAACGCACGAGAAGATGGGCTTCCACGAAGGCTGGGGCACGGTCGCCGGCCAGCTCGAGCAATTCGCCCAGAGCCTAGCCGCCAATGCCTGAACGACGAAGGGGCGCCCGTCCCAAACGAGCGCCCCTTCGCTTACAGACCCGCCCGCTTAATAGCCCTGCCAGTTATGCGCGCGCCGCTTGATGTCGATGTCGCGGATCTGCCCGGTACGGTAGACCTTGCACGTCCACTTGAGGTCCGCACCGGCCTGATAACCGTAGGTGCCATAGCCGCGCTGATTGTAGCCCTGGTAGCCGCCCCAGCCCGAGCTGGCGACGCCGGTAACCTTGAAGCCGTAGCTCTTGCGTTCGACCCGGGTAATGCCCTCGACCCGGCCGAAATTGCGGTAGCGATTGTTGCGGCCGCTATAGCCCCAATTGTTGTAGCCGCTGTTGTAACCGCCGCCGAGCCGCTGCTCGACCGAGCGGGCGCAGCGATCGATCCCGTACTGCTGGCCGCCGTACTGTTGGTAGCCATAATTGCCGTAGGGATATTGGCCGTAGCGATAGCTGTTGATGATCGCGCCGACGATGCCACCTTGTTGGTTGGGTGGCGGGTAATATTGCGCAATCGCGGGAGCCGCCGCGCCCGCCAACGCAACGCCCAGTGCGCCGACCAGAATCCTGATTCTCATGGTTCCCGCTCCTTCCGACAAGCTTGTCCGAAGGAGAATACGCACGGATCAGCAAAATCGTTTCACTTGCGCGACGAAATAATCGACGAGTTGAGTTAGGCCGCCGCGCGAATAGCGGGCGGCGCCGGGACGATCGAGTGATCGATACCGAGTTCGTCGAGCAAGGCTTCGAGCTCGCCGAGGTCGAGCATGCCGGAACACGGATAGGCGCCGGGTTTCGGTCGCCAGCCGTCGCGGATGCGGCGGATCAGCGCCACGGCGGCGAACACCGGAACGTAGGGGCCGCGGTTGCCGGTCGCATCGAGACGCCAATCGGCCCGCGCCGATTTGCCGGTTGCATCCGCTCCGGCAACCTCGACGATCATTGCGCCGCGATCGCTGCCGAACGGGCGCAGCCGCTGCGCGATCCACAACAACACCCCTGCCACCGGGCGCAGCGAGCGGATCAGGCCCCAGCGGACGGGCCACGACAGCAGCCACAGCCCGAGATGAAGCAGCGGGAGTTCGAGTCCGGCAACGAATTCGGCGGATCGGGTCGGGCGGTAGCGACGGACCAGCAGCTCCTGCTCGGGCGTGTCGCAGACGCTCGCCCAGCGCTTGCCGGCAGCGCCGCAATCGACCCGGCCATCGAGCGCCCAGCCCGGGATTTCGCGCCACTCGCCGCCACTGAACACGCGCACCGGCCGGCCGACATAGGACAGGATCGCCTCGACCACCGCGCGGCCGCGCGGGGCACGATTGCCGGGAAAGATACCGATGCGGATATCGTCGACCCGACTCCAGCCGAGGGTCAAAGCGTCGAGCACGGCGTGCGACAGCGCCGGGATCGAGCTGGCGCCGGCGACAACGGCGATGCCCGCCGCCTTGGCCGCGGCATCGAACCGGTCGATCGTGCACACCCATTCGCGCCCGTCGGCGAGGTCGATATAATCGACGCGCGCGGCGAGGCATTGCTCAATGAGGTTGGTCGCCGAGCCCTGGAACGGGCCGGCGCAATCGACCACCAGATCGAAGCGCTCAAGCTCGGCTGCGCTCGCCCGGTCGCGGTCGATGGTCTGGACCGCGCAGTCGCCGAGTTCGACGGCGAGCGCTTGGAGCGGCTCGCGGCGGCGCCCGCCGAGCGTCAGGCGAAGCCCGGCATCGCCCGCGCAAAGCCGGGCGAGGCGCGAGCCGAACACCCCGGTCGCGCCGACGATCAGCACCGTGAGCGGCGCTTCAGTCGACATCTTCGAACAGCACCTGCTGGTGGAACAGCCGGCCCGCCCACGGATGGGTCAGTTCCAGCCCGAACAGGAAGCTCGACCCGGCGACCTGGCGGTGAACGACGCGGGTCATTCCGGGCGTCAGCCACGGCGGCAGCCGCAACCGCAGCCGCGCGACCTGGAGAAAGTAGTGATCGCTGACGAAGGCGATACCGTCGGCCATGGTTTCGATGCGGAGCGCCATGCCGAGCCCGCGGCCGAGATATTCCTCGAGGCCGGTGGGCCCGGCGAACCGTTTGGCGCTATGGATCACCTGCGGGAAACGGCTCGGCCGCGCATAGACGCGGGTCCAGCACTGGCCGCCGCTGCTCACGTCTTCGCTGACGCTGACCAACGCCGCGACGCCGGTCAGATGGCACAGCGGCAACGGCGCTCCGAACAGCCGGCAGGCCTGGGCCAGGATCCGGCCGGCCCACGACACCTGCATCTCGACGACCAGGCCGCGATAGAGGGCAACCGCCGGCCCCATCAGGCGCTTGGTGAAACGGCGTTTCACTTCCGCCGGCAACCGCTCCCAATCTTGTGGGTCAACCAACGCCCGGAAGCGCAGGTCGTAAAGCGGTTCACGGTTCCTCTCCGGGGTTCGGTTCGGCAGTTGGAGGATTTTGGCGTGCATCGCTGCCCTCAATCTCTTGCCGTTCAGGCCGCCAGCTTCTTTTTCTTCTTCGATTTCCCGAACAGGCGGGTGACCTTTGAGCCCAATTTGATCAGCCCCATCAGGGTCGACTTGGGCACGTCGAGCATTTCGTCGTGCCAGCGCGACATGGTGCTGACGAAGTCGAGCATCGCCGACAGGCGCTGCTTGGCGATCAGGGATATTTCGGGGTCGCGCTCGGCCTCGGCGGTGCAGGCACGAAGCGCGGCTTCGGCCGGGTCGATCTCGCGCGCCTTGCGGCCCTTGGCGATGCGGGTGACCATTTCCCAGATGTCGGTCTCGGCCGCGAAATGGTCGCGCCGTTCGCCCAGCAGCGGCACGCGATGGATCAGGCCCCAGCCCAGCAATTCCTTGATCGAGTTGGAGACGTTGGACCGGGCGAGTCCGAGTTGGTCGGCGATGTCCTCCGCGGTCAGCGGGCGTTCGGCGAGATAGAGCAAGGCGTGGATCTGGGCGACCGAGCGGTTGACGCCCCACTGACTGCCGAGATCGCCCCAGTGCAGCACGAACCGGGTGACCACCATCGGCAGCGGTTCGACTCGGTTGTTGTCATTTATTTCTGTCACAACAGAAATTACTGACTCTAATGATCAACTGAGTCAAGGCCAAAAAAATGCGCCGGAACCACGAGGGTCCCGGCGCACCTTTTCGCGAACGGCCGCGCGCTTAGTAGCGGCGGTAGCCGTACTGCGAGTAGTCGTAGGGCGAGCCACTGTACGGCGAGTAATTGTAGCTCTGCGTACGGGTCGCGCGATCGATATCGACGCTGGTGACAAAGCCGCGATAGTCGGCCTTGCACTTGAACGTCAGGTCGACCTGGCCCTGGCCGTTGTAGCCGTTGGGACCATTGTAGCCGTAGCCGCCATTGTACCCGGCATAGGCGCCGCTCGAGGCGACACCGCGGACGATTACACCGCCACCCGAG
>Ga0268265_10001509_pt1 | contig 19422 bp, 21 predicted proteins | sample KBSSwiS52_FD_190355 | JGI IMG/M metagenome (GOLD analysis project Ga0268265, IMG submission 190355) | Switchgrass rhizosphere microbial communities from Kellogg Biological Station, Michigan, USA - KBS Switchgrass S5-2 (SPAdes) (version 2) | ecosystem: Host-associated > Plants > Roots >... | reverse complement strand
GCTTCGGTGCATGGGCGGAGCGTCGCCCCGCCACTCTCGCTCTCTACGAGCTCGCCCGCTTCGGCATCAAGAGGCCTGGGCGTGCCTGTTCGGGGTACTGATGCTGACGCTGCTCCTGGGTACGCATTTCTTCTACACGCGCGGCGCCTGGCTGCCGCGCTACGATTTCCTGCTGTTCGCGGCGATCGCCGTCCAGGCCGCCATGCTGGCCTTCAGGTTGGAGACCTGGGAGGAGGCGAAGGTGATCTTCCTGTTCCACGCGGTGGGGACGGCGATGGAGGTCTTCAAGACCGCGGTGGGCTCGTGGATCTATCCCGAGCCGTCGTTCCTGCGGCTTGGCGGCGTGCCGCTGTTCACGGGTTTCATGTACGCGGCCATCGGCTCCTACATCGCCCGCTGCTGGCGCCTGTTCGACTTCCGCTTCACGCGCCATCGGCCGCTGTGGGCCATGGGTCTCCTGGCGGTCGGCATCTACGTCAATTTCTTCACGCACCATTACGTTATGGACGCGCGCCTTGCGCTGTTCGCCCTTGCCGCGCTGTTGCTCGGCCGCTGCTGGGTCCATTTCAAGGTGTGGCGCCTGCACCGGCGCATGCCGCTGCTCCTGGGTTTCGCGCTGGTGGCCCTGTTCATATGGCTGGCCGAGAACATCGGCACCTTCACCGCCGCCTGGGTCTACCCCCACCAGCGCCGCGCCTGGGAGCCGGTGAGCCTGGGCAAGCTCGGCGCGTGGTTCCTGCTCGTGATCATCGGTTACGTGCTGGTGGCGCTGGTGAACCGACCGCAGGCGATGCAGAGTGGAGAGGTCGGGCGGATGGGCCGGGTGCGGAAGGCGTGTCCCGGTCTTCGGTCTGCCTGGCAGCGTCGCCGTACCGACTGGGAGTGCCGTCATGCGAGAGATTCGCGGAAGCTGCCATTGCGGCAATATCCGGTTTAGCCTCGACTGGCCCGACACGGGTGCAACCATCCCGGTGCGCGCCTGCGGATGCGCGTTCTGTCGCAAGCACGGCGGCGTCTGGGCTTCAAATCCCGGCGGCCGCTTCCGGCTCGATGTTGCCGATGCCTCCAAGGCAGCGCCCTACCGCTTTGGGACCGAGAGCGCCGATTTTCACGTCTGCGCGGTCTGCGGGGTGGCACCCATCGTCACCTGCGTGATGGACGGGGTGCGCTTTGCTGTCGTCAACGCCAACGCATTCGACAACGTGGACAAGGCCGAGCTGTTAGCGGCCGCCGCGGATTTCGAAGGCGAGACCATGGAAGCCCGCCTGGCCCGCCGGCGCCGCAACTGGACGCCGGAGGCGGTGGGCTAGCTAGGACGGGACGGAGCGCGGACTCTATTTCATGAGGCGCGTTCAGGTACGGGATACGCACTTCTGTCGTCTGAAGGAAACGTTGCCGCGCCCCGAACATGCAGTCAAGCCAATATCGGCTGTGTGGCTCTGTTGCACCTCACAGCGCGAACCAATGCCGCGCCACTTGGCAGGCTTCATCGCCCGGCTCACAAGCTCGGCAAACCTCTGGCCGCTCACTGTAGACCGCGCACGATGTCGAAATGCCGACCTCACCGACCAGAGCGGCGCAACGGTCGCCGTCGCACTGCATGCGCCCAAGATGTTGGTCGACGAACACGCGGGGGATGCGATCGAGGTCGCTATCGTCCTCGGTGGTGAACCGGGGCCAGTCGCGCGAATACGAGCAGCAAGCCCCGCAGCTTCGACAGAGCGAAGCTGCTTGCGGTGATTTCGCTGCGATGCTCTCGCTACCCCTCGTCAACTCATGCACCTCATTTCCGGTCACGCGACTTTTCGCTTCTGCCGAGCTGTCATTAGGCCGTTTGTCGACCAGCACGGCGCGGAGACGTTGATCACATCGGGATGGAATGGTCAAAGCGGCGTTTCCACCCCCGATATCTCCATTTTCGACGATTTCTTGATCCACGGCTCAGTCGCGACACGCCCCTCTCAGGCCCGCCGTTTCATGTCTCGGCCGGATAGGTCAGCGTTTGCGCGGGGCCAGGCCTGGCCGCGATCGTCGGGCGCGCCCGGTCGATGTGGCCCGGACCCACAATGTGAAACACACTTTCGCCCGCCGCGATCAGGTAATCGGCGATGATGCGGCGATGACAGCGCCACCAGAGGACTTCCGCGCACATGACGGCGCAGCGCTGCGCGTGGCCGAGCTCACGCAGCCCGGCGAAGCCGCGCGCGAAAGCATCGCTCATGGCGTAGTCGGCGTAGTTGTGAAAGCTCTGGTTCTTCCAGAAGGCGTTGACCGCAGGCGCGATGCCGGGTGTCCGGCCGCGCAGGCCGCCGAGCGCGGCGATATGGGTGTAGCGGATCTGGAAAGCTGCGAGCGCTGTGGGAAGTACGTCGCTGTTGTATTGCGGGTTGGTGCGCGAGCGTGGAACGGTACGCACGTCGGCGACGTGCCGAACCTCCACCTGCTGCAGCAGATCGGCGAAGTCATCGAGCGATCGGGTCGAGTGTCCGATCGTAAAAAACGGAAATGCCATCTGTCCGACACCACGCGTTGGCGCGGAGCTACGCTCCAACCTTGGTCACTCGGCAAGTTTGTTCCGCAGTGTGCGCATCTCCGCGTAGCCAGAACGGCGTCCGCCAATGCGAACCGGGCGACGGCGATCGTCTTCACGAGGCCGTTTGCGCTACAGGGCTTTACCTTCGCGGGTCCAGTTCGTTTCGGCGACCGATGAGTTTCAATGCGCTCCCCTTGTGCAGCGCCACGTGATCGGTCTTGTCGCTCTTGATCTCATACCGCGGATCCCGGGCGCTTGCGTGGTGAACGTAGCCGCTCCGGTTCACATTCCGGGTATGCACCTTGATGATCCTTCCGCTGACGTACCCCGCTTCAGAGTTCCAACCGACATGGTCGCCGACCTTGAAGGTCTTGGCCGCGGTCGAAGCGTTCTGGACAGCACCGCCAGCATCGCGCCTGGGGGTCATGGCTGCTCTCCATACTCGTGGACGTGGACATCATGACCGGAGTTGCGCTCGAGGATCTGCACGGCGAGACCCTCCTGCCCGGCATCCCAGCTTCGTACCCACAGCAGCAAACCGCCTCGATCGAGTTGCTCCGCGATCCGGCACGCATGCCAGTCGCCCAGCCGCTTGCCGAGCAGCGTTCCGATCAGTCCTCCGGCGCCGCTGCCGATGGCGGCTGCGCCGAGAATGGCGGCAATCGTCCCGCCAGCAGCCGCAACCGGCCCCATGAGCACGCCTGCCCCTACGTACATGAGCGCGCCGATGACCGCCCCCTGCCCATCGCCGATCGCCTCGGTGGAAACGTAGGCCGCTCGCGGTACCGAAGCATCGTCCGCGAGTTCGGCTGCCCTGCGGTATTTGTGGCCGAGCTTGGCGACGACCTCCGCCTCGCCGGCGAGCAGACTGAGTTGTGCTCGGTGGAATCCAGAGCTCAACAGCTCGTCGATCGCCTCCTGAAGCGTCTCGGCCGTGTCGAACACCGCAACCGCTTCGCGGATTGTTGCATCGCTGTCGCGGGTCTCAGTTTCCAGAGCTTGTCCGACCGATGCCGGTCTCGATGCGGCCGCGTCCGCCCCGCCTCCAACCGAGACCACGGTGAGCCGGCGGGACCTTCCATCGCGGGTCTGCCACGTGATGCTCTGGCCCTCGGAAAGGCCGATGAGAGCCGCACCGATCGGCGTGAGGATCGAGATCTTTCCTTCGCCGATGTCTGCCTGCCCTGGAAAGGCCAGGACGACGCGCCGCACCTGGCCGTCGTCCGACCGGAAAACCGCGGTCGATCCCATCTGCACGACGCCGGACGGGACTGACCCCTCAGGCTTGACCAGCGCGCGTTCCATTTCCGCGAGCAATTCGGTGGCGACGACCGGATGACAATCGAGCGCATCCACGGCCAGCGTGGTAAGACGCCCCTGATCGGCATCGCTGACGATGATGTGAGGTTTTGCGGGTTGCTCAGGAATATTGGTCATCGGAGTTCCTTTGTTGACCCGGCTGTCAAATCGCTGAGCCCGGAAGGGTGCCCCTGAAGATGCCGTTAGGTGCAGACGACGGAGACAGGATCGCTGGCAGGAAAGGTCTCATCGAGCGCGTGATCCAGCCTGCGGTCGAGGCTCTCCTTCGAGTTGGTCCCCGAAATTGCTTGCGGAGCGGGAATGCTCGCGGTTGGAATGGTCGCGGTTGGGTGCTGAACGCCCTCGACGATAACCTCTGCTTCCTGACCGTCGCATACTTCAAACCGCATGCGGTCGCCCACCCGCAAACCGAGCAGCGCAGTCCCGATCGGGTTGGCGATGGATAGGCCGCCCGGACAGCGATCCACGTCATGCTCGAATACGAGCGTGCCGGCCAGCGAGGGCGCGATGCCGTTGAGACGATAGGTGATGCGGGAGCCCATCGAAACCACGCCATCCGGGAATTCCTCGAAACGACAGAGACTGGCGCGCCGCAATTCGGCCAGAAGGAATGTCGCATGGGGTCGCCCAAGCCGGTGGGCAAGCGTCGCGGCAGCAACCAGCTGATTGTAGTCGCGGCTATGCACCGTAATGGGCGGCAAGGCGGGAGCTGTGTGCACGGTATCCTCCACAGCAACGTGCCGATGACCGGATAACAATCCGGCAAAAGACCTTTGTCTTTGTTTGGATGGTCCCCCGGCCGGCTCCCACGATGAGCCGAAGCGGGGGCTCAACTGCCGAAAATGAGACGGTCCGCGCGGGCGACCGGAGAATGATGTCGGGAGGGGATCATGGCATCAGGCACGTAAGCATGCGGTATCGATCTTTCAAGCATTGCCGATGCGACCTGCCAGTCATTGACAACGCCTTGTCTGCGACGGTTTGAAGCTCTGCGCATTTCGGACCGATGCCCCAGCACAAGCGGGCAGCTGTGCTCCGTAAACGGTCGGAGGCGGGTCTATCCCACAAGGCGCAATTCAATTCTCATGAATCGGAGGGAGGGGGCCCTTGGCCGTCGTCGAGTGGCTGATCTGAACCCATTTCACCGGTGCGCGGCCGAGGATTGGCGAGGCGCTTCAAGGGCTCCGTTGCGAGCCGTACCTGTGAACCCGGAAGAGAGAGCGCCTGCTCGCCGTGCACGGTGTAGAGCTGCGGCGCCGCGCGATTGACGTGAAGCTGGAAGATGTCCGGTCGATTGTAATGGCCGGCAAAGTCATGCCGCAGCTTCATCGCAACGCACGTCTCAAGGTCGCAATCGGCATAGAGGATGCCTTCCTCGGCGCCCATCGGACCCGCAATGACCTGGAGATTGGGTGCGACGATCACGCTGCCGCCGCAGTATTTCGGATCTCGAACGATCTTCTCCTGATCCGGAGAGAGCTCAAGCTTGCGGATCATGTCGTCGTCGACAACACCGCACGCCGAGACCACGTATGCCTTGCTGACCTGGGCGAACGCCTGGCTGTCCACGGCGACCCGGATTCGCATCGGATCGCCGCTCGTTGGGAAATAGTTGGGCCAGCTCATGACGTGGACGCGGGTCCCTTCTGCCGTCAGCGCGAAGACTGCCAGAGGATTGGAATTCTCGCCGCAGATGAGGCCGCTCAGGGGCCCAAAGCCGGTCTGGAATGCGCCAAAGGTATCGCCAAAGCCGCCGGTATGCACGAGCTTCTCGCCCACGGTCGGCATGATCTTCTGGTGCTTGCCAATGAGCGAGCCGTCCGGACCCAGATACACCTGGGTGTTGAACATGGTGCCGATGGTGTTGGGAACCTTCTCGCACACGCCCACCACAACATAGGCGTTGGCATCCCGCGCCGCGGCCGACAATGCCACGATCCCGGGGCCGGGTATGGTGACTGCGTTCTTGAAGAGCTCAGTCGCCAGCCGATTGGAGAGCGCTCCGGTCGCGGAGTGATTATGGTACCAGACCGGATGCGCAGGGATGAAGCCTTCCGGAAAACCGATGAGCTGCGCGCCATTGCGACCGGCCTCGCGGATCAGCCGGCACGCCTTCTCCGTCGATCCTTCCCGATCGAGGAAAACGGAAGCCGCCTGCACCGCCGCGACTTTGATCTTGGGATAGCTGTCGCCCATGGCCTGTCGAGTTCCGGGAGAGCGCCTGCGCGCACATCGCGCAGACTTGGGAGCAGAGTGCGAGATACCAATGGTTCTGTGGTTCGTCCACTCCGGCCGGGCTTCGGTCACGATTGCCGGCAAATTTGGCCGAGCGCCTGCATGGCGGAGTTGGCGTCCCCGGGCGTGGTGTAGGAGCCCCGGGGACGCCAACGCGACTGGCGCCACGAACGCGAATTGGCGACGGCGCTCCCTACCAAAGCGTCGGAGGTGGTCCTGTCGCGCTATTCTAGGCCGACCAAGGGAAGCGGCTGCTCCCCGAGCATGGCTTTGGCCACTACGTCGCGCGCCATATCCGGATCAAGCGAGTGCTTGGCAATCAAGTCCCGGCATTCCGCAACGATCAGATCCGCATCCTGCATGATCTTCAGCTCCTTGAAGCGGTCATGCCTGTATAGGCCCATGCTTTGGCCAACAATTTCGAGAAGGTTGACGATGCGGAACGGCCAATCGCGCTCATGCGCGCAAAGCGCGCGATGATCGGAATGATACACGGCCGCCAGTGCGTCGACGCCCGCATCGCGCGCGGCCTCGAGCTCGCCGAGCTCCAATTTGCGCCGGTAGTCCGGAAGCACAGCGAGATTGACGCTCTGCAGGCCGACGGCCGGTTGATCGAGATCAACCAGCGTCACGCCGGGAACAGCCTGCAGGATGTCGGCGGCGGCCTCCATGACGCCGGCGACGCCGGGGTGTTTGTGAAGCGCGACGCGCAGCTCGACGCGTTCCCGCAGGTGCGGCTTCAGGTCGTCGAGCCGGGCCTGCAAGAAGCGGATGAAGGGAGTCATTTCGAAGGGGCGCGCACCGCTTTGCCTCTCGATGGTCGGGAGCGTCGTCTCAGTGAACTGGATGTAGCAGCTTGGGCACCAGGACAGCACCTGCCCCGATTTGCTGCGTGACATCTTCTCGATCGAGGTCGACCCCATGCGGCCGGACATTTCCATATCGCCCGCGCGCATCTGCAGGATGCCGCAGCAATGGCTCGGGCCGCCCATCACCTGGTAGCTGATGCCCAGCGTGTCCATCATGTCGAGAGCAAGAAGCGCGATGTGCGGCGTCTTGAGCACGTTGCCAGCCGGTGTAAAATACGAAATCGGCGGCTCGCTCGGCTTCGCTACCGATGCAGCCCCCTGTCCCAGCCGTTCCAGCACAGCCGCTTCGAGCTGCAGGCGCGACAGGACGGCGACGTCCTGGCTGGTGCGGCGGTATGTCAGCACACCGTCGTGCCGCCGCTCGGGCAAGCTTCTCGACTGCCTCGACATCGCGGCGCGCGCCATCGCCAGCAGAAATCGCGGATTGACGCCGTAGTCGCACGCCTTGATGCACTCACCGCTCAGCATGCAGGAGGCGGCCCATGTCCGCGAAGCCTCGGGACCCTCGCCACTGCGCACGATATCGAGGACGCCGGCAATCACGTCCTGCGCACTGACGCCACCGATCCCCGCCGGCTGGACGCTTGGGCAGATGTCGACGCATTTGCCGCATTTGACGCAGGCGTCGAGCATCTGGTCCGTGCGCCGGTCAAGTGCCGTCTCGAAGGACATGCCGTTCATCAGCTGCGACTCCCCTGATGCCGGTAAGGTTATCTCTGCGATCGCGAAGTATTCAATGCCTCTTGAGGGGTCATACGCCCCTTCCAAGCCACGGCACACGCATTCGCGACTATGGCTTCGATCCTGCCGCGGATGTGCTGCGGGTCAGCGAGCAGCTTGTAGGCGAGGACCTCTGCCGCATGTCGTCCTTCGCCGACCGGGTGCGCGATCCGGCCCGAGCCGTGGATGGGTCGAGCGACCACACTGCACGTGAAAAGAGCAACGCCCTTCGCAACGCCGCCGCCATGAGTCGATGCGGAGGTCGGATCAAGAACGAAAGTCTAAATGAACCGACCGAGGGCAGTCCAAATGAGAACCACTTTCGCGCTAAGCTATTGAGTTTATTGGTGGGTGTAGCAGGACTCGAACCTGCGGCCCGCTGATTAAGAGTAAGACGACGCCTTCCTTTCGGCATCCTCCGCTCTCCTCCTTCCAGCCCAGACGGCGTTGACCAACTGTCGGTTAGAGCTAGGTTTTATTGGGTGAGCAGAAGGACGGGGGAGGAAGCGGGAGAAGCTTCCCGGTAGACTCTTCCCGCCCGTCTCCCCGAACTACGGCCCGGACTACGGACCCCTTCCGCGGCTGCTTTGAATGAACACGCAAAGTCCGCCGCCCCGAAGTACGCACGCCTTCGCCACCCTGTTCGATGTGCGGCACCATCCGCCGACGAGGCCGAGTAACCCGTGGTCTTGAAGCACCGGAACCCACCGATGAGCGACACCTACCCCAAGAGCGTCAAGCTGACAGACGAACTGGTGCGCCGTCTCCCCTTTACGACAAAGGGTCAGGCGAAGATCCGCGACGATGAATGCAAGGGGCTCCTGCTCGTCATCGGCATGGAGACTAAGACCTTCAGCGCCAAGCTCGAACGGGTGGTGAGTGGCATCCGCGAGTTCGCCTACGAGTCCTTCGGGAGTTTCGACCCCGAGGCCCCCGATCACGTGGGCGTGAAGGATGCCCGCAAGGCTGCCGGCAAGTGGATCGCTGACTACAAGAATGGCGCCAAGGTGGCAGCCAAACGTGGCGCCACCACGCTCAAGGAGGCATGGGTGCGTTACAAGGCCCGCCTCGAGGCGAAGGGTCGCTCGCCATCTACCATCGACTGGTACGCCGAATACATTGAGAACGGGCCGCTCAAGAATTGGGCCAACACGCAGTTGGTCTCCATCACCCCGGAGAAGGCCGCCGCGCTCCACGTCCGCATCACCAAGGAGCACGGCCCCTACCGCGCCAACGGGGCGATGCGGATGCTGCGGGCCGTCTACAACCACGCCAAGCGCAAAGTGGACCGCGCGTTGTTGCAGATCGACGTGACCATGCTGGTGGAGTGGAACGCGGAGAAGCGGCGCAGTACTGGGATGGGGCTGGGCCGTCTGCCCGCGTGGGGTCGACAGCTTGCCGCGATCGAGAACCCGGTGCGGCGCGAGTTCCACCTGTTCTGCCTGCTCTCCGGCTCACGGCCCGAGCCGCTGTCCAAGAGCGAGTGGGGCCACCTCTCGGTCGCGCGCCGGGTGCTGCACATCCCCGCGCCCAAGGGAGGCGACGAGCGCGCTTTCGACATCCCGCTGTCCCGCCCCATGCTCTACTGCCTCGTCCGCGCCCGGCGCGCGGGTTGCATCCTCCACCGGGAGCAGGCGCGGCGGTTCATCTTCCCGGCGCTGTCGGAAGCCGGGCACCTCGCCGAGTGGCGCGAAGACCGCGCCGCCCTGTCCAAGTTCGGGACGGACCTCCGGCAATCGTTCAAGACCATGAGCGTCGAGTGCGGCGTCGGAAAATTGGAGGCGAAGGTCCTCATGAACCACAAGGTGGACCGCGACGTCCACGACGGCTACACCACCACGCCGGAGCTGCGGGAGCACCTCCACGCGTGCCAGGCGAAGATAAGCGCGGAGATGATGTCGCGGCTGGTGCCAGCGATGGGGGCCGCGCTGCTGATTTCCACCGACCTCATGCCTGCTATCGCTTCTGCCAAGCGGGTGAAGATCGCGAGAATCAAGCGGATGGCAGCGTTGTTGGAGCAGGTGTGTTAGGGCCCGTTGACATAACGGGATTCTCACGGACTCGCTTCCTGACTGGAGCGCTGTCCGCGAAGCACTCCTCCAGCGGATGGAAGAGCTCGCCGAAGGGTTACGCCACGTCGCGCAGGAGGGACATCTTCAAATGGTCCCGCACACCTACGTGGCGCGCTTTCCGCGCAAGCTCAAGGCGCTGCCGGAAGGATTGCGGGTGTGCTCCTGCCCGCGGCCCACCCGGCCTGTAAAGCGCGGCGACGATTGGACAGCGGCGGCCGTCTCGCTTGTCGGCGTGAGCGTCATGCCCTGACCGCAGCGTCGTGGGCTTTCCTCTCTACATCCGCGTCCGAGCGATCCGCTGCGGCGAGGTCAATCACGAAACCGGAAGCGACGCACCCGACGGGCGGCCATCGATACTGGGTCCTGGCAAGCCCGCCTGTAGCAGAAACTATCACAGAAACTTGAATTCCCGGAGCCCCCCGGATTCCCAATTCAGGTGAAGAGCTGTCGGTTCAAGCGGCGGGGCGACAACAAGCTCCAGCTGCCTCAAGTCCATGCCGTGTAAGAAGGGTGCGAAAGCAACGGTGCGTTGCTGTATCGCCGGCAGCTGCGCTGAGAAGATGGTGGCCACGCCCGTTTTCCTGGTCTTGGGCCTCCATATCTGCGCAAACTGCTCCACAGTGTCGATCGGCGTCCAATCCGGACCCACCACCAGCACGCGCCAGCGCCAAGCCTTCCGGCGCTATGCTGCGCTACGCTGCGCTGCGCGCCTCCAGGCTCGGCGCTGCAGCTTCCACAACCTAGGGAGTGGTCAACTCTTCGACGCCGATTGGTCACGGGTTCGACGCCGTTTGACACGCTTGATGCCGAGTCGGAAAGGCTGCGAGCGGAAATAGCAACTGCGCGCCGAGCAAACACGGCGCAGGCCGATACTCACGATTACGACGAAGCGGAAACGCGCGATGCGTTCATCGATCTCTTGTGGCGAAGCCTTCACCTTTGTTGTTAGGCATGCCCTTCACGGGATACTCGCGGTCCTCGGGCTTGCTTAAGGTCCATCCGACCTCCTGCAGCATCTAGCCCACTTTATTCGCCGTAGCTTCGGATGCGACTCGAAAGGCGGCGACGAAGCCGTTGGCTTGGCGTAACATTCTGGTGTCGAAGCAGAGTGCGCGCGTCACGCACCGGATTCGCCGCCGCCATGGCCGAAGCTACGCCGTTTCTCCCGGGCCTGTCACCCGTCTCAGCCAAGTCGCTCACAGCCACGCGCGATGCTGGCAACCTGTCCTCGAACGGCGGGCTGGTGGTGCTGCGCGAAGCGGCGCGTCGGCTCGATCTTGCTGCGGTGATCGCCGACCCGCTGCCGGACAGGCGCAACCCGTTGCTCGTCACCCACTCCTGTCGCGCGATGGTTGCCGGCTCTCGGGGCAGCCGCACGTCAAAGGCAAGTGATCTTCATCGATCCGTTGGAACTAGAGGCAGCTGTGAAGCGGGACGCTCAGATCTAGCCGACTCTATTCGCCATAGTCCCTGACTGTGAGGGGGATTGCCAGTTGGCGCGCGGCATCGGCCGGGTGGACGGTTGGCGGCGACAGGACGCTTTGGCACGCGTTGGGGAGGATGTCTCAGGGCTCGCGCGGCATCGGCCGCGTCGGTCACGGGCCCTGCGCGGTGAGGCGCTGGGTGAGAAGCGCCAGTGCATCGGCGTGCGGCAGATGGCGCGGGAACGCAAGCTTGATCGAGCGCTTCAGCTCCTCGATCCGCACCGCGATCTTCACGAAGACGCTGCGGACGGTCGCGAAGGTCGCGCCGCGCCAGCGCGACCTCTTCGGCGCTGCGAGCCGCAACGAATGCAGCAGCCAGTACGCGCCCATGTGCAGGAAGAGACGGAACTGGTTCGCCTGCCAGCGCGAGCACGCGGTCTTGTCGGAGCGCGTGCTGAGCTTCATATCCTTGATCAGGTTCTCGGCGCTCCCGCGCGCGCAGTAGACCTTCTCGTAGAGATGCTTGCCCCGACCTGTCAGGCTCGTGACGATGAAACGCGCGTCGGTGCCGAGCTCGGTCGCCTCGACGCGTGCGATCACCTTCTCCTGGTGCGTCCAGGACTCCGCCGCGTACTGGAGCTGATGGAAGCGGCGCACCTTGAGGCCCGGCGCCCAGCGCCATCGGCACTGCTCGCGCCAGGGCTCGGCAAGGGCGTCGAGCGTCTTGTTCCGCGACAGGCCGAGCACGTAATCGCAGCGCTTCTCGCGCAGCAGATCGAGCACTTCCGGCGCACAGTAGTGGCCGTCGCCTCGTACCAGAATGGCGACCTTGGGCCACTGCCGACGGACGCGGTGAATGACGTGCCGGAGCACGCGCGCGATCTCCTCCCCCGATGGCCGCTTGCCCGCTCGCAGGAGCGACAGGATCGGCTTGCCCGAGCTCGCCTCGAAGATGTGGATCGGCTGGAAGCAATGGCCGCCCGCGTGGGTGTTGAACAGCGCCAGCTCCTGCTGGCCGTGCACCATGTCGTCGGTGTCGTCGATGTCGAGCACGATCGACGCCGGCGGCTGGCGGTAGCTGCGGCAGAACAGATCGATGAAGCCGACGCCGATCCGATACAGCGTCCGCGCGTCGGCGAGGTTCTCCAGGCGCGAGATGGTCGGCTGGCTCGGGATGTCGTGACCGGTCTCCGGCGCACGCTCGCAGGCGATCAGCAGCGCGGGGTCTTGGCGCAGCGCGTCGAGGTCATCGGCATCCTCGTAGCCGGCGGCGATCGCCATCATGCGCGCGGTCACTTGATCGAGGTCGAAACGCGCCGATAGGCAATGAAGGACAGATTGTCGAGCGTCGTGTCTGGCATGATCATCATCTCGATTTGTACAGGTCCTACCCCGTCGAGCTGTCGCTGCATGAGTCCTGGGTGTCATCGCCGACTTCTCAGTCCGACGAAGTGGTTGTCGGGTGGAGCGCCTTCGCCGCCACCAAGCGTCGTGAACTGGCGCTCCAGATCGGTCAGCCCGCTGGGGCCCATCACGGGCGAGCTCAACCTCCTGGACGTGCCGCTGATCTTAGCCAGCCGCGTCGCCAGCGAAAAAGCAGGTTGCACCAGTAAGCGCAAAAGCGATGATCGCGACGGAAACATTAGGCGCGTTGCCGCCAACGATGACCGCAGCGATAAGGGCAACGGCGAGCGCGAAAATGCTCGTGAGCAACCGCAATCGCCGCGTCGTAGCAGAGCGGGATGGTGGTGGCCACGACGGCCCTCCTGAGTTCGCGTGCCGTACGTGCGACGAACTGCAATGCGTCTCTTAGCACCCAGCGCAGAAGCGTTGGGAACCTTTTTCGCGATCGGACAGCATCATATCTATACATGGGGATGATCGAGGACGATTATCAGCCCCGACCCGACGGCGCGCTCTCGCGAGCGCCCCGTCGAAACTGTCTGACATCCAAAATTCCTCGCCCAAAACTCGTGATATCGCGTTCTAAACTCTTCGAACATGTTTTCGGGGGCGCCGCACACCGTTTGGGCCAACTAAACAAATGTAAAGTCAGAGAATTCTGAGCGGCTCGCTCTTGAATAAAAAGTGAACGCGTCCCATATAATTTATTACCGCAGGCCTAGCTGGGCTGCGCGAAAGTAAATCGCCTGGCCGTAAATAGGCGGGCCCACTCACATCGCTTCCAGGAGGGTGCTATGAGATTTGACCTATCGCCGCTCTATCGTTCGACCGTCGGCTTCGACAGCCTCGCATCGATGCTCAACCAGGTCGCCGACTTCGATAATGAAGCCACGTCTTATCCGCCCTACAACATCGAGCGTCTCACCGAGAACGAGTACCGCATCACCATGGCCGTCGCCGGGTTCGGCAAGGAAGACGTCGAGATCGAGGTAAAGGAGAACACACTCTCGATCCGAGGTGAGAAGAAGGAAGCGGATACGGAGCGCGCATTCCTCCACCGCGGCATCGCATCACGCGCCTTCGAGCGCCGCTTCCAGCTCGCCGATCATGTGGAGGTGAGAGACGCCGACGTGAAGGATGGGCTGTTGTCTATCGCCCTAAAGCGCGAGGTGCCTGAGCGGCTGAAGCCCCGCATCATTCAGATCGGCGGAACGGTCGCCAAAACTAACAAGGCCATCGATGCGTCGGTAGTCGGCTAAGTTCTGAAATGGCAGCAGGCGCGCCACAAGGCGCGCCTGTTCTGTTTCGCGCCGCCGAGTCCGCGAGAGGCCGCTAATCGCCCCGCACGGACATGAAGCAAAGGCGCAGCGGAAACGCCGAGATCGACCTGAGCTCAATCGAACATCAATGTAAAAGCATAGAACGACGCAGCAATAAATGCCGCCACCGGCATGGTCACGATCCAAGCAACGACGATCGAGCTCGCCACGTTCCAACGTACCGCCGATATGCGCCGGGCTGCGCCCACGCCGACGATCGCCCCGGTGATCGTGTGAGTGGTCGACACCGGTATCCCGAGCCACGTCGCCAGAAATAACATGGTCGCACCACTCGTCTCTGCGCAGCAACCCTGCATCGGCGTGAGATGGGTAATCTTGGAGCCCATCGTCTGCACGATACGCCAGCCGCCGAACAGTGTACCCAGGGCTATGGCTGCATGACAGCTAATGACCACCCAAAACGGGACATAGAACTGCGGGCCGAGATGGCCGTGCGCGAACAGCAGCCCGGCGATGATACCCATTGTTTTCTGAGCGTCATTGCCGCCGTGACCGAGTGAATACATCGATGCGGAGCCGAACTGCAAGACCCGGAAGACTCTATCGACGGCCAACGGTGTTTTGCGGACGAATATCCAGGAGACAGAAAGGATCATCGCCAGAGCCAACACTAGGCCAAACAGAGGGGACAGGAAGATCGCTGCCGTTGTCTTAAAGACGCCTGTCCAGACGATGGCGACGCTTCCGGCCTTCGCGGTTGCCGCGCCCAATAGGCCGCCGATCAAGGCATGCGAGCTGCTGGACGGGATGCCAGCCCACCATGTGATTACGTTCCACGAGATCGCACCCATGAGCGCGGCAAAGATCACTCTCGAGCTGACGACCGCTGGATGGACAATGCCGGTTCCGATCGTCTGGGCAACGTGAAGCCCGAAGAATAGGAACGCAATGAAATTGAAGAAAGCCGCCCAAACTACCGCCGCCTTGGGGGGCAGGACTCGAGTTGAAACAATCGTGGCGATCGAGTTTGCAGCGTCATGAAGTCCATTGAGGAAATCGAAAACAAGGGCGATGGCGATGAGACCGACAAGGAGGCCGATTGTGTTCGCGTCCATTCCAATACTCTCCGCCGTCGCTCAAGCGTGTTCAATAACGACGGCCTGGATCTGGTCGCAGACATTGTCAAAACTGTCGATCACCTCTTCTAGATGGTCATAAATTTCCTTGCCACGTACAAACTCCATGGGGTCGCCCACTTTGGACCGCTCGTAGAGGATCTTCAGGCCGCGATCGTGGATCGCGTCGCCGCGCTCCTCGATCTGGGTCACCTGCAAACAGATCTCGTTGAGCTGCCCTGCATGCTTGCCGATGTTGGCGAGAAGAGGCATGGCCCGCGCAACAAGGTGGGCACATTGCACGATGGCGTCCGCCATCTCGCGCATATCCGGCTCGAAGGAGGTAAGCTCAAAAAGCACAACGGCCTTGGCCGTCTTTTGCATTTCATCGATCGCATCGTCCAGGGACGTGATCAGGTCTTTGATGTCGCTGCGGTCAAACGGCGTTATGAACGTGCTTCGGATGTCGATGAGGACCTCACGCGTGATCCCATCTGCTTCCTCTTCGAGGCGCATCACATCTCCATGGTGTTCTGAAATGTGATCACCGCCTGCCAGCATCTGCTGCAGTGCCTTGGCGGCTGCCGTCACGGTCGCTGCGTGACGCTCGAACAGCGGAAAAAACAGCAGCGTTTGCGGCATCAACCGTTGAAACCAGTTCAGCATCGCGCCGCTCGCATGCCTGCGCGCTCCTTCATTGCCGGCTTATCGATGCCGTTCGCGCTCGCATCGTGACAAGACGCGCCTGATCGAGCCTGCGACTACACCGACTCCGTGTGACCCGTTGCTCGCCCGTCAGGCGGCACCGCAATACGCACGAACTTGTCTGTCGTTTGGTTCAAGGCCGAGAGAGTACCGGTTGCGGCCGCCCTCCATCTCGAGCGCCTTCGTCAACTCTGTTGGCGGCTGCCCAGCAAGTTCTCTTAACACGGTCTTGCGACTGTGGTCGAGGATGGACATCCAGCCGGTGATGAGCGGCCGACGGCCTGGCCGGCTGGACTTCGCTCGAGCGAGGCACGAGTGTCGCCGCAGCCGAATGTCCAATGACCTACTTGGCGTGAAGGATTCAACGCCGGGTCGCCCGAGATGCCGGGCGACGAGGAGCGGACCGACACGGCCATTCGGCCGAGCATGATCTTGGTTCGGCCCCCGGTCGGCAATCGCCCAGACCGTGCCCTTCGGATCATTGGGCCGCTGCGACCGACCCGATCCGAGGCCAAGCGTCAGCCGTATACGGCCGCCGTTTTCCAGCATGATGACGCCGAGCGAAATGTCGCGCCACGTCAGTCGCTTGGTCGAAAAGCGCGCGCTCGGCTTGGTCATTGCACTTCTATTCCTGCATATTTCGGCAGCCCGTCGCGCCCTTGATGCCGATCGGTCGGCCTCCCGTTCGACTAGCTAGCACTACTTTGGCAGATTTTCTTCTCGGCCTGTGTCTTGGGGATTCACGAATCAGTTTTTCAGTGATTCATGGGTGGTCGGCTGGTGGAGGGCCGACCATGCAGATCTCGATGACGGATTGGGAAGGAGAGCTTGAGCGCTGGCTCGAGCCTTTTCTGGAGCGGCTGGGTCATAAGGCACGTCGGGGGATGTGCCCGCTTTATGTTGCGGGGCTGATCGGACCGGGCGACCGCAAGAGCGTCGCGCCCATCGCCGAGCGGTTGGCGCCGGGCGACTATGACCGATTGCACCATTTCGTCGCTGCTGGCGTCTGGGATGCGGCTCCTCTGGAGACAGAGCTTCTGGTCCAGGCTGATAAGCTGGTTGGCGGCAGTGATGCCTTCCTGGTCATCGATGACACGGCCCTACCGAAGAAGGGTGAGCACTCGGTCGGCGTTGCTGCGCAATATGCGTCGGCGCTTGGGAAGACCGCCAATTGCCAGACACTGGTGTCATTGACGCTTGCACGCGGCGAGGTGCCGGTGGCCCTGCGTCTGTTCCTGCCGCAGGGCTGGACCGATGATCCAGCCCGTTTGCAGCGGGCCGGGGTTCCGGTCGCAGATCGGACGGCCCGCACCAAGCCACAGATCGCGCTCGCCGAAATCGATCGCCTGATCGCAGGCGGTGCTCGCTTTGGCTGTGTGCTGGCCGATGCCGGCTATGGGCAGAGCGCGCCGTTCCGCCAGGAACTCACGCGTCGCAACCTGACCTGGGCTGTCGGCATCCCCCGTCACCTCAAAGTGTACCCTGTCGGCGTGCAACTGATCTTCCCAATGGCCAAGCGCGGGCGTCCGCGTCAGCGCTCGATCCCCGATGTTCTGTCGGTGGCGGCCGAGGACATGCTGGCCGATGCCAAGTGGCAAACCATCACTTGGCGTACCGGCACAAAGGGGAAGCTCAAGGCCCGCTTCGCCGCGATCCGCGTGCGTGCAGCCGATGGACCCCCGCAGCGCATCAAGGACAAAGGCCAGCAGCATCTGCCCGGCGATAAAGCCTGGCTCGTCGGCGAACGGCGCGCGTCAGGCGGCCGGCACCAAACTGCGCACGCTGGCTGCCACCATCAAGGCGCGATGGGTCTGCGAACAGGCCCATCAGCAGATGAAAGAAGAACTCGGTCTCGATCACTTCGAGGGGCGATCCTGGCAAGGCCTTCACCGTCACGCGCTCATGACGATGATCGCCTACGCCTTCCTCCAGCACCGTCGCCTCGCCGCAGCGAAGCGGGAAAAAAAGAACCGACGGGCCACCGCCTCAGCCCAGCTTGCCCGCGGTGCGAAATGCCATCGTGAGCCTCATCATCCGACCGCTTCATCGATGCCCCCACTGCCGAAGATCGATCGACCGTCTCCGCCCTAAGGCAAATCTGCCAAAGTAGTGCTAGGGCGTGTACTCATTTGCGTGCGTGGTTTCTCAGGTCGCCCAGCGTGCGGGTACAGAGTAGGATAGATCGAGGCACGTGAGTCACGTACCTGAAATGCATGAACCGCGGCGTTTGCGGGTTTTCTGCGGCTATCAACCAGCGCCCCCCGTGACGCGAGCCTCGTGCGAGGTGATCGAACGGTTCGCCAGTGAGAACTAATTCTACTCCGTCGTGGCGCTCTGGCGTTTTCGCACGGCCAAGACCCAAAGCGGACATCCAGCGAGATTCTGATCGGTACCGCGCAACCGCAAGCCTCGCGCTTGCTTCGCCACTCATCATCAGAGGTTGTATTGGGGTGGTGTGCTTATATCTGACCTCCGAGGAGTTCGCATGAGCGGGACGTTTTCTCAACGGAACCTGTCGCCGCCGAAAGTTCCGGGGAAGTGCTTTAAACGATCTCTTTTTTCACTCCGTAGGACAGGACTGCCGCGTCGAGCATCCCTTTGGCTGCGTGATCTCGCGCTTCCTCGCCTAGTTCTGCGGCAGGCCCAACTTGCCACTTGGCAAGTGTACCGCCGGGATCGGTGATGTAGGGAGGAACGACCTTGTTGGGCGAGAAATTACTGTCAATGACCGGATCTTCTTTGTTCGCTCTTTCCTGCGACATTTCTCGCGCTCGGTGCTCGCTGTCTGCGATGACCGACGTGCTGATTTCTACGAAGACAGGTTTTCCGCTACTAGTGATGACCTTGGGATCTGTCCAGGATAACCGGCAATCGTATATTTTGAGCGTAGCAGCTTTAGCGAGATTCGCCTTCTTGTTGGCCGAACTCGCCATGGAGAACAGCCAGCCGACGAACGCTTCGCGGATTGATGCAGCCATAGTGTTGACTCCTGTGTGCGTATTAGCCTCAGGGGAAATTGGGCGCGGGTATCGGCTCAAGTATCCATTTATCCACATCGCCGCTGGTGCAACCATCTATGATCACTTCGAAATTGCCCGTCGGTCCTTTCCGCGTCTGCAGGCACATCGGGGGGGCGCCTTCGCGGTGAACCACTATGAATCGACGTCCGTCTGATCCGCCTCCTCTGATATTCCATTGGGTGTGCGGAGCGCAGCTTGTGCTGACTTTCTGTGGCAACTTGATAATTTCACCGACGGGCGGCAGCGTAACGCCGAGGCATCTGATCTCTTGCTTCGACAGATGAATGATCAGACTGGCCTGATTAATGATACCTGAGCTTCCGTCCCCTAATACGTCCCCTATCGCCTCGACGCGAGCGTCAGGTGTTGAGCGGCACGGATCAGCAATTCGGAACTCCCCAGGGCTCGATCCTTCGGCGCCCTCGACAGCTAGACACCCTCGTATGCTCAAGCTGAACTTGAAGAAGTCACCCGCGTTGGTGGGCGAACTCGAAGCCCAAGAACCAACAAGAGAGGAGACCACAATCAGCAGCCCACCCAGTTTCTGGTTCATCAGCAGTGCCATGTTCGGTTGACGGTTGTGAAGTGATCGCGGTTCAAACGGGATGGGCCTAAAACCGCATCTCGCGCGCGGTAGGCCCTGCGCTTTGCTGCACGAGATGGCGGAGGGTGCCAAGTTCGGAAATTACCTACGACGGTTTGCGTGCTCATTGTGCACACCGCAC
>Ga0268265_10001506_pt1 | contig 19447 bp, 15 predicted proteins | sample KBSSwiS52_FD_190355 | JGI IMG/M metagenome (GOLD analysis project Ga0268265, IMG submission 190355) | Switchgrass rhizosphere microbial communities from Kellogg Biological Station, Michigan, USA - KBS Switchgrass S5-2 (SPAdes) (version 2) | ecosystem: Host-associated > Plants > Roots >... | reverse complement strand
CGCGTCCCTCGACTCGCAGTCCTGGCCTCGGGCTGAACGCACTGCGCCCTGGCTGGAGGACCTTCCTCATTCCCAGCGGGCGATCCAGCATCTCTACGGCCAGGGCTGGTTGCTGATCGGCTGCGGGCAGCGGGAACAGGCGCGTGCGATCTCGCAGAGCGTGGTCCGGGGCCGGGGCATCCTGGCAAGCCGGTACGACTTGGGCTGACGCGGGGATAGGTCTTCTCGGATGAACACAAAAGCCGGGCAGGCGTGACGAGCCGGCCTCCGCGGCGCCGTTCCACACGATCGGGCTGACTTTCCCGGTCATCGGGAAAGGATTCTGGACGATCGGGCAAACCTTTTCGCTCGTCGGGAAAGGATTCTGGACGATCGGGAAACCTTTTCCGGTCACCGAAAAAGGATTCCCGGCCGCCGCGCAGACCTTTTCAGCGGCAGAAAAAGGATTCCCGGTCACCGGAAAGACCTTTTTGCCGGCCGGGAAAGGTTTCCCGGTCATCGGGAAGACCTTTTCAGGGACCGGGAAAGGATTCCCGGTCACCGGAAAGACCTTTTCAACCGCCGGGAAAGGTTTTCCGGCCACCGGAAAAGGATTTCCAGCCGCCGCGCAAACCTTTTCAGGGACCGGGAAAGGATTCCCGGTCACGGGTAAGACCTTTTCAGCGGCTGAAAAAGGATTCCCGCTCGCCGCGCAGACCTTTTCAGCCGGCGAAAAAGGATTCCCGGTCAGCGAAAACCCTTGCCCGATCGTCGGGAAAGGTCTCCTGGTCAGTGGAAATCCTTTTCCGACCGTCCAGAATGGATTCCCGGTGGCCGCGCAGACCTTTTCGGCCAGCGAAAAAGGATCCCCGATCAGCGGGAACCCTTCCCCGATCGTCGGGAAAGGTCTCCCGGTCAGCGGAAATCCTTTTCCGACCGTCCAGAATGGATTCCCGGTCGCCGCGCACACCTTTTCGGCCAGTGAAAAAGGATTCCCGATCAGCGGGAACCCTTCCCCGATCGCCGGGAAAGGTCTCCCAGTCGGCGGGAAACCTTTCCCGACCGTCCGGAAGGCTTTCCCGGTCAGCCTGCGGCCTTTCCCGCTCGCCCGGCAAGAATGCCTGGTCAGCGCGCAACGTTTCCCGGTCGCCCGGAAAGGTTTCCCGGTCTCCTGCCGGGTTTCTCCTGTCACCGGGGGAGGTTCCACGCTGCCATCGCCTCCTTGCCCACTGGGCCAGGGGAGCTACCCGATCGCCGGGAAAGCTTGCGCGATGATCTAGGTGCTCCCCCAACTTCGCGCATGTTCATGCGTAGCGGTGCTGTCTGGAACCGCTTACTCTCTCTTCAACGGTCGGGCGGGGAAGGCTCCTTGAAGGTTGCTTCGAGGGCATTGTTTCAAGAGAGGGACTCGGAGGGAGCGATTTCAAGATTGAGGGCTTTGCGCGGTCCGCCGCCGCGCGCCAAACAGGATCTGTTGGAGTTCTTGGAGAGGGGAGCGCGGAAGCGGCTCCCCTTTTTGTATGCCGATCAGATCCCGCCGAGCCAGGGGTAGCCCTTGTCCTCCCAGAAGCCGCCGGGGCGCTCCGACGTGAAGGTCATCCGCGACAGGTGCTTGGTCATCTTGTATCCCAGCTTGATCGGCGAATAGACGCGCAGCGGCTCGCCGCGGGCGGGGCGCAGAGGGCCGTCGTTGAACGCGTAGGCCAGGATCGTCTGCGGGTGCATGGCGCTCGTCAGGTCCCAGCCGTTGTAGTACCCCGAGTCGAGCGTGTCGAAGCGGAGGTAGCGCGCCTCGTCCGTGGGCTGCGCCAGGGCGATCACGGTCGCGAGCGGCACGCCGGTCCAGGTCGCGATCGCCGTCCACCCCTCCACGCAGTGGTGCTTCACCGTGTAGGTGATCCGCGGCATCGCCTGGAGCATCGCCATCGTCAGGCGCTGCGGGTTGCGCACCAGCCCGCCCACCTCCAGGGACCAGTCCTCGGGCACCACGACCCGGGCCGGCGGCCTGGTCCGCGAGTAGACCGGGAACTGCTCGTCGGGCGTCCGCTCCGAGATGGGGTACTGGGGCGCCAGACGGCGGTTGGAGACGAACAGCTTCTCCCCGACCCAGTCGTTGAAGCGCGAGACGGCCTGGAGCTTGGGCTGCAGCGGGCCGCCCTGCCAGCCGCAGGAGGCGGCGAGGGAGGCCGGTCCGGCCACGAGCCCGAGACGGAAGAGGTCGCGGCGGCTCAAACGGAGGTCAGTCACGGCTTGGTCAATCATGGCTGGGGAACCTCCCCCGGTACTTGCCGGTGATCATGGCCCGCAAGGACGCGGGGTCCACCAGGAACACCATCAGGACGTGGACGATCGAGAAGCCCACGAAGAGCCACACGGCCCAGAAGTGCCAGTAGCGCGTCAGCTCATAGCCGCCGAACGCCGCCACCAGCCAGGAGAGCTGCGTTGGCTTGTAGATCGCGAACCCGCTGAGCACGGAGAGCACGCCGAGCAGGAAGATGAAGCTGTACGCACCCTTCTGGAGGGCGTTGTGCTTGCCCTGCGGCGGGTGCTCCTTGCGCAGCTTCAGGTAGTAGAGCTGCATCTGCGCGGCCCTGGGGACGTCGGAGGCACGGAACAGGATCGACCGCCACTCGCCCGAGACGCCGAGATAGAGGAGATAGGCGAGGCCGGTGATCACGAACGGCCAAGCCAGCGCGAAGTGCCAGTTGAGCCCGCCGGCCAGCCATCCGCCGAGCCGGATCCCCAGGGGGAAACCGGTGTTGTCCCAGGGGTTCGGCAGGTACGGCTCGCCGCGGATGCCGAAGTGGGGAAACGCGTTGTAGATCTGGAGGCCGCTCCCGATCATGCCCAGGAGCAGCACGGCGTTCAGCCAGTGCGTGGCGCGCACCAGCCAGTGATGGCGCCGGACCAGGGGGACCAGGGGAGGTGGAGGCGGCTCCTCCTCAGGGGGAGCTTCCGGCTCCGGGCTCTCCTCGGGAGCCTCCAGGGGTTCCTCGCGGGGTTCGCTCATGATCAGGTGTACGGCGGCCGCCCGGCGGCCGGATCTGCCCCTGTCTCGCTTTTGCCTGCCAGAGACACCTATAATACGCGCCGCCCGCAAGACCGACCCGTTCCGTATTCTCGCTTGATCTGCCGTTGTTGGATGGCATTGGAGGGAATCTGTTTTGAGAAAGCCGCTGCCAGAACCCTGGCGCATCAAAGTCGTCGAAAAAGTCGCGCTCCTCAGCCGCGAGCAGCGCGAGCGCGTGCTGGTGGAGGCCGGCTACAGCCTGTTCGCCGTCCCGTCGGAGGCGATCTTCATCGACCTGCTCACCGATTCAGGCACCTCGGCCATGTCGGACTGGCAATGGGCCGGCCTGATGCAGGGGGACGAAGCCTATGCCGGAGCCCGCAACTATTTCCATCTGAAGGAGGCGGTCGAGGAGGTCTTCGGCTTCCCCTACTTCCTGCCGGCCCACCAGGGGAGGGCCGCCGAGAGCCTCTTCTTCTCCTGGCTGCTGCGCGACCCCAAGGACAAGGTCATCCCCAGCAACACCCACTTCGACACCGCCCGCGGCAACATCGAGTTCCACGGCGGCAAGTGCGTCGACCTGGTCGTGGACGACATCCGCGATCCGAGCTCCACCCTGCCCTTCAAGGGCAACATGGACCTGGCGAAGCTGCGCCGCTTCTTCGAGACCACGCCGCGCGAGAACGTGCCGGTCTGCATGCTGACCATGACCAACAACGCGGGCGGCGGCCAGCCGGTGTCGCTCGCGAACGTCAAGGCCACCTCGGAGCTGTGCAGGGAGTTCGGCATCCCGCTCTACATCGACGCCTGCCGCTTCGCCGAGAACGCCTGGTTCATCAAGCAGCGCGAGGAGGGGCAGGGGCACCGCTCCGTGGCCGAGATCGTGCGCGACGTCTTCAGCCATGCCGAGGGCTTCACCATGAGCGCCAAGAAGGACGGCCTGGTGAACATCGGCGGGCTGTTCTGCACCCGCGACGCGGAGCTGCTGGAGCACCTGAAGCAGCGCATCCTGCTGGCCGAGGGCTTTCCGACCTACGGCGGCCTGGCGAGCCGCGACCTCGAAGCCATCGCGCGCGGCATCCGCGAGGTGCTGGACGAGGGCTACCTCGCCTTCCGCACCGGCCAGGTGGCGCTCTTCGGCGAGATGCTGATCGAGCGCGGCGTGCCGCTCCTCCAGCCCACGGGCGGCCACGCCGTCTATCTCGACGCCGGCGCGTTCCTGCCGCAGATCCCGCCGCAGCACATGCCCGGGCACTCGCTGATCGTGGAGCTCTACCGCGAGGGCGGCATCCGCGGCGCCGAGATCGGCAGCCACATGCTGGGCGACATCGACGACGAGACCGGCCAGATGAACACCCTGGCGGCGATCGAGATGGTGCGGCTGGCCATCCCGCGCCGCGTCTACACCAACGATCACCTGGAGTACGTGGCGGACGTCCTGGGCGAGATCGCAGAGCGCAAGGACCGCCTCAAGGGCTACCGCCTCACCGATCGAGCGCGCGCCATTCCCAAGAGCATGCGCCATTTCCTGGCACGTTTCGAAGAGATTCCTCAGGAGGGAGACAGATGAACGCTTTACCCGAAAAGACCAAGGTGCTCGTCATCGGCGGCGGACCCGCCGGCTCCATGTCGGGCATCCTCCTCGGCAGAGAAGGAGTTGACGTCACCATCTGCGAGCGGGACAAGTTCCCGAGATACCACATCGGCGAGTCGATGCTCCCGGGCATCATCCCGCTGCTCAAGTTCGTCGATCTGTTCGACCAGATCGATTCCACCATGCTCAAGAAGTACGGCGCCTGGTTCAAGATGAAGGCGGACCTGCCGCCGGGCGTGATCCGGTGGGGCGATCTCAGCGCCAACAACTACACGTGGAACGTGAACCGCGCGCAGTTCGACGAGATGCTGCTCCGGCACGCCGAGCGCGCCGGCGCGAAGGTCTTCGAGGAGACGCGCATCACCCAGCTCGAGCGCAACGGCGACGGCTTTTCCGCCGCGACCTGGGAGCGCAACGACGGCACGAGCGGCAGGATCGAGTTCGACTACCTGATCGACGCCTCGGGCCTGAACGGCCTGATCGCGAACCGCTATCACAAGGACCGCGTGTTCCAGGAGAACTTCGCGAACGTCGCCATCGGCGGCTACTGGGACAACTGGAAGGAGTACGACGACGCGCGCGGCATCCGCATCCAGGGCGCGCCCTTCGCCGAGTCGTTCAACGACGGCACGGGCTGGCTCTGGAGCATCCCGATCCCGCCGGGCAAGCTGAGCGTCGGGGTGATCATGCACGTCGACCGCTTCAAGGCGATCAAGGACGACTACGCGAGCATCGAGGAGCTCTACCTGTCGGAGATCGCCCGCTCCACCGAGACCAGGGCCGAGCTCGAGGGCGCGACGCAGATCGACCAGGTCCGGGTCTGGCGCGATTATTCCTACGCCTCGGACCGCTTCTCCGGACAGAACTACCGGCTCGCCGGCGACGCGGCGGCGTTCATCGATCCGCTGTTCTCGCAGGGCATCCACATGGCGCTCCTGGGCGGGCTTTCGGCCGCGGCGACCCTGTGCTCCACCATGCGGGGAGAGTGGGACGAGGCCACGATGAGCGAGTACCACGACGCTTTCGTGCGGCGCGCGTACACCCAGTTCCTCGTCGTGCTGTCGGGCTGGTACCGGCAGATCCGCAACCAGGAGAGCGTGGTGCTGCACGGCGTGAACAAGGACAACTTCCAGCTCGCCTTCGACTCCGTCACGCCGGTCGTCTCCGGCCTGGCCGACGGCATCGCGACCGGCATCGTGCCGGAGGACGTGCTCAACCGGACCATGGAGTACATGACCAACATCCAGATGGAGCTGCACCAGTACGAGACGGACGACGCGGAGGCCAAGAGGGGGACCGTGGACATCAAGCGCCAGATCGACAACATCGGCACCCGGGCGGAGGGCGCGATCCTGGGCCGCTACATCCGCATGGAGCGGGGAAACCTGGGTCTCTCGCAGGCGTGAAGCAGGGGCGGCCCTTGTGGCCGCCCTCGGCCGCCCTCATCCTGGGGCGCCCACAAGGGGTGCCCCTACTTCTTCCTGGCGTGGTACGCCTCGCGCTGCTCCTCGACCCACGCCCACGCCTCCTCCTCCGTATCCACGAACGCGACCAGCATCTTGTCGGAGCGGAACAGGTTCGACGCCGTGAGGATCAGCTTGGCGAAGATGCGCGCCTTCAAGGGAGCCTTGAGGATCACGGCGCCGGCAATGGCCATTTTCTTCTGGATCTCCACGGCCTCCTTGCGCGTCGCCGAGGTGACGCTCTCGAGCTGGGAGATGTCGCAGACGAAGAACAGGCCGTCCACATCCTTGCCGAGCTCGTAATGCTGGCGGTTGATCTCGTGACCGTCCTCGTCGCTCAGATCGCCGACGACCTTCATGTAGATGATGTCCGGTGGGATGAAGCGGTTGGTGTGCTGGCTGATCCGTCCTTCGTCCGACGAAGCTAGATCCGAGATCATGGGGTTCCTCCCTGGCAGAACTTCAGTGTACGCGAGTCAATGATCGATGTCGATCCGGGCCGGGGCACGAAGCCCCGGCCCGGGCAGAGGTTCTCAGTTCGGGACGGGGCCGCGCCAGGCCGTGTCGCGGATCTCCCGCCGCCACGCCTCGCGGCCGGTCGTCAGCTCCACGGCGCGGATGCGCAGCGGCCTATCGACCATCTTGCCGTTCTCCAGGTTGATCGAAGGCGGAGCGACATGGATCAGCCGCGTGCCGGCGACCGTGAACGGGGCCATCGACGCCTCGGAGCGCAGGGAGCCGAGCACGGCGCCCGTCCTCGCGTCCGAGATCGTCCAGTGGTAGGGATGGGCGGAGGCGTCGTCCACGAGGCGGCTGGTGAGCACGTACCGCCCGTCGGCGGAGGAGAACCGGTTCTCCACCACGCTCGGCGCAGACAGGCTCATGGCCACGACGGGGCGCGCGATCTGCCCGGCCATCGCGGCGGAGGCGGCAGTTACCAGGCGGCCGGCCTGGGGATCGAACAGCGCGGTCCCCTGGCGGTCGTTCCGGCTGGCCGCCGAAGCCAGCGCCTGGCCGAGCCGCTGCTCCCGGTGCGCGGGCAGGCCCGAGAGCTCCTCGGTCTCCCAGGCGATCAGGACGCCGTCCTGCGCCGGCATGGCGCTCACGTGGAAGCTCTGCTGCAGCGTCTCGGCGACGTCGGCCCGCACGCCCTCGGGCATGCGGATCTCGGCCTTCGAGGAGAGGAGACCGCCGCGGACGCCGAGCGCCACGATGCGCAGCTCGCCGTTTGCGCCGGGCCTGGCCTGGGCGACGAGGAGGTTGCCCGCGAGGGCGAGCGGACGCTCGCCGGCGGCGGAGTGCCAGAGCGCGGTCCCGCGCCGCAGGTCCAGGGCCTGGATCCCGCCTTGCGGGTGCATGACGTAGGCGACGGAGCGGGCGGTGTCGACCACCACGCCGTCGCGAAGGGTGGCGCCTTGCCCCGGCGCCGGAGCGGCGAAGGAGGAGGCGGCGAACAGGATGGCGAAGAAGATGGCGAGCAGCCAGCGGGTCTTCATGTTTCGTTCTCCGTGCAGATCGTTGCTTTGCATGGCTTTCCTCTTCACTTCGCCAGCAGGGTGGCGAGGCCGATGTCGTTCAGGGTCCAGGCGCCGCGGCCGAGCAGGCCCGCGACCAGCTTGTCGGTCTGCGCCTCGTAGCGCAGGTCGAGGATCGGGGCCGTGGGCATCTGCCCGCCGAGCAGGTTCCAGGAGGAATAGCCGTCGCGCGACGAAGCGAGGTAGACCCCGCGGTTCGTCCCGACCGCCAGCGCGTCGCCTTGCAGGCTGTGGACGAAGGCCGCGGATCGCAGGCTCGAAGGCTCGAAGTCGCCGATGTCGCCGGTCACGTCCGTCCAGGTCGCTCCGGCGTCCGTGGTGCGGTAGATGGCGCCCGCGTCCACGACGAAGGCGTGGTTGCCGTCGTTCGGATCGATGGTGATCGCCGCGATCGGACGGGTCCCGGGGTAGGTCAGCGACTGGACCAGCGGCGCCGGCGGCGCAGCGGTCCGCACGAAGAGCTTCTTGCCCGGGAAGACGCCCGGCTGGTTGGAGCCGCCGACGTAGATCACGTTGGCATTGTTGAGCGCGCCGTAGGCGACACCCTGGAGGCCGATGCTGTTGGCGCGGACGCCCGGCGCGATGGCGCGGATCGTCTCGCCGCGGTCCATCGACTCGTAGACGCCGTTCTGGCCGCCGATGACGACCCGGCGCTGGTCCCCGATGCTCAGGCGCAGGGGCGTGTAGAACTGCCGCTGCAGCGCGGGACCGCCGTCGAGCACGGTCAGAGGCAGGAAGCGGAGGCCGATGATCGCGTTCGCGGTGTTCCAGGTGGTGCGGTTCACGTTGCGCAGGAAGTTGACGCTGCTGTAGCGGATCGAGCGGTTGAGCGCCGCCACCGAGGTGTTGTCGATGTCCACGTCGCCGCCGTCGCCGTAGAGCAGGAAGTCCCACTCCGGGTCGCCCGGCGCCAGCTGCACGGCGAGGTCGTCGTCCTGGAGGCCGGCGATCAGGGTGCCGGTGAGGGGGTCGAGGTCGACGTCGTGGATCTCGGAGATGTGCAGGTTGCCGTTGAGCGAGAACCAGTCGCCGGTGTTGCTGCGCGGCAGCGTGCGCCTGTAGACGCCGCCGTCGTCGCCCTCGAGCAGGGTGCCGGCGGCGTCGAACGCCATCTCGCGCGAATCCACGTGCGGGGCGCTGCCGCTGGCCGTGCCGCCCCCGGGCGCGCCGAGGACGTTCGAGTTCGTGATGTGCGCCCACTGGCTGCCGGACGGCTGGCTGGCGTCGCCGCGGAAGAGGCGGCCCCAGAAGCCGGTCGCGCCGATCGAGTTCGGGAAGATGCGCGGGCCGGTGTTCTGGGCCTCGTTGAGCGCCGGCTGGCGGTCGCCGCCGATGTAGACGATGCTCGCGTTCGTCGGATCCGCGGTGAGCGACAGGTGGAAGTCGCCCTGGCCGCCCGGATGGATGCCGATCGGCGTGCCGCTCTCGATCGTCACCGGCATGTCCATCTGCGCCCAGGTCGCGCCGCCGTCGCCCGAGCGGAACACCGCGGCGAGCACGAAGTCGTTGACGATCGCCACGTAGACGTTGTTGTGGCGGCCGACCGCGAGCTCGACGTTGTTGGTCTCGCCGCTCACCATGTAGGCGTCGATCGCCGGCGTGCTCACCTTGGTCCAGGTGGAGCCGAGGTCGTCGGTACGGTAGAGGCCGTTGCTGCCGCCGACCTCGTCGGCGAAGACCACGCTGGTGTACAGGCGGTTCGGGTTCAGGGGATCGCCCGCGAGGTCATGGCTGAGGCCGCCCGGCAGGCCGGTGGCCGCGCCGTTGCCCTGCGAGACCTGGGCCCACGTGGCGCCGAAGTCGTGGCTGCGGAAGACGCCGACGTAGGGGAAATCGAAGGGCTTGGCGAAGTCCACGGACACCACGAGGTCCTGGCCGCGCGCGGCGAGCCCCGAGATGCTCTTGTCGAGCAGCTCGTCGTGGCTGCCCGTGATCCGCTTCCACTTGGTGCCGCCGTCGGTGGTGCGCAGCAGGCCGGAGAGGTCGCCGTTGACGCCGTAGGCGCTGTACACGCCGGGGCCGGCCACCAGGGTCTCGTGCTTGGGATCGGTGGGATCGAATTCCATGGCGCCGATCGACTGCGACGCCTCGTTGTCGGTCAGGTGCTGCCAGGTCGGTTTCACGGCGGTGGCGTCGTAGGTCACCCATACGCCGCCGTTGACCGCGCCGATGTAAAGGATGTCGGGGTTCATCGGGTGCGGCGCCAGGGCATGGACCGCGCCGACGACTCCGCCGTCTGGCGGGACGTTCCTCAGGTCGCCGAAGACCGGGGCCGGACCCTGCGGGTCCCAGGCGCCGCCGATCGCCTTCTTGTCCTTCTGGTGCGGCTCGACCGCGCCCGCCGGCAGTACGGACGCGATCATTGCGGCGGCGACAAGAGCCGTGGCGAACAGGCGTGAGACGGATTGTGCGTGGGGCAAGATCTTCCTCCTGGACAATGTCATGCAGAGTTCCTTTCAAGACCGGATCGCATGGGACCTACCGGGGGTTCCTGCTGAGTGAAAGTGCCGCCAGAAGCTCGAAGCGGGACTGGGAGAGTAACTGTTAAAGCAAAGAACTGCAATCTTTTCCACGCGGCATATATCGAAAGAGATAGGGCCGGCCCGCCGCCGGGCAAAGTCACGCATCAACATGCGTACCGCGCCGGGAAAAGAACGTCTACTCTCTGTTCACGGTCGGGCGGGGGAGGCTCCTCGGAGGCTTGCTTCGAGGGCTTGATATCGAGAGGGAAAACTGGAGAAGCGAGAGGGGAGCCGACATTCGGCTCCCCTCTCGCTTTTGGCTCACTCCCGCTTCAGGTTCACGAACTCCCAGCCGAAGCGGCCCTTGATGCAGAGATGGCCGCGGGTCACGTCGTGGTCGATGGGCGAGGTGACCTTGACGATCTTCTCGTCCTGGACGTGGACCGTGAGCGTGCAGCCCACGCCGCAGTAGGGGCAGATGGTGTCGGTCTCGGTCTGGCGGGCCTCGTCCCAGGTGCCCGCCTGCCGCATGTCGTGCTCGCTCTTGAACATCAGCGCGCCGGTCGGGCAGACGCCGATGCAGTTGCCGCAGTAGACGCAGGCCGAGCTGGGGAGCGGCACGTCGTACTCGGTCGAGATGCGCGCCTCGAAGCCGCGGCCGGCCACCGCGATCGCGAAGGTGTTCTGGGCATCCTCGCCGCAGGCCTCCACGCACTTGTAGCAGAGGATGCACTTCGAGTAGTCGCGCACGTAGAGGTCGTTGTCGATCTTGACCGGCTGCTCCACGTTCGCGGCGCAGACCGCCTCGGGGGAGTGGTGATGACCGGGGCGGGCCGCGTCCCGCTCTCCCGGTCCTGCCGGCGGGGCCGGCGGACCGAAGCGCGCGGGCTCGGCCTCGTACCGCTTCATGTAGGCCTGGAGCTGCGGCGCGGTGGAGACGTCGACCGACGAGGAGAGCAGCTCCAGCACGAGCCGGCGGGAGAGGCGCACGCGCTCGGAATCGGTGTTCACCACCATGCCCGGCTCGGCCTTGCGCGAGCAGGCCGGCACCAGCGTTCGTGCTCCCTCCAGCTCCACCACGCAGACCCGGCAGACGTTGACCGGCGTCAGGTTCTCCAGATAGCAGAGCGTGGGCGTCTCGATCCCGAGCTGGCGCGCCGCGTCGAGCAGCGTGGCCCCCTCGGGCACGGCCACCTTCTCGCCGTCGATCGTCAGCTCGACCGTGTTGCGCAGGCGCGGCGGCGGGATGACCGGCAAAGGTCCGCGCGGGACCGGAACCTGGAGGTCGGGAGCGGGCTGCGTCATCTCTTCTCCTGCAAGATCGGAAGTCTGGCCAGCGCCGATTCGATGGCGCTCGAGGCGGTCTGGCCGAGGCCGCAGATGGAAGCGTCGCGCATCACCTGGCCCAGCTCTTTCAGGAGCGCCAGCTCCTGCTCGACCGAGCCGAGCGGCCGGTCGGACGCGAGCCGGTGGAGCACCTCTTCCTGGCGCACGGTGCCGACCCGGCAGGGCACGCACTGGCCGCAGGACTCGTCGCGGAAGAACTGCGCGATGCGCCGGAGGACCGGGCGCAGATCGACGGTGTCGTCGAACGGCATGACCACGCCCGAGCCGAGAGCGGCGCCGATGGCGCGCGTGCCTTCGAAGGTGAGCGGCACGTCGATCTGGTCGGGGGTGATGAACGCGCCGGCCGCGCCGCCGAGGAGCACGGCCTGGAGGCGCCCCGTGACTCCGCCGGCCAGATCGAGCAGCTCCCTCAGGGTGACTCCGAAGGGCACCTCGTAGACGCCGGGCTTTTGCACGTGGCCGGAGAGGCAGAAGAGCTTGGGGCCGGTGGAGCGCTCGGTGCCGATCGCGGCGAACGCCTTGCCGCCTTCGAGAAGGATCGGCAGCACGTTCACCAGGGTCTCGACGTTGTTGATCGCCGTGGGCTGGCCGAAGAGGCCCACCTGGGTGGGGAACGGCGGCTTGTTGCGCGGCTCGCCGCGGTAGCCTTCGAGCGAGTTGAGGAGCGCCGTCTCCTCGCCGCAGATGTAGGCGCCGGCGCCGCGCCGCAGCTCGATGTCGAAGCGCACGCCGTCGCCCAGGATGTCCTCGCCGAGGAAACCGCGCTCGCGGCAGCGCCGGATCGCGTTGTCCAGGAGGCCGGTCGCCAGCGGGTACTCGCCCCGGATGTAGAGGTAGCCCCTCTCGCAGCCGGTGGCGAAGCCCGCGATGATCATCGACTCGATCAGCGAGTACGGGTCCCCTTCCATGAGGACGCGGTCCTTGAACGTGCCCGGCTCGGACTCGTCGGCATTGCAGACGAGGTAGCGGGGGAGCGGCGCCGAGCGCATGCCCAGCCACTTCTGGCCCGTAGGGAACGCGGCGCCGCCGCGGCCCACGAGCTTCGCCGCGATCACCTCGCCGATGACCCGATCGGGCCCCATCTCGAAGGCGCGGCGCAGGGCCTGGAAGCCTCCGGCGGCGCGGTAGTCGTCCAGGCTCCGGGGATCGATCCGGCCGATCCGGCGGAGCAGGGTCAGGCCGGGCTGGCCGAGCTGGGGCACCGAGGCGGCGAGATCGGGAGAAAGGACATCAAGGACACCAGGGACGCCAAGGACGGATTCCGCGGTGGCTGGGGCCAGAGAGACCTCCCGCGGAGGATTGCCGGCGACCGTGACCAGGGCGGCGGGTGCTCGCTCGCAATATCCCAGGCAGGGGCTGCGGTGCCAGGCTGCCCCTGACTGCGCCACCTGGGCGCAGAGCGCTTCCGCGCCGTGGAACTGGCAGCCGATGTCGTCGCAGACATGGACCGTCACTTGAGGGTGCGGGCGCGTCTGGAACAGGGCGTAGAAGTCCGCCACGCCGAAGGCGTCCGCCGGGGGCACCTCGAGCGCCCGGCAGGCATGGTTCAGGGCGCCCGGGCTGATCCAGCCCACCCGGCCCTGGATCGCGTGGAGGACCGGGAGCAGGTACTGCCGCAGGTCGCCATGGGGAATCAGGGAGGAGAGGAAGCCGTCGATGGCCTCCCTCTCCTCGGGCGTGGGCTGATCGTCGGTGAAGTGGAGATCCATTAAACGGTCACCGCTTCCGCGGTCTCTGCTGCCATGGCGGCGGGGCGTCCCACCGGTTCGATCCGGATCGCGGCGGCCTTGAACTCCGACGTGCCGGACAGCGGGTCCTGGGCATCGACGGTCAGCTCGTTCGTGGCCACCTGGTCGGGGAAGTGGAAGGTCATGAATGCGAGCCCGGGCCGCAGGCCGTCGTCGAAGCGGACCGGCGCGAGCACCGACCCGCGCGGCGAGATCACGCGCACGGTCTCGCCCGGGGCGACCCCCAGCCGCCGGGCGTCCTCGGGATGGAGGTCGATCGTCTCCCCCTGGCGCATGGGCGAAGAGAAGAGCCCCGTCTGCACGCCGGTGTTGTAGGAGTCGAGCCGGCGGCCCGTGGTCAGGCGGATCGGGACCTCCTCCGAGAGCCCTTCGACCGGCGGATCGTCGTCCACGCAGGCGAACGGCGCCAGGGGTCCGACGGCCGGCCGCTCCCAGAGACGGCCATGGAGGTAGCTCTCTCCCGGGTGCGTCTCGTCGTAGCAGGGCCACTGGAGACCGTCCATCTCCTCCAGCCTCTTGTAGGACATGCCCGCGTGCACCGGGCTCAGCGAGCGCAGCTCGTTCCAGATCTCCTCGGCGCTCGGGTTGCCGAGATCCCGGCCCATTCGGCGGGCGAGCTCGCAGAGGATCTCCATGTCATCGCGCACGCCCGGCGGAGGAGCGAGAGCGCGGCGCACGCGCTGGACACGGCGCTCGCTGTTGGTCACCGTGCCCTCGGACTCGCACCAGCCGGCCGCGGCCGGGAAGACCACGTCGGCCAGCTCGGCGGTGGCGGTCATGACCATGTCCTGCACGACCAGGATGTCGAGCCCCTTGAGCAGGCTGATGGCATGGTGCTGGTCGGCCTCGGAGTTGGCCGGGTTCTCGCCGATGACGTAGAGCGCGCTCAGATCGCCATGCTCCATGGCCTCGAACATGCCGGAGAGGTGCCAGCCCTTCCTGGGCGGGATGGGCACGCCCCAGGCGCGCTCGAACTTGGCGCGCAGCTCGGCGTTCTCGACGTGCTGGAACCCGGGCAGGCGGTCGGGCAGGGCGCCCATGTCGCCGCCTCCCTGCACGTTGTTCTGTCCCCGGAGGGGATTGACGCCGGAGCCGTAGCGGCCCACATGCCCGGTGAGCAGGGCGAGGTTGATCAGGGCGCGGACGTTGTCCACGGCGTTGTGGTGCTCGGTGATGCCGAGGGTCCAGCAGATCTGGGCGCGGTCGGCGCGCGCGTAGGCATGGGCCATCTCGCGGATGACCTCCGCGGGCACGCCGGTGACCGCCGCGGCCGATTCGAGCGTGTAGGGCTCGACGTGCCGGCGGAAGTCCTCGAAGCCGCTGGTCGCATTCTCGATGAAGCTGCGGTTCTCCAGGCCGGCGGCGAGGATCTCCCGGGCGACCGCATTGGCGAGCGCGACGTCGGTGCCCACGTGCAGCGGGAGGTGCCGCACGGCCCAGCGGGCGGACGAGGTCCTTCTGGGATCCACGACGAACAGACGGGCGCCGTTGTGGATGCCCTTGAGCACGTGGTGGAAGTAGATCGGATGCGTCTCCCGGGCATTGCTGCCCCAGAGGATGATGAGATCCGTCTCCTCCACCTCGCGGTAGGAGCTGGTGCCGCCCCCCATTCCGAAGACCGTCGCCAGACCGACGACGCTGGGGGCGTGTCAGGTCCGGTTGCAGCTGTCGATGTTGTTGCTGCCGATCACCGTCCGGGCGAACTTCTGGGCGAGGAAGTTCATCTCGTTGGTGGTCTTCGAGCAGCTGAACAACCCGAACGTCTGCGGACCCTTCTTCGCCACCGCGGACCGGAACCCCTCCGCCGCCCGGTCGAGAGCCTCATCCCAGGTGGCGGGACGCAGGACGCCCCCATCATGGGAACGATCACGGACGAGCGGGGTGTCGAGCCGCTGTGTGTTGGTGGCTGTGCGCTTGGCCATAAGTCCTCCCAGTGGCGGAGTATACAACCGCGGAAAGGACGCCAAGGACACCAGGGACCTCAAGGACGTCAAGGACACGAGCCGTGTCCTGGTTGTCCTTGAGGTCCTTGCAGTCCTTGTTGTCCTTTCCGCCCCTATAATTGCCAGCCCATGCATGGCATCACCCGCCGACGCTTTTTCAGCCTCACCGCCCGCACGGCCGCAGGCCTGGGAGCCGCCCGGCTCCTCGGACCCTTCCCGCTCGCCCTGGCGGACGAGCTGGCCCCCGGAATCCGTGAGATCGACGCCTTCGTCCAACGCCACATCCGGGAGATGGGCGCGCCCGGCCTGACCCTGGGGCTCGCGGACCGCAACGGCCCGATCGCCGTGCGCACCTACGGCCATACCGACGTCAAGACCGGCCGGAAGGTCTCGCCCGACGACCTCTTCGAGATCGGCTCGATCACCAAGTCCTTCGTCGCCCTCTGCCTGTTGCAGCTCCGGGAGCAGGGGAAGCTCGACGTGAACCGTCCGATCCGCGAGTACCTGCCCTGGCTGAAGATCGAGAGCGCCTACGCGCCGATTACGGTCCACCACCTGCTGACCCACACCTCCGGGCTGCCCAACCCGCTCAGCCTCCCGGCGGCTCCGCTCTGGACCGCGCACGCGCCGGGCGAGCATTTCCACTATTGCAACCTGGGCTACGAGATCCTGGGGCTGCTGCTCAGGGGCCTCGACGGCCGGCCGCTGCGCGACATCTTCCGCGCCCGGATCTTCGAGCCGCTCGGCATGACCGCGAGCGAAGGGGTGATCTCCCACGACATCCGCCCGCGTCTCGCCCAGAGCTACTGGCCGGTCTACGACGACCGGCCGTTCCAGCGCCACGGGCCGATCACCGAGGCGCCGAATCTGGCCATGGACAACGCCGCGGGCTGCATCGCCTCGACCCCCCGCGACATGTCCCTCTACATGAAGATGCTCCTCAACCAGGGCCGGCCGCTGATCTCGAAGGAGACCTTCGCGCTCTTCACGAAGCCCGCGATCCCCGCGCCCGGCTTCGGCAAGGACGCGGGCTACGGCTACGGCATCGCCATCCAGCCGGTCGAGGGGAGGACGCTCCTGCGGCACACGGGCGGCATGGTCTCCTTCAGCTCCGCCATGCAGGTCGATCTCGACGCCGGTGCCGGAGCCTTCGCCTCGGTCAACGCCTCGCTCCAGGGCTACCGTCCGAACGCCGTGGCCGGCTACGCCCTGGCGGCGCTCCGGACGGTCCCCGCCCCGCCGCCCCCGGAATTCGACGATCCCTACAAAGTGCCGAACGCGGCCGAATACGTGGGCACCTACACCGCACCCGACGGCCGCAAGCTCGTGCTCACCGCCGCCGACGACCGGCTGGAGCTGGTCCACAAGGGGGAGCATCTGCCCCTGGAGCGGCTCGCGCCGGACACCTTCTGGGTGCCGGACCCCGCCTTCGCCCTCCACCCCCTGGCCTTCGAGCGCCAAGGGGAAAAGATCGTCGAAGCGAGCCACGGCGCCGACTGGTACGCGGGGGAGCGCTACACGGGTCCGCGCACCTTCGAAACCCCGTCCGAGTACCTCGCCTACGCCGGCCACTACCGCAACGAGGACCCGTGGATGGGAAGCGCGCGAGTCGTCCTGAGAAAAGGCCGCCTCTGGCTCGGAGGCGCGCCGCTCCTGCCGCTCGGAAGCGGCCTCTTCCGCATCGGAGAGGAAGACCACGAGCCCGACCGCGTCCGTTTCGAGGAGATCGTGAATGGCCGCGCGCTGCGCGCGGTGTTCTCGGGGATCGAGTTCCGCCGGTTGGATGCCTGAACGGGGCGCGGCGCAAGGTGCGCGGTCTTGTCCCGGATTGGATTCATCCGGTTCGAGACTGCAACGGACGATTCCGAGCCCTCCCGAAGCCGCTCCGAGCGACTGCGGGCGGGCTCGCGGAACGCGCGCAGCCTCTTCGAAGGACCGTTTGCCGGGTCGCCGGCGCTTCCGATCAGCTCCGCGGCCGCCCGCATCGGCCGGGAGACGCTTCGCAGCGACTCTGAAGAAGCCGGGAACGGCTTCGAAGGGAGCCGGACCTGTCCCGCAGCGTTTCGGAACGGCTCTCCGCGGGCGCGGAGCCTTTCCGGGACGCTTCGCATGGGCTCCCCGGCCGCTCGGCTCGGCTGCGTATGGCTTCGCAGCCGATGCGCGGGGCTTCGGGCTGGCTTCGAGGCGCCTCGCAACGGCTGTGAGGAGATTCGGGGCCGATGTGAACGCATTCGGACTCGCTCCTCGGCCCGTCGAGCCGGCTCCCGAAGGTTTGGGAGCCGGTCCGGCGAAGCTTGGACGCTCTGCGGTGGGCTTGGGGCTGGCTGCCCGGCCTCTCGGACTGGCTGGAAGGAGGCTCAGGCTCTCCGTGCGGCGTTTTGGACCGGCTCCGGATCACTTCGAAACGGTGGGAAGAAGGCTCGGAATCTCTGCGCGGTGCTTGGGAGCGGCTGTTCTGCCGCCCGGACTGGCTGCGGAACGCTTCGGAACGGATGACGGCGGGGAAAAGGCGGGGGCGCCGTGGCAGCACGCCCCCGGAAAGACAGGCTACTTGGCAGGGTCAGGAGTCGGGACGGGGGCAGCAGCCGGCTTCTCGATCACCGGACGCTTCTCGGCGCGCTTGCGCTTGACGCCACGGAACGGCTGCAACCCGAACTCGACCAGCTTCTCGTTGTCCTTGCCGTAGTGGGCCTTCACGCCCTCCTTCAAGAACTTCATCACCGCATCCCCCTCCCGGAGCACCTGCTGCAGCTCCTTCCAGATCTCCTGCTTCGCGGCCGTCATCGCCGCGTGCTGCGCATAGAGGCTGCGCGCCCGCTGCGACCTCTCCCGCAGCCCGGGCAGGTTGATCTCCAGGTGCGCCACCTGCTGGTTGTTGGCGGTCACCGCCACATCCATCTTCTCCCACCCGTTCACCGTGTTCATGTACAGACGATCTTCGGCCATCTCGAACCTCCCTCCCCTCCCGGGAAGGATCGCCCGGCACCGGAATTGGGCCGGGTCAACTTCTTTGAATGTACATACGGTAGACTGGCTTCTCGCGTTTGTCAACACTGTTTCTCCTGAATCTTGCATTTCGTCATGGTTTATGCCTGTCGTATTCACATGGGTGGCGTAGGATGTGTGAATTGGCCCCCGTGGGGTGGGAGGGCCGGGAAGGGGGCGTCAGCGTCCCTCCCGAGTCGCCTCGCGGCAGACAAGCAGGCCTATACTTCGATAGGCGCGTCACGAGTTGCCGCGCCGATGCGGCCGAGGCGGAGGCCGCGAAGGAGCCAAGATGGACGCGGAGCTCGAAACCATCATCGACCAAGCTCAGAAACTACCCGCGGCTCAACGGCTCCAACTCATCGCGGCCCTCTCGGAGCGCATGGCCCGCGGTGCCGGGATCGAAGAGGCAGACAGGGAGCTCTGGCGGGCCAAGGCCCTCGACGATCACGTCGTAGAACAAGGCATCCTCGAGCCTCAGAGCCTTGCCAGGTTCCACGCATCGGATGCTTGGCCCGAAGACGACGACCTGGAAGAGTTCCTCCGAGATCTCGAGGCTCAGCGCCATCCTCCCAACGGGGATCGCAGGTCTTGGCCGACGTTGTCCTCACGGATCGGGTCTAAGAGGGTGTTTCGAAAGCCGTCTGTCCGGGGAAGCCCCGGCAGGGGCGTAGGCATAAAGCCTGGGGCTTCAGCCCCAGGAAAGGCCCCAAAAACACCCTGAGTCCCGAAGGGACGCAGGCATTGGCCCCGGGCGGTCAGCCCGGGAGCCCACCACCCTCCTGCGGGGCTCGCGGACGGTAGCGGGGCCGTCCGGTCCGGAATCGACCGGCAGGGCTCGGGCAGTCGCGGGCAGGAGGGCGAGGCACCCCGCGAGAACCAGAGCGGGGAGCCGGCGGCGCAAGGAACGTGGACCCATGGCATCCACTCCTTGAGGCCGATCTCGGGACGGCGCCATTGCCGCCGGAGTAGGCCTCTACAGGAGAGAGCGCCTCGAAACAGGCGCGAGGAGGACCTTGCCGGTCGGCCGGCGTATGGCAGACAAAGAACATGCCTGTCCTGGAGGAGCGCGGGGGAGATATACGTCAATTTCAAGACATGTAAGCGACCGATGAGGCGCCTTACGGCGCCGTCGTGCCCGATTGACGGCCGGGCGGGGGTGGGCGTAATCTTCTTAAGTGCAGCAGCGAGATCAGGTTGCGGTTACAGGCCCGGCGAGGGTGGGGAACGTTATCAGGGCCGGAGTAGGTTCGGGCGTGGGTAATCTGTAGGTTGAACAAAGCCGCTCCGCGGCGGTGCCCTTCGTAGTCATTTCTATCACTTTTTAGTCGCAGTAATCACCGACGACATTTGGCCTTCAGGGGTCTACCGTTCGGGGTGT
>Ga0268265_10001500_pt1 | contig 19537 bp, 16 predicted proteins | sample KBSSwiS52_FD_190355 | JGI IMG/M metagenome (GOLD analysis project Ga0268265, IMG submission 190355) | Switchgrass rhizosphere microbial communities from Kellogg Biological Station, Michigan, USA - KBS Switchgrass S5-2 (SPAdes) (version 2) | ecosystem: Host-associated > Plants > Roots >... | reverse complement strand
GAGCTCGCCGCCCTCGTACTCGTCCGGGTCGCTGAGGAACAGCGTGCTCGACACGTCGCTGCGCAAGTGTTCGCCGCCGCCGATGGGGAAGATCGCATTGTCGATGTGGTTGCCGTAGTGGCCGCTTCCGTCGTAGCGGCTGAAGCGCGGTTGGAGCACGCGCTGGGGCAAGGCGGCAGCGATGAAGAGCGGGGTCTCCCCCAGCCGCTTCAGCACGCGGTCGGCAAGCTGGCGGGCGAGGGGGGCGTCGAGCGGAAGCTGCTCGTTCTCCTTCACCCGGGCGGCGCGGTGGCCTGCCGTGGCAAGTCCGTTCGTCCAGTCGGCCGCTTCCAGTGCGGAGCGCAGCTCGCGCACTTCCTCGGCGCTGAACAGTTCGGGGATTTCGATGACCATGCGGACTCTCTCGCCCAACGGCCGGAAAGTGGCAATGACCCCGATCAAGCATCGGCCGGCGAACGCCCAGAGTAGGCGTCCGCCGGCGATGCCCGTGCGGCTTACATCCGCGCGGTGATCGAGAGCACTGCCGAGCGTCCGTCGCCCGGAGTGGCCCAGCCGTTGTTGCGGATACGGGTGTAGTACACCTTGTCGCCGATGTTCTTGACGTTGAGCTGCGCCGAGATGTTCTCGTTGAACTCGTACTGGAGGTAGGCCTGGTGCGTCAGGTAATTGTCCGAGTACAGCACCTCGGACGCGGCCAGCGTCGGCGTGTTGAGCGCGAACCTGCCCTGGTATGTGGCGCCGTAGCCGATCGTGAGGCCGAACGGCAGGCGATAGGCGGTGAACAGGCTCGCGGAGTGCTTGGGCGCCTGCGTCAGCTGCGAGCCGCCGCCGGGGTTGGGCACAGCAACGCTGTTGGCACAGCCGGTCGCGCCGGGATTGTCGATGCAGAAGTCCGACACCGACTGGATCAGCTTGGCGTCCAGGTAGGTGTAGTTGGCGGTGATCGTCCAGTCCGGGGTGATCTTGCCGGTCGCGCCCAGCGCGATGCCGTCCACACGCGAGTGGCCGTCGAGCTGCTGGTCCGGAACGAGGGGATCGTTCGAGGCGACCGCGTACTTGTCACGCTCGTTGCGGAACGCCGCCGCAGTGACCAGCAGGCCGCCGTTAAGCAGCTCCGCCTTGGCGCCGATCTCGTAGTTCTTCGCCGATTCGGGGCTGATGTTGCAGCTCGTCACCGAGCAAGAGCCGTTGACCGAATTCTTCGAAGGCGTGCGCGAGTTGCCGTAGGCGACGTAGAGGCTCACCGCCTCGATCGGCTTGTAGACGAGGCCGACGCGGTAGGAGAACAGCTCCGCGTCGTTCGAGAATTTCGCCCCGACCAGGCGGTCGCCCCGGCTATAGGTCACCGGCGTGCCGGCGGTGCTGGGAGCGTAAGTGACGGTGGTTCCATCGGCGCGGGTGATGGTGGTGCCGGTCTTGGTCTTGCCGGTGCCGTCGAAGGAGGCGATCGTGTCGGCACGGTTGAAGCCGTTGACCCACTCGTAACGAACGCCCGCGTTCAGTTCGATGTGCTGGCCCAGCTTCATGGTGTCGAACGCATAGAGCGCATACGTGGTCTGCTGCGCCACCTGATAGCTGGTGGGGGTGACGTTGACCGGCCCGCCGTAGACGTTCGCCGAGTTGGGATCGGAGATACTGCCGAACGGAAGGTGGCGCGTCGCGGTCGTGCGGTCGAACGGGTTGGTGCCGTCGCCGTTACGCAGTGCGGCCGCGCCGGATAGCTCGAACTTCTCCCACGACGCCGCGCCGCCGATGTCCACGGTGTGTTCGATGGAGCCGGTGTTGAACACCGCCTTGAGGTCGATCTGGTCGAACGCGAGTTGGTTTCGCGTGTCACGCACGTTGCCCTGCGGTCCGGTCAGCAGGTACGAACCCGTGGGTACAGCGATCGCCACCGTCGCCGGGCCGCCGAAGGAGGAGGCGGTGACATCGCTGACCGCCGCCGCGGTGGTGGTGCAGGCGGTGCCCAGCGGCGTCAGGCCGTTGGCGAGGCAGAAGGTGCCCTGCGGCGCGGTGGCCACCGAGAGCTGGCGCACGTCCTGCCAGCGGGCGAGGTTGCGTATCGACACACGGTCGCTGAAATCGTGCTCGAAGGTGGCGGTGAGCTGGTCGAGGTTGATCTTCTGGGTATCGATACCGCGCAGCCCGTAATATCCGGCGCGTCTGATCCCGGCCGGCTTGCCCCCGGCAGCGGCGTAGTAGGGGACGCCGTACTGGGGGATATTGTGGTCCTCCTGGTGCGTGTACTGCAGCGTCAGCCTGGTCGGGCTGTCGATGCCCAGCGTGACTGCGGGCGCGACGCCCCAGCGGTGATTGTACTCGACATCGCGGCCGGGCACGTCGTTGCGGTGCCACATCGCGTTGAGGCGGAAGGCGACGAAGTCATTCACCCGGCTGTTGAGGTCGGCGGTGGCGCGATAGTAGTCATCGGTGCCGACGCCGCCGGTGACGACGTAGGAATTGTCGGCCTGGGGGCGCTTGGTCACGAGGTTGATGTTGCCGCCTACCGAGCCGGCGCCGGAGATCACCGAGTTGGCGCCGTTGGTGACTTCGATCTGCTCGACGTTGAACGGATCGGAGCGGGTGTACTGTGCGCTGTCGCGCACGCCGTCCACCGTGATGTCGTTGTTGGCGCTGTAGCCGCGGAAGTTGATGCTGTCGCCGTAGCCGCCGCCGCCTTCGCCGGCGCCGAACGTGATGCCGGGTACGGTCGAGAGGATGTCCCTGAGCGAGAGCAGGTTCTGCTGCTCGATCGTCTCCTTGGTAAGGACCGTGATCGTCTGGGGCGTGTCGCGGACGGGGCGGGTGCGCTTGGGCGATTCCAGGGTGCGGCCGGGTTCGTCGACCACCGCACTGTCGGTGACGGTGACGCCGCCCAGCGAGCGCTCGGCGCTATCGGTCTGCTGGGCATGAGCCGGCGAGGCGAGCGCAGGCGCGATGCACGATACCGCGAGGAAGGCGCGGCGGGCAGCCGACGCTGAAGGCTTGTGAGACATGTAACCCCCTGTGTTGATCTAAGTTGGCGCTCCGATATTGCGAGTCACTCGCAGTAGCAAGGGCAAAAAGGGCGCGATCTGTCGCGGAGCGAGAATAATTCGCAATCGGTCATCGCGGAGCGGTGTCAGCCGACGGCGGCGGCGGTGTCCGTCTCTGCCGTCAGCGCCATCAGCGACGGGCTCAGCCATTCGGAGATCCGGCCGCCTTCGCGAAACAGTGCCCGAACGCAGAGCCCTTCGCGTTCGGCGAGGCGGCGCATGTCGGCGGGCGCGTGCACACTCAGCGCGGTTGCCCAGGCGTCGGCCCGCATCGCCGAGGCGTGCAGCACCGTCACTGCCACCGCGTGATCGACGGGCGTGCCGCTCCGGGGATCGATGGTGTGGCGGCCGCGCACATAGTCGCCGGAGGTTGCGATCGCCATCCCGTGGAGCGCCACGCGCATCGGCTGGGCCTCGCTGCTCGGCGTTTCCACATCCACCCACCACGGATCGGCGTCGGGTCGCAGCCCCATACCGAGCAGTTCGCCCCCGATCTCGACGAGTGCGTGCCGGATGCCGCGCTCCCGCAGCACGACGCCCAGTGCATCGACCGCGAAGCCCTTGGCGATGCCGGAGAGATCGAGATGCAGCCCGCCGGGCTGGCGCAGACGCCGCGTCTCGGGCTCCCAGGCAAGGCGTGCGGCACCGGCCTGCCCCAGTGCGGCCGCGATCTCCCCAGGACCGGCCGGGGCCTGCCGCCGCTGCGGTCCATGGCCCCACAGATCGACGACCCGGCCGATGGTCGGATCGAAGGTTCCGCCCGATCGTGCGGCGACATCCAACGCGGCCTGCAGAACCTGCGCGAAGTCCCTCGGCAACGTGAGCCACGTGTCGCCGGGCGCGCGATTGAACCGGCCTATCACCGAATCCGCGCGCCAGTGGCTCATCTCGGCGAGGATCGCTTCGAGCTTCGCCTCGACGGCTGACCGCAGTTCTTCGGCGACGAAGGACTCCGGGGCTGCGAGCCGGATGTGCCAGGTCGTCCCCATCGTCTCGCCGCCGCAATCGACCACAGGCGCGTCCTTGCGCCAGCCGTCGAACACGGCAGGATCGATCTCCAGGGGGACGATCAGGCGCATTCGTGCCTCAGGGGGCGACGACTTCGAGCGTGGTGGTGAAGCTCAGGCGGCGCTCGGTCGCTTTCGGATCGCTGGGCTTCGCGTCGGTGTACGTGGCGTTGAGCCAGTACATCCCGGCCACCGGCCACTTCACGTGAAGCACGCCGTCCGGCCCGGTTTTCAACTCCTGCGCCTCCTCCGCCTCCCGATACTTCTTGCCGCCCGGCACCACCGTGACGGCGATTCCGGCTGCGGGCTTGCCGTCGACCAGGAAACGGAACTGCGCTTCCTCGTCAGCGACGAGTTCGTCGGGATGGGTGATCGGATCGAACTCCAGGCCCTTGCCGCTCGGTTTGAACACGGTCGTCGTCGGAGCGTCGGCGGTGACGAAGATCACGTTGCGGCCCTGTATCTCGGTCAGCTTGATGTCGGTGGCGTTGGCCGGGATGTCGGCGACGGTTGCGACGCTGCGCACCGGCGGCTGACCGCCCGGTCCGCCCATCGGACCCATGCCGGGTGCACCTTGCGGACCGCCAGCGCCCTGCGTGCCCGCTCCCGGGCCGCCGGGGCGCCGCCCGCCGACACGCCACGTCTCGGTGCCGACCTTGAACGTGCCCATCACGCCCGAGCGCTCGGTGCCGATCGCCCAGGTGCCCGGCTTGTCGATCTTCACATCGAATGTGGAGCGATAGCGCCCGGTTGCCGCGTTCTCGATCGAACCTGCCGAACCGTCCGGGGCCCGCACCTTGATCTGATCGGGCGCGATCGGAACGTGGTCGGCGTAGAACAGGTCGTTCGATACAGCCGCGTCCACCGTCACGAATTCGCTGGTGCCCGCCAGCGTCGTCGTGGAGGGCAGCAGCCACTGGCGATGCGCCAGCGCAGGAGTGGTGATGGCGCCGGACAGGGCGAGGGCGGCGATGAGGGCGTGACGAGTGCGCATGGCGTGGTCTTTCTGGACTGGGAGGGGGTCAGCGGACGGAAACGGCGCCGAGTTCGGTCTTGCCCGAGGCTGCTCCACGACCGGGCAGCGTGATCGGGACGGAGACCAGCTCGCGCCCGCCGGTCTCGCGCACGGCCTCGACCTTGAGCACGTACTGGCCTGCTGGAAGGTTCGCGGGCAGCGCGATCTGGTAGGTTCCGGGCGCGCGGGTGGCACCGCTCAGGCCGTCGGCCGGCAGCTTCAGCGAGCGGCCACCCTTGCGCCACCACGTGCGCAGGTCCGCCAGCCACTTGGTGCCCGGCTCACGGCCGCCCTTCTTGAGATCATACCACACGAAGATGGTGCGCGCGCTGCCACCGGCAGCAGGTTCCAGCCAGCCGACCACGTAGGGGCGGTGGTACTCGGCGACGTTGACGCGTGGAATGGTGACGCTGATCGTCGCGGCGGCGGCCGGAGTCGCGATCGTGCCGGCGACGAGCAGCGGCAGGGACGGCAAGACCTTCGATGTCATCTGAGGGAGCCTTTGTCAGTGGATGAAAAACAGGGCGATCAGGGCTGGAACCGCGAGGCTCGCCCCCACCAGCGGCCAGGTGGATGGCCGGTGCCTGGCGTGGAGTTGCAGCAGCACCAGCCCGGTCAGCGTGAAGACGAGACAGGCGACGGCGAACACGTCGATGAACCAGAACCAGGCGCTCCCCGTGTTGCGCCCCTTGTGGAGGTCGTTGAGGTACGAGACCCAGCCGCGCTCGGTAATTTCGGCGTTTACCTCGCCGGTGGCGCGGTCGATGCTGACCCAGGCGTCGCGACCGGGGCCGGGCATGGCGACGTAGACTTCGTCTTCTCCCGACCAGTCCGCCGCACGACCGGCCGGATCGAGCGGTACGGCCGCTGCCACAGCGGACGCGACCGCGCCGGGAAGCGGCGCGTTGCCGTCATTAACCGCGGTCAGGCCGCGCAGCAGCTTTGCGGGCAGGGTGGCGTGGCTCTGGGTGACCACAGGCTCGGCTGAGATCGAGGCAGCGTGGTTGAGCGTGATACCGGTGATCGCGAACAGCAGCATCGCGGTGAGCGACACGGCCGCGCTGATCCAGTGCCAGGTGTGGAGCTGCTTCAGCCAGAAGGTCCGGGCCTTGCGGCTCTTGCGCGCGGATGCCGGTCGGTTCGCAGCCCGTGTCGCCGAGTCGCGTGCCGCGCTTCGGCCCGAGGACGTGTGGCCTTCGCTCGGCTCTCGCGCGGGTGATGCGGCTTCCACGGTGGGTAATTTCCTCTGAAGCGGCGGATATTGGCGCCGGATTGCGGCTGGACCCTGCCGCAGGTGCGAACTAGGTCTGGACGATCGAGCCTCTAGTGCGTATGCGAATGACTCGCAATAGCCGGCTATTGGCAATCGAAAGGCGCAATCGTGGCGACACTCGCAACGGCACTGCTGAACACAGGAACCGACGCCCCGTTCGTGAGGCGGGCGACGGAGCCTGTCATGCAGCCGCTCGCTGCCAACGATGCGCCCGATGGCGAGGGCGATGGTGCTCCGGTGTACGAGCGCGCGGTCTACCGGCCCTCGCGGCGCGCCGGGCCTGTGGCATTCCTAGCTTCGGCGGGGGTGATCCTTGCGGCGATGGCTGCGCTTGCGACGCTGAGCGTCGTTTCCCAGCATCGTACGAGTTCGCGGTTGACGGTTGTGGAGATGCGCGACCTCGATACCACGCCGCCGCCGCCGCCCAAGCGGTTGGAGAAGCCGGTGGAGCATGCGGCGCAGAGCTTCGTTCCCAAGCCGCTTTTGACGGTGCCTGCGCCGGGCCCGGTCCAGATCACGCTCGATGCGCCGCCGCCGCCGCAGCCGGCCCCCGTGGCGGCGGTCAAGGTGGCGCCCACCCCGGCGGCGACTGCCGCCGAGGGGCCTCCTTCGGCTACGCCGCTGGAGGGTGGCGACCTCTCGAGCCAGGTCATCTCGGCCAAGCCGCCAGCCTATCCCATCGAGTCACGCCGCCATCGCGAGCAGGGCACGGTGAAGCTGCTGGTGCTGGTCGGGCCGGACGGGCGCGTTGCGGACATTCAGGTCGCCGGTAGCAGCGGCAGCGCCCGCCTCGACAGCGCGGCCTTGCGCGCGGTGCGCGGCTGGCGCTGGACTCCGCAGACCCGCAACGGCGCGCCTATCTCCGTCCGCGGCTACGTGACGATTCCTTTCGTCCTCGTCTGAGGGAACGACTCGCCGCAGGGTTCTCCTGGTCGGACGTCCGCGGCTGCGCCCCCGTCATCCGCCCAAGGCGGACGGACTCTAGTGCATCCCGATGTTCTTCAGCGCGAAGCGGAGCTGGAACGAGTTGCCCTTGCGCGCGTCGCCGGTCGCCTCGTAGTCGCGGCGCCAGGTGATCGCGATCTGGAGGCAGTCATCCTCGTAGGCCGCGCCCAGACGAGTGCGCAGCGGCTGGAATCCGTCGGAGCCATAGATCGGGTCGGCCGTGCGCGAGGTGAGGTTGACCACCGCCGAGCCGAACAGCGACCAGTAATTCGCGAAAGCTGCGCGTCCGGCGAAGCGAAGCTCCTCACGATCGCGCAAGTCCTCGATGTCGGACGAGATGTTGCGATTGAGCTTCAGGTAGCCGACCTCGGCATAAGTCGAGCTGTTGCCGACCGTCGCGTCGAACTCGTTGCGGCGGACCGCGAAGCTGTCCTTGTCGACGCGGTATCTGTGCACGAGGCTGACGAAATCGCGGTAGCGCACCTCGGTGCGGCCGACGATGTCCGACGTCTTGCTCGAAAGGCCGGTACCGTCCGGCAGGATCGAGTCGCGGTTGCTGAGCCGGACTGACTGGCCGACATTGGCCTTCACCCGCCAGCGCGGACGTTCGAAGTTCCAGTCGACGCCATACGTGAAGCGCACCCCGTCCTCGACACGGTCGTAGCCGGGAAAGCGGTTCAGCGCGAAGAGGTTGCTGTCCTCCAGGTCGATCGCGCGCGCATCCTCGTTCGGGATGGAAAGATTTGCCGTGCGCGGCGTGGCGACGAGCTGGACGCGCGGTGTGAGAACCTGCGTTCCGCCGAACACTTCGCCCACGAGCGGCCACTTCACGTCGACGGCTGCAGTGGCGATGCCGCGCGTCTTCCAGCCTTCCTCGCCGCGATAGATCGCGGTCGAGGTCAGCTCGTTCTCGTCCGAATGGTAGACGTCGCCGCGCACCAGCCCGGTCAGGGTGATTTCCTGGCCCATGCCGGTCAGTTTGCGCAGCGACCATTGCGCCTTGGCGAAGGCGCGCTGCGTATCCTGACTGTTGCTTCGACTGATGGCGAGGCTGTTGAGCTGGGTTTCGATCAGGCCGCCCAGCAGCGGATCGGAGAAACGGTGGCGATAGTCCACGAGCGGCAGCGCCACCGGGATCTGGCCCTGCTGCACGCCTACCCGCATGGTCTGCGTGGCCCAGCCGGAGATCGACAGGTAGCTGTTTGGGTCGATCCGCTCGATGTCGATCATCGAGCGCAGACGGTCGTCGCGGCTGATATCGTAGCGGCGCAGGAACGTACGGTCCGTCGAGCGCCGGATCGAGGCGGTCACGCTCCAGTTCGGATCGAGCTGCAGCTTGCCGTTGGCATCGATATAGCCGCGAAAATCGCTCCGTGATCCCGATATGCTGCCGACGATCGGAATACGACTGCTCGCGGTGGCATAGCCGGTGATCTGGTAGGCACCCTTTCCGGTGAGCGCGCGATACTCGGCAGAGGCCATCGGCGCTGCCTTCGAGAACACGTGGCCGGTCAAGGTCAGGTCGCGGTTCTTGGCGATCTGCCAATAGAACCCGTCCGCGATCTCGACGCCGTTGGAAGGCGAGGAGCGGAACTCCGGCACCATGAATCCGGTCACCGATCCGCCTTCGGTGGAGATGGTCAGGCCGACGAGCGGCACCTTGACCAGATCGAACAGTTCCAGCCGCGCGCCCTGGAAGGTGATCCGCTTGTCGGTGTCGTTGTAGACCACCTGACGAGCGGTGACTCGCCAGCTCGGCTTTTTAGGACAGCCGTCGGTGTCCTCCACGGCGCAGCCGGTGTAGGCCGCCTTGTTGAGGATGACATTGCCGTTGTCGAGCCGCTTGCCCTGGATCGCAGCGAGCCGGCCGCCCTGGCGCAGCGCGATGAGCAGGTTCTCCATCGCACCCGTCTTCAGCTCGTCGGTCAACTGGACCCGGTCGGTGAAGAGCTGGTTGCCGTCCTGATCGATCATCCGGACGTTGCCGGTGGCGACGATCTGGCCGGTCTTGCGATTCCAGGTGACCGCGTCGGATCGCACCGACTGCTGTTCGCGCCGCAGGACAACGTTGCCGGTCGCCGTTACGATATCGGCGTCCTGAGCATATTCCAGTTTGTCCGCCGCGAAGGCGATCGGGATCTCGTTGTCGCTCGCAGCCGGCGGCGGAGCAGGCGGCAGGGGCGAGATCGGTTGATCGGGAATCGGCTTCGTCAAGTCCTGTGCCGCGGCCGGAGAGGGGGCCGTCAGCCAGGCGATGGCCAGGGCCGCGACGCTCAGCGAGAGGGATCGCAAGCGGGCATTGCGTGCTTGCGGGAAGGACTGCGGGGCAGGGGGCATGCCTTGCCTATCGCACCGCCCGCGCTTAACTGCAATCCGCCGGTGCGGCGAGCCGCACCCATCGCGACGGACCGCGCCGGGTTCGCTCGCTGCGTCGCTTTCGGTGAGGAGTTTACATGGAAATCCAGTTTCTCGATGCCGGTGACGCGATCCCGGCGGGCGTGCTTGCGCGCCTGGTCAATCAGGATGCCTTGCCTGCCGATCTCGACAACCTTCTGGCGCAAGGTGCCAGGCTTTCGCGCTTCGCGGGCAAGCCGGGCCAGATTTTCGAGGGATTCGCCGAGCATGAGGGTCAGGTCCGCCGCGTCGCGCTGGCGGGCGTCGGGCTGGCCGATGCGAAAGACCGTACGGGTGCGCTGGAAAAGGCCGGTGCCGGTCTGGTCGCCAAGTATCTCACCTCGGGCGAAACCGCGCTCACTCTCGATCTCGATGGCGCCGGCCTGTCGGTTCCCGAATTGACCGCGTTGCTGCTGGGCGCCCGGCTGCGGGCATGGCGGCTGGACACTTATCGGACCACTTTGGCCGACGACAAGAAGCCGAGCCTGTCGCGGATCGCCGTCGTCGGCGCGCCAGACGGTGCCGCGGCAGCCTGGAGCGTGGAAGAGGCGCTGGCGACGGGAGTCGAATTCACCCGTGAACTGGTCACCGAGCCGGCCAATGCGATCTACCCGGAAAGCTTCGTGGAACGCTGCCATGCGCGCATGGCCGGCACCGGCATCGAGATCCGCGTGCTGGACGAGGGCGAGATGGCCGCGCTCGGCATGGGCTCGCTGCTCGGCGTCGCGCAGGGTTCGGTGCGCCCCCCACGCTTGCTCGTGCTGGAATGGATGGGCGGCGAACCGGGCGCGAAACCGATCGCCTTCGTCGGCAAGGGCGTCACGTTCGACACCGGAGGCATCAGCCTTAAGCCGCCGGCCGGCATGGAGGACATGAAGTGGGACATGGGCGGCGCTGGCGCTGTCGCCGGCACCATGCTGGCTCTCGCGCTGCGCAAGGCCAAGGCCAACGTGGTCGGCGTCTGCGGTCTGGTCGAGAACATGCCCGATGGGAACGCGCAGCGCCCGGGCGACGTCGTCACCTCGATGTCGGGCCAGACGATCGAGGTCATCAATACCGATGCCGAGGGGCGGCTGGTGCTGTGCGATGCGCTCACCTGGACGCAGCGCGAGTATGCGCCGACGCGGATCGTCGACCTTGCGACGCTGACCGGCGCGATCCTCATCTCGCTCGGCCACGAATACGCCGGCATCTTCTCGAACGACGATGCGCTTGCCGCCGACCTGACCGCCGCCGGCAAGGTGACCGGCGACAAGCTGTGGCGCTTCCCGCTGGGCGCCGCTTACGACCGGATGCTGGAGAGTGCCATCGCCGACATGAAGAACGTCGGCCCGCGCTATGGCGGCTCGATCACCGCGGCGCAGTTCCTGCAGCGCTACATCGAGAACGGCACGCCTTGGGCGCACCTCGATATCGCGGGCACGGTGTGGACCGACAAGCCGGGCGCCACCTGGGACAAGGGTGCCAGCGGATTCGGTGTCCGCTTGCTCGATCGTCTGGTGCGCGACACGCTCGAAGCGCAGGGGTGAGCCGCGTCGACTTCTACCAGCTCTCGCGCGATCCGGTGGAAGTCGCGCTGCCGCTGCTTGCCCGCGCTGCCCTGAAAGCGGGCGAGCGGATGCTGGTGGTCTCGTCTCATCCCGCGCAGCTCGAACGCATCGGCGAGGCCCTGTGGAGCCAGGATGAGAGCTTCCTGGCCAACGGCCTGGCGGGCACCGATCACGAGGCGCGCCAGCCGGTCCTGCTGTCGACGGAACTCGCGCCGGCCAACGGAGCCCGCTTCGTGGCGCTGGCTGACGGGGTGTGGCGCGAAGGCGGGGCGGATATCGCACGCACGTTCCTGCTGTTCGACGAAAGCACCGTCGAGGCGGCGCGCGGCGTGTGGAAGATGCTGCGCGACCGCGAGGGGGCGGAGCGGCACTTCTGGAAGCAGGATGGCGGACGCTGGATCGAGGCCGGCTGAGCGCCTGCCTTGCGGGTCCGGCCGATCCTCGCTAGGGGGCCGCCCAAAGCCCAGACCTTTCCACGCAAGGAACCAAATCATGGCGATCACGCGCACCTTCTCGATCATCAAGCCCGACGCCACGCGCCGCAACCTGACCGGTGCCGTCACCAAGATGCTGGAGGACGCGGGCCTGCGCGTCGTCGCCTCCAAGCGCATCCAGCTCAGCAAGGATCAGGCCGAGGGCTTCTACGCCGTCCACGCCGAGCGTCCCTTCTTCCACGATCTGGTCACCTTCATGACCTCGGGTCCGGTGGTGGTTCAGGTTCTCGAAGGTCTCGACGCGGTGAAGCGCAATCGCGATGTGATGGGCGCCACCAACCCCGAGCAGGCGGCCGAGGGCACCATCCGCCGGGCCTTTGCCGAGAGCATCGAGGCCAATTCGGTCCACGGGTCGGACTCCGAAGAGAACGCTGCGATCGAAATCGACTTCTTCTTCAGCGCCGACGAAATCGTCGGCTGAGCTGCAAGCCGGTCAAGCAAGGGAGGCTGCCAGCGATGGCGGCCTCCTTTTTGTTTGCGCCGACATGCCCGAACGCGGTAACTTGCGTTGTCTGAGAGGGAGAGCCCGATGCTTGGCATGGGAGAGAAGGGTGAAGCCTGTCCCTTCGAATTCAACTTCGATCCAGACACTTTCAAGGTGGGCGATCTGGTGAGCTACCGCCTCAACGGTGCCCTCGAAGGTTTTCCGTTCGTCGGCACACTGGTCGAAGTCCATGAGGATCACGTCATCGTGGCCGCCGATCCGAATGATCCCTCGACCCGATACCGCGGTACGCGAGAGAGCCGGCCGCTGGTGGATGAATCGCAAGTCTGATCCTGCGTTGATCTCCCGCAATGTGGGGAGCGGCGACACTCGGTAAGCTTCCCTCTCTCGAAGAGGAGACTTTCGATGTCGCACACACGCCATGAATTGCTGGAGCAATTCGCGGAAGATGCGCCCGTCGTCCACCGGCTCAAGGTGGAAAATCCTCACTTCGCTGCGCTTTCCGGCGTCTATCACGAATTGAATCGGACGATCCACAGGATCGAGACGGAGGTGGAGGCGGCTTCGGACGAACGCGTCGAGGCGCTCAAGCGGCACCGTCTTTCCTTGCTCGATGAACTGGGCGCGCTGATCGCCAATGCGCGCGAGGCGGGCTGAGGGGCATCTGCCGGAGTCTATTTGGCCTGGCGAAGCCGCTGGACGGCAACCTCTACGCCTCGAACACCGACCATCCGGTCGCGTGGACCAGCCGCTCCAGCACCACGGTGCCGAGCTTCGAATTGCCCGCGGCGTTAAGGCCCGGCGACCACACGGCGATGCTCGCGACGCCCGGCGCGACGGCAAGGATGCCGCCGCCCACACCCGACTTGCCCGGAAGGCCCACCCGGAACGCGAAATCTCCGGAATTGTCGTAGTGGCCGCAACTCATCATCAGGGCCATGATCCGCCGCGCCCGCTGCGCCGAGACCACGGTGTGGCCCCGAGTGCCCGCTTCGCCGGGATTGCGCCCGGCCAGCATCAGGTAGCGCCCCGCCATCGCGAGTTGCCGGCAACTCATCGCCAGCGCGCAGAAGTGGAAGTAGACGCCCAGCACGCGCTCTACCGGGCCGTGAAGATTGCCGAAGGCGCGCATGTAGTTGGCGAGCGCGCGGTTGCGAAAGCCGCTCTCCTGCTCGGCCGCCGCCACAGCCTCGTCGATGGCGATGGCCGGATCGCCCGAAAGCTCGCGCACGAAGCGCAGCATCTGGCCGATCGCCTCGCGCGGTTCGTGCCGGCCCAGCAGTACGTCGGCTACCACGATGGCCCCGGCGTTGATGAAGGGGTTGCGCGGGATACCGTGCTCGGTCTCCAACTGGACGATCGAGTTGAACGCGCTGCCCGAAGGTTCGCGGCCCACGCGCTTCCAGAGCTGGTCGCCCACAGCGCCCAGTGCCAGCGTCAGCGCGAAGACCTTGGAGATCGACTGGATCGAGAACGGCTCGTCCGCGTCGCCAGCGGTGTGGACGGCGCCGTCGGCAAGCACGACGGCAATTCCGAACTTGCGCGGATCGACCTGGGCCAGCGGGGCGATGTAGTTCGCGACCGTGCCGCGATCGGCCGCAGCCGCTATCTCGTCGGCAATTTCCGCGATGGTCCTGTCGAGATTCTGGCCAGGCGATGTCACCGCCGTACTACGCCACGCCGGCTGTGACGTAGGGGGCCAGAACCTGCCAGCCGATGCTGGTGTAGAGCGCCCGTCCATCGGCCGTCGCGGTCAAGAGCTGCGGCAGTCCGGGGTCGCTTCGCCGCCGGCCCAGCGTCGCCATCACCACTCGGCCGAGGCCGCGTCGGCGGTGCTCGGGCTCGGTACGGATGCGATCGTAGATGAAGGCGTCGGCGGTCTGCGCGGCATATCCGCTCGCCGCGAGCGCGCCCTCGCTATCCAGGACGCGCACATGGGTCACCTCCGCTTCTCCCTCGCACACGACGCTGTAGCCGGTGGGAACGTCAGCCGCCGGCGGCGGTGCATTCGTCCCCATGAACCAGCTCTGCGATTGCAACCGCCATCGCGGCGGCAGCATCGCCATCAGAACGTCCGGAGAGGCGCAGAGCTTAAGGAGAAAGTGCGGCCGGTCGATCTCATGCCCCAGTTCGGCAAGCCCCTCGCAGGGCGCGGCGAAGACCCACCGCGCCTTCTCCTCCGGCACATCGCTATCGACGCGCCAGCCGCCGCGATCCGCCACCGGAGCGGGAAGTCCGCGTGCCAGAGAACGTGCCGCGAGCCAGGCACGCGGGAGGTCGAGATCGAACGAAGGCGCCAGCGGTCGCGTGGCGTTACCCCGCCAGCGCCGCTCGCACCGCGGCGATCGCCTCGGCGCCCTTGTCGCCGTCGGGGCCGCCGCCTTGCGCCATGTCCGGCCGTCCGCCGCCGCCCTTGCCGCCAAGCGCCTCCACCCCCTTGCGCACGAGGTCGACGGCACTGATGCGGCCGGTGAGATCGTCGGTGACGGCGGCGGCGATGCTCGCCTTGCCCTCGTTCACCGCGACAATGGCGGCGACCCCCGAGCCGAGGCGCTGCTTCGCCTGATCGAGCAACCCGCGCAGCTCCTTGGGATCCAGCCCGTCGAGCACTTGGCCGGAGAACTTCACCCCGCCCACATCCTCGTCGGCAGGACCACCGGTGCCGCCGCCGCCGCCGCCCAGAGCAAGCGCCTTCTTCGCCTCGGCCAGCTCGCGCTCCAGCTTGCGCCGCTCGTCGAGGAGCGCGGCGACGCGGGCCTCCACGTCCTCCGGCGTCGTGCGCAAGAGGCTGGCGGTGCCCTTCAGCGCATCCTCGCGCGCGACGAACCAACGGCGCGCGTTCTCGCCGGTCAGCGCCTCGATCCGCCGCACGCCCGAGGAGACCGCGCTTTCCGAGACGATGCGGAACACGCCGATGTCGCCCGTCGCGTTGACGTGCGTGCCGCCGCACAGCTCGACCGAATAGTTGCGGCTGCCTGCGATGCGACCCATCGAAAGCACGCGCACCTCCTCGCCGTACTTCTCGCCGAACAGCGCCATCGCGCCCGCCTCGATCGCTTCCTCGGGCGACATCAGGCGAGTGGAGACGCGCTCGTTGTGGCGGATTTCGGCGTTCACTTCGGCCTCGATGGCGGCGATATCCTCGTCGCTGAGCGCCTTGGGATGCGAGAAGTCGAAACGCAGGCGATCCTGCGCGACCAGCGAGCCCTTCTGCGTGACGTGGCCGCCCAGCCGGTTGCGCAGCGCGGCGTGCAGCAGGTGCGTGGCTGAGTGGTTGGCGCGGATCGCGTCGCGCCGCTCGACGTCCACCGTCAGCAGCACGGTATCGCCCACCGTGATCGTGCCGGCCTCCACCCGTCCGTGCATGGCGTGCAGGCGGCCGAGCGGCTTGGTCGTTTCGGCCACCGCGATCCGCAGGTCGCCGGTGTTGCTGCCGGGCGCGCCGACGATGGTGCCGGCATCGCCGACCTGGCCGCCGCTCTCGCCGTAGAACGGCGTCTGGTTGGTCAGCACTACGACCTCGTCGCCACTTTCGGCGAAGGAGACTTCCTTGCCGTCACGCACCAGCGCCACGACGCGGCCCTCGCCGCTGGTGGCGGTGTAGCCGGTGAACTCGCTGGCGCCTTCGCGCTCGGCGATGTCGAACCAGACTTCGCTGTCCGCCGCCTGGCCCGATCCCTTCCACGCGGCGCGGGCGGCGGCCTTCTGCTGCGCCATCGCTGCGTCGAAGCCGGCCTTGTCCACGGTGATCCCGCGCGGGCGCAGCGCATCCTCGGTGAGGTCGTATGGGAAGCCGTAAGTGTCGTAGAGCTTGAACGCGGTCTCGCCGGGCAGCTCGCCACCTTCGCCCATCGTGCCGGTCGCCTCGTCGAGCAGGCGCAGACCGTTCGACAGCGTGCGCCGGAACTGGATTTCCTCGCGTTCCAGCGTTTCCTCGATCAGCGGCTGCGCGCGGCCGAGCTCGGGATAGGCCTGCCCCATCTCGGCCACCAGCGCGGGGACGAGGCGGTGCATCAAGGGGTCTTTCGCGCCCAGCAGGTGCGCGTGGCGCATCGCCCGGCGCATGATCCGGCGCAGCACATAGCCGCGCCCCTCGTTGGAGGGCAGCACCCCGTCGGCCAGGAGGAAGCTGGTCGAGCGCAAGTGGTCCGCGATCACGCGGTGGCTGGCCTGCTGCGCGCCCTCGGCCGGAACGCTGGTGAGGCTTTCCGACGCGGCGATCAGCGCCTTGAAGGTGTCGGTGTCGTAATTGTCGTGGACGCCCTGCAGCACGGCGGAGACGCGCTCCAGACCCATGCCGGTGTCGATCGAGGGCTTGGGCAGGTTGCCGACGATCTCTCCGGCCGCCTGCTCGAACTGCATGAACACCAGGTTCCAGATCTCGATGAAGCGGTCGCCGTCCTCGTCGGGCGAGCCCGGAGGGCCGCCGGCGATGTGGGGGCCGTGGTCGAAGAAGATTTCCGAACACGGGCCGCACGGGCCGTCATCGCCCATCGCCCAGAAGTTGTCCTTGGTGGCGATGCGGATGATGCGGTCTTCGGGCAGGCCCGCGATCTTCTTCCAGAGGTCGAAGGCCTCGTCGTCGGTGTGGTAGACGGTCGCCAGCAGCTTCTCGGCCGGCAGGCCCCAGACCTTGGTCAGCAGGGTCCAGGCGTGCGTAATCGCCTGTTCCTTGAAGTAGTCGCCGAAGGAGAAATTCCCCAGCATCTCGAAGAAGGTGTGGTGCCGCGCGGTGTAGCCCACGTTGTCGAGATCGTTGTGCTTGCCGCCCGCCCGCACGCACTTCTGCGACGAGGTGGCGCGCGGCGTTTCGCGGGTTTCCAGGCCGGTGAACACGTTCTTGAACGGCACCATTCCCGCGTTGACGAACATCAGCGTGGGATCGTTGTACGGCACCAGCGGGGCAGAGGGCACGACATCGTGCCCCTCCGAGCCGAAGTATTCGAGGAAAGACCGGCGGATTTCGTTCGTCGAGCGCATGGCCGTGCGGATAAATCACGCCCCGCCATGCGGCAAGCCTTGACCGCTCAGGTCATGCGCAATTGCAGCAATGGTCAAGCGCGTTGCGACGGGGCGAGCCATCCGAACGGAACGTTGGGGGCCGGAGCCGGAGGGGGCGGGCCGGCAGCAGCCGCGAGCCACGCCGCACCCGGGCGCCGACGTTCTCGCCCCGGAACCACCCCGGCGCCCCGATCCCGTCGAGCGCGTGTGGCGAGCACAGGCGCCGCGCTCCGGCCCAGGCCGAACGCCCGATCCCGCCGCCGCGCGATAGAGGCCGACTGGTGCGACAACCCCATCCGAGCCGCCGCGCGCACGTTCCCCTTCTCCGCCAGATGATGCAGCTGACGCGAGACGGAGACATTAGGCCGAAGAGCCCTAGCCCATGTGTCTCGCCTCAATGTCCTCTCGAGACTTGACGGAAGAGACCATCGTGTAGGAACTGTAGTAGGGTCACAGAATTTGGCGCGACGCCATTTATAGACTAGAAATGAGATCAACCTATCATGAAGATTGAGTCACAAGATAAACGGATAGACCAGCTCTTAAAGGCTAATACCTTTCTCATTCCCCGTTTTCAAAGACCGTATTCGTGGGAATCGGAGCAAGTAAATCAGTTTTGGAACGATCTCATTGACAATCTTTCAGAGTCGTATTTTATCGGATCTATGGTGGTCTATCATATAGATAGATCGAGACTAGCTGTAGTTGACGGACAGCAGCGACTTACAACCATTACTATATTGCTCTGTGCTATCCGAGAGGGGTTCAAAGCTCTGAAGAGGGACGAGCTGGCCAAAGGCCTTCAAGCGTATATTGAACAGAAGAACCGAGAGAATAAAACAGAGTACGTCTTGCAAACCGAGACGTCCTTTCCCTTTTTGCAGGAAGAGGTTTTAAAAGGAAAATCTAGTGAACTTATTTGTGAGATCGGTCGAGAAGAAGAAGCGATCGCACGAGCTTACGGAATATTTAAAAATAACATAGTTGATGAAGTTGCAGGATTTCTTGCTAATAAAGAGCAAAATAAAGAAGATAATGAAAGCGACGCTTCTGAGTGGCTTTGTAATCTACGGGATACCGTCTTTGACCTAAATGCAATTCTTGTAACTTTAGACAACGAGGATGATGCATACTTAATTTTTGAGACTCTAAATACGCGCGGCAAAGATCTTGCGCTTTCTGACCTGATACGGAATCATTTTGCAAAATTCATAAAACCTGAAAGCGATGTTGACCATTCAACCATCAAGTGGCGCCAGGTACTGGATATCATAGATAGCGCCACCGTCCAACTTGACCCAGATACGTTTATTGTGCACTCTTGGCAGTCGCGTTTCGACTTTGTGACAAAAGGGAAAGCATTCCCAAAAGTAAAGCAAAGAGTAAACAAGAAGAATGCCAAGTCCCATTTGGATCGGTTCGTCAGTGATGCGGCCCAATGGCGATCTATATTCGATCCAGATTATATGTGGACGAAAACCGAAAAGGAGGTGGCGCGATCTTTAAGCGCGTTAAGAATATTTAAGGTCGTTCAGCCAGCACCTGGCATTTTATCTCTAGTTCGTGCGTACAGAGATGGTATCATCAAGTACAAGACGCTTCGCGACGCGCTTGAAATGATAGAAAAATTCCACTTTTCATTCAATGCAATCACTTCGTCACGATCTTCAGGGGGCATCTCGGGGATGTACTCATCCTTCGGCCGAGCTATATTCGCGAGCAGCGATAGTAATGATGCTGGAATTTGCATCAAAGATCTCAGCAAAAAGCTTCAAGATCGGAAGGCATCCGCTCCGGAGTTTGATGTAGGATTTCAACAGGTCATCTACACAAGGGAACATTCTTCGCAAAAGTCACTCGTTCAATACATTCTGCGCAAGGTGGCAAATTATGAAGGTCAGCCGTTTATTGGAGAATCCGAAGACCTTACCATTGAACACCTTCTACCGCAGTCAAGTTCAAAAAAGGGTCGTAGTGATCATATAATAGGTCAGCTGGGAAATCTATTTCTGGTAGATCCTAAGACAAATGAGGTGCTTTCGACTAAGGACTTTAGAACTAAGAAGCAGATACTAATCGACCGAGGATACAAGCTACCTGATGTTCTTCTCAATACCGATGAGGCACGCGATGCGATCATCGCAAAAAACACCTCTCGTCTTGCCGAGCTTGCGCGCGAAGTGGTGTGGAAAATCGCTTAGTTGATCGATAACTCTTTTCTGCATGTCACCGCTCCAACAACGGCTTCAAATACCGTCCCGTGAAGCTTGCCGGGTTGGCGGCGACTTGTTCCGGGGTGCCGGTGGCGACGATTTCGCCGCCGCGGACGCCGCCTTCGGGGCCGAGGTCGATGATCCAGTCGGCCACCTTGATGACGT
>Ga0268265_10001494_pt1 | contig 19583 bp, 14 predicted proteins | sample KBSSwiS52_FD_190355 | JGI IMG/M metagenome (GOLD analysis project Ga0268265, IMG submission 190355) | Switchgrass rhizosphere microbial communities from Kellogg Biological Station, Michigan, USA - KBS Switchgrass S5-2 (SPAdes) (version 2) | ecosystem: Host-associated > Plants > Roots >... | reverse complement strand
ACAGGGTTCACGGCTACCAAGTTGCCGGCGCCGCCGCGCCGGGGAAGGGCGCGAGGGTGAATGCCGCAGCGCCTGCGCGAAGGTGGCGCTCGAGCCGGCGAATGCCGCAAAGGAATTGGGGTCTCCGACGCCTTTGAAACCAGGCGCATTCGGCGCCCAATCCGCCCTGTTCGCATCGACGGAATCCCGGTTCGCGACGGCTGCATTGGCCGGACCCACCGCCCGCCGTAAGGTGACGCGTCATTTTCGGAGCCACCAAATGCGATCACACCACATCGCGGTCGCTGTTGCGTTGTGCGCCGCACGCGCGGGCGCGCAGGAGCTCAGTGCCACCACCCGAGCGCAGATCCGCGAGGTCGCGGCCAGCGCCCGCTCGCTCGGCTCGCCGGCGGCCGCGCACGCCGCCGGGTTCGAGCCGGTGTTCGGCTGGATCCCGACGATGGGCGTGCACTACGTCAATGAAGCGCGCATGAAGGACGGCCGCACGTTCAAGCTCGTCGAGCCGTCGCAGCTCATGTTCTCGCCGATCGCCGGGAAGGACTCGCTCGTCGGCGCGGCGTACGCCTACCTCGCCCCCGTCGGCGACTCGGCGCGGCCGGTGACATTCCAGGACAACCCGCCGTGGCACGAGCATCCGAATCTCGCGCCTCCGGGACAAACGCTCGTCATGCTCCACGTCTGGTTCGTGCCGTCGCCGGACGGCCCGTTCGCCGGCCACAACTTCAATCTCCCGTTCTGGGCGCTCGGGCTCGCTCCGCCTAACGCCGAACGACTCGTCGACTCCGTCGCGGGGCCGATGATCCGAAAGGCCGCGCTCGCCTTGTCGGAGGTCGCCGACACCGCCGGTCTGTTCCCGGTGCTGGCGGCGCGGGAGCCGCTTCACACGCAGCTTCGCGAGCTGCGCGATTCGGTTCGGGTGCTCGTCCCGGCGCTGGAACGTTCGCAGTTTGCGGGCGACTGGGGGCAGTGGGAGCGCACGGCTGCACGGGCCGCCCGGCACTGGGATTCATTTCGCGCGGCGTATTTGAGCGCGGTCGTGCTTCCCGAACGACGCGCACGTATGGCGGGTCGGATGGATGAGATGACGTCGAGCCCGAACGGCGCCGTACACGGCCACCCGCGCGACTAGCCCCTGAGGTCAGCCAGGCAGCTCCGCGAGGATACGATCGAGGGCGCCGACGAGCAGATCGGCGTCCTCGTCGCTGAACGGCATCGGGGGACGGATCTTCACGACGTTGTGATGCGGGCCGTCGGTCCCGAGCAGAATGCCCAGCTCGCGCATCCGGTTCGCGACGTACGACGCCTCCGTGCCCGCCGGCTCGAGCGTCTCGCGATCGCGAACGAGCTCGACGCCGAGAAAAAGGCCGGAACCGCGCACATCGCCCACGATCCGGTGGCGGTCCGCCAGCGGTCGCAGGCCCGCCAGCAGCCGCTCGCCGACCTGTCGTGCGTGCTCCTGGAGTGACTCGTCTCGCATGACGTCGAGCACGGCGAGACCGATCGCGCACGAGACGGTGTTGCCGCCGAACGTGCTGAAGAATTCCATGCCGTTGTCGAATGCCGCCGCGATCTCCGGTGTCGTGATGACGGCGCCGATCGGATGGCCGTTGCCGAGCGGCTTGCCTAACACGACGATGTCGGGCACGACGCCCTGGTCCTCGAATGCCCAGAAGCTCGTCCCCATGCGACCGAGCCCGGTCTGCACTTCGTCCGCGATGCAGACACCGCCGGCCGCGCGTACCTCCCGGTATACCTCCGCGAGGTATCCCGGCGGAAACACGATCTGCCCGCCGACGCTCGGGCAGGTCTCGGCGATGAACCCTGCTAATCGGGAAACGGGAAACGGGAAACGGGAATCGGACGTCGGGAATCGGGGATCGAAGCGTCCCGAGGCAGGCCGATTCCCGCTTCCCGCTTCCCGTTTCCCGATGAAGGCTGCGTACTTCGCACCCGCATCCGGATCATTCGCCTTGTACGGACCGCGATAGACATCCGGGATCGGCACCGCGTGCACCCAATCGGGCGCTCCGCCGCCACCCGGGCCCGCGTGCTTGTACGGGCTCAGGTCGATGAGCCCCGTCGTGTTGCCGTGATACGCCGCCTCGAGCACGATCATGTCGCGCCGGCCCGTGTACGCCCGCGTCAGGCGCAGCGCGAGCTCGTTGGCCTCGCTTGCCGAATTGACGAGGAAGCACACGCTGAGCGGCTTCGGGAACGTCGCCGTCAGGCGCTCCGCGTACTCGTTCACGACATCGCTCAGGTAGCGCGTGTTCGTGTTGAGCAGCGTCATCTGCCGGTGCGCCGCATCGACGACGCGCGGATGCGCATGTCCCACGTGCGGGACGTTGTTGTACGCATCGATGTAGCGTCGGCCAACGTCGTCGAAGAGATACTGGCGCCAGCCGCGCACGACCTTGAGCGGCTCGTGGTAGGCGATGCTCAGGTTCTGGCCGAACAGCGCGCGCCGGGTTGCAAGCGTCTCTGCCTTCGAGGGCGGCTCGGCCGGAAACCGACTCGTCGGAATGCCGACGATGAGATTCGGATCCGGACAGATGCTGCGCCACACCGCGCGCCGGCTGGGTCGGACGACACCGGGGACGTCCGTGCTCAGCTCCAGGAGACTCGTGAACAGTTGGAGGTGGAGATGTGGCGTCCAACCGCCGTTCACGTCGGCGGCGCCTAACGACGCGAACCGCTCGCCGCGCTCGATCGCCTTGCCAAGGGCCAACCCGGGCAGCGACTCGCGGCTCAGGTGTCCGTAGAGCGTGAAGAACTCGGTCCCGTCGTCCGTCACGTGACGGAGGATGATCACCGGACCATAGTCCAGCGCCGCGCGGTTGTCGGCGAAGGCGTGCACGGTGCCACGCAACGGCGCCGAGACTGGCGTGCCCGCATCCATGAAGAGGTCGAGCCCCAGGTGAATCGTCCGACGCTCGGCCAGCGGCGACTCGTCGCCCGCGAACAACGGGGAGCTATAGAGGAGGCGCGGCTCATCGTACCGGCCGATGCTCACCCGAACACCCGCGGCACGCATGGCCGAGTCGACGCGCCCTGTCAGCATCGGCTCCGCGTTCTCTTCCGCCTCGGCACTCACGAGCGGACTCGTGATGCCGAGGTCCAGCACGAGCACGGGGTTGGTCAGCGGATCGAAGGGCATCACCGGGGCGAAACGAGCGGTGTTGGCCTGGAGCCACGCGCGCACACCCGCCGCCGGGGGCGATGGCTCGACCCCGCTCGCTTCCCGCACGACCGCCTCCGCCAACTCGAACGGGATGGCCGCGAGCGCCGGAAGCGTGCGTCGAATGGCCGTCTGGCTGACGTCGAGGTACTCGTTGTCCGGACGCTCGCGCCGCTGATGGGCGGCGATGCAGGCGCTCATGCAGAGTCGCATCGCACTCAGCCCGAACAACGCGTGCAGCTCGTCCTGGCGGAGCGCGGCGACGGCTGAGTACCCGCGGACGATGTGCGAGAGCGCGTCGAGCGGGTCGTCGGCGTCGAGCATCATGTACGCCGCCGCAATGGCGACGTCGGCGACCGCATAGCTGTGCACCATGTCGCCGAAATCGACGATGCCGCTGACCACAGCGCCGTCGCGGCCGCTCTCCCCGCCGGCGCCGTTGCGATCGACGAGGACGTTGTGGTCGTTCAGGTCCCCGTGAATCGCACGACGCGGCAGCTTGTCGAGGACGGGCCTAACGTGGCGGTCGAACCGCTCCGCGAGCGTGTCGATCGCCTGCCCGAGCGCAGCGTCCGTCACCAGCGCGCGATACTCGTCGATCACGCGGGACGCGTTCGCCAGGTCCCAATAGAAGTCGCGGTGGAGGGCCGGATGGTCGAACCCATTGAGCGCGGCGCCGAGCGATGCGATGGCGCGCCCGAAGTCTTCGAGCAGCGACGCGGACCGGTGGCCCACGGTGCCGAGTGGGAGGCCGGGGAGATACGTGACGGACCAGACGGCGTGCCTTCGCCGTTCGTCACCCTCGACGGTTGCCATCAGTCCGCCGGCCGTGGTCGTGAGTGGGCGAGGGCACAGCGACGTGTGGGATGCGACGTGAGTCATCGCCGCCTGCTGCGCCTCCAGCATCTCGGCGCGTTCCGAGGCATTCGCGATCTTGAGTACACGCCGGCCACCACCCGGTTCGGTCACGAGAAAGTTCTGGTCGCGCTCACTCGTGAGGGGCTGCGCGACTGCATCGATCCCGAACACCTCGCGCGCGATGCGTGAGGCCTGGAGGGCGTCAAACCGGGGAGCGTCGTTGAGCACCACCCGAATCTATCGTCGCGGCTGGCCCGTGGTGGAGCCCGGGTGGGCGGGACATCCTGTGCAAGCAGTATGCAGGGAAGGGCGGCCGACGTTCTGGGCGGTCGCCGCTTCCTCTTCACCGTGACCGAGCGCGTGAGCGACATCCGGACGACGGACCTGCGCGAGGTGCGTTAGGCCACGGTAGCTTCCTGTCATGCGAATCGTCATGCCGGGTGGTACCGGCCAGGTCGGAACCCTGCTCGCGCGCGCGTTTCGCGCCGACGGGCACGATGTCGTCGTGCTGAGCCGGCACCCCGCGCCCGCGCCGTGGCGCACCGCGGTCTGGGATCCCCGCGTCATCGGGCCGTGGACGTCGGAGCTCGACGGGGCCGATGTCGTCATTGGCCTCGCCGGGCGCAACGTCAACTGTCGCTACACGCCGGAGAACCGACGCGCGATCTTCGACTCGCGCGTGGAGTCGACGCGCGTCCTGGGGCAGGCGATTGCGCGCTGCCGGCGTCCGCCTGCGATCTGGCTCCAGGCGAGCACGGCGACCATCTACGCGCACCGCTTCGACGCGCCTAACGACGATGTGACGGGCGTGATCGGCGGGCGCGAGATCGAGGCGCCGCCGAGCTGGCGGTTCAGCATCGAGGTGGCGACGGCGTGGGAACGTGCGGCGACCGACAACGTCACGAGCGCGACGCGGCTCGTCCTCCTCCGCTCCGCGATGGTGATGAGCCCCGACCCCGGCGGCATCTTCGCCATGCTGCGCCGACTCGCCCGGCTCGGCCTCGGCGGTTCGGTCGCCGGCGGAGCGCAGTACGTCTCGTGGATGCACGACCGCGACTTCGTCCGCGCGATGTGCTGGCTGATCGAGCATCCGGAGCTCGCGGGCGCGGTGAACATCGCGTCGCCGAACCCGCTCCCGTACCGCGATTTCATGCGCGCGCTGCGCCGGGCGGTTCACATGCCGATCGGACTTCCGGCCACGCGCGGGATGCTCGAGCTGGGTGTTCGCCTGCTGCGAACGGAGTCGGAGCTGGTGCTCAAGAGCCGGCGCGTGGTGCCGAGGCGACTTCCGGACTCCGGGTTCGTGTTCGAGTATCCGGAGTGGCCGGCGGCGGTGGCCGAGTTGGTCGGGCGCCGAACCAAGTCGTGACTTTGTGGATGGTGGGCCGCCTCGGACGTTTCCGTCGGGCATGTAGTTGCGCTGCTTGCTGCGTGCTGCGGGCCGTCCGCATCACGCAGCAGCGCGCGCGCCTCGCGCCGCGATGGTGCCACGCGAAACACCCGCCCGCAAGCGAGCGAGCAGCACGCAGCACGCCTAACGCCAGGACCGACGACTCGCGATGACGACACCAGCGCCGACGGCGGCGGCACTCAATACCGTGGCCACGCGATGCATGGCCCCGATCGTATAGAGGCTCCGCTGGTGCACCGTCCCCGGATAGTTGCCGCGCTCGCGCCCACCACCCTGCGGCTCGTACAGCGAATCCTCCCGCTCCCGACGCGAGGGCTTCTTCATCTTCTGGCCCGTGAACATCGTCGCCCGCATGTAGCGATCCGCCACCCGCGGCACGTTGTGCAGCGCCGCCGTCATCTTCCCGCCACCGCCGACGATCAGATCACGACGCGCGTGCTCCGCGCAGAACAGGATCGCTTCCGCCACCACCGACGGATCGTACACCGGCGGAGGATGCTTCGGCTCCGCTTCCATGTAGTTGCGCGCATGCTCCGGAAAGGGCGTGTCGATCGCCCCCGGCTTTATCAGCGTCAGCGACACCGGCGCCTGCTCCTTCTCGATCTCCATCCGGAGCGCGTCCGTGAACGCCTTCACGGCGTGCTTGCTCGCGGAATAGTGGCCCTGCAGCGGAACTGCCCGATCGCTCAGCACACTGCCGAGGTTGATGACCGCGCCGCCGCGATCCTTCAGATGGGCGAGCGCCGTCAGCGACCCGTGCACGACCCCCCAGTAGTTCACGTCGAACAGACGGCGCGCGTCCTCGACCGGCACTTCCTCGATCGGACCATAGATCGACAGGCCGGCGTTGTTGATCCACGTGTCGAACCCGCGGAACGCCTCGACCGCCTTGCGTGCGATCCCGCGCACCTCCTCGAGGTTCGCCACGTCGGCCATGACCGTGATCGCTCGACCCCCAGCGCCCTCGATCTCGACGCGAGCGCTCGCCAGGCCCTCTGGGTCACGAGCGACCAGCACCACCCGCGCGCCTCGCTCCGCCGCCATCTTCGCGGTCGCCAGTCCAATTCCACTCGAGGCACCGGTAATGACCACCACCTGGTCCTCGATCCGCTTGAGCTTCGCTCCCATGCTCCCGCTCTCGCCAAATGAAGAGGGCGCCAAGCGTTCAAGAATCCTGCCGTGGGTCCTTGACCATCGGGAATCCGGCGTCGATCCAGTCCTTCTTGCCGCCAACGTATTCACGGATTCTCGTGTAACCCATCGCCTCGAGCTCGGTCGCAGCCCAGCCGGACGTCGGGCAGTCATCGTCCCAGCAATAGAGCACGATTTCCGCGCCCTTGTCCGGCACGATCTCGGACGCCACCTCGGCGACGGCGGTCGGAGGGAGGTTCTTCGCTGTCGGTAAGTGGTGCTTTCGGAAGTACATGAGCGGCAGGACCTCGAACAGCGTGAAGTCGTCGCCGCGGTCCAGCTTGGCCTTGAGCTCGTCGCGGGTGATCGTGACCATGGACGAAACGTAGTCGGACGCCGTGGACTGCTACGATAGATTTCCTCGAATGCGAATCGTGTCGCTCTGTCCTTCGCTCACCGAGCTCGTCTTCGACCTCGGACTCGGCGCCAATCTGGTGGGGCGGACGAAGTTCTGTATCCATCCGTCCGATGGCGTCGCCACCGTCGAGAAAGTCGGCGGCACGAAAAACCCGAAGATCGATCGGATCATCGAGCTCGCGCCCGATCTTGTTCTCCTCAATGAGGAGGAAAATAGGCGCGAAGATGCCGAAGCGCTTCAAGCCGCAGGGCTTATGTGTCACGTCAGCTTCCCGCACACCGCGCTCGACACGGCCGAGATGATCCGCTCGATCGCGGAGGTGGTGCAGGCATCGGCGGAAGGCGAGCGCATTGCGCGCGACATCGAGACGCGTCACTCGCGTGTCGCTCAGGCCGCAGCCACGCGAAGCCCCGTGACTTACGCGTATCTCATCTGGCGCGATCCCTTGATGACGGTCAACGCCGACACGTTTGTGAGTGCGCTGCTCGGAGACGCCGGCGGGCGAAACGTGTTCGCGTCTCGATCCGATCGCTATCCCACGATCACACCCGACGAGCTCGGCGCCTCGAACCCCGACGTCGTCCTGCTGTCGACGGAGCCGTTCCCGTTCAAGCCGTCGCACGCCGACGAGATCGCTGCCGCGTCGGGTCTTCCCCCGGCGCGATTCCGGATCGTCGACGGCGAGCTTCTCTCCTGGCACGGCTCCCGAACCCCCGCGGGGATCGACTACGCGGAGCAGGTCATGTTGGGCCGAGCCTGGCGAAAGAATTTGGGGTCAGATTTTCAGGGGGATTTTCAAGAGGGTCAGAGCCCCTTGAAAAACCAAGGGCTCTGACCCTCTTGAAAATCCACTGCGAACGCGTTGAAACGCTTCCACTGGACTCTGACCCCAAGAACACCAATTTCTCTCACGTCGGCTCGATGCGCCGCACCTGCACAGTGCCGCCGTGCCGGAGATGCGGACAGTCGCGCGCAATACGGAACGCCTCCGCCGAGTCCGCGGCCTGAATCACGAAGAATCCTCCGAGCTCGTCCGCCGTCCCCCGAATCGCCTCTGTGGCACCACTCGCCGCAAGGATCGTCACCGGATCATCCGCGAGCTTCTCGGCCATCACGAGCGACCCCGCCGTCGCCAGCCCTCTCGCCCACGCACTGTACTCGGCGACGATCGCGCGCTCGGCGGCCGAGTCCGCGGCGGTCGGTTGTGTCAGGGGCCGAGCGCGCGCCGGACCGTGGAGGAGGAGAACGTACTTCTGCTTCGTTTCGGACGCGGGCGTGATGTTCATAGGGACGACCGTGTCGGGCGCCGTGTTCGTCGACCGATGGCCGAGCGCCATACCGATGAACAGCGACCCCGCGAGGCCGACGACGGAGAACGCGATCTCGCGTGCGCGAGTGCGCCGCTCCGGCCGGGACGCGAGACTCACCACGCCCGCCCCCAGTCGCGTGCGCGCGTCGATCATCCGCTCGATGCGACCGGCACCGCTCGCCGCGGCAGGCACGTTCAGTGTCGCGAGCTCCGCCCACAGCTCGCGTAGCCGCTCCGTCTCGGCTCGACAGGCCGCGCAGCCACTGAGGTGGTCGTCGATCGCTCGGAATCGAGCCGGATCGAGCGTGCCGGTGAGCCGCTCGACGAACTCCTCGCGTATGCGCTCGCATTCCATGGTCGCCTCGTCCCATCGCAGGTCCACGGTTCGCGCTCCTCTGGCGGAGCGGGATCCACTTCCTTAGATCGGCGCTCGCGGCCGCGTGTTACCGGGCCGTGAACGCGGGTGGCCGGTGTAACACGACGGAGGCGACGCCGGTCTAACGGTGAGGTCTCTTGCCCGGAGGCGAGCGCGGGTGGCCGAACCGTCGGACGAAGAACTCATGCTCGCGTTGCGGGACGGCGCGTTGCCGGCATTCGACGCGCTGTTCCGTCGTCACTACGAGGCGGTGCGCGGGCTCTGCGCGCGCATCGTTTCCGGCGGTGCCGACGGCGACGACCTGGCCCAGGAGACCTTTCTCCGCGTGCTGCGGCATCGCGCGACGTTCCGCGGTGACGCGCGCTTCACGACGTGGGTGTACCGCATCGCCCGCAACGTGTGTCTCGAGCAGCTGGCGCGACACGCGCGCGACCGGAAGATCTCGGAACGGTGGGGCGTCGAGACGCCGGCGGTGGTGATGCCGGATCCGTCGGGTGACGCCGAGCTCCTGGCGCTGGCGATGCGGTCGCTCACGTCCGAGCAGCGCGAGGTCCTCGTCCTCTGCCGATTCCACGAGCTGCCGTTCTCGGAGATCGGTGCCATTTTGGGATGCACCGCGGGCGCGGCCCGCGTGCGAGCCCATCGGGCGCTGGTCGATCTGCGCGAGGCATATCGGAAGCTCGCAGCCCCGGCGAGTCGCAAAGCCAATTGATCTGTCATTCCGAGCGCAGCGGCGAAGGCCGCCACTGCTGTCATTCCGAGCGGAGCGCCGAAGGCGCGGAGGCGAGGAATCGCACTCGTCCCGACCGGGAGGCCCCTCTGTCGGGAGGATGGCGATTCCTCGCCTCCGCCGCTGCGCGGCTCCGCTCGGAATGACAGCAGTGGTCGAGGTGCGCTATGCGTTAGGCAGGCAACGGTACTTGCTTCGAGCCAGGACCACACTGGCGTGAGCTGCGCGTGACGCCGGAGCCGTCCCGGTGCGCAGGACCTGTAGACGGGAGCGCCAGAGAAATGACGAGCGTGGTTCGTCCTATCCGTCACCCGCGCCCCGCCACCCCGATCCCCGCCACCCGCCACCCGTCACACCCGCTTTGCGGCCCGGATCTGGCAGGGGGCCGTCCAACATTGCCAGTTCAACCGCTCGACGCCACCCAGGGAGGGTACCCCCGTGGAAGACTGGATCGAGGACGACTGGATGCAGTGGGTCGAGACCATGTACGAAGCCCTCGACGCCAAGGACGTGGACGCCTTCGTCTCGCAGCTCACGCCGGGCGCGGAGGTACGGTTCGGAAATGGCGCGCCGGTTGCCGGCCGCGTTGCTGTCCGCGACGCGTTCAGCGAGTTCTTCAAGGCGATCGACTCGGTAAGCCACGCGTTCACGTCGCAGCTGCGCGTCGATGACACGCTCATCATCGAGCAGATGGTGACGTTCGAGCGACGCGACGGTGTGACCGTGGTGCTGCCGGCCGCGACGGTCTTCGAGCTGACCGAGGCCAAGGCGGACCGGATGCAGACGTACATCGACATCGGGCCGGTGTTCGCTGGGGGCACGGTCCCGTCGTTATGCAGGGCAGGCGAGGGCGCCGTGGCGTAGCCAGCGCGCCGATCGCGGGAAGCGCGCTTAGCTTTTCGCGATGCCCTCCATCGCCCTCGCGACGTACGCGACACTGCCCGAGCTCGCGGACGACGACCGCCTGCTGATCGGCGCGCTCGCCAACCTCGGCGCGCACGCGGTTGCCGCCGTGTGGGACGACGACACCGTCGCGTGGAACGAGTTCGACGCCGTCGTCATTCGCTCGTGCTGGGATTATCACCTGCGCGCCGACGAGTTCTTCGCGTGGATCGATCGTGTGACCGCACTCGGCGTTCCGATCCGGAACCCACCGGCGATGCTCCGCTGGAACTCGCGGAAGACCTACCTCCACGACCTCACGATCGGCGGCGTCCGAACCGTGCCGACGCTCTGGCTCTCGGGTGACAGCGCGCGTCGATCGAAGCTCTCGCTCGAGAAGATCCTGACCGACACCGGCTGGGACGTTGCCGTCGTGAAGCCGGTCGTATCGGCATCAGCACACGAGACGTGGAAGCTCACGCGAGCCGACGCACGCGCGAACGCCGCCACGCACGATGCCCGGCTCGAGGCACTCGTGGCGCACCACGGCGTCATGGTCCAGCCGTTCATTCCCGAGTGCGCATCGGACGGTGAGTGGTCTCTCCAGTTCTTCGACGGCGTGTTCAGCCACGCGGTCCTCAAGCGCGCGGCGCCTGGCGACTTCCGCGTGCAGCGCGAATTCGGCGGGACCTACGAGCCGATGACGCCGAGCGCCGCGGTTTTGGCGCAGGCGGAGCGAGCGCTGAGATCCGCGCCGGGCCGGCCCGTGTATGCCCGCGTCGATGGTGTTCTCGTGGCGGGCGAGCTTGTGGTGACGGAGCTCGAGCTGCTGGAGCCGGCATTGTTCCTCGATGTCGATCCCGACGCGCCGGCCCGCTTTGCCGCCGCGATCATGGCCTCGCTGGCCTAACACGGATTTGGCAACTGGCACAGAACCGACCATCGCGGCCCGATCCCGAACCGTACCTAAAGCTTCAAACCTCTAAGCCAATCCCCGCCGAATAGTGGCGATCCGGGCAGAATAGCCGTTCGACAAACCATCGGCGTCGTCGCACTGTCCCACCGCCCTCGCGATTGCGGAACAGGAGATCGAACCGGTGCCTGACCACTCGACTACAACGGGCGGCGAGCCTCACCTGCTCGCCGGGCTCGATCGTGACATTCGTGTCTCGTGGCGCTCGCTGCGCCGGGATCCCGTGTTCGCCGCGCTCGCGCTTTGTACGCTCGCGATCGGGATCGGTGCGACGACGGCGATCTTCACCGTCGTGAATGCCGTGCTGCTGCGGCCGCTGCCTTACCCCGCGCCCGAGCGGCTGGTTGCGCTCTGGCAGGTCACGCCGGCGTCCGACCATGCGTCCGTGTCGATGCCGAACTTCCTCGATTGGCAGACCGCCGCGCGCAGCTTCTCCGTCATGGCCACCTATCTCGGCGGTCCGACGACGGTGCTCGGTGGCGAGGAACCGACGCGCGCGGACGCGTACCGCGTCACAGCCGACTTCTTCCGGGTGCTGGGAGCGTCGCCGCTCAGGGGCCGTGTGTTCGTGTCCGAGGATTCGCGTCTCGGGGCGGCGCCGGTCGCCGTGGTGAGCGCCTCGTTCTGGCGTCGCGCACTCGGAGGCAGGAACATCGGCCAGCAACGTGTCGAGCTCGCGGGCCGCGTGTTCGAGGTCGTCGGCGTGATGCCTGACGAGGCAGTGTTTCCGGAGCGCGCGGAGGTCTGGATTCCGCGGGAGCTGTTCGGCCGGAACGATTCGCGCGATGGGCTGAACGAGCGCGTCATCGCGCGGCTGGTCCCGAATGCGACGATTGCGCAGGCGCAGCAGGAGCTGTCGGTGATCGCGGCGCGACTCCGACACGACCATCCGCTGGACAACCCCGCGTTCGATGCGCGGGTGATCGACCTGCAGCGCGATCTCGTTGGCGACGTGCGCGATTACCTCCGCATTCTGCTCGGCGCCGTGGCGTTCGTGCTGCTCGTCGCATCGGTGAACCTGGCCAGCGCGAGCCTCGCGCGAGGAACGGCGCGTGGTCGTGAGATGGCCATTCGGCTCGCGCTCGGGTCCGGGCGCCGACGACTCGTCAGGCAGCTGCTCACCGAGAGCACGATGCTGGCGTTGGTGGGAGGTGTTGCGGGCGTTGGCGTCGCCGCGTGGCTGACGCGCGTTCTGGTACGGCTCGCGCCAGCGTCCGTTCCGCGTCCCGCGACGATCGGGCTGGATGTGACGGTGCTCGGGTTCGCGGCAGCCGTATCGGTGCTGACCGGCTTGCTCATGGGTCTCGCCCCGGCGCTTTTCAGCTCCGATGTCGCGCCCGCCACCGTGCTCGCGGGTGGTCGCGGCGCCGTCGGGGATGCAAGGAACTCGCTGCGACGTGTGCTGGTGGGGGCGGAGGTCGCGCTTGCGCTCATCCTGTTGGCGGGCGCCGGGCTGCTGCTGCGGAGCTTCTCGAAGCTGGTCAACGACGGTCCGGGGTTCGACACGCGCGGCGTGCTCGTCGCCGATCTGTCCCTGCCGACGAGTCGCTACTCGAATGGTACGTCGCGGCGGGTGTTCTACGACGCGGTGCTGGAGCGACTTCGCGTGCTGCCTGGTGTGCAGGTCGCTGCGGCGACGAACACGCCGCCGCTCTCATGGGGGCCGAACGGAGCGATCCTGGCGGAGGATCGACCGGGCGAGACCGGCCAGGCCCACTATCGCGTCGTGAGCGATGACTACTTCAAGGCGTTAGGCGTGGCGCTCGTGGGCGGCCGGTCGATCGTCGCGGCGGACGACTCGGCGGCGCCGCACGTGGCGGTCGTCAACGAGACGTTCGCGCGACAGATGTGGCCCGGCGGCGACCCGCTCGGGAAGCGCATCCGTTTCCGCGGGATGGACGGGCACAACGAGACGTGGCTCACCGTCGTCGGCGTCGCCCGCGACGCGCGGCAGATCGCGTTGGATGCCGCGCCGGTGCCCGAGGTGTATGTGGCGTACCGTCAGCGCCCCGAGCAGACGGCGGCGATGTCGATCGTCGTCCGCTCCGCGACCGCGCCAGCGTCGATCGCAACGGCGGTCCGTGCGGCGATCCGCGAGCAGGGAAGTGCAGTGCCCCTGACGATCGCGACGATGGAGGAGCGCGTGGCGCGATCGGTGGCGGACCGCCGGTTCGTGATGCTGGTGCTGACCGCGTTCGGCGGGGTGGCGCTGCTGCTCGCGGCGGTGGGGATCTACGGTGTGCTGTCGTACTCGGTCGCCCGCCGCACGAAGGAGATCGGTGTTCGGGTGGCGCTCGGCGCGCGATCGAGCACGGTGCTCGGGATGGTGGTGGGGGACTCGATGCGGCCGGTGATGTGGGGTGCGTTGTTAGGCATGGCGGGTGCGCTTGCGGTATCCCGTGTGCTGCGTGGCCTGGTGTACGGCGTGGGCGTCACCGACCCGGTGGCGTTCGGAGCGGCGACGGCGCTCCTGATCTTTGTAGCGCTCGCAGCGAGCTGGATTCCAGCGCGACGCGCATCGCGTGTGGATCCCGTCGTTGCGCTGCGCAGCGACTGACGAAACTGGGAACTGAAGCTGACGAGCTGCCTGGTGCGTGTGATCGAACGGCAGACGCAGAATGCGCAGACGCGCTTCGCGCGAACGCAGCAGGCCGCTGAAACGGCATGAAAAAGAGGCACGGCTTCGGGAAGCTTCTGCGTCTGCCGTTCCGCGAACCCCCGATCCGTCGGCGGCGGCTGGTGGTAGCAGCGAGCAGCTCGAAGCAGTAGCACGCTGCCGTCGGCGAGCTGCCAGCAGCGGCTCGCAGCAAGCAGCTGCCAGCTATTGACGGTACGGTCGGTGTCGTGGAAGGTTGTCGCGCCATGGATCCCGAAACTCTGCCTCCGTCGACCAATGTGCCCGGCGAACCGTCGCCGCCCACGACGCCGGACCTGGGCGAGCTGGCGCTCGTCATGGGTGGTGGCGGAGCGCGCGGGGCGTATCAGGTCGGACTGCTGCGTCATCTCGCGCGCCGGTACCCGGCGCTCCGCCTCCCGATCATGACCGGCGTCTCCGCCGGTGCGGTGAACGTCGCGCATCTCGCGCAGCACACCGGAACGTTCCCGGCGGCGGTCACGGCGCTCGAGCGTCTCTGGCGATCGTTGAGTCCCGAGCAGGTCTTTCGCGTCGACGCGCCCACACTTTTCCTGAACTTCCTTCGCTGGGGCATTCGGCTCTTCTCGGGCGGCACCGCCCCGGAGACGCAGACGCGAGGGCTCGTGGACACGGCGCCTCTGCGCACGTTTCTGACGCGCGCCCTCCTGCCGAACGAGGGAGTGCTAGCGGGCATCGAGCAGAACATCGCGCGCGGCTCGCTGCGCGCCGTGGCGCTCAGCACGACGGACTACGCGACGGGCCAGTCGATCGTGTGGATGCAGGGACGCAACATCGAGGAGTGGGAGCGTCCCAAGCGCCGCAGCGTCGCCACGCGCCTAACGGTGGACCACGTGATGGGCTCGGCCGCGCTGCCGTTCTTCTTTCCCGCGGTCAAAATTGAGGACTCGTGGCACGGCGACGGCGGGATCCGGCTGACGGCCCCGCTGTCGCCAGCGCTGCACCTCGGCGCGCACAAGATCCTCGCGATCTCGACGCGCTACGACCGGTCGCAGGCGGAGGCAAACCGCCCGCTGATTCGCGGCTATCCGCCGCCGGCGCAGGTGTTGAGCATCCTGTACAACGCGATCTTCCTCGATCTCATCGACCAGGACGTGCTGCGGCTGGAGCGGATGAACTTCGTCCTGCGCAAGCTTCCGCCCGAGCAGCGCGCCGGGATGCGCGTCGTGAACATTCTGGTTCTGCGCCCGTCACGCGACCTGGGCAAGCTCTCGCGCGAGTACGAGCCACTGCTTCCCGGCTTCTTCCGCTTCCTCACCCGCGGCCTCGGCACTCGCGAGACCGCGAGCCCGGACATTCTGAGCCTGCTGATGTTTCAGGCAGACTACCTGGGCCGGCTGATCGAGCTTGGCGAGGCCGACGCCGACGCACGCGCGGACGAGATACAAAGCTTCATCGAGAACTACTAGCTGGGGGCTGGGAGCAGGTGCTGGTCGCTGGGTGGAGGAGCTGGCGGCGAGCTGGATTTCAAGAGGGTCAGAGCCCTTGATCCCGACGGATCAAGGGCTCTGACCCCTTGAAACCTCGATGGGTCAAGGGCTCTGACCCCTTGAAATCCAGCCGCCGTCCCGTCTCCCTCTTCCCGTCTCCCCTTACGGTTTCGGCCTCGCCCTGAACTGCTCGTACAGCTTCGTGTGCCGGTCGGTCAGCGGAACCGCCTGGCCGCGAATGAACAGGTACTTCACGTTGCTGCGTACATCGAGCGGGTTGCCCGTCGTCACCACGACGTTCGCGGCTTTGCCCGGCTCGAGGCTGCCCAGCCGGTCCGCGACACCGAAGATCTGCGCCGGGTTGATCGTCAGCGCCTTGATCGCCTCGTCCATGTCCAGGCCATAGGCGGTCGCCAGCGCGGCGTTGTATGGCAGGTTGCGCACATCCGATGCCCCCGACGTCTGGAACGCGATCTTTACCCCCGCCTTCGCGAGCACGCCCGGCTGCGCGTACAGCGCGTCGTACGGATCGTCGGGACCCGGCGCCTGCGTCGTCGGTCCGACGATGACGGGAATCCCGCGCGCCGCGAGCGTGTCGGCCAGGCGCCAGGCGTCGCGGGCGCCGCGGATGATCACCTTGAGCTTGAACGAATCCGCTAGCGTGAGCACGCCCCGGATCTGCTCCACGCTGTTCACGTCGAAGATCACCGGCTCCTCGCCCCGAAGGGCGGGGATCAGCGCTTCCATTGCCTGATTGACGCGAGCGGCGTCAGGCGAGTTGGCGGCGGCCTTCGCCTTCACGTCGGCGTATGAGCGAGCGTCCGCAAGGAAGTCCCTGAGCGCCCGCACCTGGCGGCTCACCGTCTCGGCCGCATCGCCGGCGGGGCGATTCCCGAAGCCGCCACCACCGCCGCGCCCGCCGCCACCGGCCGACGGATACGACATGACCTGTGCTGCCCGCGGTTTGACAGCCATCTCGTCGGGCGTCCATCCCCAGAGATCCACCAGCGCGGCGCTGCCGGACATGAGGGCGCCCGTCGCGGACGTGATCACCGTCGTCACGCCGTTGACGCGCGAGACCGGAATGAGCTCGGAGTGCGCGTTCACGGCGGTGAGTGCGACATCCTGCGGGTTGAAGTCGCCGATCTCGCGCGTGTCCGTCGAGCCGGGCACGGAGCCGATCTCGACGAGGCCGAGGTCCGTGCCGGCGTCGATCATGCCGGGATAGACGAACAGCCCGGTCGCATCGATCACCGTGGCGCCCTGCGGCGCCTGCACATTCGCCCCGATCGCCTGGATCTTCCCGTTCTGGATGACGACGGTCCCGTTAGGTATCTGCGCCCCGACGACCGGCACGACCGTCCCGCCGCGGATGACATACGTGGGCATCTGCGTCTGAGCGGGTAGCGCGGTGGCCGCCCATGTCATCCCGAGGAGCGCCGCCCCCCATGTCAACCCGAGGAGCGAAGCGACGAGGGATCTTCTCGAACGTACTTGTGGCCGGCCACGAGTGACGCACAGGAGATCCCTCGCTTCGCTCGGGATGGCGATTCCCGATTCCCAATGCCCAATTCCCGTGCCGTTCATTGTTCCTCCGATGTCACGCGCGGCCGCACGCGGTTCCGCATCTGTTCGATGAGCTGCTCGAGCGTGGGCGACGTCGCACGGTCGAAGAACACGCGACCGTCGATGAGCGTCATGTCGACGCGCGAGTTCGGCGCGAATGGGTGACCCGTGAAGATCGCCAGGTCCGCATCCTTGCCGACCTCGATCGACCCCACGCGCTTGTCGATGCCAAGTTGCTTCGCCGCGTTGAGCGTGATCATCTTGAGCGCTTCCTGCTCCGACGCGCCACCATAGTGCATGGCCTTCGCCGCCTCCTGGTACAGGCGACGCGCGCGCTCGTCCGAGTCCGAGTTGATCGTCACGACCACGCCGCGCTCTGCCATGAGCGCCGCGTTGAACGGAATCGCGTCCCACGCTTCCATCTTGTAGGCCCACCCGTCCGCGAACGTGCTCGCGCCGCTGCCGGCTTTCGCCAGCTCGTCCGCGACCTTGTAGCCCTCCAGCACGTGCTGGAACGTCGCGACCCGGAAGCCGAAGTCCTTCGCGACGCGGAGCATCATCAGGATCTCGTCCGCGCGATACGAATGGCAGTGCACCAGCCGCTTGCCCTCGAGCACCTCGACGAGCGCGTCGAGCTCCAGGTCGCGAGCCGGCGGAATGAGCGCCGACCGCGCCGCGGCCGTCGTCGCCGCCTTGCGCTTCGTCTCGTACTGCTGCCACTCGCGGCGGTACTCCTGCGCGCGCGTGAATGCGTCGCGGAGCAGGTCCTCCACGCCCATGCGGGTGCGCGGGAACCGGCCCTCCTGACCAGGTTGCAGCTGGCGGTTCGTCTGCCGCACGTTCTCGCCTAACGCAAACTTGATCCCCGGCGGTGCGCCCTCGAACAGGAGGCTGTCCACCGGCAGTCCATAGCGCAGCTTCACGACCGCGTTCTGCCCACCGATCGTGTTGGCCGAGCCGTGGAGGATATTGAGCGTCGTCGTGCCGCCGGCCAGCTGGCGGTACAGGCTGACGCCGTCCTGTCGCAGCACGTCCTCGATCCGCACCATCGACGTGATCGACAGCGTTCCCTCATTGATCGCTTCCGCGGCCGAGTGCGAGTGAGCGTCGATGATGCCGGGGGTGACGTACTTGCCGGCGCCGTCGATGACCTTCGCCCCCGCCGGCACCGCGACGTCCGCGCCGACCGCCGCGATCTTGCCGTCGCGAATGACGATCGTGCCCTTCGGAATCGTCGCGCCCGACGCCGTCATGATCGTCGCGTTCGTGATGGCGACGAGCCGGCCGGCGGCGGGAATGGGCAGCGACACGGCCGAGAGATCGAGCGCTGGCGCGTTAGGCGGTGCGGCTGGCGGCGTTGCCTGCTGAGCGCCGAGCGCGGTCGCGACCATCACGGTCATTCCGAGCGCAGCGAGGAATCCTTGCTGTCCGAGCCGAGCGGCTCGCCACTCGCCCGGGACGCCAAGGATTCCTCGCCTGGCGGCTCGGAATGACAGCGGTTCCCGGTTCCCGGTTCCCCGTTCCCTCGTGTTTGTCATGGCCGCTTCTCCGCCGTGAACGTCATGGGTGCCATTTCTCCCGCCCGCGCGCGCCCCGTCATTCGATTCCCGTCGACTTCCGCGTCGAAGTTCACCGTCGTCCGCTCGCCGCCGAGCTGAAACGACGCCTGCCACATGACCGAGCGGCCATTGACGCGACCATCGGAGATCGCCGAGCTGCCGAACTCCGACATCATGGTGCCGTCGAGCGCCTCGCCGGTCTGCGTCAACGTCATGGTGGACGTCATGGCCCCGTTCGGACTCGCGACCGTGAGCGTCCAGGTGCCCGCGACCTGCGCCGCCTCGCCCCCGCCGCGGCCCGCCGGCCCGCCGCCGCCAGCGCGCTGGCCTCGGGTCGCCGGCGAGGCGGGAATCACGTCGTGGTCGATGCCGTCGACGAAGACCGTGCGAATGCGCGCGTTCTCTGCGAGCGGCGGCCCGTCCGAAACCACGAGGTCGGCGATCTTCCCCGGCTCGATGCTCCCGAGCTGATCGGCCACACCCGCCACCTCGGCCGCGCGGATCGTCAGCGCTTCGACCGCGACCTCGCGCGGCAGCCCGGCGGCAATCGCTTTACGAACGTTGGCGATGAAGTCGTTAGGCCTGAGCGCCCCCGGCGCGAGGGCGAACTTGAGTCCGGCCTTGTGGAGCGCCGCGGCATTCGCCTCGACGATCTTGCGGACGGCGGCATCGCGTGTCGCGCTGTCGTTGAGCTCGCGGCGCTGCGCACCGCGGTAGGCCCAGCCCGTCACCTCCACGGCCTGCGGGAAGTCGACCGATACGACGAGTGGTCGAGCACCCTTCAGCACATCGACCGCGCGGAAGGCTTCCGTTGCGCCGACAATGGTGACCTTGAGGTCGAACTCCTTGCCGATGTCGACCGCGCGACGAATCTCGTTCTCGTTGCTCGCGGCGAAGAACGCGGGCAGCTGGCCGCGTACGACCGGCACGAGCGCATCCAGGTTTGCATCATATGATGGACGCGGCACGCCGCGCTGGCCCGTCTTGTAGCGATCCATGAGCAGCCCGTGACGCTGCGCGTCGTAGAGCTGCTGACGCTCGTAGGCAATGACGCCGAGCAGCGTACCGGGGTAGCGGCCGGCGACGCCCTGGAAGCCCATGTGCATCCC
>Ga0268265_10001489_pt1 | contig 19623 bp, 17 predicted proteins | sample KBSSwiS52_FD_190355 | JGI IMG/M metagenome (GOLD analysis project Ga0268265, IMG submission 190355) | Switchgrass rhizosphere microbial communities from Kellogg Biological Station, Michigan, USA - KBS Switchgrass S5-2 (SPAdes) (version 2) | ecosystem: Host-associated > Plants > Roots >... | reverse complement strand
ATCAGCTGATAGGCCGACACCGGCGTCTGCAGCCCGTGCGGGTTGTAGACCTGCTTCTCGGGGCCGGACTTGAGGAAGGTGAGCTTGCGGGTCTGATCGGCCACGCCGATGCTGGTGCCGACGAGATCGGTATCCCCTCCGGCCAGCGCGAGCGCGCGGTCAGCCGCGCGCAGGGCCGAGAGCGTCGCTAGCCCGCCATCCGTTTCAACTGGTGGCGGTTTGGGCACCGGATCGATGCGCACGTCCGTTGTCTTCGTCTCCTTCGGTGCGGGCTTAAGCTGCAGCCGGAAGAACACGCCGGATTCCTTGGCCTGCCCCGCCAAGCGGCCGAGGCGCGCCATCTCCATGCGCTCGGCGTCCGTGAGCGGGTCCTTCAAGGGCGGCACCAGCAGCGTCGGCGGTGTGTGAGCCTGCTTTCCGGCGTCGGCCTTCTTCTCGGGCCGGACGCCGACGTAGCTGGCTGGGAGCTTCGACAGCGCATCGGTGACCGGCTTGTGCTCGACATTGAACAGCTCCTGCGGGCCGGCGACGCGCAGGCTGGGCGGTTTGAGCGCCAGGAGCACGATAAAGGAGATCAGGCACAAGAGGACCGCGGCGGCGCCGATGACAACCTTGCGGTTGATGCGCGTCACGGGCTGCGGCCGCGCCCGCAGCTCCAGCGTCTCGGGCTCCATCTTGGCGTTCGGATCGGGAGGCCCTTGCTGGCCGCTGTTGGTCATTGCTTGGTCTCCCGCCACACGGCATCGGTGCGGACGATGCGCACAACGCGCTGCGGCGCTGTCCCCAGCCGCAGCTCGGCGGCGGCGAACAGGCGGTCGACGATGTACGTGGTGCCGCGCACCCGGTAGTTGACCAGCGCCGGGTTGGCGTCGGGGCCGATCACGAACAGCGGCGGCGCCTCACTCTGGGCGAGACCGGAGGGGAACTGGATGTACACCTTGGCACCGTCGTCGAACACGCGCAGCGGTCGCCACGGTGCATCGCCCTCGATGTGGTAGCGGAACTTGAGCTGCTCGATGTTGATGCCGGCGTCGGCGATCACGCCGGCGGTCACGTCTGCCTCGGCGCGCTGCTTCTTGAGGGCGAGCAGCTCGGACGCAGGATAGGTCCATGACACCGACGCCATGTAGGTCGAGGCCGAGGCGCGCATCTCCAGGTGATAAGTGCGCCGTTCCGTGGTGATGACGAGGTTGGTCTCAAGGTCAGCGCCGATCGGCTTTACCAGGATGTGGACGATCGCGTCCTTGCCCTCGCCGCTGGTGGTGTCGCCGACGACCCAGCGCACAGTGTCGCCGGCGGAGACCGAGACCAGCTTCTCTCCCGGCTCGAGGGCGATGTCGGTGACCTGGGCCGGCGCGGCGTAGAGCTGGTAGAGGGCGCCCTTGGTGTAGGGATAGACCTGGATGGCGTTGATGTAGCCGTCCTTGGCGGGCTCGATGCGGGCATCGGCGTTCGCGTCGGCCACGCGCTCCTTGGGCTCTTTCTCGTCCTTCGCCTTCTCCTTCTTCTCCGGGACGGGCTTCAGCTGTCCCGGCAGCGGCAGCGGCTTGGGCACCTCGACGATCTTCACGGGAGGCTTCGGGTCGGGCTCGCGGCTGGCTGCCTTGAACGGCGTGTCGTCGAGGATCGGGATCTCCGGCACGCGCACCGTGGTTGCGCAGGCGGCAACTGTGAGCGCCACCGCGACCGTGGTCCCAAGTCCGCGATGCAGGCTCATTTGCCGTCTCCCGTGCTGGTGGTCACGTCCTGCGACCAGTTGAAGGTGTGCACGTAGATGCCGAGGGGGTTCTTGCGCACCGCTTCGACGGTCCGGGGCGGCGTCAGGACAAGCGAGAACAGACCGGTGAGGCGCTTGGTATCCTTGAGCGCTCCGCCTTCGAACGTCCGCTCCAGCCACCGGACTTGGAAGGAGGACTCCGAGGCGCGCACGACGCTCGACACCTCGACGGAGACGGTCTCGCGCCCGACCTTGGCGAAGGGGTCGTTCTCCCGCGCATACTCGTTGAGTGTGACCGCCGCCTTGTCGGTGACGAAGTCGTAGGCCTTGAGCCAGTTCTGGCGCACGACCACCGGATCGCTCGACAGCGAGCGCACGTTGTCGACGAAGCGCGCGAGGTGGAAAGCGATCTGGGCGTCGCTCGGGCGGTAGGTCTCCAGGGCAGGCCCGACCGCGCGCGCCCCGCCTTTCGGATCGACCTCGACGATGTAGGGCACGGTGGAGCCGGAGCGCCCGATCCACAGCAGGATTGCCGCGAGGATGAGCGACAGCCCCAGGCTGCCGAGCGCCATGAGGCGCCAGTTGTGCGCCTGCACGCGGGCCGAGCCGATGCGCTCGTCCCAGACCTGGGCGGCCTTCTGGTAGGGCGTGACCGGCTCGGGCGTCTCGCCGTAGCGCAGGGTGGAGCGCTTGAATGTCATGTCGGTCCTCCCGTCAGCTCTTGTCCTTGAGCTCCGGGCCCGTGCTCATGGCCGGCCGGTCGCCCTCCCGCATGGCGCCTGCTGCAACCAGGCCTGCCTGCGTCATCCGCTGGCGTCGCGCGAGGCTGCGCGCCCATCCCGGCGCGCCTGCTGGTGGCGCGCCGCCTCCCGGGTCGGTGCCTGGATCGGGCGTTCCTGCCGGCGGCGGCGGGCCGGCATCCCTGTAGCCCTGCGCTGCGCCGCGCCGGTACGCGTCACGGACGGAGGCCGTCCCGGAAGCGACCATGCGCGAGGCCGGAGCGGCGGTCAGCGTGCGCGCGACACCTGCAGGGCCGCCAGCCTCGTAGGCGGCGCCGACGCGTCCCGTGAGCGACGCGGCGGCTTGGATGCTGCCGGCGGCTGTACGGCCGGTCATGCGCGCGGCCGCGCCAGCGAGCAGGCCGCCGGCGACGGCTGACCCGCCGAGGGCCGCGGTGGTGGCGACGGCAGAGCCGGCCCCGAGCTGCGGCGCGCCCGAGACCAGGCCGGCCGCAAGACCGGGGATGAAGAGCGCGAGGCCGAAGACGGCAATGGCAGCGAGGATGGTCGAGGCTGCCTGCGTCAGCGTGATCTCGCCCGTAGGCCGCACCAGCGTCCCGAAGATCGAGGCGCCGATGCCGACCACGATGGCGAGCACCATGAGCTTGATGCCGGAGGAGATGACGTTGCCGAGGACACGCTCGGCCAGGAACGCCGTCTGGCCGAACAAGGCGAACGGCACCAGCACGAATCCCGCCAGCACGGTGAGCTTAAACTCGATGATAGTGATGAAGAGCTGGACGGAGAGGACGAAGAAGGCGAGCAGCACGATCAGCCAGCCCAGCAGCAGCACGGCGATGGTCACGAAGTTGGAGAAGAAGGTGGTGATGCCGATGAGCTCGCCGGCCTTCTCCAGGAGCGGCTTCGCCGCGGCGAATCCAGCCGAGGCCACGAACCCCGGCCGCATCAGGTCGTTGGCCGTGAGCGCCGTGCCCGACGCCTTGAGGCCGAGGCCGGCGAACGACTGGAACACGATGTCGGCAAGGCTCTTGAAGTTGCCGATCAGCAGGGCGAAGAAGCCGACGTAGAGCACCTTGCGGATCAGCTGCGCCGGGACGTTGTCCTCGCCCATCAGCGCCCAGAACAGGCCGGCCAGCGTGATGTCGATCGCCACCAGGACGGTGGTCAGGAACGCCACGTCGCCCGACAGCAGCCCGAAGCCGGAGTCGATGTAGCGGCTGAAGGTCTCGGTGAAGCGGTCGATGACGGCCAAGTCGTCCATGCGCGATCCTCGATGCTTGAGGCAAGACTCCGCCCTTGGCGGCAGCAGGTGCCGCCGTGGTTGCGTCAGTGGCGAGAAGTCAGTTGGCGGTCAGCGTCGCCGTCGGATGCCCGGCCTGAGCGTCCGCCGTAACGCGCCTAGAGGGGAGCACGCTCGCCCAGGGTTCGATCTCGCCATCATCTGATGCACTCCTGTCCTCATCGGCTTGCCGTGTAGGCGCTGCCGGTGCCGAGGAAGGACTTGAAGCGCTGGCGGGCCTCATCCTCGGAGGCGAGGTCCCGGGCTCGCTTCGTCGTCTCGGCACGGTACTGAGCGGCAAGCAGTCCTTGCAGGGCGAGCGACTGCTTGACATTGAGGGCCGTGAGCTCGTTCCCGGCCTGCGCGGCTTCCAGCGCACCCACGGCATCGCGGGAGCGCCCCAAGGCGGTAGCGAGCAGCCCCGTGTCGGTCTCGATGCCGTCCGCGATCCGGCCCTGGAGGAGCGCGGCGCGCTGGAACGCGGCGTACTCCTCGTCCCAGCGGGCCTTGGCGTTGCGCAGCACGTCGTCATGCGTCAGCGCCGCCGACGCCTGCTTCGAGAACAGCTGATCGTAGCCGCTTTGCGTGGCCGCAAGACGCAGGGCGATGCCATCGCCGGCCCGGAGCAGCGTGTTGATCGAGCCGAGAGCGTTCTGCAGGTCGGGCGACATCGTCCCGCCGAGGCGCACCAGGTTTTGGTCCATGCGCGCGATCATGAGCACCTGGTTCTGCAGCACGCGCACCTGGTTGTTGATCTGCTCCAGCGCACGGGCGGCGGACAGGAGGTTCTGCTGGAAGTTGGCCGGGTCGAACACGGTCAGCTGCGCGGCAGACCTCTGCACACAGCTTGCCACTGCGCCGAGAACGAGCGGCAGCGTCATCAGCATCCTGCGTGAGGCTCTCATGACCCTCTCCTCTTCGACTTGCCGGCCACGACACGGAACGGGGAGAGCCGCTGGTCCATCGGCGGCCCTCCGGGGAGACCAGGCAGCGGCGGGACGTCGGTGCGGGCGTCCGTCCGCGCCGCTGCCTTCGGCCCAGGTGCCTCGGCGTCCAGGGAGGACATGATCGCCGCGGGCGTATCCTGTGCCGGATCGATAGGGGCGGGGTCATTGGGGATGGGTGGTGGGGTCGCCGTCCCAGGCCAGCGCTCGACCAGCTCGCCGGCCCAGGCGAGGCCCTTGGCCTCCAGGAACCTGGTCGCGAACCCCGACTTGTCGCTGTGGGCGAGGCAGTGGTCGATGAGCTTGTGGTCCTCGGGTGCCGAGGCGCCGCACAAGGCCAGCGCCACGGGTCCCAATCCCAGCTCGAACAGGCGATTGCCGCGCGCGGTCTGGGCGTAGTAGTCGCGCTTTGGTGCGGCCGTGCTCAGGATCTCGATCTGGCGACCATTGAGCCCGAAGCGTTCGTAGACGCCCTTGGCCTGCGGCTCCAGTGCCCGGTCGTTGGGCAGGAAGATGCGTGTCGGGCAGCTCTCGATCAGCGCCGGCGCGATGGTCGAGCGCTCGACGTCAGCCAGCGACTGGGTGGCGAACACGACCGCCACGTTTTTCTTGCGCAGCGTCTTGAGCCACTCCCGGATGCGTGCGGCGAACAAGGCGTCGTCGAGGAAGGTCCAGGCCTCGTCGAGGACAAGGAGCGTGGGACGTCCGTCAAAGCGTGCCTCGAGCCGGTGGAACAGATAGGTGAGCACAGGCGGGACTAATGCCTTGTGCGGCATCAGCTCTTCCATCTCGACATGCAGCACGTCGGCCTTTGCCAGCTCCTCGGAGGCGCCGTCGAGGAGGCGGCCATAGGCACCCTCCAGCGTGTAGGGCGACAGGGCTGCAACAAGTGCATTCGACTGGATGAGAACCGCGAGGCCTGTGAGGGTGCGCTCCTGCCGGGGTGCGGAGGCGAGACTTTGCAGCGCCGTCCACACGGCGTCCTTCACGTCGGGCGTCACGCGCACGCCTTCGCTGGTGAGGAGCGCCGTCACCCATTGGAGAGCGAAGGCGATCTCGCCGGGCTCGTCGATGCGCGCGAGCGGCTGCAGCGACAGCGAGCCTTCGAGCCCCAGCTCGATGCTCGCTCCGGCCATGGCCAGGGTGGCGGCGCGTGCGGATCGCCCGCGGTCGAACAGGATCACCTGCGCGCCGATGAAGCGGCGAAACTGCAGGGCCAGCAACGAGAGCAGCACCGACTTGCCCGACCCAGTCGGGCCAACCACCAGGGTGTGGCCGACGTCGCCCACGTGCAGGTCGAGCCGGAACGGCGTGCTGCCCCGCGTCTCGGCCATCATCAAGGGCGGCGCTTCGAGGTGCCGGTTGGTCTCTGGCCCGGCCCAGACCGCCGACACCGGCATCATGTGCGCGAGGTTCAGCGTGTGGACGATGGGCTGGCGCACATTGGCGTAGGGGTTGCCGGGCAGGGACCCGAGCCATGCCTCCACCGCGTTCAAGGTCTCGCGTATCGTGACGAAGCCGCGCCCGTTGATGATGCGCTCGATGGCTAGCAGCTTCTCGCTCGCCTGCCTGGCATCGCGATCGGAGACCACGACCGTCGTGGTCAGGTAGCCGAAGGCCACGTCGTCGGCACCCAGCTCCTGCAGCGCCTCGTCGGCATCGGCGGCCTTGTTGTCGGCGTCCGGGTCGACGAGTGCCGTCTCGCGGTTGAACATCACCTCGCGCAGGATTGCCGAGACCGACTTGCGCTTGGCGAACCATTGGCGCCGGAGCCGGGTCAGGTGCCTGTTAGCCTCGGTCTTGTCGAGCGCGATCCAGCGCGTGGTCCAGCGATATGCGAACCCCAGATCGTTGAGCGCATCGAGCAGCCCCGGTGTCGTGATGTTGGGAAAGCCAAGAACCGTGAGCACACGCAGGTGCTGGTCGCCGAGCTTTGGCTCGATGCCGCCCAGGAACGGCGTATCGCAGATGACCCCATCGAGATGCGTCGGGATCGGCGGAACGGCAACCGGGTGGCGCCGATTGCTGATCACCCCGTGCAGGTAGGTCAGCGTCTCGGCGTCCCCCAGGACCTCGGCCTCCGGCAGGATGGAGCCGAGCATCTGAAACGCGCGGTCGGTTTCGGTGACGAACCATTGCAGCTGCGCGTGCGGCTCGATCTCGTTCGAGCTCGTCTCCGTGCGCTCGTAGAGCAGGCGCTCGGCCCGCCCTTCGTGCTCGGGCGGTGGCAGATAAAGGAACGTCAGGTAGTACCGGCTCTCGTGGTGGGCGCCGTCGGCGCTGAAGGCCGCGTAGCGCTCCTGGTCCACCAGCCACGATGCCGGGTCGGCGAAGCGTGCACCGGGGTACTGGTTGGCCGGGACCCGCTCGGCCTCGAAGAACAGCGCCCATCCTGTGCCGAAGCGCTTCAGGATGTTGTTGAGCCGCGCCGTGATGGAGACGAGCTCGGCGTCGGTGGCACTGTCGAGGTCCGGGCCGCGGTAGCGCAGCGTGCGCTGGAACGAGCCGTCCTTGTTGAGGACGATGCCGGGTCCGACCAGGCAGGCCCATGGCAGGTAGTCGGCGAGACTCGTCGTCTTCTTCCTGTACTCGGCAAGGTTCAGCATGTGAGCGCTCCCTTGTGGCGGGCGTGGCGGGACAGGACGATCAGGAAGGCCGGGTCCTTGCGGGTAACCCAGACGGCAAGCGTGTGTCCGGCGAGCCAGACGATGAGACCCGCGATCCACAGACGCAGGCCGAGGCCGATCGAAGCGGCGAGCGTCCCGTTGAGGATGGCGAAGCTGCGCGGGGCTCCGGCCAGCAGGATGGGCTCGGTCAGCGACCGGTGCAGGATCACCTCGAAGCCGGGGACGGAGGACGGTTGTCCAAGCATGGGTGAAGCACTCCTCACTCGATCAACGCACCGCCGGCGAAGGAGAAGAACGACAGGAAGAACGAGGTGGCCGCGAAGGCGATGGAGAGGCCGAACACGATCTGGATCAGCCGGCGCAGGCCGCCCCCCATGTCGCCGAAGGCGAGGCTCAGTCCGGTCACGATGATGATGACGACGGCGATGACCTTGGTGACGGGGCCCTCGATCGACTCCAGGATGCGCTGCAGCGGCGCTTCCCAGGGCATCCCCGAACCCGCGGCGTGGGCGACACTGTCCGCCATCAGGGTGACGAGACCGCCTGCAAGCACCGCAGCGAGGTAGGCTTTCTGGACCGGCAGGAGACGATAACGCCGCATTTGGTTTGCTCCCTTCAGACCGTATGCAGGACCGGGCGGCCGACGGGCCGGAGCACGTACTCAGCCTCGGCATCGAGGCTCATGACCTCCAAGATCGTCTCGACGCGCCGACTGGGACCGCGTCCCGCGAGGAACACGACGATGTCGATCGCTTCGACAATGAGCTCGCGCGGCACTGTGACGACGGCCTCCTGGACGAGCTGCTCCAGGCGATAGAGGCCGGCGTGCGCGGAGTTGGCGTGGACGGTCGTGATGCCGCCGGGGTGGCCGGTGTTCCAGGCCTTCAGCATGTCGAGGGCTTCGGGCCCGCGCACCTCGCCGACGACGATGCGGTCGGGACGGAGCCGCAGCGTCGAGCGCACGAGATCGGCGAGCGACGCGACCCCCGGCTTGGTGCGCAGCGCCACGCAGTCGGCGGCGGGGCACCTGAGCTCGCGCGTGTCCTCCAGGATGATGACGCGCTCGTCGAGGCCCGCGACCTCGGCCAAGAGGGCATTGACCAGCGTGGTCTTGCCCGACGAGGTGCCGCCCACGACGAGGATGTTCTTGCGCTCCGTCACCGCGAGCGCGAGCGCCTTGGCCTGCACGCCGGACATGATGCGTGCGGAGACGTAGTCCCCAAGGCGGTACAGCACATCGGCGGGCTTGCGCACGGAAAAGCACGGTGCTGCTGCCACCGGCGGCATCACGCCCTCGAAGCGCTCTCCGGTCTCCGGCAGCTCGGCCGAAACGATGGGAGACTTGTCGGTGACCTCGCGCCGCACATGCGCGGCAACCAGGCGGATGATGCGCTCAGCCTCGGCGGCACCAAGGCGCTCGCCGGTGAACTTGCGGCCGATGGCAGCTCTTTCGATCCAGAGCTTGCCGTCGGGATTGACCATCACCTCGATCACACTGGGGTCGGCGAGTGCGGCGGCAATTGTCGGTCCGAACGCCGTGCGCAGCATCTGCCGGCGCCGGCCCTGCGCCTCCTCGGCCAAAGCAATGGCGAACTCAGCCATGACCGTTGGCCTCCCCTGGCCGTTGGCCACCGGATCTCGGAGCGAGGCTTTGCCGGGCCGGCATGGCCGCGAACAGGTCCGGTTGATCGACGGGGACGGTCTGCAGCACCTCGGCCGCGAGGCGGCGATCCTCGACGACGCGCTTTCCGACCTCGGCAAGGAGTACCTCGTAGCGCTTCCTACCGATGAGCCTCGCAGACTCCTGGTCGCTGTCCGGTACGGGCGGCGTGGCCGTCAGGAAGTAGCGCACGAAGATCGCGAGGGTCTCGGTGGCGACAAGCTGTTCGCGGGCCAAAGTTGCCAGCATCCTGTTGATCTCGTTGAGCCGGCGCGCGAGACCCTCCTCGATGCCGGCGTGCTGCTGCGGCTCGAAGCTCGCCCTAAGGGCCTCTTCGACCAGCGCCGACTTGGCGCCGTGGCGGTCCCTGGCCACCTGGTCGAGCTTGCGCGCGAGCGGCACGGGCAGATAGAGGGTGTACTTCTTCTTGGCCATGTCAGAGCCTCAATCCCGGGAACTGCACCACCTTCTCCAGCTCCTCGCCGGCGGGCGCGTCGTGCTCCTCGGCGCCGGGTGGCGGGGGCTCCCACGCAAACAAGGGCAGGTCGGCGGGTGAGCGCTGGGCCCTTTGCCGGGTGCGGCGCGGCGCAATCTCGCGATTGCGCGACGGGCTCTCGTCCACTGTGCTCATAGGCGCCACCAGGTCGAACCAGGCCTTCTCGAGGCGCGGATCGGGCGTGCGCGTCCGGCCCGACCAGTCGTCGCCGTGCGCCGGCGGCGCATCCGCGAAGCGGCCCTCGCTCAGGGGCGGCGCAGCCACGCAGCGAAGCAAGAAGTTGCGGTCGGCGTAGTACTGGAGCTTTCCGGCTCGGATCGGCGGCGTGCCGGACAGGAGCACCAGGGCCTCGTGGGCGGGGAGCTGCAGGACCTCGCCTGGTGTCAGCAGCGGCCGGGGCGTCTCCTGCTCCGACATGGTGAGATGCGGGAGCCAAGCGGACAGGCGGGAGCCCGAGACGTTCCTGTGGTGCCGGATTTCCGTGGCCGTACCGAGCGCCTCGGACAGACGCCGGGCCGTGCGCTCGTCGTTGGGCGCGAAGGCCACGCGCACGTGGCAGTTGTCGAGGATGGCGTGGTTGACGCCGTACGCCCGGTCGATCTGGTTGAGGGACTGCGCCACCAGGAACGCGCGCACACCGTAGCCCGCCATGAAAGCGAGCGACGTCTCGAAGAAGTCGAGGCGGCCGAGCGCTGGGAACTCGTCGAGCATCAGCAGCAGGCGGGGCCTGGACGCCGCACGGCTTTCAGGGAGTGCTTCTGTAAGCCGGCGCGCGATCTGGTTGAGGATCAGACGGACCAGAGGACGCGTGCGCGAGATGTCCGACGGCGGCACCACGAGGTAGAGCGACACCGGGCGCTCCGCCGTCATGAGATCGGCGATGCGCCAGTCGGAGGCCGCCGTGTTGGCCGCGATCAGCGGGTCGCGGTAGAGGGCGAGCAGGCTCATCGCCGTCGACACGACGCCCGAGCGCTCGTTCTCAGACTTGTTGAGGAGCTCGCGCGCGATGGAGGCCACGGCGGGATGCACCATCGGTGCGTCCTCGGTGCCGAGGTGGTTGGTGGTCAGCATGATCCGCAAGGTGCGCACGATCGAGCGCGAGGGGTCGGCGAGGAAGCTCGCGACGCGGGCCAGCGTCTTCTCGCCTTCGGCGTAGAGCACGTGCAGGATGGCGCCGGTCAGCAGCGTGTGTGCCGTCTTGTCCCAGTGATCACGGCGGTCCCTGGTCCCTTCCGGATCCACCAGGATATCGGCGATGTTCTGAACATCGCGCACTTCGTGCGGGCCCTTGCGCACCTCCAGCAGCGGATTGAAGCGCGCCGAGGCGGGATTGGTCGGGTCGAACAGGAGGCAGTGCGAGAAGCGCGCGCGCCAGCCGGCCGTCAGCTCCCAGTTCTCGCCCTTGATGTCGTGGACGACGGCCGAGCCGGGCCATGTCAGCAGGGTAGGCAGCACCAGGCCGACGCCCTTGCCGGAGCGCGTCGGCGCCACGGCCAGCACATGCTCGGGGCCGTCGTGGCGCAGATAGCGGTCGCCGTAGATGCCGAGGACCACACCGCGATCTCGCAACAGGCCGGCCTTGCCGACATCGCAAAAGTCCGCCCAGCGGGCCGAGCCGTAGGTCGTGGGGCGCGACCTGCGACGTGCCCGCCGGGCGGTTCCCCCGATGGCGAATGCGCCGCTCAACACCCCGCCGAGGGCGGCAACGGCACCGGCGGGGGCAAACACATCCGGTGCCTGGGTGTCGAATGCGAGCCACCAGGTGAAGAGCTGCCAGGGCGCATAGAGCTTGACGACGGCGAGATCGACGAGAGGAGGCCCGAGGGCTGGCTGGTTGCCGAGCATCGCGGCCGCCCACTGCGTGGCCGCCCATAGGCTGGCAAGGCTGAAGAGGGCGGCGATGGTGCCCCTAACCACGACGGTGCGAGCCGGTTGCATTTCCCTTGGGTCCCCCTCGGCAGCATGGATGCGCTTGGCGGGGATCAGCTTGCCGGCGAAGCGCGCGCGGCGTGAATTGGGAAACGCGGCAAAAACAGGGAATGCAGAGGAACTGACGGGAAGGTCGAGGAAGCCTATAACTCAAGCTCGGGTTGGGGCGAGGATTTCCGGGATCGGCGGCTGTTATGGGGGCTCGTCTAGCGGCGTCGTGGAGCGACTGGCCGCCACCTCATTGCTTGAGAGCACCCAATGACGCGCCGATCACGACACGCTGCCTTGCGCCTTGGCGCGGGCGAGAGCGTTGGCCAGACTTTCCTCAATGGTCCAGCGGGGGCCGCCGCGCCTGAGTTGATCGAGCGCATTGGCGACAGCGGCGAGCAGATCGGGCGTATTGGCCGGGCAGATCTCCTCCGATTGCCAGTCGCCGCTGAACGGATCGCCGATCGCCTCGAAGGGTGCAGTGCCGACCCTCTTGCGGATCTCCTCGGCAAAGAATTCGGCAAGCTCTGCGCTCGGGGCACTGATGTTGATCGCGTAGCGCTGGCTCTGGATGAAGCGCACGCGATAGACGTTGAAGCTGGTCACGGGGTCTTCCTTTCCGCGCTTGGCCAACCTGGGTGGCCGTGGGTCGGTGTTCATGTCGCGCTGCGCCGCCCGGCGCATCTGCGCCAGGCCAGGGCAGCCGGCGGCGTCAGCCTGGCCCAGCCGCGGGCCCCCGATTGGAGGCCCAACGGCGGACGTGAGCCTCGGCGTCGGTGTGCTGATCGTGCAGCCGATAGGCAATGCCGCGCTCGTCGAGGCGCTTGAGGAACCTCGGCATGTCGCAATCCTCCTCGAGCGCGAGGGTGTCGCCGCGCACGTAGCTGCAGGAGGAGAAATCCGCTGGCAACATGCCGGCCCCGGCGAGGTCGCCGCGGCTGACGATCAGCCAGCCGTGGCCGGGGTCCTGGAGGTAGGTGAACGTGCGGCGCTCGAGCGCCTCGGCAGGCACGAGGCGGACATTGTCGCGGGGGTGGGCTGCGAGCCAGGCTCGGGCGTCCGCCTCCGTGTCGGCCAGGTGGACGAGTGTGGGCATGCCGAGGTCGTCATGAAGCAGGGCGACCTGACCGGGACGCGGCTTGTCGAGAATGGCGAAGGAAAGCGGGGAGGTCACCGCAAACACACGATACGCCTTGACGACGGTCACGTCGGCGCTGCCGAAGTCGCCCACATGGAGGGTGAAGGAGGCGGGCAGGGCCTGCTTCTGCGGAGCCTTCCGCACCAGGCGCCCCGTGCCGTTGCTGGACCGCCAGGCGGCGTGCTTGCGGCGGTGGCGCTGAGGCGGCTCCGCGGCGCCGTCGGAGAAGCGGATGAGCGCGCCGAGCGGGCCGGTGTCATAGAGCTGCTGCGCGGAAAGCGGCGTATGGGACATGGGGGATCTCCTTGGTGTGCGACGGCGAGCCAGGGAGCCTCTCCTCCGGCTCGACCGTCACCGCCCCCTGCCCCATCTCTCGCTCTCCGAGCTTGACGGTGAGCAGGTGTACGGCGTCTCGCGACTAGCGGCGTCTGATGGTTGGGATTCACGGCGTTGGCTCAAGCTCGCGGCCACTGGTGGCCGCTCGCAAGGCTACTGACCGTCTCGACGATCAGATGACCCAAGCTCGGCACGCTCGCGAGAAAGCGCGTGTACTCCGAGGCTTTCCGGACGGGAGACCAGATGACGACGCCGCTAGTCGGGAAGCGCCAGACAAGGGAGCCGCGGTCCCTTGAGCCGCGGGCTTCGAGGGGGCGCCGGGGCACTCTCTTCCCCTTCCCGCGCCGCTACCCTTCCCCGGCCCTTCTCTTGCTCTGCTCCGTTGGTTAGCCACCGCCGCGGCCACGCTCCCGCACACCGGGTGGGTTTCGTCTTCTGGCCTGGTCTGCCCACCGCGAGGCAGGCCGCGCTGCATTGCCGGCCGTGGCGTAGTGGGAAGAGCGGCGCTTACGCGCCGCCCGCCTTGCGGCAGTCGAAGAGCGGGATGCCCATGGCCCTGGCCTTGTCGGCGAGGTTGTCGGTGACGCCGGAGCCCGGGAACACGACGACGCCGATCGGCAGGGCTTCCAGGAGCTGGTCGTTGCGCTTGAACGGAGCTGCCTTCTGATGCCGCGTCCAGTCCGGCTTGAAGACGACCTGGGAGACCTTGCGCGCATCGGCCCAGCAGGCGGCGATCTTCTCGGCGCCGCGCGGCGTGCCGCCGTGGAGGAGGACCATGTCGGAGTGCTTGGCGATGACCTTGTCGAGCACGGTCCAGATGCGGTGATGATCGTCGCAGTCGACGCCGCCGGCGAAGGCGATCCTCGTGCCCTTCGGCAGAAGCACCTGCGCGTCCGCACGGCGGCGCGCGTTGATAAACTCGCGGCTGTCGACCATTGCCGCGGTCATCGTGGCGCGGTTCACCATCGAGCCCGATCTCGGCCTCCACGCCTGACCTGTGTGGATTCCATAAAGCTCGGCGGCCGCATCCCGGATGAACTCGAAGCTGTTGCGGCGCTCGATCAGGGTCAGCCCTTGCGCAACCAGGCGCTCGAGCTCAACCGAGCGGACCTCTGAGCCGTCCTGCTCGCGCTGGCCCATCCGCTGCGCTCTCTCGTTCTCATCGAGGTCACGCTCGATCCGGTCGATACGGCGGTGGAACACGTTCACGAGCGACCAGAGCAGCGTGTGCAGATCGGGCTCCAGACGCGTGTCGGAGAGCGTCGCGACCAGCGCGTCGAACATGTCTGCGAGGGCGCCTTGCAGCCTGGCGGGCTCGGGCAGCGGACGCGGATCGGCCTCATCGTCGTAGGGACGATGGGCATAAAGCGCGAGCTCGTCGAGGAGATGCGCGGTCGGGGACATGGTTCGGGTGACCTCGGCATCGTCGGTGTAGCGGTCGAGTGTCATAGGGTCTGATCCTCGTGGTGCGAGGCCGCGCCCATGCACGGCCTTCTGGCGATCGAAAGGCCGGGGGCGGCTGAGGCCCGCACCCAAGGGCGAAGCCCGCAGGGCCGGAGCGCAGCGGAGGACGGCGAGCACGGCTTTCTTGTCCCGCGAGGAATGGCGGCAGCCCAAGCGGCGCGAGCCGCGCCGGGGTGGCGCCAGGGGAAGAAAGCCGGGCGCAGCCGTTGCGGGGCTCAGCCGCTTCCGGCACAATCGCGATTCTGAAGGCCGGGCGCGGCCGACGGCGAGGACGGACCCGGCACGGGCGCGCGCTGTCGCGGTCGTGGGCCCGGACGATGGTCCACGATCAGGAACCTCGTCACGTCCTCGGGTGTGAGCTGCGCGCAGAGAGACGCCGCAAGGGCCTCGGGGCCGAGCGTGGTGAGGTCGGTGTTGAAATCGTCGCAATGCGGTGCGAGCACGAGGGCCTCGATGCCGTCCGCATTGGCGCGGGCGCTCAGCATCTCCGCCGCGCGGCGTCCCACGCGGTCGTTGTCGCGGGCGATGTAGAGCCGCTGCAAGCCGGACGGCGGGATGAATGCCGCCAAGTGTGTCGCCGACAGGGTCGCCACCATCGGCATGGCGGGCAGGACGACACGGAGTGACAACATCGTTTCCAAACCCTCGCCAGCCGCCATTGCGTCTGTAGGGGTTCCGAAGCGCACGCCGTGGCCGAGAAGGTGCCCCAGCGAGCGTCGCGGCGTTGCGAGCGGCGCCTTGCCCGAGCCGTCGCGTGCGAGCCACGTGCGCAGCACGCCGGTGATGGCGCCGTCGAGGTCGGTGACGGCGGCGAGGAGCGCCGGCCAGCTCTCGCGCGGTGCGCCCTCGTGCGCGCGGTAGAAGCAGGTGGGATGGAAGCGCAGCGCGGTCAGATCGTGCACATCCGCGATGCCGCGGCTCCGCAGATAGATGGCTGCAAGGGTGCCGGGGATCGGCTTAGCCGCAGCGAACAGCCGACGCGCTGCCTCGGGCGACCCGCTGGGCACCGGCGGTCTGGCTGGCGTGGAATGGGGCCGCTCGCGCGGCAGGCTCAGGAACCGCCGCGCCTCCTCCAGCACGTCGTGGAAGGTGTGAAGCCGGCAGGTGTGGGCGATCAGGTCGAGGAGATCGCCATGCTCGCCCGAGGCGAAATCGATCCAATGGCCGGCGGCGCCCTTGCCGCTGTCCGGCCCAGTGAGCCGGACCACGAGACTGCGACCCGGTGTGTTGTCGACATCGCCGACGCGCCAGGTGCCGCCCTCGCGCCGGCCATTGGAGAGATATTCGCGGCACACCGCCTCGGCGTTCTGCGCGAGGCGGTGTGCCAGCTCGGCGGCGGTCTCCTTCATGGTGACCTCCCAGTGAAAAAGATAGGCCCGCCGGTGGAGCGGGCCCAAGGTTGGGATGGACGGGTTACTCGGCCGCGACGGCCCGCGGCCGGCCGTGCGCGGCGTGTTCGGCGCCGGGACCCGTCCCGCCCACCTCACTGTCGGCGCCCGCCGCCGGCTCGGTGCGGGGCGTGAAGCTCTGCCCCGGCGTGCGCAGCGGCTCGGGTACCCAGCCGGTGCCGGCGAGCAGCTCCTCGGCGGCCGTCGCCATCTCCGCCTTCCTCAGGTGGGCGATGCGCTGGGCGTCGTCGTCGCCCTTCGCCTCGCGCACGGCATCGAGGATGCGGCCCTTGGTGACGCGCCCGAGGTAGCTCTCGACCGTCGGTCGCCAGCCTGCCGCCGCCATGTCGAGACCGACGGCCTCAACCAGTCGACCGGCGTGCGCAAGCGCCCTCGGACGGCGGTTGTAGGCCTCGTAGACGGCGTTCACGGAAAGTGACACGCAGTGCGCAAACAGCGCCTGGCGGCTGTCGCTGTCGAGAGCACACACCATGTCCCAGAGCTCGCCCGGCCCCTTGGGCAGCTGGGCCGCCCATCCGGCGTGCCGCGTCTCGATCGCCCTGGCCGCGGCGGTGTCGGCGAGGCCGGGGATGTGAGCGCCGAAGGTGAGCCGCTTGGGCTCGATGTCGACGCAGGAGTCGAGAGGGTAGGGGTAGAAGAGCTTGAGGGTGAGGACGTGCAGCGCCGCCAGGAAGGCGACGTCCGGGTCGTTGGCCACGGCGTCGCGCAGGGCAAGCGTGCGGTGCGCCGTAAGCTCGGTCAGGAGCCGATCCGACAGCGGACGCACGCCGTCGTCCTCGTCGGGCTCCTCCGCTCCGGGGCCGCCGGCGGCGCCGGGCTCATCGCCGGAGGCCGACATGGTGCCGGGGTCCGCGGCGCCGTGAACGTCGGTGTCGCCATCAGCGCGCTCGTCTTCGGCTGCGGCGACTGGCGGCTCGTCCTCGCGGCGCACAAAACCGCGCTCGATCCTGAGCACGCCCGCGCTGTCGATGCTGACGAAGGCGCCGGCACGGGCGACCTCGGCGGCATCATAGAGGACGGGCCGATGGTCGAACGCCTCCAGGGCCGTCTCGATCTCGCCGAGCCGCTTGTCGATCTCCTTGGGGAACTCCTCGGCGTCGGCATACTGCTCATCGAGGCGCTCGAATTCGGCCTTGAGCGCGTCGCGCGCCGCAACCTCGTCCGCGCTGGGCGCAACCTCGGTGCCGCTCAAGCGTCTGAGGCCATAGGTGTGGCCGTAGGGGAAGTCGGGCGCGACCTCGATCCACTTCCAGCCCTCGGCACGCACGGCTTCGGCCTCGCGCTCAAGCTTGTCGGTGACCAGCCGGTCGAGCAGGGCCGGGTCCTGCAGCCATCCCCCGTCATCGGCCTCGAAGAGGTCGCGCAGCACGATGCCACCGGCTTCCTCGTAGGCCTCGACGCCGACGAACTGCGACCGCTTGTCGGAGGCGCGCGCGGCGCCCTCGGTGAGCATCCGGCGGATCTGATAGGCCTCCCTGCTGTGCGAGCGCTGCAGGGCCTCCCACACCTGCTGCTGGCGGGCGTGGTCGGGATTGACGGTGAAGGCCATCAGCTGCTCCAGCGTCATGCCGTCCTCGGCGTAGACGTCGAGGAGCTTCTCCGACACCGCCGCCAGCCGCAGGCGCTGGCGCACGACATTCGCGGACACGAAGAAGGCTGCCGCGATCTCCTCCTCGGGCTTGCCTTTCTCGCGCAGCGCCAGGAAAGCGCGGAACTGGTCGAGGGGATGCAAGGGCGCGCGCTGTACGTTCTCGGCCAGGCTGTCCTCCTCGGGCAAGCCATCGGTGCGCACGATGCACGGGATGGGAGCGGTGCGGACAAGGCGCTTCTTCTTGACCAGCAGCTCCAGCGCCCGATAGCGGCGGCCGCCGGCCGGCACCTCGTACATACCGGTCTCGGCACCGGACTCGTCGAGAATCGGACGGACAGTGAGGCTCTGCAGCAGCGTGCGGCGGGCGATGTCCTCGGCCAGCTCCTCGATGGCGACGCCGGCTTTGGTGCGCCGCACGTTGGCCTGGCTCAAGACGAGCTTGTTGAAGGGGATGTCGCGTGACACGCTCAAGCTGATCTTGGGTTGCGACTTGGCCATGGGATGTCTCCGCGACGGGCCGGCCGGGAGCCTCTCCCGGCCTCCTCGAGCCCGTCACGAAAATCTCTTCCCTCCTCTTCCTCTACGTGCCTGGAGCGCCAAGTCCGGTGCCTGTCACGCGACCTTCTCGGTGGGCGCGGGGGCATCGTTCTCCGGGCGAGCCGGCGCCGGCAGGCGATCCCGGAACGCCAGGAGGTAGTCCGCCGCCTTCGACGCCGCAGAGGCGGCGCGCACGATCGCGCGATTATCCTCACGCAGGTGGTCGAGCCACGCGCCGAGGTAGTCGGCATGGCGCACGGTCGGAACGATGCCGAGAGCCGCGCAAACGTATGCCGAGCAGATCTCGGCACAGAGCTCCTCCTGGAGGTATATCTTCGAGCCGAAGGCACCGGACAGATCGCGGTTGAGGCGGTGGCCGGCCCCGCTCCAGTGGCCGAGCTCGTGAGTCAGTGTACGGCTGAAATTTATGGGCTCGAAGAACGCCTGCGGCGACGGCACGCGGACGAAGTCGCCGGCCACGTCGTAGTAGGCCCTGTCGCCGCCGATGCGGATGTCGGCGCCTGTGGCGCGGATCAGCGCCTGGGCCTGCGGCAGGATAAGGCTGGTATTTACGGTAGGCGGCGCGGAGGCAATGCCGTCGGGCAGACCCTCGCACTGTTCGGCGTTGAACACGGTGAAGCGCTTGAGGAATGGGATCGCGCGTGGTTCCTGGCCCCTGTCGTGGGCGCGGGCGCGCACGTCGTCGGGGACGAAGCGGTCGGCGTAGACGACGATGGTGCCGCGCTCGCCCTTGCGGACGTGGCCGCCAAGCGCCAGGGCCTGCTTGAAGGTGACCCAGCTTTGGACCGTAAAGCCGTTTTCGACGACAGCGCCCCACAGGATGAGTACGTTGATGCCGCTGTAGGCTCTGCCCGTGGCGGCGTTCTTCGGGAGGCCGAGCGGTGCGCGCACGCCCGATGAGCCCCACGGCTGCACCCAGGGCAGGCGGCCGGCCTCCAACTCGGCGATGATCTTGCTGGTGATCTCCTCGTAGAGGGTAGTGCGATCCTTGGCAGGGCGGGCGCGTGCAGGGGCCCGTGAACCGGACTGAGCCATGGCTGATCTCCACGACGGGCCGGCCCGAGAGCCTCTCTCGGGCCTCCGCAAGCCGTCACGGCGAGAGCTGGGCCACTCTCACTCTGTACGGCCATCGGTGTCGGCAGCGCTGCGAGCCAGGCCCGGCCGCTGCCGCGGCAGATAACGGGGAGATACTTCATGAGATCCGCGGCGTCGCGCGGGCTGCGAGGGCGCGTTGCCATCGTGGTCCAGCGCGAGGGACCGTTACACGAATGTGCCGAGACCCGCCGACCTCCTGCCGCAGCCCAGCAAGAAGCGAACCGGTAGGCGGGGCTCGGGCGCGCGGGCCCTGAGGCCCGCGCGGTAGGGCCCGGCCACGGCCGTCAGGCCGCGGCGCGCCCAAACCCCGATCATGGAGTTTGGTTCTCGTGGCCGGCCGCAGGCCGGAGCCGAGTCTGCTTAACCCCCAGGATTCCCTGCGCGCCGTGACGGCTCCGTGTTGGCAAGGACTTTCTTCACGTCGCAGTTCTGGTCGGAACAGCCATGTGTTCGGCCTATTGATGCGGCTCGCATGACCGCTGGCCATAATGCCCTCCGCGGATCGGGTCCCGGTCAAAAGCCCGCACTCGACAGTGCTGTGGCACTAGTGGTTGTCCCGATCTCCGGATCGACCGGATCTGCATTACGTGCTGTTCGTCCTTCCAACCTCCGCATCACGCCAGCTGACCGGCGCGATCTCGTTCATGCCGCC